>WNFO01009248.1_pt1 | contig 12169 bp, 14 predicted proteins | sample 5400251 | NCBI WGS metagenome assembly WNFO01 (sample SAMN13153354, study PRJNA577476) | soil metagenome | isolation source: 100 cm saprolite under Madrone tree | place: USA:California | collected 2016-06-14
TGGGAGGGGCGATGTGATCGAGACCAGAAACATCCTTCACAGAAAAGTAGGTGAAAAGTGTGATTTTGATCAATAACTCAATGTCATACAATTCAACCACTTTTCTGTGAAGGAATTTCTGAGCCTCACCACTTCATCTCCAGTTGTACCCTTACGCACAGGTGTGGCAACCAACAGATTCTTAGGGGCCAGTAATCGACGAGAAGCGTACCAGCAAGAAATATGATCTCCAAGTTAACATCGAAAGGACGTGAGAGTCCCAGCGAACCTACATCAGTAAATATGGACCAGGTGGGCTCCAAAACCCGATGCCTTCTGGGCACGGGAAAAGGGGAAAGGCAACGGGCGGACATATCCGAAAACTCCCCATGACTTGACTCGAATGCACATGGCCTAATCAGCCAAACGATATTGCGACAAAAACACAATCAAAATAGAATACAAGGCTAGCCCACTACGCGATGATGTGCAAGACACAGGGACCCGAGCCGCCAAGGACGGGTGATGCAATTGGACAGAAAAAGAGCTGTTGACTGACTCGTTCTACGCCCACGTCCAAAAAGAACTGGTGTCATAACACGACTGGAAAAAACATAATTATACTTGAGGAAAACAACCTGAAGGAACTTCATCAAGCGTCCGATGGTACTTCCAACCAGCCATCCTGACCAAACGTGTTCTCGCCAGAATAGCTCACATAGAGGAAGTTGTCCTCATCCCTGATATTTCACGAGTCAGTGCTGACGAAGCAAGGCTGCTGCGGATCGTCGCTTACTTATGCTCCTCATATATTGCACTCATCAATGCCGCAGTTGGCGGTAGGGTTTCCTCCACGAAGATGAAAATAGCCTTCTCAGGCGCGAGCTTGATGCGCTTGCGAATCACGTAAACGAATTGACCGACGGTTAAATCCTGCGTGTGAGAAGATAAAAAAAAGAGTGAGAGGGTGGGAGGAGAAAGATATCAGAAGATCGTTTGGCGTGGCATGGTCATAGGATTCACGTACAGAGGGCACCAAATATTTCTTCTTATCTATCGTGGGGATGTCCGTCCGGTCTGCCTTCTCGCAGATGACCTGGCCGTAGAAGTTATGTTACATCGGGGCACCATACCACCTCATAGAAACGATATTACAACGTACAGGAATGCGATCGGGATACTTCTGACGAATGCGCTCGGCTTCAGCTTTGCGTTTCTCTGTGTAGACAAGGGGGAAAACACGATCAGATCAGAAAGAGGGCCCGCACCAAAATGCGCGGGTAACCCCACGCGGCTGCCGCTGCTCACCGAAGGGGTGTTCATCCTTGAATTTGGAACGCATTGTGGTTTAACGAAGTGAAAGGCGAAAAGTTACTTGAGGATACGCTGGGGTGGAGGGTTAAAAGAAAGATGCAAGAGTAGGGGAAGGGCAAGGGCGATGAAGAGAGCGAGTGTGGCTTGGTCCAGTCGAGTCAACAAAGCACAACAGCCGTGCCACGCTTATTAGTCGCTCTGCCGGCACACCTCAGTGACTCCACCACTCCTACTCCATCCGCCGTATCCTGCTCTCTTCACTGGCTCCTAGTATGAGAGCTACATATTTCTGGAATCTATAGGCTTCGCAAGGAACATCTTTACTTTCCCTCTCTGTGTGTTTTTGTCCTTCTCTACTTCGATGCTCACCCTCACCTTGTCGAACACGGCAATCTCTACGTCTTCACCTCTTGGTCCTGCCGATCCTATCGTAAAAGTGTAGTTATCCGCGTCAAATCTTGTCTCGTGCTTGAACGTAACTAAGCCTTCGATACCGAGCCTGTAGAATGAACACCATCGAGATTCATGTTAGATATTCCGCTCTGCACTCTGGAAGACGAAAAGTGCCACCGACTTTGAGACGAATACATTGAGCCCGTTTCGGAAAGTCCGGATGACAAATGCGTCCTCGGTCACTCTCCTGGGCCCAGATTTCTCAGCTCGGGCTTTGAGTGCGAGACCAACGTAGAACTCTACGCTTGCGCGGCCTGCCATCTGCGCCATGCGATGTCTTCTGTTCACGACATCTAGGGTACGCTCAACATGCGTTTTTGAGTGAAGAGATGCGTGCAGGGGGTTATAGGAAATCGCCGCCGCAAGTTGCCGATGCACAAGCACATCTAAAAGGGTTTCTAGCAATTGTGAGGGCATGAACGGAACCCTGTGCTTACCAGCATATCGTCGGATGGGGCTTGTAAAGTGCGTGTAAATTGCGCTAGCCAGGCCGTAGTGTCCGAAAGCTTCCTTGGACACGCTCCCGGAGCAGAAATATTCTGCCGACAACATGCAACGCGTCGCCATGATCCTGACGAGCGTGTTGAATGCAGGCTCTTTGGGATCCTGCAACCATAATCTCAGTGGTTTCGTGTGTAAAATCGGTCGTCTAAAGGAGACCCACAATGCACTTATCCAGCGACGCTGCTAGCGCGCCAGATCTGGACACGTCTAATGATATCCCGCGGCGCTTAAGGAGAATATCCTGGAGTTTCTCAAAGTTCGTTTTCGGAGGTGGCATGTGCCTTCTGAGAACCGCGGTTTGCGGGAATGCTTCCTGGATCTTTCGAGCAACGCTTATATTCGCGAGAAGCATGAATTCTTCGACCAGACTGTTTGTTTCCCGCAGTTCCTTCTGCTCAACGTCTATGGGGTCTGAGGACTCGGCACTATCGAGGTGAATCTTGACCTCTGGCGATGCGAGATTGAGTGCTCCAGCGGCCATGCGACCTGCCTTCAATTTCTGCGCGAGGTTGTTGAGAAGGCGGATGCTATTTGTTAGATCGTCCTGCTGATGTCTGCCTATCCTATGAGATCGATCAAGGACGTGAAAACGAGTCTGACGAACGGGTCATCTTTGCGGATTTGTGCTTCCTCGTAAGTGAATGCACATTTAGAGGCAATAACGGACTTGGTGAACCGGACGTCCACAATTTCTGCATCAGCTGTCAACTCCTATACATAGAGAGGTTGTCAGAAACTCTTCACAAAGAGTAACATGTAGCCTACCCAGATTACCGAAAAAGCCAATCGCTCGACAAAGGGCCGGAGAGAGCAAAGGTTTGTCCCTAGAAGGGCAGGCAACATGTCGATACGTTTGTCAACGAGATACACTGTCGTTCCACGTGCAGCGGCTTCGACGTCCATCGGATTGTCAGGGAGAACAAAATGAGAGACGTCTGCGATGTCTAAATCGGGCCTGCATAAGGGTATTTTAATTGTATGAATGCATCACACTCACGGACGCCTGCTTCAATATTCCCACTCGGCAATCGACGGGCATGTAGGGCATCATCAATGTCTTGACAGCCTTTGCGAGTGGTTAATCATGAAGCCTTTCCGCCAAGAGTTAGATCTGCGCACCAGGGGGGTCAATACTACATATATTGAGTTGTCGCAAGTCTTCACGGTCTCTCCAAATAAGGTCAGAATCCTTTTTCGGTGGCACCACCCACTGCTCGCCTTCAGGCGGTAAGCAATCTAAGATGGCCTTCCCAAAAGGCCTATACGGAACGTCAAACTCTAGCAGCAAGCTTTCTTGCTCTGCTTCCTTGCTTTCGACTTTTCCGAGGGCTCGGACGAAGTGACCTTCGGGATAGCGCGACGTTATATCCCACTTGTCTATTGTGACAAGAATTTTTTGACCAATAAGCGCTGGTGCCTGGCGGGTACGCATTCGAATACGTGGAAGGAGACGAGAGACTGGCGTTGCGAATACGGTCTGTTGAGAGAGCGATGTTGTCGTAGATGAATTCAACGTAGTACTGTCGATGTGGCAGACATATCTATATGAGAAAAGAGCGAGGTCAATACTGGTAGCACGGCAAACCGATGATCACATACGCCCTCCAATTCCTTTTGATGATACCGACAATGCGTCCCGTGGGCTGTTTCTCAGTTTTTGGTCGAGAAGGTTCAGTCCGTAACGCTTTTTCATCCACAATCACCCTATCACCTTCTTCGTCGGACTCTTCTGCATCGTCGTTCTTGAGCGTAACTTTCCATTTGGTCAGCGTGATCTGGGCGAGGAGAAATTCTGACTTACAATCCTGGTCAATCACCACTTCTGCAGGCGCCTTCCATTCCTGTTCGCTGAACACTTCGACCACCACAATGTCTCCTTGTACGGCGCGATTCATGTTCTCCCGACCAATCAAAAGGATTGGCTTGCTATAAGCCTCCACATTGACGCTACCCTAATACCTCTATCAGCACTACAGTCATGTATATCCAGTTATAAAACTAACCTCCAAAAAGTTGAATTGGTTCGCATTGAAATGCCCTTGATGTAATTGGCCTGCTTTGACTCCGGCCACGAGAGCACCGATGGACAAATACTTATTCATGACCATACTCAGTTATAACTAAGAGGAATGGGCACAGGCAGCTGCTCACCTCAAGATATAATGAAGGACGCCCCGCAGCTGCGGTTGGCTCAATGCTATTGAATCCTGCTGATAAAAGATCCACAAGTTGAGTAGACTCGCGCATGCCTTCGACATATCGCCGGACTATGAGTAAACGAATTGGTGAGCTCGTAGTCGTGTCTGTGAGCGAGATTGTCCTTCACCTGAAGAACAGGGTATCCCATCATTCTCAGCTTTCGATCGATTATCAACGTCGTCAGTCAGAAGTACAACCGTTGGTAGTGATGGTGATGGCTGCCCTCGAATTGGTGGGCGTGTAAGGGATATATGGGTGTTGTACCAGGCAGTTCCAACGCGGATAGCTTGAACACTGAATCAGAGGAGGTTTTGAAGCAGGAGACTAAATGGCACCTCGATCGTTGCGGTCATTGGGAGTTTCTCCCGCTTCGCGAACCACGGCGGTTTCTCTGTTATGGATGGGACAGTGGTCTCCAATCATGTTATGGTACTCACGAGCGAAATTCATTGTAAAACATCCAAGTACAGTTATCGTCTGACTTCATTAACGCCTTGAGTCTGTTGTGAAGCGGAAGCGACCGATGTCGAACTTCCTCCAGCACGGTCTGCAGTAGTATAATAGGCGTGTTGAAATAGCTTGACTCCATGAGGTCCATCTATGAGAGAAATTAGAGCAAGTCTCTCCGCGACGTGGAAGACAGACCTGTGCGAGGAAAACATTTGTGTCGGGTAGGACGAAGTGACCGTTAGGAAATAGCTTGTGGTCGACAGCACCACCGAAAGGGAGACGTGGACCGGGAGAAGAGATGCATTCTCTACACTTCTCAATTCCGCAGGAAACATCGTCCCTGAGATATCTTTCTCTGATGACTAGAGAAGGTCTTGAACACCTGTTACAAATGGAGTGTTACGCGCACCTTTGACGACTTTTCCTCTGGCAGTTTTCTTGAAAAACTTTCGTTGGGTGAACACAGCATGCTCTCGTTGTCGTTTGCGGATGATGATTTCGACCATGGCCGTGCGAGTCAAAAGGTTGATAGTGATAAGATCTACGCGATATTGCCGACAACGTCACGGTTCCGACACTACCGTCGTATCCCATAAAGACTTCAACACGTGGCTGTCAACGACAACGACAAAATCGAAAGAGTTGCCAGCCGGCAACAATGCAATTACTTGGGATTATTCTTCTGTCCTTAATACCCTCCGTCACTCCACAGTCTCTAAACAATTCTAGCTCTCTCGTATGGGGAACATTCCGCCCCAACCTCTATTTTGGTCTTAGGCCACGGATTCCTCAATCTTTAATGACTGGTCTCGTTTGGTTTGGCACACAAAACTATCGATCATTCACAAGTATGTCATTTCTTTTGTGATACGTGTGCACCGCCTTTCTGATTCCCTCCGCAGAGGCGCGCCATGCATGCGACCAGGGAGACGGGCTGGATGGGTATACATGGACCCAATTCGATGCCAGGGAAGGCGGTATTCAAGTCTTGAAAGATAAAGAGAATAACGTCAAAGTTACTACCGAGTTGTTAATGGTCGACGGTGGCGAGCACGGCGGAAGCTGGGCAGCACGTATCAAGGGAGAGCCCATCAACGAAGGTTCGAGCGTTTTGTACACGTCTGGTTGACACTCACTATTGGGTTGTCAGGAATACCCTCTCGCACGTCTTTTATCTTCTACGCTGGTCTGGAAGGCTTGGGAGGTCTTGAGTTGGAAACAGACGAAGACGAGAACGTATGCGGCAACTCTTGCCTTCTCTGACAACGACAATTGAATGAATGCATCAGGGCATCGAAGGTCCCATTGTTCTTACTGGTTCAACACCAGACCTTGATGACTTTACCATCCGTATCGTCGACGGTACGTCTTTACCGCTCAACACAGCCACAAATTCCAAGTGCAGTCTGTAGGCCCTAACAACGAAGTCTTTACCGATGGTCTATTCTCGGATGTTTTCGCCAAGCGTATAGGGAGAACACATTACAGCGGGTTTCGTGTTCCCCCGGGAAACATATGGCAGGCAAAAGGCAGGTACATACGCGTTCCGTCCCAATAAAGGTAGCTAACCACGAAACAGACTTCATCTTAAGAGAAATTGCCGAGAATGCGGGGAATGCCGTGAAAAATGTCAAGGGGTCGGATTTGCATCCTGACCCGTCCTACGCCCTTCAGCTCTCTGACGAAACACTCTCAGCAAATAACCTCCTCGCGTTCCAGAAGTTCTTTGACGGAAAGTTCCAGTTTGACATATTTTATGAAAGCCGAAGTGCACAGACGAAATTGAGCAGTATGTGTCACATTGATTAATTACAGCGTTTACAAGGGTTAACGGTTTCGCAGCTGCTACCCTTGACGAAGGAATTGCTGCATTTTCCACTTCATTTAGCCAACGTTTCCGTGAGACATTTCCTGTTCCTGATTCTCCAAAACGGGATGCACTTGAAGCGTTTTCGCAAGCAATCACCTCAAACTTGCTCGGTGGCATTGGATACTTTTATGGTACATCGATCGTAGATCCTTCCTTCTCCTATGATTGGGACGACGACAGCTCTCCAACTGATAGCGATGATGATGATAGAGGACGTAGGATCGAGGGTCCCCGTTTGACAGAGCCGAAGGCCCTGTTGACTGCAACACCAAGCCGTAGCTTCTTCCCGAGAGGCTTCTATTGGGATGAAGGCTTCCACCTTTTGCATATTGGTGAATGGGACAATGACCTTAGGCTAGTCATTTTATGTCCTCGGTTGCTCCTGTTGACCTTTATCACAGCCTAGAAATCTTGAAGGACTGGATAGATCTGATTGATGACGACGGTTGGGTTGCTCGCGAACAGATCCTCGGTGAAGAAGCGCGTAGCAAGGCATGTCATTGATTCCTCCACGACTGTTGAATGCTTGACTAGATACCGCGATTATTAGGTTCCGGCGGAATTTCAGGCACAGGTTCCCAACTTCGCCAACCCTCCTACTTTGACCATGGCTGTGACGGCCTTTGTAAAACGCCTCAGGCGTCGTGCTGGCCCCACTGACCAGGATCTGGGTTTAGACTTTGGCGTGGGAGGCTTTCAGACACCTCTTTCAACGCCACAATATTCGAAAGGTAACCGCTATCTTGAAGATCGAGACCTTGCGCTGTCCTATTTGCAATCTATGTACCAACCACTCAAGCGTCATTACGAATGGTTTAGGCGCACTCAACGTGGACAATTAAAACAATATGGGCGCAAGGCTCGGTCAAGGACGGAAGCTTACCGGTGGCGTGGTCGATCAGAAAAGCACGTCCTGACCAGTGGATTGGATGACTATCCTAGGGCTCCGCCACACATTGGAGAGTTACATGTCGACCTCATCTCCTGGATGGGTCTTTTCTCCAGGACAATGAAGCAAATCGCCGAGTTTGTTGGGGAAGAGGAAGATCGACAGTATTATGCCAGCATTGAGAAAGCCATAATCCAAAATATCGATGGTCCGAGTTCTCATTGTTGTGTCCTTAACTCCCTGACCACTGTGGTGATTAGACCTACACTGGAGCGAAGATTCCGAGATGTATTGTGATGTAGGCGTGGATGACGACGGTACGACGGCTCTCCATTTCCTAGACAATAGATCGCACGCCTGACGCCCGTCTACTTCACAGACGACTCATACCACGTCTGTCACAAGGGCTATATATCTTTGTTCCCTTTCCTATTGTCCCTGCTACCACCAGAATCCCCACGCCTTGGCTCCGTGTTAGACTTGTTGCGCGACCCCCTGCACTTGTGGTCGCCGTATGGTCTCAGGAGCTTGTCGGCGTCCCACCCTGAATTTGGAACGGGCGAGAACTACTGGAAAGGCCCTATCTGGATCCAAATGAACTATCTCGCATTGCAGGCATTGCACGAGGTGAGTGATGTGAAACCTGCGTAGTGACCACGCTTTTCAACACATGGCTAGACCTACGCCGCGCACGAGGGGCCTTACCAGGAAAAGGCTCAATCCATCTACGCAGAACTCCGCCAGAATGTGATTAACAATGTTTTCAAGGCGCGTAGATGTTATATCAAATATACTCGGGTTGTCCGACAGTCTGACTTTTACATGAAGGAGTATGAGCGTACGAGCTATGTCTGGGAACAGTATGACGCCACTACAGGCGAAGGTCGAAGAAGGTGCAGTTATCCGAACACATTCCGAAGCTCTAGACTCATAAGTTTCGCATCCTAGTCATCCATTTACAGGCTGGACTTCTCTAGTCACACTGAGTAAGGACGGTTCCGCTATGAGGACCACAAGATTATCACTAATTATGAATTAGTCCTGTCAGAGAAGTACTAAACTACGTGAACTACTCCACTTTTGGCTGTGCATAGTGCCATGTCATCTGTGCGAAGATCACACGGCCATGTGCCTCCCATACGTCCTGTTTGGCCTGCCTGCACCTTTATCTTAATCTTAACCCCCATACAAACCGCCGAAGAAATAAGACAACTGGGAGCCAGAGCATTGACTGATGGGCAAGTGGTCTGGACTGTCAGCACGGGTATGACAACAGATATATATAGTATCTATTCGCCAGCATCACGGTGCCACGCCGCTACCACGGTGCCCGCAGCCGCCAAGCGAGCAGTGCCTTATGGCGACAGCAATGGGAGTCTGGGGTGATATGTGGTTGAGCCGTATTGTCGGCTAAACCAACCGTGACATGGCCAACAGTTGCCAAATACACAGCCCCGTCTTTCAGCATATTTGAGGCTACCTCAAACACCGACGCACTTCCACCCACTTGAGATGTATCGGTGTCTATCGGAACTTGTGATCAAAGGTATCTTCTTATTCTTGGTACGTCCATTAATTTTTAAGGCTCGCCCAAGTCAATAACCGCCTTTTTCAAGACAATCATCTACGCCACTGTCACCTACAGCGACACACAAGATCGTAGCTCGTTAAACCCATCCTACACGGAATGGGATATCTGTTGGCCAGTTGCATCGTGGTACATTAGTTGGCATGCCGCGATCTGCTTATCGGTGGTCTCGCTCCCCTCTCGTCTCTTCAGGCTAGAGTACGACCTTTTCCCCTCATTCTCTAGTATTTTTTTCTTCTTTCAAAGGATGTTTTCGATGAATGCTGATCTCGCTGTTTAGCGTGGATGACTTGGCTGTACACAACATCCCCCAAGGCCCGGATTGGCGCCGATTGTCAATCCTGTTCACCTGGTACCTTGCCGGTATCCCAACTGCATACATGATGCACGACACGTGCGCAATTGGGGCTCCTGGCACCTGGGCACGCGGAATTCGGGTATTCATCGAGGGAATAGTCGCATTCGGACTTGGCGGTCTCATATACGTATGCGTCTTTCCTTTCTAGAAATGGGCCGGGCGTTTAGAGCTAACTAACTTGATTGCTTTGGCACTTCACCCGGTATTTTTTTTGACAGGGACTCGGGCGTTATCTATTCCCAGTACACCACTCCCGTCCGATACTACTGCTGTATCCGCCGGAAAAAGTATCAACAGGTCCAAACACCCTCATGTCCGGTGGTGGAGTAGAATCCGTCTAAGTAAGGTGCAGTCCCGGAATAACTCTGTGCAGGCACGCCGTAATAGGTGTGGGTCGTGTAGGTCTGAGGACTTGGAGTATGACATATTTGCTCTGGAACTCCTACTCCCACCCAGCAGACATTCACCAAACACGTACTCATAAAATTTTGTTGTCGTGGCTCTATTTATCCTCTTCATTTTTGCTTGGTAATTATTTTTTTCAATTCCGTTAACGTTCTTTAGGGTGGACTCCACAATCCCATGTGGTACTATTAGTTAGGACACTTGTAGCACACCTTTGAAATTTAGGCTATGTCACCAATGGGTGTGTTGCCATGAGAGGCATGGGAGGTGCAAAGTTACCCTTCTTTACTGTCTAAGTCTACTTCTTGCCTTGATGGTGGGAACTTGGTGCATCAATGAGTCAAGGGAAGGAGGCCAAGGTCTTGTATAATTGTATTTCTGCTGTGGGGGCACTTGAGGTGTTATGACTCTGCAGGGTCACTTGATGACAAGTCTCTACTGGAGGTGCTTAAGGCTCTCGGGATGACACTGGACTGACGAGGTCTAGTGTTTCAGATAGTTTCGGGAGAAGTGTTCTACAACTGAGGCTGTGCCTTAGTTGTGGGTAAGAGGGTCAAGGGTCTGATCCTTGGCACGAAGTAGATGATAGAGATGAGAAGGACAAGCTTGCTATTGCAGGGCTATGAAAGAAGAACACTCTGAGGGACACTCCCTTGCAGAGGTCAGGCTTTATATACTACAAAGTGGAGTAACGATGTCATGGTGGAGCTAGTGAGTCATAGTGGAGTCAGATGAGTCACGGTGACATAGAGGCGCGTCATAAGTGATGTCAGACTGGTTTCAAGACTTACCCCAGTCCAGACTGTACAAGCTAGGTCTCCTGGGTGCTGGCAGGCTTGTATCATATCATATTGTACAGTTAGAGAAAAGTAGAGGAAAATCGTAACATGAGGTGAGGGTTCTCAGCCTCTTGCTCCAGCTGAAGGAGGGTGGCAGGCTTGGTAGGGAGTTGCTTCCACTTCTTCACATTGGCTCTTGCACCAAAGAGATATAACTACAGTATTGACATTCTCCAGTTGGATCAGGTTTCTAGGAACCACTAGAGACCATTGGTGTTAAGAACCCTATTTACTTTTTCTGACTAGACACGAACACACCGGCACCTGGTAGGTCTAGCTTGTACGACCTGGACCGGGGTAAGTTCGAGAACCAGCTCATCTATGATCGCCATACTATAACTATGACGCGTTGTGCTCCACCCTGACGTACCTACTCCTCCTATGACGCATTACGATACGACATAGCTAGAGACTCGACTCGACACTGTACGATGACGTCAGGGTTAACTTGTAGGATATAAGGCGAACACTCTCGAGGGGAATGTCCTCAGAGTGTTCTTGATTCATAGCACTGCAATCTGAACCGCATTCCCCTCTCTCCTCTACCCCCTACTTCCTGCCTAAGGATCAGACCCTTAAGCAAGTCATTTGGCACCCAAGGAAGTCACCTTGCGTTGCCGGACACTTCTCACTCACGACACAACGACTAAACACTAAGTCCATACGACTCAGTGTCATCCCAAGGATCGCATAAGCGCCTCCAGACTCGTGTTGACCAGACGACCCTGTAGTGTCATAACAATTGGTTCAATTTGGTTGAATCACTGATAGGGAATATTACACACTGACAAGTTGAAATGGATTCTTATGAATCTCCTAGACAGTGATAAGGTCAGTACCATGCTGTCAGCAGCCAGTGTGATGCAGTCAGGCTATAATATAACTTGAATGGCCATGGTAAAGTCACTAAAGTGTCATTTTCTGGGGTCTGATGTAGCCTACACTGGCAAGCAGTCCAGTTCCAGGATGGACTCTTGACATCTTTACACTACCAACATTGTGCCATTCTGTCATGTTTCAGCAACTCATGAACTTGGAACCATTCAGAACATTTACTTGTGGTCATGGTCATTCTTCTAGCACTGCTGGCCCAGATGGCACGTGACGAAGCCTTTGAGTTCTTTCTCTCCATCAAGATTGACTCCAAGCCCTTGCTCGGTACCAGGAGGAAAAAATCGAATCCACTTCTACAAAAGCCACGACCATTGTTCTCCAACTTTCAGACTCAGCTCCTGTCCACCACGCTTGAACATCTCGAATCTCGGACGAGTGCATCCTCACTACTGACCACCATGACCTGGTTGGTAATTCGATGTAGATG
>WNFO01004390.1_pt1 | contig 12165 bp, 6 predicted proteins | sample 5400251 | NCBI WGS metagenome assembly WNFO01 (sample SAMN13153354, study PRJNA577476) | soil metagenome | isolation source: 100 cm saprolite under Madrone tree | place: USA:California | collected 2016-06-14
CGGCGTAAGTACCTAAAAGGATTGTTAAGCATTCCCTGCGATGGACGGGGTGCCAGACGCCCCCTGGGTCAGTCGTTCCATGAGTCCGTTGGGCCGGCCGTGACCCTTTATGTCATTAGACGAAAATGTATCAACTCTCTGCTTTTTGATTAGACATTGAACACCTGTAGGGCCGCTAGCAAGACATTCACACACTTGTAAGCCATTACTAGCTGGGCGGCACTGCACGTCGAGGCATCGTGCGACAACTCCCGGATGGTCGGTATCCAGAAGTTATCCCAGCGCCTCGCGTCTTCTCCTCTGACCTTCACTCGGCCAGAACTCGGCAATGCCGGAAAGTGGCCCCTTATTCCTAAAAATAGAGTTTCAACCCTAACTGTACTTCGCGCGAAGGAGAAGCCAGAAATGTAATCGCGCCGAACGAGCCACCACCGAGATCGGTATCGGCAGGTCCAAAGTTTGGGTGATTAAATACATTGAAGGCTTCAAGTCGAAATTCTAGGCGAGTACCTTCCCGCAGACGGGAAAGCGGGAATTCCTTAAAGAGCGACATGGAAACATTCTTGCTCCCGGGCTGACGCACGCTCGACAGGGTTCTGGGAGCATTGCCGAAGGTAAATGCGTCCGGCTGCTGCACCACGCTGGCTCCGCCGTCTAAACACGGTTCACTTTCGCAGGCGTTGGCGAAGTAACTCGCAACCATGCTCTGCTCGGAGGAATGGTTGACTTTTAATGGTCCGGTCAGCAGCGGTCGTTGTCTGAACGTGGGGATCGCATTCTCGGAATCCAAAACAAGAATAACTGGCCTCCCTTTGGCGAAACGCCAGATTCCATTCAATTGCCATCCGCCGATGAAACCATTGAGAACAGGGGGCATGTTCCCACCAAAACGCTTCCCCCGGCCCATGGGCAGCGCGTATACGTAGCTGAACTGGAGCACCTGGGGAATGTCGAACGTAGAGACCGACCGCTCCGCCCTCAGGTTGTATGGATTTTGCACGCCAAGCGTATCTCCATTGAACCCGCCGCCCAGCCACGAGATGCTGTCGTCGGTCGCGGAAGCGTTGTCGATCGATTTGGAAACCGCGTATGTGACGAGGAACTGTAAGCCGCCCGAGAACGACTTCTCGGCCCGGAACTGCGCGGCATGGTAAATTGAATTCGCAATGGGTGGGGAATCACCCGCGAATGCCGTAAATTGCGGAAATGGCACGAATATGCCGGACGGGTTATTGGGGTTATTGGGGCTGGGGTCTTGATAAGGACTGATGGTGGGCTGCGACAGCGGGCTCAAAGGGTCGGTGATGAAACCAGAGAAAGGATTTGGGTCCTGCAAGTTGGCGAGATCTGCAATCTCACCCGACGAGCCCATAGTTAACCCCAGTACGGAAGCGGGTAGGCGATTTATGTCGCGGAACCCACCTAGGTAGAGATGCGTTCCTTTCTTGCCGACGTAATTGGCTTCCGCCACGATCTTCCACGGCAGCTGCTTCTGCACTCCAAAACTCCAAGCCTGCTCATAAGGGACGTTGTGGCTAATGCTCGGGATAGGGCCGACGGCATCGAATCCGATGTCATTTAGAGCTCCCAGCTTATTCCCTAACGGTAGTTTGGGACCGGTACCCGGGAACGGATCACTTAATCTGGCCCCAGGTAGAACGGTCTTGTTATTAAAGCTTGGAATCCACTGCGTCTGTTGATCGAAACCCTGGTAACCCCAAGGGCCAGTTCCGGCAGCGCCGGAGCGGGGCTGTGAGTAGTAAATGCCGTATCCGCCGCGCAGCACGGTGCTGTGGCCCATTTCGTACGCAAACCCGAAACGCGGCTGAATGGCACCATAAAAAGTGTCATAGTTATATCGACGACTAGAGCTTGCGAATACCTCGCCGCCGCGCAATTGGGGAAGCCCTGGCACTTGGAGCGGGGACACCAAGTTCGGATCCAGCCAGTTCATCCGGTTGAACCGTTCTGTGCGCGGCAAGGAAAGCTCATAGCGAACACCAATGTTGAGCGTCAGCTTGGGATTGACGCGAATATTGTCCTGAACGAATGAGCCGAACTGGTGATTCTGCGTGGCCACGTCATTGGGGACTTCGTATGGCATATTGCCAGCCCCTGGCTGCGGCGAGTTCATCTTGCCCACGCCAATGAGAAAACTAGCCATGCCGTCCCCACCGGTGTCGGCTCCCGGATCTAAGAATTCCGACGTCCCGGTCGCGTCAAATCTGAACTGACCTGCAGGCCACCCTGGTTGCGTGAAGTTAATGCGGTGCACGCGCCATTCGCCACCGAATTTCAAATCATGTTTCCCACGTACCCAATCGAACGTGCCAAGAACCTGATGTGTTTCCTGACCTTCCTTGATGATGCTGAAGGTCTGGGTTCCAATATTTTCGGGGTCATTCGCTCCCTGATACCCACTTACCCTTATAGCTGGATACTGGGGGTATTTGGAGACGTTGATGTAAGACGGAAGGCCTAAATCCGCTGCGGCATCGATGTTCGGGAAGTCACCCTTGATGCCTGCCTCATGAACAGCTCCGCGTACAAAGCCGTAGGAGAGGTTTAGCACAAGAGTGGGGCTAAAGGTTTGAGTGTAATTGAGCGCAAACAGGTGATCGTGTTCCTGGACCGGCCCTCCCGTACAAGGGTCAGCTGGGTTGCCAAAGCAGTTGAAGCTATGGCTGTTATCTCTACGTTCAGCATACTTACCGCTGACCAGCTTGCTGTCACTGAAGCGGTGATCAACCTTGATATCAAACTGGTTCTGGGAATCCCGGTTGGTTCCTGATGCAAACCAATCGTGCTGCGTAAGGTCGTCTGTCGATCCAATAGACTGGTTCGGCAGCGGGAACAGATGCATGAGCTTGGAGGCCACAGGGTCAATCAGATTTCCCGGAGTCCCGGGATTCGCGACCTGAAACGGAGTCGCGTTCAGAGCTGGATTTCCTGGGCTCGCGTAAGTTGCCAGATTGTTGAACGGGATAGCAGTTTGCCGAGTCACGTTACCGGTAGCGCTGCCACCGGTAACGGAATAAGGATCCCACAACTGAGCGCTGGGATCGCTGCACACCCCGCTCGTATCGAAGCTGTTTCCGCTAAGCGTACAGAGTTCACCGAAATCCCCGTTTCTCATGGCCTGTGTAGGTACTCCGGCGGTAGCTGAGGCAAAAGACCTGGTTCTCGTGCCCTCATAATCGAAAAAGAAAAAGGTTTTATTCTTCCAGATAGGGCCGCCTAGAGTTCCACCGAAGTCGTTACGCCGGAGAGGTGCTCTTGGATCGCCGTTGAGATTGCTGAACCAGTCGTTCGCGTCAAATTTCTCGTTGCGAACGAACTCATACAGGGTCCCATGAAATTGGTTCGTACCCGATCGGGTTAAGACATTGACGACGGTCGCACCAGTAAAGCCAAATTCCGCGCTAAAATTCGACTGCTGCACTTTGAATTCCTGCACGGCGTCTACGGACGGAATGTACGTCGGCGCCAGGATTCCACTGTTCTGCTCGAAATTCGTGCTCGAGACTCCGTCCAGCAGAATGTCCGCTGTGGCGTTCCGGCTACCATTCGAGATGAAGTTATTCGCCATGCAGCCTGTGCAGTCTGTGTCTACGTCTGTAATCCCAGGAGTGAGGTATGCCAGATCCAACACACTGCGGCCGATCAACGGCAAATCATTCACAAACCTCCTGTCCACCACCTGGCCTGTGACCGCGTCCTGTGTTTGCAGCTCTACGGCGCCCGCTTGCACATCCACGACTTCTGAAATCCCACCAACCTTCATGGAAAAATCAACAGCAGCGTTTTGGTTGACATCGATGGTGACGTCTTCCTTGCGCTCGGTCTTGAAGCCGGATGCTGTTGCCGAGACGGTGTACTTTGCAGGAGGGAGTTGACGTATCACGTATCTTCCCCCGGAATCCGTCGCGGCGGAGAAAGAGAAACCCTTGTCCAGGTCTACTGCCTTGACCTGGGCGCCTGAAACAAAGGCACCCGAAGGATCGGTCACAATGCCTGCGATCGAACCGGTATAAAGTTGGCCGCTTGCAGGCGAGGCCAAGAAGAGCAGTACGGTTAGCAACACCCAGAGCGCTGCCGCCGTGCTCTGACTTGAATCAGCCGGCGCTAGTGTAGGCGATGGTCTGTGTTTTCTTCCCTTATTGAACTCTTTGCTTTTCATAGACGCCCCCGATTTTTGGGCAACATACCACTCTGGTCGCAGCTCTTAATGCGACGCCGCCTTCCGCTGTCTAAAAAGAGCAGCCTCGGATAAGATCTATTGAATCGTTTTATTGTCCAGAAACGGAGGGGTTGTCAAGCAAAAATGGGCCTCAAATTCCACAGAGTGAAAGTTGCTCTCAAGGAAGAAAACTCTCTTTAATTCGGTGATATCGATTGGGCTCAAGCTTGGGCAGTTTCTGCAGGTCACCAGTCGGCCAACGAATCTCTGCATTCATGTTTGCTCCGACCGGAAGATGGCCGAGGCCGACCAGAACGCGCTGGTCATTCGAAGAAAGGTAACTCGATCCGCCGGTAATCCAGCGCACGATGCGGCGGTTGCCCGAGAATACCGTGATCTTTGCTCCAATCGCATCACGATTGCTCCTAGTCCCCTGAAGTTTAAATCCAATCCAGTTATTGCTTTGTCCGACGTTGTTTCTCAGGAGCACAGGCGCGCCGTTGAGGGTTGTGAACACGACGTCGGGATCGCCGTCATTGTCGAAATCCCCAACTGCAAGTCCGCGCGCCACGTAAGAGGACCCGAATGCGGTGCCCGCAGCCTCGCCCAGGTTCTGAAACGTTCCCCGTCCGTCGTTCCGTAACAGCACGGGAGGTTCTTTGTATTTCACGTCGGCGCGCGTCGATTCAATCACCTGATTGATGTGGCCATTGACGAGCATCAGGTCGAGATTGCCGTCGTTGTCATAATCGAGAAACTTTGCGCCCCAGCCAACGTAAGACTTGGTGAATCCTGCCAGATGAGAGGCGCTCGTCCGGTCTTTGTAGGGGAAGGAGTGGGATCCCTGGAATAGTGAATGATATTGATCATTGAAATTCGTGACTACGAAATCCGGCACGCCATCGCCGTCAATATCCTCAGCGTCAACGCCCATCCCTGCCCTGGCCATGCCGTTCTGGTCGTACGCTACTTCTGCATCCAGAGCTGCGTCTTCGAAAGTGCCGTTGTGTTTATTGATGAGAAGGAGATTCGGAGATGCATCCCGCGCGACGAAGAGATCGACCCAGCCATCATCATTCATGTCGATGGCAACAACACCCAAGGCTCTGCCAGTAAATTTATCCAGGCCTGAAGTTGCGCTTACATCCGTGAACGTTCCATCGCCCTTGTTGTGGTAAAGCGTGAGCGGCATACCCTGATACGCAACCTGCTCGCAATAAGACCGCATGCCGTTCACTTCACATTTCTTTGGATTCTCGAACGAAAAACGCACATAGTTCGTGACAACGAGATCGAGGCGACCGTCCCGATCATAGTCGAACCAAGCCGCGCTTGCCGCCCATCTACCCGTGTTTTTCACCCCTGCTCTGTCCGCCACTTCTGTGAATGTTCCATTACCATTGTTATGAAACAACGCGCTCGCGGGATAACCGGTCACGTACAAATCAGGAAAACCGTCGTTATCGAAATCGCCGACCGCAACTCCCATTCCATAAAATCCCAAACGATCTACCCCGGCCTGCGCCGTCACATTCTCAAACTTTCCATTCCCGAGGTTGTGATAGAGCGCATTGCGAACGGGAACTGGGCTCTTGCCATGAGGCGTCTCGCCACCGTTCACGAAGAAGATGTCTTGTAGTCCGTCACTGTCGAAATCGAGGAACGCTACACCTCCTCCCATGGTTTCGATCAGAAAGCGGTCTGGTGATTCACCGCTGAACTGCTGCCAAGTGATCCCAGCCTGCGCCGTAATGTCTGTGAAGATCTCATTTGGATGTTGTGACGCTGAGACTGACCGGTCGAGGAAAGGGCTTACCCAAATGAGTCCCACTGCAAGCGAGAGGAACAGACGGCATGGTCCTTTAGAGAACCTAAACCTCATAAGACCCTAGTTCTGAGAGGCGCCAGCTTGCGAGGGTGTCGCCGCCGGCTGTGGTTCCGCTTCCTTCAATCTCTGGTAGAGATCCATCTGTCGGGACGCTTCTTCGGTCCGTCCGAGTCGACGGTTGACACGCGACAGTGCGAAGTGAACTTTCATGCTGTGAGGATCGAGCCTTGCTGCTTGTTCTAGGTCCTGTAAGGCTTCTGCATTGCGGCCCTTCTTCAGGGCGAGATCCCCGAGTTGATAATGCACCTCCGGCAAGGAACGGTCGAGTGCCAGGGCGGATTTGAGCAGCTCTTCAGAGCGTGTTTCTGCAAGTGCATTACCGGTTTCGGCTTCTTTCAACAGCATCAAGGCGTACTGGAGTTTGAAGCGAGCATCCTTGGGGAACTGCTTTAGAGATGCTTCGAAACTGGCACTTGCCTCTTTGTTCATGCCGGCGGCGAACTGGGTGTCTGCAAGTCCCAGAGTGCCATCAGGGCCGGCAGGGTCAAGCTGGACCACGCGAGTGTATGAGGCGATGGCATCGGTGAACTGGCTCATCTTCAGTTCAATTGAACCCCTCATCAAGAACGCGCGTGGGGAATCCGGAAATGCCTTTGTCGCTCGTTTAGCAACGTCAAGAGCAGCCGGAAGTAAGCGGTTAGCCTGCAGGATCCGCCCTAAATCAAGATAGTTCGACTCCTGAACGGGCTCGAGACTTATGGCCTCCTCGAAAGCGCGGGCAGCTTCTTTGGGCTGATTGCTTTTGTCGTAGCACCAGCCGAGCAAATTGAAAATCTGGCCGGTTTTGTACCCTGCCGCGATGAGATTGAGCAGAGTCCGCTGGCTCTGTTCGAATCGTTTTGCATGATATTGGACTAAGGCCAGCTGGTAACCCAACGCTGCCTGGTTCGAAGTGTCTGGTTTTATGGAGGCGAGTAGCTTTTCGGCGGTGTCAAAATCCTGCATTTCATCGGCGATCTGTGCTCCTAGGAGGATTCCTTGCAGGCCCGCCGGATGGGTCGTCAGCTCTCCGAGTGTGGTCCGTGCTTTCTCTTTCGCATCGAGGTGGTAATATGACCTCGCCAAGGCTGCCATCGATTCCGGCCGCTCTCGCACCTGTGCTGGTACGGAAGCAAGCATTCTTGCGGCTGTCGCGTAGTCCTTCATATCTTCCGAGACCATTCCGAAGAGCAGGCGTGTTGGCTGATCGTCAGGTTTCTCTTTCAGAATAAGCTCCAAGTTTTGCTTTGCCTCCCCGTCGCGATGTACCTGCCAAAGATTGGCTGCCAGATAGCGCCGGACAGTCAAATCGTTGGGGTCGAGCTTTAGCGCGCGCTCGAAGACCTTTGTCGAGTCGTCAAGCTTCGTCTCCATCGCGAGGACAGTACCCAGGTTGGCCAAGAAGCCAGGGTTGTCCGGTGCCAACTGTACCGCCCTTCGCAGCTCGACTTCAGCGTCTGCAAGATCCCCCGCTTGGGAAAATTGCGATGCTTTATCGGCATGCGCCTCCGCCTCCGTTTGTTGGTACGAGCCACAGACAATGCCGTTTACGAAGAGGGGTTGGAACACGATAATCAGAAAAGCGAACGCGCATGGCTTGATAGGGAAACGCATGAGCCAAAGGAACTCGGGTCTAATCGTGCCGTTTAGTGTCGGAGATTCGGATGTACGCATGATTTCTCTCGGCACTTTCTCGGAGACTGATGTCCAGTATAGGCTTTACTAAACTGCTCGATTCAGTCCTCCAGACCAGCCACCTTACCGCGCAGGACCGTGATAGAGGCTTTAGGGAGAGTGAACGTGGTTTGTGAGCTCGCCAGGATAGCAGTGGCAGCCGGGGGATTGTCGGGGTCAGCATGGCTGTTCGGGCCGTCGTTTTTCCAGACGTACTGTTCGCTTCCGAAAGTCACGAGCGTCACTGGACCGGCAAAGGAAGCATTCCGCTTCTTCCTAGAATCTTCGAATGTAACGCGGACCTTGTGCGGATTGGTCTCGTCGCGATTAACCAGCATTAGAGACCAATTCCCGTCGGGGCGATGCAGCGCATAAGCTGTGACCAGCACATTGCCGTCGCTGTCCTTGATATCAGTGGAGGAAGGAAACATGTGATGAACGCCGGCGCGATGTTGCGCCCACTCTAGATTAATCATGTGTGCCGCATAATAGAGCGAAGTATATCCTTTGATCTGGTAATTTTCGTCGGACACGAAATTCGACCACGTGGCCCAGCCGAGGCAAGTGTTCTGGAGGCCTTCGGGCTGGATGGGTGAGTGATAGAAGGCGGAGCCTCCTCCTTCAAAGAATGAGCCGACATTGTCCACTAGCCACAGCGCCGCGAAGATCGTGCTCATTGGCCCGGTGAGGCTGGCAGCAAGGTGGCTCTCCGTCACCATCAGCGGGGTGTCCCGCGGTACGCCGTCATCTCTCCACACCTGCAGGATGTGCTTCATGAGTTGCGGTTCGGTGTACAGAGTTTTCCAAGAGATGGTGCACGGCTTGAAAGGATAGTGCTCGAACGAGACGAAGGCCAAGTCGGAGAGGCGACCGTGGGCCTTCAGATAAGCCACGAAGCGCCCCATCCAGGAGGTTCGCCCCTGGGAGTCGGGCCACACTCGGATGTCCTCGTTTACACCCTCAAAGATTGGCCCTCCCAGCTTGAGCGTGGGGTCGACCTTGTGGATGGCCGTGGCCCATTGGATGTAAAGCGCGGCATAATCTTCCGGCATGGCGTGCTTTCCATCGGGCTCCTCTCCCATTTCTATATATCCGACGCGGTAGCCGCGCTTTTTCACGTAGGCAATTTGCGCAGCCGCATCGTCGGGCGTAGCGTAGAGCATGGTGACTGGAATCATCGCCGGAAGATTGTTCGTAAGCCCGCTACTGAAGAAAACATCAAAGCCGCTGTGCTGGTAATTTCCACTGTCATTTACATCATCAGAGGAATGCCACGGATCAATAGACGAAACGCAATACGTAGTTCGTTTCTCGTTGGGATCTTTCGGCGCCTCGACAAAAGCCCCGCTGTTATCCATCGTACCCGCAGTGATTTGCTGAATGGCATAGCCGAGGCAGTTGCGGACGTCGTCCGATCCATGCTCGTCGCAAGTGTTCGAGGATTCTGTCATCAAGACACGTATGTACCGCGTGGAGACAGGCACATCGGTGAGCTTCAGGGTGACCGTGCCGCCTTGGGCATTATTCAACATGCCTGAGGGGAAAACTTTCCATGCACCTTTGGGACCCGCATCGAAGTCAAGGGCGTCTGTACCCGTCCAATATTCGACCTGGTAGGTCGTGGCATAAGGGCTGGCCCAGGCGATGCGGACAGCGCTCACTGGCTTCTCGGCCTTCAGGTCCACGACCACCCACTGCGGATGCAGCCCGTCGTTTTCGCCGGTGAACTTGCTGGCTAGATACGGATTGCTTTTCCAATATGTGAGATTCTGGCCGGGCAGAGGACGATCGCCGCTGGTGGCGAAACCACGGTGGGGTAGCGCGTAGGCAAGAATGTATTTGATCGGGTCCTTGAGCTCGGTGCTGCCGGTGAAGTATCCACTCCGGTGCGCGGCATCGCTCCAGGTCCCATTTTCCGTCCAGTGCCAGGCGGCCATGCGGAGCTCGGTGTTGTTGCGGTAGGTGATCGGTCCCCAACCCGCCGAGAGAGACTCCTGGAGAACATGTGGGGTATAAACTTTATCTATGCCCATGCGAGACAGGACATCAATCGAACTGCCGAGAGCGCTGTCGGGATCGAACGAATTGATGCTGTGGCCTCGGGTTGCGTCCACATGAACTGTCGCGGCTTGCGCTCCTGCTGCATCCACTCCGGTTTGGGCAGAAACATCTCCGCGTATCAGCGCCACAAGGAAAGCAATAACAATTGCGCTGGCGTGCCCGCTCGGCAACTTTCGAACAGAGCTTCGCATTGCGACTTGCTGATTCATCCCTTTCAACCCTGGTGCCATTGTGCCTCCAAAGCCTTAAAAACTATATTTCTAGCCCAACAATTGGGAGCAAATCTCGATAGCGCCGAAATAATAGCATTCACTTGCGCGAATCGGCCTAACGTCTATCGGGCAGAAAATCTCTGCGGAGGCAAGGAGCGTGGCTCCGTGCTGGCTGAAGCCGTTGTCGACGATCCGCGGGATTCCTGTTGGCGCACGCAATCAGCACGGCGGTTGCGGGCACGACAACGGTAATGGACATTCTGTTCCCTCCCCCTTCCCTATCGGATCAACGGGTCTTCCGGTCAGCAGTTTTTTGATTGCTCGTTATCAGATTTTTGCGTTTAGCACGGAGGGCTCGAAAGGGGTACAAGATCATTTGCTGTGATTGAATCGTTTCAATAGGATCGGATATCCCGATTGCGGGATTGCGCGAAGGAGGTGGCCCAGATGTTGCAATCAAAAATCGGGTTCTATGGCCATGTAAAGCAGTACCACAAGCTGAAAGCCGAGATTGATCAGGCCATTCTTGAGGTGCTTGAGAGCGGCATTTATGTGCTCGGTCCGCAGCTCGCGAAGTTCGAAGAAGAGCTCGCCCGCTATATGAACGTCGAGCAAGCGGTGGGGGTCAATTCAGGCACCGACGCGCTGCTGCTTGTGTTTCTCGCCCTGGGTTTTGGCCCGGGCGACGAGGTCATCACTACGTCGAATACCTTCTTTGCGACCGCGGAAGCGATCTGGCTGTCGGGTGCCACCCCTGTATTCGTGGACTCTGATGCGAAGACTCGCAATATCGATGTAACGAAGATCGAAGCGGCTATAACGTCCAGAACTCGTGCCATCGTGCCGGTGCATCTGTATGGACTCACGGCGAACATGCCGGAGATCGCGAAGCTAGCCAAAACGCGTGGCCTATTCGTGGTGGAGGATTGCGCGCAGGCCATCGGGGCGCGAGGGGACCGGTTCGCGATCGGCGAAATGAGCGATGCGGTGTGCTTGAGTTTCATCATCCAGAAGAATCTGGGGTGCTTTGGCGACGGCGGCGCCGTGGCGACGAATAACGAGGACCTTGCCACTAGGATTCGCAAGCTGCGCAACCACGGCTCTCTGAAGCGCTCCCATCACAGCATCGGCTACAACAGCCGGCTGGACGATCTACACGCGGCTGTCTTGCGCGTCAAACTGAAGCACGTGGATGAATGGAGCCTGAGACGCCGACAGATTGCGCGACTCTACGACAAAGGCTTGGCCGGAGCACCTACGGCGCTGCCCTTCGCGCCGCCTGGCTATGAGCATGTGTACCATCTCTACGTCATTGAAAGTGAAGATCGGGACGGGCTGCAGGCCTATCTGGATTCGAAAGGCATCACCGCTCTGACCCACTATCCGATTGCTATCCATCAGCAGGAGGGATTCCCGTGGGGACGTCCTGCACGGGTCACTGCGCTGCCGGTGACAGAGAAGTCTGCGGCGAGCGTCCTGTCGCTTCCCATGTATCCGGAACTCACCGATGAAGAGGTTGGGCGCGTGATCGAAGAGGTCCTGAGCTGGACGGCGAATCGCGAGGCTTTAAGCCAACGGGCGGTCTGAGAACTGCGGATGAACACGCCGACAAAGTACACGGTTGCTATCCACGGAACCGGAAAACGAGGCAAGGTCCATGCTGAAACTTTTCGCAAGGATGGCCGCTTTGAGGCGGTTGCCATTTGTGGACGGGACCGGGAGCGGTTAGATGCGGCGGCCCTGCTCGCGGGCGACCCGGAAAAGTATCAGGATCCGGCAGAGATGCTGCGCGAGACCAAGCCGGATGTCTTCTGCTTTTGCACTCCGCCTTCGGTGCGGCTGCCATTGATTCGCCTGGGCATAGAGCATGGCGTGAAACTGATTGCCTACGAAAAACCCATGGCTACCTCGTTCAACGAGGCGGCGGAGATCACGGACATCTGCCGCCAAGCTGGCGTGAAGACCGTCGTTTCGCACCAAATCAAATATGGCAGTCATTTTCAGAAAGTAAAGGAGATCATTGAAAGTGGCGCGCTCGGGCGTGTGCACACTGTCTATGGAAGCACGCTCGGCTGGCTGCTCCAGATGGGCAGTCACGTTGTGGACTATTCCCGCTACTTCAATGGCGAAGCGGATGCGGAATGGGTGTTCGGGCAGGTGAGCGGAGGGGA
>WNFO01020126.1_pt1 | contig 12165 bp, 8 predicted proteins | sample 5400251 | NCBI WGS metagenome assembly WNFO01 (sample SAMN13153354, study PRJNA577476) | soil metagenome | isolation source: 100 cm saprolite under Madrone tree | place: USA:California | collected 2016-06-14
AGGGCACATGGGCGACCTGCCGCACGCGTGGATCGCCGCCGAATTTGTCCTCGCGTTCCGCAGCATGCTGGCGTTCGAGCGCGAGGCGGACCAGGCCCTCGTCGTTGCCGCTGGGATTCCGGCCGAGTGGTTGGAGGTCGACGGTGGAGTCGGCGTGGACGGCCTGCCGACCTGGTACGGAACGCTCGGCTTCACCATGAGGCGGGACGGCGATGCCGTGGACATGGACCTCACACTCACGGGGGACGTCAGGATTCCCGCAGGCGGGATCGTCGTTCAGCCGCCCGGCGACGCGCCTCTGCGCGCGGTCGTGGTGAACGGCGAGCCCAGCACGCGCTTCACGGGCACCCAGGCCACCATCGGGGAGCTTCCTGCGAAGGTCCGGTTGATCCGGTGAACCTCGCCGGCTCGAACCTGCGTGCCCGACACGTGGCCCGAGCTGGCACGGCTTGGTGATGACCGGGCACCGGGTCCCCATCACGCGGCAGACGTGGTCGCAGTTCCGCCGCGCGGTCAGTGACTTCGCGAACTGCGAGGTCGGTTGGCGCGCTCGAGGGCTCTTCGCCCTGCTCATCACCCTGCTCTTCGCGTTCAACGGCTTGAACGTATTGAACAGCTATGTCGGCCGGGACTTCATGACGGCGATCTCGAACCGCGACTCGGCGCGGTTCACCCGGGAGGCAGTCGCCTACCTCGGGGTGTTCGCTGCCTCGGCGCTCGTGGGAGCCTACTATTCCTTCAGCGAGCAGCGGCTGGGACTGCTCTGGCGGGAGTGGCTCACCCCGCGACTCCTCGGCGCGTACCTCGACCGGAGAGCGTATTACCGCCTGAGCGCCGCGGGCGTGCTCACGAGCCCCGACGAGCGCATCGCCGAAGACGTCCGGGCCTTCACCGCGACCACCCTCTCGTTCGTGCTCCTGCTGAGCAACTCCGCGGTGACGGTGGTGGCGTTTTCGGGCGTGCTGTGGTCGATCAGCCGCCCGCTGTTCGCGGTCGCCGTCCTCTACGCGGCGGGCGGCTCTGTCCTGACCGTCCTGTTCGGCCGCCCGCTCGTCTGGCTCAACTACAACCAGCTCGACAAGGAGGCCGACTTCCGCGCGAACCTCGTTCACGTTCAGCAGAACGCCGAGTCGATCGCGCTCCTGCGTCGCGAGGGGCGGATCGGCGCGCGGCTGCGGCGCCGGTTCGAGGACCTGACGGCCAACATGCGACGGATCATCGCCGTGAATCGCAACCTGGCGTTCTTCACCAACGGGTACAACTACCTGATCCAGATCATCCCGGCCCTGGTCGTGGCTCCGCTCTTCATCCGGGGCGAGGTCGAGTTCGGCGTGATCACTCAGTCGGCGATGGCCTTCTCGACCTTGGTCGGCGCACTCTCGCTCGTCGTCACCCAGTTCCAGTCGATCTCCTCGTTCGCCGCCGTGGTCACACGTCTCGGGTCGCTCGCGGATGCGATGGAGCAGGTCCAGTCACCGGCCGCAGCTTCGATCGAGGTGGGCGAGGACGAGGCTCGCGTCGCCTACGAGCGGCTGACGCTCCTCGTGCCGGGCAGCGACCACGTCTTGGTGAGGGAGCTGTCGGTCTCGGTTCCGCGCGGAACGAGGCTGTTGATCGTGGGGCCGAACGAGGCCGCGAAGGTAGCCCTGTTCCGGGCGACCGCCGGCATCTGGGAAAACGGACGCGGACGTATCGTCCGGCCCGGACTCGACGCCATTCTCTTCCTCCCCGAGCGGCCGTACCTCCCCCCGGGAACGCTCCGGGATGTGCTCGTGCGGACGGGACGAGAGGACATCGGGGACGAGCAGATCGCGAGCTCGCTGCACGGGCTCGGCCTGGAGAGCGTGCTGGAGCGGATGGGCGGCCTCGACGTCGAGCGGGACTGGGACGATGCTCTCTCCCTTGGCGAGCAGCAGCTTCTCTCTGTCGCCCGGGTGGTCCTCGCCACCCCTCGCTTCGCCTTCCTCGAGCGACCGCGCACGGCCCTCGGGTCCGAACAGGTCGATCGGATCCTGAGCCTGCTCTCGGAGCGGTCGATCACGTATCTGACTCTCGGGGACGGCGGTGACGGTCTCGACGACTATGACGCGGTCCTCGAGCTCGCGGGCGACGGCGGGTGGACCTGGAAGGCGGTCGAGGCCGGACGGGAAGGCGTGGCAAAGAGCGCCGAAGGATCATGACGACGGGCAACCGTCCTCACAACTGGTCCGCGAATGCCGACAGCGCCGCCGTGCCGCCCGTGTGCCAGAAGAGGATGCTCTGGGTCTTCGCAAAAACTCCCCGCCGGATCAGGTCGATCAAGCCGCCCATCGCGCGGCCCGTATACACCGGGTCGAGCAGCAGCCCCTCCATCTGAGCCACGCTGCGGATCGCGTCGCGCTCGAGGTCACCGACCACGGAATACCCGCCACCGAGATAGCCGGCGTTCACGTCCACGGCCAGTTCGCTCGCAGCGATGCCCGCGCCGCTGAGTTTCACCGCGTCGAGGGCGATCTTCGTCACGCGGACCTTCAACTCCGCCTCTGCCGAATCGATGCTGATGCCGAGCACGCGACCCTTGAAGCCGCGAAGCGCTGCGCCGAGCACGAGTCCCGCCTGCGTCCCCGCGCTACTGCTGGCGAAGACCATGGCATCGATCGCCAGTTTCTGCGCCGCGAGCTGGTCGATCGCCTCTCCCATCGCGACCGCATAGCCGAGCGCGCCGAGGCCGTTCGATCCGCCGACTGGAATCAGATACGGCCGCGCTCCCGCCTGCCGCAGGCCGGTCATCACCTCCGCGGCCACCTCGTCGCGCGTGCGCGCGCCGGACCAGTGGATCTTCGCCCCGAGCAGTTCGTCGAGGAGCAGGTTCCCGAGCCGCTGCGGCGGCCGATTCCCGTGCAGCACGAGCGAGCACCGTAGCCCGAGCCGTGCCGCGGCCGCCGCCGTCTGCCGCACGTGGTTGCTCTGCGGGCCGCCGAGCGTGACGACGTGGTCACACTTCTGCGCGAGCGCGTCGGCGAAAAGAAACTCCAGCTTTCGCACCTTGTTGCCGCCGGTGGCGAGCCCGGACTGGTCGTCCCGCTTCACGTAGAGCGCCGGCCCGCCAAGATGCGCTCCCAGCCGCGCGAGTTTTTCGATTGGTGTCGGGTAGTGGCCGAGGCTGACGCGGGCGGGATAGTTCATGAACACGATTCTGTAGGGCGGCTTTACGCCCGACACTAGCGGCAAACGTGTCGGGGATAAACCCCGACCTACAGACGGCCGCGATGGGCCGAACTCGAAGCTGAGGATCGTGCCCGTGACCACGCCGACCGCGAAAGAGCGCGAGCAGCACCTGCCTGGAACAGGTAGTGCTGGTCGGTCGGCGCGGAGACGGCTGAGATCCTCTGGATGAGTCTCCAAGAGCGAGTCCTGTGCCAGAACGCGGGGCCTTCCGCAGCGTGCCGATCACGCGGGAGCTGCCCGGCCATCGGCATCCGTGCCGACACGTCGGCACGGAGCGCCTGGGGACGCTCCACCCGCCCCTCACACCGTCCTTCGCGTACGTGATCGGTTCACCTGGCTGGAAGCCGGAGGCGAGGATCGATCTCCACGGTGGCCGTCATCCCGGCCACGCGCGGCCGGCCTGTGTTGTCCTGGCGCCGTGCCCGCCAGGTGATGCGCGGGGATTCGAAGCCGACCGGCCGGCACGCGCCGAGATGTCGACACAGGGATCGTGGCGTGCTGCCGCCTCCCCTCGGCCCGAGCATAGGCACGGCGGTTGCTGTCGTCAGCATACGACCATGTCGGACGCTCGAGCGGCGACACTCTCCCTCATCTCATCGGCACCGCATCCGCTGCACTGCGGTAAGAGAGCGATGCTCCTCCTGCATGGTTTTCTCGCCACGCCGCGCGTCCTCGACGGCCTCGCGGCTCGCCTGGGTCGGTCAGGATACTGCACTCATCACGTCGACCTCGGCGGGCTCTTCGGCCGGTTCAACGCGCGGCCGGTTGAGGAACTGGCTCGCGTCGTGGCTGAGCGGGTCGAGCAGCTCATTCGCCATCATCCGCGCGAGCGCATCGATCTGGTGGGCCACTCGGAGGGCGGGCTGATCGGACGGTACTACGTTCAGAAGCTGAACGGGGCCCATCGCGTGCGCCACCTCGTCACGTTGGGCACCCCGCACCGCGGCACACCCTGGGCCTATTCGGGGTATCTCGTCGGGCGCGTGCTGCCGAGCCTCCGGCAGATGGCCCCGGGCTCGCCGCTCCTACGCGACCTCGCCGACGAAGGCTTCCCCGACAGTGTACGGCTGACGTCCATCTATTCGCAGGAGGACCCGTTCTGCCCTCCTTCAACGTGCCGCTTGGAGGCTGGCCGGAGAGCGCATCTCAAGAACATCGAGGTGGCGCGCGGCGGACATGTCGCGTTCTTGTCCAGTGCCAGGATCGCGTCGATCATCCGTCAGGAGCTCGAGTCGATGGAGCCACCCGGCGCCGCCAGATATCGGTTCGCCTGCGCCGCGTCGCCTTGGCCGGTGGCGGCGACGGTCGACGAGCGGGCTCCGTCGCCCGCTCGCGCAGCGTGAGCGCGCGGTCGCTTCCGCGGGGGCACTAAACCTTTGAAGTGCTTATCTTCCGAACGACGAGGAGTGGAAGATGTCCCAACCGGAACCCTTTGAAATGCTCGTGCTTGGTAGCGGAGAAGGCGGCAAATTTCTGGCCTGGCACATGGCCAAGTCGGGGCATCGCACCGCCCTTGTAGAGCGCAAATTGATCGGCGGTTCCTGTCCGAACACCAACTGCCTTCCCAGTAAGAACGAGATCTGGAGCGCGAAGGTCGCCGATCTCGTTCACCACGCGGATCGGTTCGGAATGATGACGGGTTCCACCGCCACCAACATGAAGAAGGTGCTGGCGCGCAAGCGCGATATGGTCGACGGCCTGATCGCCATGCACCTCGACAACTACAAGGCCAGCGGCGCCGAGCTGATCATGGGCACGGGCCGGTTCATCGCGCCCAAGACCATCGAGGTGAGTTTGAACGACGGCGGTACGCGCGTGCTGACCGGCGATCGCGTGGCTCTCAATCTCGGGACACATGCCACGATCCCGGATATTCCGGGCCTTGCGGCGGCAAAGCCGCTCACCAACATCGAGGCGCTCGAACTCGATCGACTGCCCGACCACCTGGTCGTCATCGGCGGCGGCTATGTCGGACTGGAACTGGCACAAGCCTATCGCCGGTTCGGCAGCCGCGTGAGCATCATCGAGGCGGGACCTCAGCTCGCCGGCCGGGAAGATTCCGACGTCGCGACCGCGATCCTGGAGATGCTGCGCGACGAAGGGATTGTGGTGCATCTCGAAGCCAAGGTTCTCGGTGTGCAGGGCCGGTCCGGAGAAACCATTAGCCTCCAGATGCGCACGCCCTCAGGTGATCAGACCATCGAAGGCAGCGATATCCTGGTCGCGGTCGGACGCACCCCAAATACGAGCGGGATCGGGCTCGACCTCGCCGGTGTCGCAGTCGACACCCGCGGATATGTCGCGGTCAACGACCGGCTCGAGACGAGTGCGTCTGATGTCTGGGCAGTTGGCGAGTGCGCGGGCAGCCCACAGTTCACCCATGTGTCGTTCGACGATTTCCGTATCATTCGGGACAATCTCGCCGGCGGCGATCGTACTACTCGCAATCGGCTGGTCCCGTACTGCATGTTCACTGACCCGCCACTAGCGCGGGTCGGCTTGAGCGAACGCGAGGCCCAACGCCAGGGCATCGCCGTTCGTGTCGCGAAGCTGCCGATCGTCGCCGTGTTGCGATCGCGGACAATCTCGGAGACGCGCGGCTTCCTGAAGGCACTGGTCGAGGCCGACGGCAACCGCATTCTGGGTTTCACCATGCTCGGCGCCGAGGCGGGCGAAGTCATGGCCGTGGTTCAGACCGCGATGTTGGCCAGCATGCCTTACACGGGCTTGCGCGACGCGATCATCGCGCACCCGACAATGGCGGAGGGCCTCGGCGCGCTCTTCTCGAATATACCGGCCCGATAAGGCTCACACGGGATGTCGGCAATGCGAAAAGTCCAAGAGGTACGTCTGCACTGAAATTCGCCTGGATCCAGCGGGCGATCAAAAGACCTTCAGCAGCTCGCCGAGCACCTGATAGTCGAACGGCTCCGGCTTGGTGGCGGGCACCTCGACGCCGCCGAACAGGAACCAATTCCACCCCAGGTGGGTACGGAATCCCGGCGTGAACGTGAGCGTGGTCGTGCGGAGACGTACCACACGAGATCGCCGACGGGCGTCAAGTCATGCGGCGTGAAGTAGTAGCCCGCGGACAGGTTGCCGAGGAAGCTCGTGCGCGCGCCCGCCTTGCGGATGCCGTCATGGTTGTACGGGACCGCGAGGGCGGCGCCGCCACGGACGACGAAACCCCGCCACCAGTTCGCCCAGAACTCGTAGTCGGGAGTGATGGCCGCCACGCCGTTGTGGTTGTCGATGTCACCGGTTGGTGTGCGGAACGTGAGGTTGAACGACTGGCTCACGTCCCGCGTCTCGGAGAGCAGGAACCGCGTCGTGACCGCGAAGTCGCCGAAGGCGTTGTGGCGGGTGCCGTCCGACCCCCGGCTCGAGACGATGAAGGGGATCTGCCACTCCACCTCGAACCGCCGGCTGAACGGCGTGAAGAGATTGAGGCTCCCGGTGTACGCGTCACCGCCGTCGCCGTGGACCCAGCCGAAGGGGACGTTGGCGAGGCGGTAGAAGACGCCGTTGAAGGCGTTGAGCCAGCTCTGCCTCGGCGCGCCTCCGCCGCCCTTCGGCGGACTGATCCAGGGCTCGTCCCACCCCTCCGTGAACAAGGTGCCGAGGGACAGGGGCTGCCACCGGTCGGGATCGGAGTAGGGATCACCGAAGAGCGACTCCTTCGCCGCGTCGAACACCGAGTATTCACGGCGGGCTGACAAGGGCGACATTCCAACCTGAGCCGGTACGCCCGCGGTCCAGCCCGGCGTCGGAGGCGCAACGATGCCACCGAGGCCCAGTACCAATGCTGCGAGCTTCGCCGTCATGTGTCCCTCCTCGTCGAAGCGACATCGCGCGGCCCTTGATGCCAATCGTAACCAGTCGGGCACCTAGAGAGGTCAACGCGGGGACGCTCACGCTAACGTCGAAATGAGACCTCGACACCTTACCCCGAAAGCCGTTTCTCTAGGTCGCGTCGTGCGGCAACCGAACGATCGCGAAACGGACGCCCAGGCTCGCCAGGATGAGCGAGGCCACGGCGACGGACGCGGTCACGGGGACGCCGCCGGCGAGCAGCGAACTCGCCGGAATCACAACCCCGGTAAGTAGTACGAAGAGACCGGCGACACCGAACTCCCTGCGGGCGTAGAGCCGGGACAGCAGCGGATAGAGATCCCCGACCAGCAGGGCAAGCGCGACCAGATTGAGCACGATGAGCAGCCCGACGGCCAGACGAAGCGTATCGACAGCCAGCGGCTCGCCCGTCAGTGCAGCGATCACGAGCAGTTCCGCTGCGCCGAGCGTCACCGCAGTGTTCACGAGGTACGCGCCGAGCCACCGGGCGTCCTTCCAGCCCGGCTGCGCGGTCGTGCTGAACAGCACCCCCTTGTACGCCGCCGACCCGAACGCGAACGGCAGCCCGACGACCACCGCGAGCGTGCGAATCCACCACGCGGCGGCCGAGTTGCCCGGCACCCACCCCGCCGCCGCGACGAATTCGACCGCCACGATCGCGGTCAGAAGGAGCGAGTAGACCGTCAGAGACCAGGTCCCGAGCGACATCGGCGAACTCGGCTTGAACACCCGCAGCATGTGGTGGAACCGGAGCGAATCGCCGAGGTCCAGCACCAGGCACGCGAAGTCGGCGAGGAGCAGAGCGAGGGCGACTGGGTACGCCCAGGTGGCCACCGGGGTGAAGGTAGCCGGCGCGGCCAACTCGCCGACCGCCGCGACGAGGAACAGGCCGGTAGTCAGGTTATTGAAGAGGATGTCGAAGACGACGAGCGTGTGCCATTCTGGCGGCTTGGTCACGATGCCCGCGTACCCGGTCGGGCTCGGGAGGTTGGTCTTCGTCTGCATCTCAAGCTCCCCACAGGAGGAACGCGGCGAGCGGTACCGCGAGCGTGACCGCCCCGGCGATTGCCGTGCGGAAGTAGTCTCCCAACATGTGGAGCCACGGATTGAAGGGGGCTTCCGGCAGCCCATAGACCTCGGGCCGGTCGACCAGCAGGTAGAACGAATGCAGCTCGGTGTACGTCTCCGTCGGCGCGCTCCCGTACATGCGTGCCCCGGGAACGCCCCGCCGGTGCAACTCCTCCACCCGCCTGCGGGCCCGCTCCCGCAGCTCGTCGATCGGTCCGAACTGGATCGAGGCGGTGGGGCACGCCTTTGCACAGGCCGGGACCAGGCCGTCCTTCTGGCGGTCGTAGCAGAGCGTGCACTTGTGGGCGTGGCCGGAGAGGGTGCTCCGGGTGATTACCCCGAACGGGCAGGCCGCGACGCAGTACCCGCACCCGTTGCAGATGTCCGGCTGGATGTAGACGTTCGCGAACTCGTTGTGGATGATCGCCCCGGTCGGGCACGCCTGCTGGCACGGGGCCGCTACACAGTGCTTGCACACGTCACTCATCATCAGCCAGCGGACGTCGTGCGGCTGGTCGGGGAGTACGTGCAGGGACACCCGCCCGTTCCCGGTCGGCTCCGGCGGCTGGTTGTCCGCGAACTGCTCGACGAACTTCACGTGGCGCCAGGACGTTGCCGACAGCTCCCCAGTGTTGTCGTAGCTGTTCCCGGTCCAGGCGAACCCGTCCGCGGGGAGCTGGTTCCACTGCTTGCACGCCACCTCGCACGCCTTGCACCCGATGCACACCGTGGTGTCGGTGTAGAACCCCATCGCCGGCTTGCGCTCCGGGGCCTCGCCGCGGTGGAACGGGCCGATGAGGCGATCCAGAAAAGCCGACAGCGGGCCGCGGGACGGCGGAGTTTCCACCTGCGGCGAGTGGACCACCTCCAGTTCCCTACTTGCCATGTCCGAGCCTCCCCTCTGGCTGGGCGGCGGCCGGCGTGTCGGGGACCGGTTCGCGTGTCGGCCAAGGCGCAGCGCTCTTTGTCGGAGTCGGCGTGTGGCCGGCCAGCCGGCCCGCGTAGATCTGGCAGGCGAACGCCTTGGCCTCGTGCATGCTCACGTTGGGATCGGCCACCAACGAGGTCAGGTCGTTGGCGTTGCCGCCGACGACCTCGCCGGCGAACGCCCAGTGGAACGGGAGACCGACCTGGTGGACCATGCGCCCCTCGACCAGCAGCGGCCGCAACCGCCGCGTCACCATCGCGCGGGCCTCGATCCGGCCCCGGGCCGACTCAACCGTCAACCAGCCGCCGTGCACGATACCGCGATCGGCGGCCAACTCCGGGCTCAGCTCGACGAACATCGCTGGCTGCAGTTCGTTGAGCCAGCTGTTGAAACGGCTCATCGGCCCGCTCAGATAGTGCTCGGTGAGCCGGAACGTCGTGGCCACCACCGGGTAATCCGCCGTCGGGGTGTGGGCCAGAAGGTTGAGCGGCCCCTCGAAGGTCCGCACCGTCGGGCTGCACGTCTGCCGGGGATAGAGCAGGTTACCCACCGGCGACTCGACCGGCTCGTAGTGCGTCGGCAACGGCCCGTCCTTGACGGCGCCGGGGGCATACAGCCAGCCGAGGCCGTCGGGCTTCATGATGAACGGTTGGTCGCCCGCGATCGCAGCCATGCCCGTCGCGCCCGGCGTCGGTCGGTAATCGGGCGGCTTCTCCTGCTCGAAATCGGGCCGATCGAGGCCCACCCAGTGGCGCGACTCCTGGTCCCACCAGATGAGCTTCTTCCGCTGGGACCACGGCCGGCCGTCGGGAGCTGCCGAGGCGCGGTTGTACAGGACTCGGCGGTTGTCCGGCCAGGCGAAGCCCCACTCGGGCTGGAGCGGGTTGTCGGTGAGCTTCCGCTCGCGCGCCCGGTTGCGGCCCGGCTCGGGGAAGACGCCGCTGTAGATCCAGCAGCCGCACGCCGTCGAACCGTCCTCCTTCAGCTCGGAGAAGGCGGTCACCAGGCGGGGCCGGCCGGTGCGCGGGTCGGCCTCGTCCAGATGGTAGCCGTTGATCTCCTGGAGGACCTTCTCCAGGTCCGGTTCGCCCTCGATCCGGCTGACCGTGCCGTCGGGCAGGCGCGGCCGCTCCTCGAAGTCGTAGTCCCAGGTGAGACGGAGCAGCGGCTGGTCCCTGGGGTCGGTCGAGCCGGCGTAGAGCTGCTTGAGCCGCTTGCCGAGGTTATAGAGGAACCACGCGTCAGAGCGGCAGTCGCCAAGCGGGTCGATGGCCTTGTCGTGCCACTGGAGCATCCGCTGGGTGTTGGTGAGACTGCCCTCCTTTTCCGGTGAAGCCGCCGCCGGAATGAAGAAGACCTCGGTTTTGATCTCGGCGGGCCGTGGCCCGTTCGGGTCGTTCTTCCAGAAGACCGCACTCTCGATCTCGAACCAGTCGAGGACCACCAGCCAGTCGAGGTTGCGCAGGCCGGCTCGGTGCAAGCCGGCGTTGGGTCCGCCGCCGCCGGGGTTCTGGCCGAACAGGAAGTAGCCCTTGACTTCGCCTCGGGCCATGCGGTCGAAGTAGAGCAGCTGCGAGTAGTCGCCGTCCACGCGCGGTAGCCACGAGAAGGCGAAGTCGTTGTCCGGGGTGGCGGCGTCGCCGTACCAGGCCTTGAGCAGGCTGACGACGAACTTGCGGAAGTTCGCCCAGTAGCCGGTGGGCAAGCCCTCGTGTTCGACGTAGGAGTCCAGCGTCTCGTGCTGTTCGTCGGCGGCTGGCTGAGGCAGGTAACCGGGCAACACGTCGTACAGCGTCGCGAGGTCGGTCGAGCCCTGGATGGTGGAATGGCCGCGCATGGCCATGATCCCGCCGCCGGGCCGGCCCATGTTCCCGAGCAACAGTTGGAGGATGCCGGCGGTGCGGATCATCTGCACCCCGGTGGTGTGCTGGGTCCACCCCAGCGCGTAGACGATGACGCTGGTCCGCTCACGCCCGGAGTTGGCGCACAAGAGCTCCGCCACCCGCACCAGCTCCTCCGGGGTGCACCCGCACACCCGGGAGACGACCTCCGGCGAGTACCGGGCAAAGTGGCGCTTGAGAATCTGGAAGACGCAGCGAGGGTGCTGCAACGTCGGGTCGCGCGGCGGCGTTCCGCCCGGCGCGGTGGTCATGTGCTTCCGCGGCGCGGAGTGTGAGGGCGCTCCCCCCTCGAGGTCGTGACCTTGAATGCCGTGCTCTCCCCTCAGCATCCTCACCCGGAACGACTGACCGCTCCCTGCCGGGTCGCCAGTACCGCCCGGGCAACCCTCGTAGCCCCAGTGTCCCTCCACGGCGTCGTACTTGCCGGTCTCTCCGTCCCCGCGGTAGCCGCTGAACAGCCCCGCCAGATCCTCGGTGTCCTGGAAGCCCTCCTGGATGATGGTCGATGCGTTGGTGTAGTTCAGGACGTACTCCTGGAACCATCGGTCGTTGCTCAGGACGTAGTTCACGAGGCCACCGAGGAAGGCGACATCGCTCCCCGCGCGGATGTCCACGAAGACGTCGCACAGCGCCGAGGTCCGCGTGAAGCGGGGGTCGACGTGGATCAAGGTCGCGCCCTTCTCCTTGGCCTTCAGCGGCCAGCGGAACCCCACGGGGTGGGCTTCCGCCATGTTCGAGCCCATGATGAGGATGCAGTCGCTGTTGGCCAGGTCCTGCTGGAAGGTAGTGGCCGCGCCGCGGCCGAACGAGGCGCCCAGACCGGGCACCGAGGCGGAGTGTCAAATCCTTGCCTGGTTCTCGATCGAGACCACCCCCAGCCCGCCACCAAACAGTTTCTTGATGAGGTAGTTCTCCTCGTTGTCGATGGTCGCCCCGCCGAGAGTGCCGATGCTGCGCACCGAGTTGAGCAGGCGCCCCGCCTCGTTGCGGACCGTGAAGTCGGCGTCCCGCGCGGCCTTCACCCGGCGGGCGATCTGGTCCATCGCCCAGTCGAGCGGCTTGGTCTCCCAGTGTTCGGAGAACGGTGCGCGGTAGAGGACCTGCGTGACCCGGTGCGGGTTGACGGCGAGCTGGAAGGCGTTCGCCCCCTTCGGGCAGAGGGTGCCCTCGTTGATGGGGCTCTCGGGGTTGCCCTCGATGTCGATGAGC
>WNFO01004392.1_pt1 | contig 12162 bp, 10 predicted proteins | sample 5400251 | NCBI WGS metagenome assembly WNFO01 (sample SAMN13153354, study PRJNA577476) | soil metagenome | isolation source: 100 cm saprolite under Madrone tree | place: USA:California | collected 2016-06-14
CACCATCACGAATATTATGATGGCTCGGGCTACCCTGACGCGTTGCGGGGAGAAGGCATTCCCCTTGGCGCGCGCATCGTCGCTGTCGCCGACGCATACGACACCATTACGAGCGACCGCACGTACAAGAAAGGCCGTCCGGCGGAGGAAGCGCTGGCAGAATTGGAACGGTGCGCGAATGCGCAGTTTGACGTGCGCATCGTGGAGATTTTCGTGCGCGTGATGCGGCAGCAAGCCAATCCCATCATCGAAGTTGCATCCCTCACGCAAACCAGAACCAGCTAGGCCAGGCGCCGCCGGCTGCGGATACTGCTATCCTGTTCGTTTCAGACAGGAGCGCCGGAATGCAAACGTCGAAAGTGCAATGGATCGGTGAACAAAAATTCATGGCAATCAGCCCGTCGGGCCATGCTCTGGCGCTGGATTCCGACCGCAGTTCAAATACCGGCCCTGGCGCGATGGAGTTGCTGCTGATGGCGCTGGGCGCCTGTACCGCGACCGATATCGTCATCATCCTGGGAAAAAAGCGCCAGAAACTGGAATCGCTGGAAGTGATTTGCTCGGGTGAACGCGCCGCTGAGCCGCCGCAGGTTTGGAGCAAACTTGAAATTGTCTACCGCTTGCGCGGCAAATTGGAAGAAAGTAGCGTCAAGCGAGCGATTCAACTAAGCGAAGAAAAGTATTGTTCGGTATCGGCAACCCTGAAAAAATCCGCCGAATTGACCTGGCGTTACGAAATCCTGCCGGCACGATATTAATCATAAAGCAACAGTACGACTATATTGTGGCGCGATTTTTCTTTACAAGATATAAGCAATACACCGCATGGGGCCTTGGATCCGAAGTGTTTTGCTGGGGTGGATGGTTTTGTGTTTCGCCGTGGCGGGAGTGGCTCAGAAACCCTCTCCTCCGCAGCCCGGCGGAGCCACAATTCCTTTTGCGCAAATTCCGCGCGTAACCAAACCGCCCAGGCTTGCGGACTTCCTGGAAAACAAGCAGCGCGAAGCAGAACTTGCCGTGGGCGATTTCCGGCAGAACGTTCCGGGAGACGGCACACCGGCCACCGAGAAAACCACCGCCTATCTTTCCTACGACGACAAGAATCTTTACGTGGTTTTCGAGTGCCGCGATGATGGCCAGGTGCGCGCGCATCTTTCCAAACGCGAGGACGTGCTGCAGGACGACGGCGTCGGCGTCTTGCTGGACACTTTTCGCGACCACCATCGAGCTTACGTTTTCTTTTCCAATCCTCTCGGCATCCAGCAAGATTCGATCTACACCGAAGGCCAAAATTACGACTACAGTTTTGACACCCTTTGGAAGAACGAAGGCCGTCTTACGGCGGGCGGCTACATCGTATGGTTCGCGATTCCCTTCAAGAGCCTGCGCTTTTCCCATGCGCCGCAACAGACGTGGGGAGTTGCGCTCTATCGCGTCATTCTGCGCAAAAGCGAATACGATTACTGGCCGTACATCACGCAGCGCGTGGAAGGAATCACGCAACAATTCGAACCGGTCGGTGGCCTGGATCACGTATCGCCCGGCCGCAATGTGCAATTCATTCCTTACGGCCTGCTGGCCGGCGATCACTTCTTGAATCAGCCCACGCTGACCTCCGCCGGCCCGCCACCCGCTTATCAGGATGCATTCGAACACCGCGCAGGTCTCGACGCGAAATTCGTGGCAAAAGACTCGCTCACTTTCGACGTCACACTCAATCCGGATTTCAGCCAGGTGGAAAGCGACGACCCGCAGGTGACTATCAATCAACGCTTCGCGGTTCTATTTCCCGAAAAGCGGCCATTTTTTATCGAAAACGCGGGCTTTTTCCAAACACCCGTGGATTTATTTTTCTCGCGGCAAATCGCGGACCCGCAGTTCGGCGCGCGCATGACGGGAAAAGCGGGAGACTGGACGCTGGGAGCATTGGTGATAGACGATCGGCAGCCGGGGCAAGGACAGACGGTGGGCAGCGAGTATGATACCCGCTCACTCGACGGCGTCGTGCGCATTGCACGCCAATTCGGAACGCAATCCTATATCGGGGCTTTCGCCTCCACGCGCGATTTTGCGGATACCAGCAACCGCATCGTGTCTCTAGACGCGCGCCTTAAACTCTCTCCGCACTGGGTCACCGATTTTCAGGCCACGCACAGTTGGACACGCCAGGACATAAATCTGCCGCAGCTCTGTCAGCAGTTCGAGCCGCCAGTTCAAACTGGCGCTTCGCCCGCAAACGCCTCCTCGCAGCAGGGCAACAGCCTGTACGCGGATGTTTCCTACACCAGCCGCAAGTTTCGTCTCCTCAGCGAATACAGTGATTTCACACCCGGCTTTTGTGCGGAGCTTGGTTTCGTTCCGCGTGTGGATATTCGCCAGAGTTATTCGCTGGCCAGCTATCTCTGGCGGCCCAATTTTCATCCCATCGTGGATTACGGCCCCATCGCCAGCGAGATCATCGATTGGGATCATAACGATGTGCTGCAGGACTGGACCGCCGCGTTGGGCGCACAGTTGGATCTGACGCGCAATTCCACATTTACGGTCAGCCGCGGCGAAGGCTACGAATTATTCGAGAACATTCCATTCCGCAAGCACAGCACCTCAATTTACGGCACTTCCGCTCTGTATAAATGGCTGGCGCTAACCGCTCGCTTCACCAGCGGCACAGGTGAAAATTATTTTCCCGGCGGCGCACTTGATCCCTTTCTCGGAAATGTCAAACGCGTGAACCTGGGATTAACAGTGCGGCCTTCTGCGCGATTCCGCATCGACGAAACTGGAATCTACTATCGCCTGGGGACGCGCGAGGGCTCGACTCCGGCAGGTTTCAGGCCGGGACAAGCGATTTTCAATAATTATTTGCTGCGCACGAAAATAAACTACCAGTTCACCAAGGAATTATCCTTGCGGGTGATCGTTGACTACGACGCAACGCTCGCCAACACGCAACTCCTCAATCTGCAGACCAATCTCGGGAGCTACGCCGGTGGGCCGATTCCTCCCACTAAGCAATTCCCGACCGACGTTTTGCTCACGTATCTGCTGCACCCCGGCACCGCGATCTATCTCGGCTACAACAGCGGCCTCAACAACCTGGCGCTCGATCAAACGATTCCGGCGCCATCGGTTTTCTATCAGGGCAGTCCAACCAACCGCAATAATCAGTTGTTCTTCGTAAAAGTCAGCTATCTGTTTCGCTTCTGAAGTTTTATTTGCAGCCACTCTGCGCGCAACTCTTGTGCCCAATGCGCGGCATCGCATAAACTTCCTTTTCCTTCGTTCCACTCGCGAATCCTGCAAGGGGTGATATGTCGCATCGCATCGCAGCGAAGATTACAGGCGTGGCCGGCTTCCTGCCGCCGAGAGTGATGACCAACGCGGACCTGGAAAAAATTGTGGATACCAATGACGAATGGATCCGCACACGCACCGGCATCCGGCAACGCCACGTCGTGGACAAGGGCATGGCTTCGTCTCATATGGCCACCGAAGCCGCCAAGGAGTTGCTGGCACAGACCAACACCGACCCAGCTGACATCGACATGATTATCGTCGCCAGCGTCACGCCGGACATGCTTTTCCCTGCCACCGCTTGCCTGGTGCAGGACCGCATCGGCGCAAAAAAGGCCTGGGGATTTGATTTATCCGCCGCGTGTTCCGGATTCGCGTACGCATTGACGGTGGGCGCGCAATTCGTCGGCTCCGGCGCGCACAAGAAGGTTCTGGCCATCGGCAGCGATACTATGACTTCGATTCTGAATTATGAGGATCGCGCGACGTGCGTGTTGTTTGGCGACGGTGCTGGCGCCGTTCTGCTTGAGCCCGCGGCTGATGGCGAAGGCATTCTTGATTTCGAACACGATGTGGATGGCTCAGGCGGCCAGTATTTGTACATGCCCGGCGGCGGATCGCTAAATCCGCCCACGCGCGAAACCGTCGACAAGAAAATGCATTACGTTCACCAGGAAGGCTCAGCCGTTTTCAAATACGCTGTGCGCCGCATGGCGGAGCTCGCTGCGCACATGGTGGAACGCAACGGCCTGCAGAGCGAGGACATCGCGCTGGTGGTACCTCATCAGGCCAATCTGCGCATCATCCGCGCTATGCAGGAGCGCCTCGGCCTGCCCGACGAGAGAGTAATGGTCAATATCGATCGTTACGGAAACACCACCGGCGGGACGATTCCGCTTGGCCTGCGGGATGCGGTCGATCAGCAAAAATTGAAAAAGGGCGATTTGGTCCTGCTGATGGCAGTCGGCGCTGGATACACCACCGGGAGTGTGCTGCTGCGATGGGCTTACTGAGATGAGATGACATCCAGAAAACAGATGATAACTAGCAGGAGCGCATGGACGCCGCAAGCTCCAGGTTAGCCTGCAGACGGCGGTCAATCTGCACCGCCGCGTAATGCGCGCAGAGAACGCGCTCGCTTTCAGCCCATTCGGCGAGTCCGGCAACCCGGCCCGACGCCAACTTGCCAATCGCGTGGACCAATTTGAAGTATAGAGGCACCAGACCAAGGCCTGACGACTTGGCGCAGATGTCCGGGGTCAACTGGTGGAGTTGCGCAAGCGAGCGGTAATGTTCGCCGCATAGCGTTCCAGCATCGACATTTGCGGCAGCCAGCACTTGTTCGGAAACCGGCTGCGCGGCAATTCCAACGACGACGGCACGCCAATAAAACGCTCCAAATTGGGCGAGTGCCACGATCGAAATTGCAAGTATGAGTGCCGAGAACATCGTTTGCCTCTGGAAGCATTTTGCCGGCGCCCGCTGTAATGCGCTATAGCTCCGGGGTACTATCGGACTGGTCCTTTGCGGCGTAACCGATTGAGAACAAACGCGCCTGGCGAAGCTGGGCGGGAGGCGAAATGCAAACAAGGTTTGGCGGGTTCGTCGGACTAGCAGTGTTCTTAGCGATGGGACTTGCTACCGTTTGGGACGGCAGCAGTGTCGGCCGGTCGAAAGACACGCTAAACCTAATGGATACAGTTATTTCCAATGATTCTACGGACCAGTCCATCCGTGCGGTTCTGGCGTCCCAACAGGCTGCCTGGAACCGTGGGGATATTCCCGCATTCCTCGAAGGCTATTGGAATTCGCCTGAGCTTACGCTTGCGGGCAGCGACGGAATCGTTCGTGGCTACGACGGAGTTCTTGCTCGATACCGGGAAAGCTACCCTGACAAGAAGACAATGGGGAAATTGGACTTCTCGGGCTTGGAGATCCGGCCATTGGGTCCGCAAGTGGCGCTGGTTCTCGGTCACTGGCACCTAAAGCGCCAGGCTGACGAGCTGGGTGGGGTCTTTAGTCTGGTATTTCAACAATTTCCGGACGGATGGCGCATCGTCCATGACCATACAAGTGCACAAAAGCAGACGCGCTGACTGGCGTACAAGTAGACGGCGTAACCCACTAGTGCGGATGGGTTTAAGTCATTTTGCATGGGTAGTTTGTGGCAGGAAGTCGGAAAAGAGTTACTCACGGCAAGTGGCAGATAGTTCTGTAACTTATTGAAAATAAATTATTTAAATGTGTTCCGATTTGGCAATTGACCTGCACCGTACACGCCTGCACGAGAGTACAGGTCTCAGTTGCTCCAGTTCCACTCCGCAGGCTGGCCCAACGAGAAGAACTAGAGGAAAGCCATGCGTAAGTTCATTGCGATTGCGGGGTTAATGCTTTTCGCCGCCCTTTTGTTGGTTCAGCCGTCCAAAGCAGACAACTTCGACACGTATACTCTAGTTTCGAGGGGCACAACCATCACCTTTACGCTTCCGGCGACGGTCACGCCATCGAGCGTGGAATGGAACGGAATCATTGATCTTACGAATGTTTCAGCGACCTACGATGGCGCTGCCTATACTTTCGCTACCGTGCAGCTTGGCGCCGCGGGGTATATGGGCGCGACCAATTACGCGGCTACCGGGAGCCTGACCAAGTCTGTTGAGTTGATCGCTCCGGGACTCTTCACCTGGAACTCCGACGGAACTGTGAGCCTGCATACCGGTGTTTTCAATATGGGCGTATTCACGCTGACCGTAGTCGATCCTCCCGGTGCCGTGGGAACTCCGGAACCAGCTTCGCTGATCCTGTTGAGTTTCGGTGGGCTCGCACTCGGTGCGCTTCGCCGTCGCAAAGCTAGCTGAATTTCAGAAAGCGAAGAATCCAGAAGGGCGCTCTCGCAGGTGAGAGCGCCCTTTTTTGTTTAAAACCCGCTGCGCGGTGTCGGCGCTCGTGCTAGCTTGAACTGCGAGCACAGAGGCCGGGCATGACAGCAATTTTGTGGACTTCTTTTTACCGGGCGTGGGTGGCGTCGGAGGTGGTGATTGCGGTAGCGACGCGGACCGGGAAAAGCGGCGGGAAAGTAAGCGACCGCGGGTCGCAGCTGATTTTGTGGATGGTGATCGTAGTTTCGGTGACGGCGTGCGAGTGGATGCGACGAATCATGCCGGCGAATATGTTTGGCGGGGCAGCGTGGCTGAAAACGGTGAGCGTGGTGGTGCTGGTCGCGGCGCTGGCGATTCGATGGACAGCGGTGTTTACCTTGGGAAAATCATTCAGTGCAAACGTGGCGATTCGCGAGTCGCAGAAGATGATGCGTAGCGGACTGTATGGGATGGTGCGGCATCCTTCTTACTTGGGTTTGCTGATGGTGTTTGTGGCGATCGGAATTCATTCGCGGAACTGGATCAGTTTTGTTGTGGCGATTGTGCCGACGACGGCGGCGCTAATTTATCGGATTCAGGTGGAGGAAATGGCGTTGCGCGAGGCATTTGGAGAGGAATACGTACAGTACAGCAGGGTGACAAAGAGGCTGGTTCCGGGAGTGTATTGAGGAATCGCCCAAGCGAGCATTAGAGAATGTCGAGGATTTCTTCGTAGCGCTTGAACGGAGGAATTAGATAAGCGCCAGCGAGTTCGGTGCGCGACCAGGCGAGCATCTCGCGGGCTACTTCGAATCCGCGATCGCGCGCTGCGGTTCCAGCGGCTTCAAGAGATTCGAGAAGCGATTCGGGAATAACAATTCCCGGTACTTCGTTATTGAGGCGCAGCGCCTGCTTGTAACTGTTGAGCGGCCAGATTCCGATCAACACGGGAATGGGAGATTTGCCGCCGAGTTTTTTGACGAACGCCAGCCAGTGTTCTGGATCGAAGAGCGGCTGGGTCATGGCAAAGTGCGCGCCGGCTTCGATTTTGGCGTGGAAGCGCGCGATTTCTTCGTCGAGATCGTCCGCGACGGGATTGACGGCGACGCCAATCGTAAAATTGGTTGCGCCACCGAGCGTTTTGCCGGACCAGTCCGTGCCTTGATTGAGGCGATGCAGAACTTTTACCAGGCCGACGGAATCGACTTCGTAGACTCCGCTGGTTTCGGGATAGTCGCCAACAGAGGGCGGATCGCCGGTGATGGCGAGAACGTTGCGCACCCCGCCGACAGTCCACGCGCCAAGCAACGCGGCTTGCAGACCGATAATATTTTGGTCACGCGTGGTGAGATGCGGAATGGTTTCGACGCCGCGCGCTTCGAGAGCGCCGGCGACGATGAGCGCGTCCATGCCGACGCGGGCCATGGCGCCGGAATTGATGTCAATGGCGCCGACTCTGCCTGACGCCATGATTTTATCGACCTGCTCGTACACACGATCGAGCGCAATGCCCTTGGGCGGATCGATTTCCACGCTGACCTGAAATTTTCCGGCTTGGATATTTTTCCAGAGCTTGCTTTCGGGAGCGCGATCGATGCGTGGTGCGGGCTTGGCAACGGCTTCGACCGTTGCCGTAGAAGCAAGGGCCTTTGACGGGCGCAGCGATTTGACAGTGTCAGCCATGGCGCGAATATGTGCGGGCGTAGTGCCGCAGCAGCCACCGAGGATGTGTACGCCAGCGGCGGCAGCCTCGCGCGCGAAAAGAGCGAAATATTCCGGCGAAGATTTTGGATAGACGATGCGGTCACCTTCGCGCTTGGGGAAACCGGCGTTAGGCATGCCACTTACGCGGAGATCATCAACCGAGGCCAGTTCCCTGAGAATCGGCAGTAGTGGTTGGGGCCCAATAGTGCAATTTGCTCCGATGACCTGGACGTTCTTATTTTTGAGTTGCGCTGCGGCGCCTGCGGGGCAGAGATCGCCGTAAGCCGTACCTTCTTCGGAATAAGTGAGCTGCGCGATGATGGGCAGCAGCGAGAAAGTGCGAATAGCGTCAATGGCGAGAAGAATTTCCTCGATGTATGTAAACGTCTCGAGAATGAAAAGATCGACGCCGCGTTCTTCGAGCGCCTGTGCCTGTTCAAGAAAATAAGAAACGATTTCCTGCGGCTCCGGATGGCGGGCTTGCACGCCGAGTCCAAGCGGTCCCATTGAGCCGGCAATCAAAACTTCGCGGGTGGCGGCTTCGCGGGCTTCGCGGGCGATTTTGACGCCGCGGGAATTGAGCCGCTGGACTTCATCGCCGAGCCCGAGGTGTGCGAGCTTGAAGCGATTCGCTCCGAACGTGTTGGTTTCGATAATTTGCGCGCCCGCTTCGATATAAGCCTGGTGGACGCGGAAGACGGCCTCCGGCTCGGTCGAGTTGAGTTCGTCAAAGCAGCGCTGCGCGCCGACGGCTTCGTGCAGCATTGAGCCCATCGCGCCATCGGCGATGAGAATCGAGTCCTTGATCCGTTCGTTGAAATCGAGAATCTTCATTGCGCTTCGGACCGGGAAAACTGTTTGGATTTTTGCGTTTTGACGCGCGCTGATGCTGGTTCTAAACTAGCAGGAATAGAAGTCCATTTCACACCTGAGCAAGAATTACGGCTCGCTTCGATCGCTACACGAGAGGGGATCGATCCGCAGGAGCTGGTGAAGGACGCCACCTTGAAATTATTGCAGGACGACGCACAATTTCGCGCGGCCGTTCCTAAAGGCGTTGAGCAAGCCGAACGTGGCGAATTCATTGAGGATGGGGAGATGGATGCGCGGGTCAAGCGAATGCTCCAACCGTGATGCGCATTCGCTGGACGCGGGCCGCCGCCGCGGATCTCGAAGAGACTCATGATTTCCTGGTTGAAAATTATCCTCATCTCGTACCTTCGACTGTCGCCAAGTTATACGACAGCATCCGCTCCTTAAAAGATTCTCCGCATCGCGGGAACTCGTCTTGGCTCCCTTGCCGTATATCGCCGCGTATCGCGTCAAAGATCAAACGATCGAAGTGTTGCACATCCATCACACGTCGCGGCAGCATCCCTGACATTTGTGCCGGAAATACCGAGCCGAACGGGTTTCACGTTCAGCGCTTTTGTTCCATGAGGCTTGCGACGGTGCTCATCAAATCATACTTGGTGAGAATTTCGAAACGCGTCTCGTCCATTTCGACGAACACCGCGGGATTTTCGTGGCTGAGAATGTAGGTCACGCGTTCGACGGGCGCGGACCTGGAAACTTTTGGCAATGGTTTGCTCATGACTTCGCGGATGACCAGTTTGCGCAAATCTTTCCCTTGCAACGCCAAAGTCAGAATTTGGTCTTCGTAAACCGTGCCGATCAATGCGGTTTCCTCGAATACGGGAATTTGCGAAATGTCCTGTTCCTGCATGGTTTTCAGCGCGTGAAAAACAGTTTGGTACGGACGGACAATCACCAGATCACGGACCTTGCCGGATTTGTGCTTGGCGTTCACGACTTCGCCTGCGGTAATGGCGACCGCGGAATCCACGTAGCCGCGCTCACGCATCCATTCTTCGTTGTACACCTTGCTGAGATAGCGCATGCCAGTATCGGGCATGAAGGCGACGATGTACGCTTTTTCGTCGAGATTTTTTGCGACGCGCAAAGCCGCGGAAAGGCATCCACCGCCACTGCCTCCGGTGAAGATGCCTTCCTGTTTGACGAGACGCCGCGCCGCAACGAAACATTCTTCGTCGTTTACTTGGATCATGTCGTCAACAATCTTCATGTCCATGGTGGTGGGAAAAAAATCCTCGCCGATGCCTTCGACCACGTACGTACGGCTTTTTACGACCTGGCCGGTTTTGTGGAAGTCGTAGTAGAGCGAACCCTCCGGATCGACTCCGATAATCTGAATCGCAGAATTTTTTTCTTTCAGATATTTACCCGCGCCGCTGATCGTGCCTCCCGTTCCCATGCCGCACACGAAGTGCGTGATCTTTCCTTCACTGTCTTCCCAGATTTCCGGGCCGGTGGTTGCGTAATGTGCCGCAGGATTCATGGGATTGTCGTACTGATTGGGATAGAAGGAATTGGGAATATCGCGGGCAAGTTTTTTGGCGACCGAATAGTAGCTTCGCGGATCGGCAGGTTCGACGGCGGTGGGGCAAACGATGACTTCAGCGCCGAGAGCCTTGAGCAGGTCCACTTTTTCCTTTGACTGTTTGTCGGTGATAGTGAAAACCATTTTGTAGCCGCGGACCGCCGCGACCAGAGCGAGTCCCATGCCAGTGTTGCCGGAAGTCCCTTCGATGATGGTGCCGCCGGGCTTGAGCAGGCCGCGCTTTTCCGCGTCGTCGATCATAGTGACGCCGATGCGATCTTTCACCGATCCGCCGGGATTGGTGTAGTCGGCCTTAACATACATTTGCGGTTTCAGCCCATGATTGATGCGATTGAGTCGCACCAGAGGCGTGTGGCCGATGGCTTCCAGAATATTATTGCAGCGCATGTATCGTGTATTCCCGGCTTTCGTCGGAACTTTCCAGGTCAGCGTTTGTAAGACAACTTTTTCACCTAAGGGCCTGTAAGTACAGGCCCTGAAACCCGGGCGCAAGTAGCAGCGCCACGCCGTGTCATACTCAGTTTAGCATGCGATCTGAGAATGGCCGCAGGGAGCGGTGCCAAAGGAGAACAAGGGAGCCAGGCGATGGAGCGGAAAAATATTTCGAGCGGAACGCCGTGGGAGCCGATTGTGGGCTATTCGCGGGCGGTGCGGGTTGGGAATGCGGTGAGCGTGTCGGGAACGACGGCAACCGGTGCGGATGGAAAATAGTCGGAGTGGGCGACGCGCACGCGCAGGCGGTGCAGACGATTCGAAACATCGAAGCCGCGCTCGCGAAAGCGGGGGCAACGCTGGCCAACGTGGTGCGAACGCGGATTTTTGTGACCAACATTGCAGAGTGGGAAAAAGTCGCGAGAGCGCATGGAGAATTCTTTGCGACGATTCGACCGGCGACAAGTATGGTCCAGGTAAGCGCTCTCATTTCACCGGAAATGCTGGTGGAGATTGAGGCGGATGCGATTGTAGAAAGCGAGGATTAGGGACTAGGGTTCGGCACTTCCTGCGAACGCGCACAACCAGGATTGCTTGTGCTACCGACTACCAGTGGGCACGAATGCGGTACTTCAGGACGGACGTGCCGTTGGACGCGACCGGCACATTGAACTGCGCCGCCCAGGCTGCTGTTTTTGTGTACTTGTAACTGGAATTGATCATTTCCCAGTCGCCACCGATGGGCTCGTTCACTTCAACGGTGATAGCCGAGTCCTTATGATTGCGCAGCGTAATTTCAAATTCCATTTCCCAGGTGTGCGTATCTATGCGCTTGTAGTCGGTCTGTTTGCGCTCGCTGACAACGTCGAACGCATTGCCGATGTGAATGTTGAGCATCTCGTCTTTCGGCGTGTGGTCAATGCGGTCTTCGCCGACGAAAAGAATATTGCCTTTCGAGTCTTTCTGGTAGACGCGGACATTTCCAGCAGGCATGGGCATTCCAAGACCGGACTTTTCTTCGTTCTTGAATTTGTAGAACACCATCACGTTGTCTTTGATCGGCGAACCGGGATTCTGCTGATTGTGATAGTAAAAATTTTGCCCGTTGACGACGAAATGTTTTGCGACCGGGATGTCGCTGCCCTGCAGCAGGCTGATCTGCTTGGTTTCCTTGTCTTCGACGGAGGTCTTGCGCCCCAGCGTGTACAGGTGATACTCGCTGAAATTTTCCTGCGCGAATTGATCCGCGCGTGTCGCCTTGGCCATGACCATGTCGCGTGCCATCGCTCCCGCGACAGCCGGCTGAATCCGGTTTAGATCGCCGGCAACCAGTTGCAGCCGAGCATTGCGAAATGCGGTTCCGCTGTTGTTGACCAGCGTGACCCAGCCGTCGAGGTCGGCGGCTTTATCATCGCGGCCCACCGTGAGAACGTAATCTGAGTTCCAGGAGAG
>WNFO01004395.1_pt1 | contig 12160 bp, 9 predicted proteins | sample 5400251 | NCBI WGS metagenome assembly WNFO01 (sample SAMN13153354, study PRJNA577476) | soil metagenome | isolation source: 100 cm saprolite under Madrone tree | place: USA:California | collected 2016-06-14
AACTCGTACAGCGTTGCTTTCATGAGCTGAGTCCCCGTTCGTCATCAGGCATGCGGGGAGGCGCTGGCGCAAGAACAAGCGGGTACGATGCACGCGAGTCTTTGGGTTCGCGACGCGAGCCCTAAGACCTCCGCCATTCGGGTCGAGAATTCTTCGAAGTCGCGAAGGATGACGACGGCGCCATGGTCCCGCCGGCGCGCGTCCATCGCCGCCGTCGATTCAGGCCATCCTGCTGCGGCCGGGGATTCCGTTGCCTGTGGCGTTGGCGCGACCGGATAAGAAGGACCTAGCGGCGGAGAATCTGGTCTGTCTGAGCGGCGTTTTGCACCAAAGAGGATAGACAACATGAACGAGTTCCAGAGGCGGTTGGCCCGCCCTTGGTCCCCGTCAACCCGGAATTAGGTGCCAGGAGACTACGATGCTGGCCGCGCCAGGAGCCGTAGGCAGGACGGCTTCGGCCCCTTCCGCTCCGGCCGAATCCAGACCTGCAGGAAGCGGGTCGCCTCGGTAGCCTGCGGCATCCTGATCTCGCATTTCTGCGGAAAGGCGATGGCGTGGCATCCCGCGGCCCGACACGGCCCTCTAACGCAATGGGAAGGGGACGTGAGAACCCGCTCGGGCCACTCGACCGCCTCACGCGGCCGTTCGATGTCAGCGGCAGAGTCCGGCAGCGAGGAGGCATCTCGGTAAGAGCACGCACTTGGGCAGGAGTGAGCAGCTCAACACAGAAAGGGGAGCTATGACGATGCAGCAGATGATGAAGCGATTGCTGACAACCTCGCCGGTCAGCGCGAGCCTCGTATTGCTTGTCCTCGCAGCCGGTTGCACGGCAGTTCAGAGTACGCCGTTGAACCCGGAGGTAGTTGGAGGTCTGGTGCCGTCTGTCAAGGACCGGGATGCGGGCCGTGTGGCAGCCGCGTACGGCTTTGACGTTACCCGGTATACGACGATCGCGATCGGAAACGTCTCTGTCGATATGCCAGCCAGTTGGAACGAGGAAGATCGGCGTATCGTATCGAGCATGATCGCGCACCTGCGGTCGGATCTGGCACGAGAGCTCCGGACCGCAGGTCGGCGTGAACGGGTGGTGGACGACGCGAGCACACTGGACACACCGGTGAATGCGCTGCGCCTGGACGTCAGAATCACAGCCCTTGAGCTGGACCAGCTAGAACCGACGGCAGCGGGGCAATGGCTGGGCCCTGGCGCCATCCAGATGGAAACACGGTTCGTGGATGCGGCGAGCGGCCGGGTCGTCCTCGCGACGGCCGACCGGCGGACGGCACGAACGGTGATGACTCAGACGCGCGATATCTCGGAGACGACAGCGCGCCTCGACGAAGCCGCGAACTATCTGGTTATGGACCTTGTCAACTTCCTGGGCCGCTTGGAGAAGACGGCCGCCCACACATAAATCGTCGGGACATCGATTTGATGACGCCGTGCCCGCCGACTCCTTTCCTCGGGGTTCACTTGTTTGATCTCGAGGAACGAGTCGCGGGCCCGAGCGTCCGGCACCTTAGCCGGATCCTAGGCGGACCGTCGATCTTCGCCGCAGCCCTCGCGAAGGAATTCGAAGGCGGCGTTTTGCCACCGTTTGTTATCGGGCCCTTTGCCTTGGCACTTCCGTGGCTCGAAGCTTCAATCGGCCTATTGATCCTGGTCGGCGCTTTCACGCGATTCGCGCTCCTTGGAGGCGCACTCCTGATTGTCGTTCTCACGTTCGGAGCCACCGTGCACCAAGACTGGGACATTGCTGGTCTCCAGCTGGTCTATGCCGTGGTCTACTTCGGGCTTCCCGCCTTAGTCCAAAGAAATCGGTTGTCGCTCGATTACCTCGCGCACAGCCGCCGCCCCACCGAGACGAATGTCTCGACAAAGGAGAGGCGCAATGAGGCGTCGTGACTTTATTAAGAGTAGTGCCGTCTCCGTATTCGCTGCCAGTACCGTATCTCAAACAGAGCAACCGAAGGGATTCGCAATGGAAAGATCTTCGACCCCGTCCGCCCAACTCATCTCCCAGGCCCCCTTCTGGCCGGACGGAGCACGAATGGTCATTTCAATCTCCATGCAGATGGAGGCCGGGGCTCAGCCGTCCAGCGGAGCAGAAAGCCCCATGCCGCCGATCGACCCGAAGTATCCCGATCTACCTGCGACCAAGTGGTACGAATACGGCTTCAAAGAAGGCCTGCCGCGCCTGCTGGACATGTTCGACCGCCAGCAGGTGAAGGTTACGTCCCACATGGTAGGAGCGGCGGTCGATCTTCACCCGCGGCTGGCCAGGGAGATCGTGCAGCGAGGGCACGAAGCGTCCGGCCACGGACAAACGTGGACCGCGCAATATTCCATGACACCCGAGCAGGAGCGCGAGTCATACGAACAGAGCATTAAGAGTATCGAGCGCGCAACAGGAACCAAGCCGGTCGGTTTCAATGCGTTCTGGCTTCGGGGCACACCGCACACGCTGGAGATTCTGCAGGAGCTCGGCTTCATTTACTACATCGATGACGCGAGCCGGGATGAGCCCTTTCTGATCAATGTGAAAGGAAGGCCGTTCGTGGTCGTACCGTACACCCTGCACATGAACGACATCGTGGACTACGAAACCCGCTACTTCAGCACGCAAGAATATGCCGGTGATCTGAAGGCAGAGTTCGACATGCTCTATACCGAATCGGGAAACCGGCGTCGCATGATGTCGGTGAGCGCTCATGACCGAATCGCGGGACGTCCGTCGCGCACGAAGGTTCTCGAAGACTTCATTGCGTACGCGCAGAGCCATCCGGGAGTCGTCTTCCGACGAAAGGATGAGATTGCGCGTTTTGCGCTGAGCAGCCCGCAGACCATCCGGGAGGGCATTTAACCCTAGACTTCCAATCTGACCTTTCCTTACGAGCCTTGGGACGTTGTCAGCGGTCGCCTGGAGTGAGCCTTCCAGGATCGGCCAAGGTGAGTCTCTGAGATCACCCACGAGAGCCACGAGATCCCACGGTCAGACTTCGGCCGCGGCGTGGGGCTCACTGAACCGAGCGTAGACTTACTCTTCGCGGAGGACGGCCAAAGGCGACCGGCCGAGTAGCCGGAAGGTTCCGAGCCCACCCACAGCCAACCCCACGGCGGTGGTGCCGGCGACACCCCACGCGAGCACGCCGGGCTCAAGCGTCCACGGCACATCGAGCACGAACGTGAGCACCGCCCACGCGAGCGCCGAGGCGAGCAGCGTGCCGCCCAGGCCGGCCGCGGCGCCGAGGCACACATATTCGACGGCGAACGCGCGCGCGACCGTTGCGCGCGTGGCGCCGAGCGTCTTCAGGATCACCGTCTCGTACAGCCGCTGGTAGCGGGTTGCGACCAGCGTCGACGCCATGACGGTGGTTCCCACCGCAATGCTGAAGAGCGCGATGAGCCGGATGGCGAGGCCGATCTCGGCGAGAACGGTCGCGACGCGCTCGAGCACCGCCCGCACCGGGATGGCGGTGACGTTCGGGAACGCGGCCCCGACGTGGTTTTGCAGCCTCGTCTCTGTGGACGCCGGCACGCGCACCGTCGCCATGTACGTGACGGGCGCTCCGTCTAGCGCACCGCGGGAGAGAATCGCGAAGAAGTTGGTCGTGAGGCTCTGCCAATCCACCTTCCGCAGGCTCATCACCTCCGCCTCGACAGTCACACCCTGCACGTCGAAGGCGAGCGTGCCGCCTACGGAGACGCCGAGATGCTTCGCCGCCGCCTCCTCCAAGGAGACACGCGGCCTCCGGACGGCGTCCGCCGCTGTCCACCAGCGGCCCCGTGTGATCGTAGTTCCCGGCGGTGGCTCGGCGGCGGAGGTCAGCACGTACTCGCGGGTAAAGTACCAGACCGTGTCGGGCGCGCCGGCCTTCTTCGCCTCGATCAGCGCACGGGTGACGGGCGTGCCGTCGATGGCCTTGAGCCGGCCGCGTACGACCGGCGTGAGGACCGGAGCCACGCCGCCGCTGGCCCCCGTGACGAGGCGGCCGAACGGCTCGCGCTGATCGGGCTGCACGTCGATGAAAAAGAACGAGGGCGCCTCTCGTTTCCGCTCGAACGCAATCTGCCGGCGAAGGCTCGCCTCGAGGAGAGCGATGGCGACGAGGAGCATGACGCCCGTGCCCAGCGCAAGCACGACCTGCACCGCGTGCCCGCCCGGCCGGCGGAGGCCCGCGAGCCCCTGCCGCCAGGCAAGCCCGCCAAAAGGCGGCAGGCAACGCACGAGGAGGATCAGGCCCCGCGAGAGCGCCGCCAGCACCGCAAGGGCGGCCAGCGCTGCGCCGACAAAGATCGCCCCGAGCTTGAACGACCCGGCCTGCCAGAGCGCGAGGGCGGCGAGCCCCGCGACGATGGGCAACGCCGCGCCCCACGGACGTGGGGCGCGCCACGCCGCCGCCTCGAGGTCCCGCCGGAGGACGAGGGAAGGCGGTACCTCCCGGACGGCGAGCAGCGGCCAGAGAGCGCACAGGAGCGCCGTCAACGTTCCCATCAGGAGGCCGCGCCCGATCGTCCATCCGTCCCACATCGGCTCGAGGGTGAAGGGCGCGAACGGCTGGACCGCCCGGACGAGCACGGGCTGCATCAGGACGCCGAACGCCGCGCCGGCGAGGCTCCCGACCAAGCCGAGGGCCAGCACCTGGAGCAGGAAGGCGGCGAGCACCATTCGTGACTCGGCGCCCAGGCACTTGAGGACGGCGACGGTCACGAGCTGTCGCCGGACGAAGGTAACAACGGACGACGCCACACCGATGCCGCCGACGAGGAGGCTCGCGAGCCCGACCAGTCCGAGGTAGATGGTGAGCTGGGAGAAGAAGCGGCGGAGACCGGGCCGGGCGTCGTCGAACGCCGTCACCCGCACCGACGGGTCGGCGATCGCGTGCTCCAGCGCCTCGACGGCCGTGCGCGGCGATGCTGCCGCCGGAAGGCGCACGAGCGTTCGGTACCGGACCCGGCTCCCGTAACCGACGAGGCCGGTGGACTCGAGCGCCCCGGCGGCGATCATCACGCGCGGACCGAGCGCCACGAAACTCGAGACGCGGTCGGGCTCTCGGTCAATCACGCCCGCGATCGTGAAGCGCGCCGTCCCGAGCAGGAGCGGATCACCGACGGCGAGACCGAGCCGCTCGAGGAGCGACCTCTCGACCAGCGCCGACCCACCGCCCCCGAGGAGGTCCCCGAGCGGGCGGGACGGGGCGACCGTCACGCGCCCGTACAGAGGGTACGCCGCCTCCACGGCCTTGAGCTCGACCAGCAGGCTCGCACCGTTGGCGGGGTTCCGCGCCATCGCCGCGAGTTCGCGCACGGCCGTGGTGGTGGCGCCTTCGGCGCGCAGGCGGTCGAGGGCTCCCCGCGCCGCTGCGTCTGGCGGCCGGGCCGATCGGAGCTCGACGTCGCCGCCCGTGAGCGCCTTCGCTTCGCCGGCGAGGGCGCGGTCGAGGCTGGCGGCGAAGGTACCGACGGAGACGAGCGCGGCCACTCCAAGCGCAATGCAGGCGAAGAACGCAAGGAAGTGACGCCACGAACCCCGCGTCGCGCGCCAGGCAGTCCGGAGCGGGAAGGCCAGGATCACGGCTGTCCGTTCAGAACTCGGCCATCGCGGAGCCTGACGATCCGCCCGGCGTGGCGGGCCAGCGCCTCGTCATGGGTGACGAAGACGAGCGTGGAGCCACGCTCGCGGTTCAGGGCCACGAGCAGCTCGATGATCTGGGCGCCGGTCGCCGAGTCCAGGTTCCCGGTCGGCTCATCCGCCAAGAGAAGCTTCGGGCGGAGCGCGACGGCGCGGGCTACCGCTGCGCGCTGCTGCTCACCACCCGACAACTCAGCCGGGTAGTGTTGCGTTCGGCCGGCCAGCCCGACTTCATCGAGGAGCTCGCGGGCGCGCGCGAGCGCGTCCGGGACGCCGGCGATCTCGAGCGGCACGGCCACGTTCTCCGCCGCGGTGAGCGTCGGGATCAAATGGAAAGACTGGAAGACGTAGCCGAGTGTCTCGCGCCGGAAGCGCGCCAGCCCGTCCTCGTCGAGGCGCATCAGCTCGGCGCCGGCGACGACAATCGAGCCCGCGGTCGGACGATCGAGCCCCGCGAGGAGGCCGAGGAGAGTCGATTTCCCACTGCCCGACGGGCCGGTGATCGCGCAGACCTCACCCGCCTCAACGTCGAGCGCGATCCCGTCGAGAATCGTGAGGAGCCGTCCTCCGCTCGAAAGCTGCATCACGAGGTCGCGGACCTGAATCATCAAGCGACTCATATTACACTGCGCCTGTGACTCCCTGGCTTGCCGCCGCGTTCGTGGTGGCCGCGCTCGGCCTCGCGCCCCGGGCGCTGGCGGAGGGCGCTCCGGCGATCACGGTGCTTGGTGACAGCCTCACCGCCGGACTCGGCGTGGCGGCGGACGAGCCGTTTCCCGCGCGCCTCGAGGCGCGACTCCGACGCGAGGGCTTCGCCTACCGCGTGATCAATGCCGGCGTGAGCGGCGACACGACCGCGGGCGGGCTCCGGCGTGTGGGCTGGGTGCTGCGGGCCCGGCCCGAGGTGGTCCTCGTCGCGCTCGGCGCCAACGACGGCTTGCGCGGGCAGAGCCCCGCCGCGATGCGCAACAACCTCGAGGCGATCATCGTGCGCCTCAAGGCCTCGGGCGCGCGCGTCCTGCTCGCCGGAATGCGGATGCCGCCCAACTACGGGGTCGAATACACGCGGGAGTTCGCGGCGGTCTTCCCGGAGGTCGCGCGCCGTACGCGCGTGGCCCTGATGCCCTTTCTCCTCGAGGGTGTCGCCACCGACCCCCACTTGCTCCAGCCCGACGGACTCCACCCGAATGCGGCCGGACACATGATCATCGCCGACCGGCTCTGGCCCTATCTCCGTCCACTCTTGCGGAAGTCGCGCTGAGTCCCGCGGCGCCGTACGCGCCGACCGAGTCGCATTGCGCGCCAGGTGTTCTCGAACGGGCCGCGTCGAAGTGTAGCCGACGGTCCGGGCACCGTGCGCAGGACCGCTGCTGACTCGGCAGCAGACCCTCACGGGGGTCTTTTCCGTCGCGTAAGTACTCACGATGAACCCATTTCGCAAGGCGACGTAGGCCTTTCAGTGGTGTCTGGACAAGTAAGAAGCCACCCCGCGGTGGCACCCTTATCGACGGCCGGGCTGGAGCCAGCTATGGAAGGATGTGTACCGAGACATCCGGATCAAGCGGTATCTCAACGGGCACCCGCTGAGTGACCCCGTCTCAGTGAGACGACTGGGCGGAGCAGGTCCCTCACGGCACCCGCGCGATCGCCGTTTCTCTCAGGCTGCCTCACTGGTTCTCTCACTGAGACCAGGCCATGTGTAGTGGGCGACGACCTGCTCCAGTTGCCCCTCAACCGAGGAAGCGCGTTTTGACGACCGTGACCAGCTAATGACGTTATGCTAATGAACCTCGGGAAGCCCGGGGTTGTCACCTCGCACCATGGCATCCCGCGCAGCTTCACCAACAGCGGCATGCCCGCCCCTCTCCTGGTGCTTTCCTCCGGAGGTGGCGAGGGGGACGGGGCTTGGACTCAATGGCCCGCGATATCCTTCCACGGGTTCGGGAGTAAGAGCAGTGGATGGGCGCAAGGGCTGGAGTCAGAGAAGATGGATTCGCAGATATCTTGCTGCTGCCTCTCCCTAGAGCCAGCGGGTAGGGGCTCGTGACGGAGATGCGAACGGTGGAGGTATTGGTCATCGCGCCCATCTCGGATGCCGCCTTCGAGAGAATAAAAGCGGTGGGCCATGTCCTCGGTGAGGATTCCGCCACCGCTCCCTTCCCCCCCGCGTTGAAAGTGGTGGACGGCCGGCGCACCTTCGAAGCGGAGTACCGGGACGCATGGCCGCCGGCCACGGCTCGGCGGTATTTGCCCGCGAAGCCCGATCCACGCGAGGTCCTGCCACGGGCAGAGCGGGATCGCCTGCTGTCTACGGCCGAGGTGGTGCTGGGGACGTTCCCGTTCCCGATGGACCTTCGCGTTCGCTCGCCACGCTTGCAATGGTTCCATCAGATCCCAGCTGGGGCGAGCAACCTGCGCGCCGGTGATCTGTGGGGAAGCGACGTCAGGGTGACGACGTCCCGTGGTCTGGGGGACACGGTCCCCATGGCCGAGTACGTGCTCGCCGCGATTCTCCACTTCGCCAAGGGGTTTCACCGTGTCGCACCGGACCGGGCGCGCCACGAGTTCGGGCCGCGGGCCTACCGACCGCGGCTGCTCCAGGGTAAGACCGTCTGCGTCGTCGGGCTCGGCGGGATCGGGCGCGAAGTAGCGCGGCTCTGCGTAGCGGTGGGGATGCGCGTGGTGGGCACCCGTCGGCGCGCCGTGGCCGGCGAGCCCCTGCCGGAAGGCGTCAGCCGGGTGGAATCGGGCGACGGCCTGCACGCGTTGCTTGCCGAGAGCGACTTCGTGGCCGTCTGCTGCCAGTTGACGACGGAGACGGAGGGCCTCATCAACCGCGCGGCGATCGCCGCGACAAAGCCCGGTGCCGTCGTGATCAACGTGGCTCGAGGAGAGATCATCGACGAGACCGCCCTTCTGGAGGGGCTGGCCAACGGCAGAATCGGTGGGGCCGCGCTCGACGTTTACTGTGGGGAATTCGTGGGCGATCCTGACCGCCGCTTGTGGGACGACTCGCGGGTGCTCATCACGCCCCATGTCTCCAGCGAGACAGACGTGAGCTTCCACCGAGGCGTGGATCTTTTTTGTGACAACCTACACCGCTACGTGACCGGCCAACCGCTCGAGAACGTGGTGGATTGGGACCGTGGCTACTGACGATTCGTTCACCGCGATGATGACGGCCGGCGCGGCGGCGCTTCTGATTAGAGACGGCGCTTCAGCGCGGCTACCACGCTCGGAGCCTTTCGACCTCCAGACTGTTGAGCAGAGTCACCACGTGCCCATATCCAAGCAATGCATTCGGGCATTCATAGGACGTCGATATGCACCCTTCTGCCATCGTGCGCACGAGAATGAATGCGGGCGAGCATCGCCTACGACCATTCGGCTGGGGTGATTGCGCGTCTTAGCGAGCTCGGCACCTCCTTGAATGCGGTCGTATAATCAGGGCGTGACGGTAACTGAGGTCGACCTGGGCGGCATCGTCGGCGCCATCGCGGCGCGGGCCCGCGCGTTGTCGCGCGAGTCCGACCCTGGCGGGCTCCTCGAGGGTCTCTCCGGGCAGCTCCAGGGATTGATCCCCCACGACCGGGTGATGGTCCTCTACCTCGACGAGGGAGGACGCACCGTCTCGGTCTTCGCGGAGCATGCTTCCGGCGATGCGCTGCGCCACGACGGCCGCTCCACCCTCTCTCTGGCTCGTGCGAATCGGTATCCAAGCGCCGAGGCCGTCTCGTCCTGTGTCTTTGCGGGGCAGGCCGAGTTCGTCCGGGACGCACGGAGCGATGCCCGCTTCATGGCGGGGACCGCCATGCCCGGCGTCCCACAGGCGGGGCTGCGTGCATGGATAGCGCTGCCGCTCATGGGCCTCGAGCGTGTCATCGGTGCGCTCATCGTCGGCAGCACGGTCCCGGATGTGTACACCGAGGCGCACCTCGCGACCGGCCGCCAGATCGCGGACGTCATCGGTCCCGTCATCGAGCACATCATGCTCGTGCACACGGCGCGCCGGCGGCGCCAACGGCTGCGGGTCGTGCCGGAGGTGGCGCGCGTCCTCGGCACGAGCCTCAACGTGGCGGAGATCTTCGACCAGCTCGCCGCGGCGGTCCGGCCTGTCCTCGACTTCGACATCATGGTCACCCGCCTCCTCGAGCCCGAAGGTATTTCCGAAGAGGGAGTGTTGCTCGTCGCCGAGGGCGGGTCGGTGCAAGCTCCGCCGAGCGGTTCGAAGACCTCGTTCGCCGCCCGCCTGCTGTCCGGTGAGCCGGTGCTAATGCGGGATTGTGAGAGCGAGCTCGACCCCTCGAATCCGGCCGACCGGACAGTCCTCGAGAACGGGATCCGCTCGTTCGTCGCCGTGCCCTTGATATTCGGCGAGAAGATGGGCGGACTCCTGGGCTTCGCCAAGAAGGAGCCCTACCGGTTCGACGAGAGCGATCTCGAGGTCGTCGAGGAGATTGCCCAACACGTCGTCGTCGCGGTCCAGCACCAGCGGCTGGCCGAGAAGCAGCGCCGGCTTGCGATTGCCGAATTGCGGGCGCAGCAGCTCGAGCGGCGAGTCGAGCGGCTGCATGGTGCACTCAGCGAGCCATACGGGTTCGGCCGGATCCTCGGCCGCGCCCCCAGCCTGCGCGAGGCGCTCGAGCGGGCCGCGCGGGTCGCTCCGGAGGAGACCCCTGTGCTCCTGACCGGCGAGAGCGGCACGGGCAAGGAGCTGGTGGCCCAGGCGATCCATTATGCCAGCCGTCGCGCCGACGGCCCCTGCGTCGCCATCAACTGTGCGGCGCTGCCAGAAGCGCTCATCGAGTCGGAGCTCTTCGGCCATGAACGGGGCGCCTTCACCGGTGCGGACAAGCAGAAGGCGGGCCGCTTCGAGGTCGCCGCCGGGGGCACGCTGTTTCTTGACGAGGTCGGCGAGCTCGCGGCGAGCGTCCAGGCCAAACTGCTCCGTGTCCTCCAAGAGCACGAGTTCCAGCGCGTCGGCAGCACCGCGACGCTCAAGGCCGACTTTCGCCTCATCGTCGCCACCAACCGGAATCTCACGGACGCCATGGCGCGCGGCCAGTTCCGCGAGGATCTCTACTACCGGCTCAGCGTCTTTCCTATTCACCTGCCGCCGCTGCGCGAGCGCGGCGAGGACGTGGTGCTCCTCGCCCAGGAGTTCGTCCGCCGCCTGGGCGAGCGGATGGGCAAGGGGGAGCCTGGGCTGAGCCGCGACGCCCGGGAGCTGCTGGTGACGTACCCGTGGCCCGGTAACATCCGGGAGCTCCAGAACGCGATCGAGCGAGCGTTGATCGTTTCAGACGCCGGGCTCATCACCGCCGCACAGCTCGGGCTTACCCGGCCGCGGCTCCCGTCCGGCGAGGCGTCCCTGCCTGGTGTTCCCACGCCGTCAGGCGTCGCGAATCAGGATGCGGCGGCGGCGACCCTTCAGGAGCTCGAACGACACGCGATCGCGGAGGCCCTCGCGAAGGCCAAGGGCAACAAGACGGCCGCGGCGGCCGCGCTCGGGATCACCCGGATGCAGCTCTATACGAAGCTGAGGCGGCTCGGCCTGCCCTCTCAGTAGCCGTATCGTCCGGTACCGTCTGTCATTTTCCCGTTCCTCCATTGTTCGCTTCACCGGCGGGATCGAGTGGGCCGCCGTCTGGTTGCCTCCCGTTGAGATTTCTCCCAGGTAGTCGCGGAGCCGACGGCGCAGAAACAGACGCGCACGGTGAACCCGGGACTTGACGGCGGACACGGTCAAGCCGAGTGTTGCCGCGATGTCCGGATTCGATATACCGTCCATGTCGTGCAGCACGAACACTTTGCGATACTCGGCCCGCAGCTCGTTAATCGCAGCTGTCAATACCGTGCGCAGCTCGGTCTGCACTGCCGGGTCGCGGCCTTTCACCGACCAGTTGTCGACGGGCTGGAGGTGACGCTTCTCGTCGTCAAAGGCCGGCGGGAGGTCGTCCCAGGATACTTCGCGCTGTCCGCGGCCGCGACGCCGCAGCTTCTCGTAGGCTGCATTGGCGGTGATGCGATAGATCCATGTCCCGAGCGCCGCGTCACCCCTGAACATCTCGACTCTTCGCACCACAGTCCACAACGCGTCCTGCACGACCTCTTCCGCGTCCGCCTCGCTGCCGGTGATTCGCACGGCGAGCCGATACACTCGAGCGCCGTATGTGTTGACGAGCGCCTCCGCTGCGTCGGGGTCCGCCTCGCGCAGGCGCTTCACCAAATCCCTGTCCGAGAGCTTTAAACCGCTACTACGCAGCATTCCCGCGTGCTTGTCAGGCGCTGCCCTCAACTCACCGCTCATGGCGCCATCCCCAGCGATACGCGCTCGGCGTGATGCCGGTCATGCGCCGAAACGCCGTCGTGAAGTGACTGGGCGTCTGAAAGCCAACCAGCCGAGCGACCTCTGCGATCGAAAGTCGCGCAGCGCGGAGCAATAGCGACGCCCGCGCGATCCGCTGTCCCAGCACGAAACGGTGCGGAGGCACGCCGGTGCTCTGCTTGAAGAGTCGCGCGAAATGG
>WNFO01004396.1_pt1 | contig 12160 bp, 9 predicted proteins | sample 5400251 | NCBI WGS metagenome assembly WNFO01 (sample SAMN13153354, study PRJNA577476) | soil metagenome | isolation source: 100 cm saprolite under Madrone tree | place: USA:California | collected 2016-06-14
TTCTCCTCGACCATCTGCTCGAGGGCCCGGGGTGGCATTCGGAGGCGCGTCTCGATCCCGCCCGGATCGGCATCGTGGGCCACAGCTTCGGCGGGTGGACCGCGCTCGCGGCCCCCGACGTCGAGTCGCGGATCCACGCGGTGGTGGCGCTCGCGCCGGGCGGGGCGTCGCGGCGAAAGCCGGGCATCCTGCCGTTGACGCTCGCGTTCGCCTGGGGACGTGACGTTCCGACCCTGTACCTGGTCGCGGAGGACGACGCCTACTTGCCGCTGGCCGGCATGCACGAGCTCTACGAGCGGACTCCGGCGACCCGACAGATGGTCATCCTGCGCCGGGCCGACCACTATCACTTCATGGACGACGCCGAGGAGCGGCACGAGGCCGCGCGGGCGACGCCGTTTACGGGGGAGCTGGCGTGGATCCCGAGGGACATGCGGCCCATGACGGAGCTTTGCTCGGGAGCGCAGGCGCACGTGTTCGTGCGGGGGCTCACGCTGTGTCACATGGATGCGGCCTTGGGGCGACGGGAGGAGGCGCGGCGGCTCCTGGGGGGCGACCTCGAGGCGACGCTCGCCGCGCGCGGCGTCGCGATCGCGACGGTCCTAAGGGCTCCCCTGGGCGCCGGCGGACCCTCCCGCGGGTGAGCCGCCCGGGGGCACGCCGCCTCCGCCGGGGCCGCCCGCCGATTTCCGGATGTCGATCATCTCGGGCAGCCCGCGGCCGGTATGCTCGAAGAGCTGGACGCGCGTGAGCCGGTTCATGTCGACGACGATCTCCCGGATGCGCTCGCCGGCGGCGAGCATCTGGACCACGCGCTCCCGGGTCTCCGGCTTCAGGGTCAGATCGTCCCGGAGCATGGCCAGGCGCCCCAGGATCATCGTGAGCGGGTTGTTGATCTCGTGGGCGGCCGCGTTGGCGAGCCGGGCGATGCTGCGCAGCTCGTCGGCCGCCTTCTGCTCGGTGATGTCGACCAGGGTCGTCTCGAAGTCGGCCCGAGGCGGACCCGATCCGCGAATCACGCTCGCGAGCACCCAGATGAGGCGTCCGTCGCGACGGCGCATCTGCAGCTCGACGTTGACCGCGGTGCCCTCCGCCTCGACCCGCTCGAGGAGCTGGTCGCGCTCCTTCGGCTGGGCGTAGAGCTCGCCGACGTTCGTCTCCAGCACGTCGGCCGGGCGCTCGAAGCCGAGGGTGCGGGCAAAGGCGTCGTTGCAATCCACGATGCGCCCGTCCGCCAGGGTCAGGCACATCCCGGCCGGATTGCGCGCGAACATGCTGCGGTAGCGCTGCTCCGACTCCAGCAGCGCCGCCGACCGGGTCTGCAGGAGCGCCATGGCCTCGCCCAGGGCCCCGGTCACTCCCTTGAGCTCGGCGAGCCGGAAGGCCGGGAGCTCCGGCACCGTCTCGCCGCGACCGAAGGCATCGAACGCGAGCATCAGCCGGCGCAGACGGCCGGTGAACTGCTGGCCGGCCAGGTGGGCGAGACCGAGCGAGAGCACGAGAGCGGCGATGGCGCCCCCCGACAGGAGCCACAGCGACCGGTGGAGCGGGCCCTCGAGCTGCTCGCTCGGGACCGCGATCCCCACCGTGAACTGGGAGCGGGGGGCGCGACTGAAGGCGGTGTAGGCCGTCGCTCCCTCGAGGGTGGGACCCGTGAACACCGCCTCCTCGCGCTCACGGGCGCGCGAGACGAAGTCGGCGGGTCCGGGCTTGCCTACCTGCTGCTCCTGCCCCTGGGTCGTGGCCACCACGAGGCCGTTGCGATCCATGATGGTCCCCACGGTCCCGTGGGCGATGTGGGCCGCGGCCAGGACCGAGGCGAAGCTCTCCGGGGTCATGACCGCGACCAGGACGTGGCGGAGCCTTCCGTCGCGGAGCAGGGGCAGCGTGACCGTGACCACCAGACGGCCGGTGGTCGGGCCCATGACGAGATCCGAGACCTGCGGCTCGCCCGTCCGGAGCGTGCGCTGGAACGCGTCGAGACCGGCCACGCTCGGCAGTGGGCTCCCGAGCGGGCGCAGGAGGTTCAGCAGCTGCCGGCCCGAGGGATCCACCAGGGCCACCGTCAGCCACCGCCGATAGGCCTCGCGCGCCAGCCCCGCCTGCTCGTAGAACTTCCGCAGATCGGTCGAGTCGAGATCGCCGGAGGCCGCGAGCCCCTTGAGCCCGGCCAGGGAGGTCTCGACCTCGCGGTCCACCGCGACGGTCAGGGAGCGGGCGTGGTACAGCAGCGCCTGCTCCATGTCGCGACGCTCGTCCTGGTGGGCCCACCAGATCGCGACCGCGGCGACCCCCAGCAGCGGGACCAGGGTCAGGCCGACGATGGCGAGGAGGAAGGTCCGAAGCTTCATGGTCGCTGCTGAGAATAGGGGAAAGGCCGCCGCGTCGGCAAGCTTCCTCGTGGGCGTCGCGCGGCTCTGCTATGCTCCGGATTGCCATGCCCGTCGAGTCGCGCGGCCCATACGACGCCATCGTCATCGGCGCCGGGATCTCCGGCATGTACCAGCTCCATCGGCTGCGCGGGCTCGGGCTGCGGGTCAGGGTGTTCGAGGCCGGCGACGGGGTCGGGGGTACCTGGTACTGGAACCGCTACCCCGGGGCACGGTTCGACTCGGAGAGCTGGACCTACGGCTACTCTTTCTCCGACGAGATCCTGCGCGAGTGGGAGTGGAGCGAGCACTTCGCGGCCCAGCCGGAGACGCTGCGCTACTGCAACTTCGTCGCCGACAAGCTCGACCTCCGGCGCGACATCGAGTTCAACTGCCGGATCAAGGCCGCGGTCTACGACGAGGCCGCCGGCCAGTGGGAGATCGAGACCGAGGACGGCCAGCGGGCGCGCGCCCGGTTCCTGATCACCGCGATCGGACCCCTGTCGACGCCGACCATGCCGGCCATCCCGGGGGTCGAGGGCTTCCGGGGCGAGGCCTACCACACCGGACGATGGCCGCACGAGCCGGTTGGCTTCGTGGGCAAGCGGGTCGGGGTGATCGGCACCGGGGCGACCGCGGTGCAGGCGATCACCGAGATCGCCAAGACGGTCGGCCACCTCACCGTGTTCCAGCGCACGCCGAACTGGTGCGCCCCGCTCCACAACAGCAAGATCGACGCGGCCACCCAGGCCCGCATCAAGGCGACCTATCCCGAGATCTTCGCGCTCTGCCGCGACTCGTTCGGCTGCTTCATCCACCAGGCCGACCCGCGCAAGGCGCTCGAGGTGAGCGCGGAGGAGCGCGAGGCGTTCTACGAGAAGCTCTACCGCGAGCCCGGCTTCGGCATCTGGATGGGCAACTTCCGGGACGTGCTGGTGGATCCGGAGGCCAACGCCACCATCACCGAGTTCATGCGCCGGAAGATCCGGGCCCGCGTCCGGGACCCGAAGGTGGCGGAGAAGCTGATCCCGACCAACCACGGCTTCGGGACCCGCCGGGTGCCGCTGGAGAGCGGCTACTACGAGGTCTACAACCAGCCGAACGTGCGCCTGGTCGACATCCGGGAGACGCCGATCGAGCGGATCACCCCCGCCGGGATCAAGACGAGCGACGCCGAGCACCAGCTCGACATGATCATCTACGCCACCGGCTTCGACGCCATCACCGGGGCGTTCGACCGCATCGACGTCCGGGGCCTGGGCGGCCGGCGGCTGCGCGAGACGTGGGCGGAGGGGCCGCGCACCTATCTCGGCCTGCAGATCGTGGGCTTCCCCAACCTGTTCACGCTGGTCGGGCCGCACAACGCGGCCACCTTCTGCAACATCCCGCGCTGCATCGAGCAGAACGTGGACTGGGTGACCGCGCTCCTCGCCCACATGCGCGAGAAGGGCCTGGCCCGCGTCGAGGCCACCGCCGAGGCGGAGCGGGAGTGGACCCAGCACGTGCACGACACCGGCCGGCGCATGCTCTTCACCCAGGTCGACTCCTGGATGATGGGCATCAACTCCAACATCGCGGGCAAGCAGAAGCGCACGTTCATCGTCTACGCGGGCGGCGCCCCGAAGTACCGCGAGAAGTGCGACGAGGTCGCCGCCGGCGGCTACGCCGGGTTCACCTTCCGGTAGGGCTCACGTCGCGGCCGCTCGCCGCACGCCCCGTGCGGGTCAGCGCGGGCGGTCGAGCGCGGGCGCGGCGGCTGCCACCGCGGCCACGATGCCCTGATAGCCCGTGCAGCGGCAGAGGACGGCCGAGAGTCCGTGCCGGATCTCCTCCTCGGTGGGCCGCGGATTCGTCCGGAGCAGGTCGAGCGCGGTCAGCAGCATCCCCGGCGTGCAGAAGCCGCACTGAAGCGCGTGGTGCTCGCGGAACGCCTCCTGCAGCGGATGGAGCCGGCCGGCGGTCGCCAGTCCCTCCACCGTCATCAGCTCGGCGCCGTCGGCCTGGACCGCGAGCATCAGGCAGGAGCGGGCCGCCTCGCCGTTGACGAGCACGGTGCAGGCGCCGCAGATCCCGTGCTCGCAGCCGACGTGGGTGCCGGTCAGGCCGAGATCTTCTCTCAAGAAATCGACCAGGAGCTTGCGGGGCTCGCAGTGGCCCTCGCGCGGGTGGCCATTCACCGTGAGGTGGACGGGGAGAGTGTTGGACATTCAGGAGCTCCCCCTCACCCTGCCCTCTCCCCCGGGGCGGGGGAGAGGGTGTTCAGGCGCATGATCGCGCGGCGGAGCGCGCGGCCGGTGAGGACGCGGGTCAGGTTGCGGCGATAGTCGGTGGAGGCGTGGATGTCGGACGGGGGATCCACCAGCTCGGCGGCCCGGCGCGCGGCGGCCTCGACGGCGGCATCCGACAGCCCCTCGCGCTCCAGGATCTCCTCGGCGGCGCGCAGGCGGACGGGCACCGGTCCGGCCCCCGCCGTCACGAGACGGGCGGAAGCGCAGCGGCCTCGGTCCCCGACGACGATGGCGGCGATCCCGACAATGGCGAAGTCGCCATGGCGCCGGCTGAACTCCTCGAACGCGAAGCCGGCTCCGTCCGGCATCGCGGGCAGCCGGACCTCGACGAGCATCTCGTCCGCCGCCAGCGTGGTGGTGAGATAGCCGTGGAACAGCTCACCCGCCGCCAGTGTGCGCTCTCCCCGCGGACCCCGGACGACCACCTGTCCCCCGAGGGCGGTGAGGGCGGTCGGGTACTCCGCCGAGGGATCGGCATGGGCGAGGCTGCCCCCGATGGTGCCGCGCGAGCGGATCGGCAGATGCCCGACCAGGGTGGTCGCCTCGGCCAGCAGCGGCAGGCGGCGGCGGACCACCGGCGAGAACTCGATCGCCCGCTGGCGCGTCATGGCCCCGATACGGACATGGCCCGCGGCCTCGTGGATGTACGCCAGACCGGCGGCCCGGTTCAGATCGACGAGGGCCGCCGGACGGCTCAACCGGAAGTTGAGGAGCGGGACGAGGCTCTGGCCGCCGGCGAGCAGCTTGGCCTCGCCGCCGTAGCGCGCGAGCAGCGCGATGGCCTCGTCCACGCTCGCCGGGGCGTGGTAGTCGAAGCGGGCCGGTTTCATGAGGCGCGGCCGGCGCGCCGCGCGCCCTCGATCAGGGCCCAGAGGCGGGTCGGCGACATGGGCAGCTCGGTGATCCCGATGCCGAGCGGATGGAGCGCGTCGCTCACCGCGTTGGCGATGACCGCCGGCACCGTCATCGAGCTGGATTCGCCCAGGCCCTTGGAGCCGAGCGGCGTGAGCGGCGAGGGCGAGACCACGTGGGCGATGTCGATCACCGGCGCTTCCGAGGCCGTCGGCACCAGGTAGTCCATGAAGGTGCCGGTGAGGAGCTGGCCGCCGTCGTCGTACTGGAGCTCCTCGAAGAGCGCGCCCCCGAGACCGTGGAGGGCCCCGCCGTAGATCTGCCCCTCGGCGATCATGGGGTTGATGATGGTGCCGGCGTCGTGCACCGTCGCGTAGCGCAGGATCTTGATCGCGGCCGTCTCCGGGTCTACTTCGACGGCCATCACCTCGGCGATGAAGCCGTAGGTGTTCGAGGAGTTCACGCGGTCCTGGTCGTCCACCGGCTGCGCGACCTCGAACCCGAACACCGCGGTCGCCTGCAGCCCGGGCTCCATGCCGTCGGGGAGCGACGTGGTGTTCCAGTGGGCCCGTCCCGCCAGGTCCTTGATCGAGTACGCCACGCCCTTGCCGCTCTTGTGCCGTACCGCGCCCGCCCGGAATTCCAGCTGATCCGCCGGAGTCGCCATCAGATGCGCGGCGTATGCGGTGAGCTTCGCCTTGAGCTTCCGGGCGGTCAGGGCGACCGCGCTCGTGCCGACCGAGCCGAAGCGGCTCGAGTAGGTGCCGGAGGAGATGGACCAGAGGCGCGTGAGGGTGTCCATCTCGTCCACCACCGTCACGTCCGCCGGCGTGAGTCCCAGCTCGTCCGCCACGATCTGGGCCACCACGGTCTGGTGCCCCTGGCCCTGCGGCGTCGTGCCGAGGATCGCGGTCACGCGCCCCTGCGGGTCCACCTTGATCGTCGCGGCCTCGACGGCGCCGGACTTGGGCAGATACTCGGGCTTCGCCCGGAGCTGGGGATCGAGCGCGATCGCCACGTAGCCCATGTTGGAGACGGAGGGGTCCACCGCGAGGGCCACCCCGATCCCGAAGAGTCGTCCGGCCGCCCGCGCGGCGACCTGCTCGCGCCTCAGCTCGGCATAACGGGCAATCTCCACGGCCCGCTCCAAGACCGCGGGGTAGTCGCCGCTGTCGTAGAGCCCGCCCGTGGGCGTGCGGTACGGCATCTGCAGGGGCTCTATCAGGTTGCGCCGGCGCAGCTCCACCGGATCGAGCCCGAGCCGCTGCGCGAGGAGATCCATCATCCGCTCGGTCTCGAAGTAGAGGTGCCCGCAGGCATACCCGCGGTTCGGTCCGGTGAGGCTCTTGTTGGTCATCACCACCGAGGCGTCCACCTCGAGGTGCTGGAAGCGGTACGGCCCGACGAAGTTGCCGGTGGGGCGGAAGCTGCAGCCGGGCTCGGGGCTGCGGATATAGCCGCCGACATTGTCGAGCCAGCGGCAGCGCATGGCGAGCACTGTTCCGTCCTTACTCGCCGCGAGCTCTCGATCAGCCACTCTATCAGTCCCACTGGAAGACGCCAGGAGATGCTCGCGCCGGTCCTCGATCCACTTGACCGGCACGCCGGTTCGCCGCGCGGCCAGCGAGATCAGCGCGATATACGGATACATGGCCGACTTGATCCCGAAGCTGCCCCCGATGTCGGTCGACACGATGAAGCGCAGCCGGTTCTCGGGCACCCCCAGCACGCGCGCGACGAGCCCGTGCATGATGAAGGGCCCCATGAAGTTCGACCAGACCGTGTAGGCCTCCTCCACGTCGTCCCAGCGCGCGATCACCCCGTAGGTCTCGATGGGGGTGGACCCGTACTTGGGGAAGCGGAAGCGCTCGCGGATGACGACGTCCGCCTCCGCGAAGGCCCGGTCGGGATCGCCGTAGACGAGCCGCCGGTGGCCCGCCAGGTTCGTGCCGACCGCCTCGTGGAGGATCGGCGCGTCCGGCTCGAGGGCCCGCTCCACGTCCACGACCGCGGGCAGGGGCTCGTACTCGACGCCCACCGCGTCCGCCGCGTCCTCGGCCAGATAGCGGTTCCGGGCCACCACCACCGCCACCGGCTCCCCCACGAAGCGGACCTTGTCGGTGGCCGCGCAGTGGTAGTGCACCGGCGCGGTGACACCCACCGGGAACGGCCGGGTGAAGCGCGCCACGTCCTCGCCGGTGATCACGCCCACCACGCCCTCCATCCGCAGCGCCGCGGAGACGTCGTACCCCACGATACGCGCGTGGGCGTGCGGCGAGCGCACGATGGCGGCGGCGTGGATGTCGCCGATCGGGGGATGGTCGTCGATGAAGTGGCCGCGGCCGGTGAGCAGGCGCGCGTCCTCGACGCGGGCGACGCGACGGCCGATCCAGCCCGGCGGCTCTTCGCTCATCGTCCGGTGTACTTCGGGGGGCGCTTCTCGAGGAACGAGGTGACGCCCTCGGCGTAGTCGTGGGTCGAGCGCAGCCACGCGTAGGCCTTCCGCTCCAGCTCCAGCGCGGTCTCGAGCGGCGCGTCGGCGCCGCGGTTGAGCACCATCTTGAGCGTGCGGAGCGCCAGCGGCGCGCGCTCGGCCAACTCGCCCGCGAGCGCTCCCACCGCCTCGTCCAGCTTCTCGTTGGCCACCGCCTGGGTGATGAGCCCCCACGCCTCCGCGCGCTCCGCGTTGATCCGCTGCCCGGTCATCATGAACAGCTTGGCCCGCGTCATCCCGATCAGGCGCAGCGCCCGCTGGGTGCCGCCGCTACCCGGGATCATCCCGAGCCGGATCTCGGGGAAGGCGAACTCGGACCGGAGCGTCGCGATCCGGAAGTCGCACGCCACCGCCAGCTCGAGCCCGGCGCCCATCGTGAACCCGTCGATGGCGGCGAGCACCGGCTTCCGGCAGCGCTCCGCCGACGTCAGCGTGTCGCCCCACAGCTCGAGATCGGCCGGGGCCTGCGCGAGGAACTCCGCGACGTCGCCCCCCGCGCTGAAGGCCTTGCCGCCCGCGCCGCGGATTACCACGACCCGGACCGCGTCGTCGGCCTCCAGCTCCCGGAAGATGCCGGGGAACTCGTTGCGCATCGCCACCGTCATGGTGTTCATCTTGGGCTGGCGGTCGATCCAGAGCGTGGCGACGGCGCCGCGCCGCTCCGTCCTCAAGAATTCGCTCATCGATGAACCTCCGTGTATTGCCCCTCCCGCAGGAGTCGGCGAAGGATCTTGCCCGAGGCCGTCTTCGGGATCTCGCTCACGAAGACGATCTTCCGCGGGCGCTTGAAGTTCGCGAGGTCGGGGCACTCGCGGCAATGCCGGTCGAGGGTGTCGGTGGTCAGCGCGCCCGCGCCGGGCACCACGAACGCCACGACTCGCTCACCCCAGCGTTCGTCGGGCTCGCCGACCACCGCCACGTCCCGCACGAGCGGGTGGCGGGCCAGCACGTCTTCCACCTCCACCGGGTGGACGTTCTCCCCTCCGGTGATGATCATGTCGTCGACCCGCCCCGAGACGTACAGCTCGCCCTCGGCGTCCAGATAGCCCATGTCCCCCGTGAAGTACCAGCCGTCCCGCAGGGCCCGCGCGTCGGCGTCGGGTCGCTTCCAGTAGCCGGCGAAGGCTTCGTCCGAGTCGAGGCGGGCGATGATCTCGCCCTTCTCCCCCGGGGCCACCGTCTCGTCCGGCCCGACCCGGCGGTCGGCGCTGGCCGTCACCACCCGGAGCGCGCCGTGGACGCCGGCGCGGCCCGCGCAGCCCGGCTTGGCGTCGACCGCGGGCCGTACCGAGAACGTGTAGATCTCGGTCGAGCCGTAGTGGTTCACGAACACCTCGGGCCGGAACGCTTCCACGCAAGCGCGGGTGAGGGGAGCGAGCATCGGCGCCCCCGCGTAGGCGAGCTTGCGCACCGACGAGACCCGGGCCGGCGCGAACCCGGGCGCGCGGACGAGGTCGTAGTAGAGCGTGGGGATCAGGTAGAGCGCGGTCAGCCGCTCCGACTCGATCAGGGCCAGTGCGCCCTCGCCGCTCCAGTCGGGCTGGCACACGAAGCAGCCGTTTACCGCCGCCATGCTGGTCAGGGAATGGATGCCCATGGTGTGGTAGAGCGGCATGACCCCGAGGGTCCGCTCGAGCCAACCGTAGCCGCACTGGATCACGTGGGCCAGCGCGCCTGCCACGTGGTTCTTGTGGGTCCGGGGCACCCCCTTGGGCCGACCGGTGGTGCCGGAGGTATACAGGATCAGCGAGAGATCGTCCTCGGCAACCGCTCGATCGGTGGCGGCTCCACCGGACGCGAGCAGCTCGTCGAACGGCAGGCTCTCCGGCGGCCCCCCGCTCCCCACGAACACGAGACGAGCCGGATGATCGGCGACGGCCTCCCGCACCGCGGCGCCAGTCGCCGCCTCGAAGAGGACGACGGAGGCGCCGCAATCGCCGAGGATGTACCGGATCTCGTGCGCGGCCAGCCGGAAGCCGGCGGGCGTCGGCACCCCCCCGATCGTCTGCAGGGCCCAGTAGGCGAGCACGTGCTCGAGCCGGTTCCTGAGCACGATCAGGACGCGGTCGCCCTTGCCCACGCCCAGGCGCGCGAAGCCGCGCCCGAGGCGGGTCGCCTGGTCCACCAGATCCGCGTACGTCAACCGCCGGCAACCGTCGACGATCGCGTCGGCCGCGGGTCGTCGCAGGCCGGCCTGCTCGAGCATCTGGGCGAGGGTCACGGGACGAGCATTCTATGCGGGAGCAGGGTCTCGATCAACGCGCGCATCTCTCCACTGTTCCACTCACGCGCCCCGGTGGCCATGCCGGCGACCTCGCCGCCGGGCCGGACGACGAACGTCGCCGGGATGCCGGTCACGCGCCACGCGCCCGCGGCACGGCTGTCGGGGTCGAGCAGGATCGGGAACGTGAGCCCATGATTGCGGATGTAGGGCTCCAGCAGGGCCCGCGGCGCGCCACGATCCACCGACACCCCGATCACGACCAGCCCGCGTCCGCGGTATTCCTTCCAGAGGCCCTCCAGGGTCGGCATCTCGACGGTGCAGGGCGTGCACCACGTCGCCCAGAAATTCAGGACGACGAGCTTGTCGGCGAACGCTTCGAGGGGGACGGCGGCGCCGTCGGGGAAGCGGGCCAGCCGGAGCGCGGGGCCGCGCTGGCCCTCGGTGAACTCGGTCACGCCCGCCCGCTCGAATGCGTCGAGCGACGGGGCGTGGCCGCCGTGGTGGCCCGCGCCGTCGTCCGCGCGGCGCGAGGGAAGCGCCCAGAACGCGACCGCCAGGAGCCCGAGGGCGAGGGCGACGCGGAGCACGATACCTCTCCGCGTCCCGCCGAGGAGGGTGTCAGACGCCCAGCTTTTCACGGGTCACCGGGCTGTCGCGCAGCTCGGCGGAGGACCCCTGGAACACGATCGCCCCTTTCTCCATGACGTAGCCCCGATCGCACACCGAGAGCGCCACCCGCGAGTTCTGCTCGACGAGGAGCACGGTGACGCGGAGGCGCTTCAGCTCCGCGATCATGTCGCGGATGTGCCGGATGAGCGCGGGCGCGAGCCCCTGGGTGGGCTCGTCCATGAGGATGATGCGTGCCCCCGCCATCATCACACGCGCGATCGCCAGCATCTGCTGCTCGCCCCCGGAGAGCGTCTTGGCCGGCTGGCCGATCCGCTCGGCGAGCCGCGGGAAGTGGCGGAACACCTGATCGAGGCGCTCGGCCCGGAGGGCGGCCGAGCGATTCGGCACCGCCGAGAGCCCCAGCTCGAGATTCTCGCGTACGGTCAGACCCGGAAACACGCGCCGGTCCTCGGGCACCAGGCCCACGCCGAGCCGCGCGATCTCGTGCGGTGTCAGCCGGGTCAGCTCGGCGCCCTCGAAGGCGATGGAGCCGCGGGTCGGCCGGAGGAAGCCCACGGCGGTCTTCATGAGCGTGGTCTTGCCCATGCCGTTCTTGCCGAGGAGGGCCACCGCCTCGCCGGCGTGGACCTCGAGCGATACGCCAAACAGGATGGGCGTGGCCCCGTAGCCAGCGTGGAGATCCGTGATGCTGAAGAGAGCCTCAGTCATCGACGCCCCCCAGATAAGCGTCGATCACCTGCGGGTTGGTGCGGATCGCCTCGGGCGGGCCCTCGGCGATCTTCTGCCCGAAGTGGAGCACCGCGACCCGGTCGGAGATCCCCATCACGACACTCATGTCGTGCTCGATCAGCAACAGCGTCAGGCCCCGGGCCAGCGCCATCCGGCGGATCAGCGTCGTCGCGTCCCTGGTCTCCCCGGGCGTCATGCCCGCGGTCGGCTCGTCCAGGAGGAGCAATGTTGGCTTCGTGGCCAGGGCGAGGCAGATCTCGAGGTAGCGCTGCTCGCCGTGCGAGAGGTTCTGCGCGGTCTCGTCGCGCCGGCCCTCCAGGCCGAAGGCGACCAGGAGCTCCATGACCGCGCCCTCGACGTCGGGCCGCCGCCAGAGCGACGTGAAACGGCCCGCCTCGGGTGCTCGCGACTGCGCGGCCACGCGGACATTCTCGTACACCGAGATGCCGGGGAACACGTTGGTGATCTGGAACGTCTTGGCGAGGCCGAGCCGGTTGACCGCCTCGGGCGCCCGTCCCGTGATCACCTGCCCGTCGAAGAGGACCCGCCCCCGGGTCGCGCCGTGCAGCCCGGT
>WNFO01004398.1_pt1 | contig 12158 bp, 11 predicted proteins | sample 5400251 | NCBI WGS metagenome assembly WNFO01 (sample SAMN13153354, study PRJNA577476) | soil metagenome | isolation source: 100 cm saprolite under Madrone tree | place: USA:California | collected 2016-06-14
CGCGCAGGTCGAGCCCGACCAGATGAAAGACTGTCTTACCAAGATCAATGCCGATGGTGTGTAGTTCCATGGGAAGCCTCCTCCACCTCTTATAACCGCCCCGTTGGCTCGGTAAAAGCGGCGGACCATCCCATTAGTTATCGGTTCGTCTTTCGGGTTAGTACCGACAAACGCGCCAGGGTCTCGGTATCCCGGCGTTGAGGTCCGATCAGAATTCTTGAACACTGGCCGACTTCCCGATACTGATCCGCACGATGCCCATGTGGATTACGTCCGGATCGCGAACAAATGCGGGAGCTATCAGCTAGCGGCTCGAAGGAGCGGTCCGATATTTGACATTCCGCGTTCTCCTACCGAGTGTGAGACGCGGCTGCACACCAGGGAATGACGCCCAAGCCTTACAAGTCGTCGCAGTAAGACACCCCGCTCCGAGGTCGCAGGGCGAGATGGTTCGCGGATTCTGGGCGAGCCGGACGCTACGATTCTTCTCGTGGTAGCTTCCTCGTGGCCCGTCACTTGCGATCGATTCCGAATGTCTGACACTCGCCTGAGTACACGGGCGTCCATTGATCAGGCGAAGGCAACAGGCGGTGCGAACCCGCCGCCACCGAATGATCCGCTCGCACGATCGGTCTCCAAAAAGAACACCATTATGTCGTTTGGATCGATGCCTGCTTCGCCAAGCTTTTCGACCAGGGCGGCAACAAGGCTTTTTTTCCTATTTGCGTCAGTCCCTGAAGACACCAGCACCTCAATCATCAACATCTGGTCGCTGCGCGGCTTGGGCAGCCCGGGATAATAGAGATCGACCCTGAGGTCACTTGGTCCCAACGAGAGGAAACGTTGGAAAAGGTCGTCCTCTGGATATCCGGCAACAATGCTTGCAGCGTGGATAGCCCTGGAGAGGCGGTCTTTCTCGTTGGTTGACCTGTTGGACCTCATCGTTACGGTAAACAAGGGCATAGAACCTCCTGATTGCTGGATATTTCTGCCTCGAACAGTGGCTTGATTCCTCCGGTTGTGGGGACTCCTTGCGGAGTCCAAGCTACTTCGAGACCGCACGCGCTGCACTCTCAATCACATCTGCAACCTCCTTGGGATGTGAGACGTAGACTGAGTGGCTGGCGCCTGCGACTTCGACCGTGTGGCTCTTGGCCCGCTTGGCATACCAACGTTCCAAGTCCGGGCTGATAGTTCGATCGCTTCCCGCCACTAGCATCCAACTCGGTTTGGTTCTCCAGGCAGCCGTGGTGATCGTCGCCGAGAAATTGTCCGCAAAGTTGAGCACCTGCGAGCGCGCCATAAATGCGGCCTGGTCGCCGGGAAGGTCGGCTGCAAACAATTCATGAAATCGCGCAGCGTCGATGTATGTGAAACCGTCTGGCGTTTTCTTTATGGCGCCGGATTTGGCGAGGTCGCTCGGAAAGCGCTTTCCGTCGTCTGACTCTTTCTCGCCGGAATCCGGCATGTGGGCCGCGACGTACACCAAACCAGCGACGGATGAGCCTGTGCCAGCTTCGGTAATTACGGCTCCCCCGTAGCTATGACCGACAAGGATGCACGGACCATCCTGTAGAGCCAGGGCACGTTTGGTGGCAGCCACGTCTTCTTTAAAGGATGTCTCCGGTTCTTGGACAATACTGACGTTGTAGCCATCCTTGACAAGAATTTCGTAAACACCTTTCCAGCCCGAACCATCGGCCCAAGCACCGTGAACGAGAACAATATTTCGAACGCGATGCGCTTCGTTGCTGTCTCGCGCTGAGAGCACACCGCAGGTCAACAGCAATAAAACGATGCAGAAGGACTGAGACATTCTTCTTGCTACTCGCATAACCTTCATTGAATTACTCATTTTGTCGCTCCTTTTTGCGAATTCATTTGACAGATTGGTCGTCAGGAATACTCAGAGTGTTAGATAGACGATTTGGATCCACTGATCGGAGTTGATGATGCCTTTGCCCCAGACGGCGTCGAGATCGGCGAATGGCTTTTCCACGACGGCTTCCAGGGCGGATTTTCCTGCGGACTTCAGTTTCTCAACGCGATCGCGCGAAGTGACGAGCATGTCCCGGGATTTCATAAGGTCCGCTTTGTTGCCTAGCGGGCCGTGCCCCGCAACGATCTTGGTGTAGTTGTCCGCAAGCGAAAGAATTTTGTCGACGGCGGCAATCATGCCGGTGACTGTGCCTCCCGTACCGGGGTCGATGTAGGGATACATGCCGTTGAAAAACAAGTCGCCCATCGAAATCACGTTGGCCTTTTGAAAATGAACGTAGATATCCGAATCGGTATGCGCGGGAGCAACGTGTTGGAGCGCGAGGATTTCGCCATTGCCGTGCAACTTGTAACTGGCGGCGAAGGTCTGCTGCGGCAGGGCCTCTGCGGGCGAGGGGTCGAAATGCAAGCCGGAGAGCGCGCCATCTGGTCCTCTATACAAGACCGGCAGATCATGCGGCTCGGACATGCGCTTCTTCGTGTTTTCGTGGGCGAGGACCGTGGCTCCTGCGGCGTGAAGATGTGCATTGTTATCGGTATGGTCGAAGTGCCAGTGGGTGTCGATGACGTACTTCACCGGTGCGCTGCTAAGGCCATCGAGAGCTTCTTTGAGCCTGGGCCAGGCGGGTGCAACGAAAGTGTCCACAACGAATTTGCCGTCGGGGCCGTTGAGTACGGTCACGGCTCCGCCGGGACCGTCGAACACAGTGATATTGTCGGCGAGCTTTTGCGTTTCGATGGGAACGGCGTTGAACTTTGCGCGCATACTCGCGAGCAGATCGGCCGGCGAGAGCGCTTGTTGCGCGTGGCCCGCTGCGGAAGCGCGGAGTAACGGCGCCGGAAAGAGGTGCGCCAGAAAGGCGCTGCCGGCCAGGGTAGCCGAACCTCGCAACATTTCGCGGCGTGACGTTTGCTTCTGCAAGAAATCGAATTTCATGTTCTTTAGTCCTTTCGTTCGATGGCATTGAACTATTCCATTGCCACACCCGGTTAGACACTTCTGGGTGTGATTTGAGACATTGTTTGTTCTGTGATCTGTGATAAGGTTGGCAAATAAGACCGGCGTATGGAACTTCGTCAAATTCGATCGTTTCTCTCGATCGCCGAGACTCTGCATTTCGGGCGTACTGCGGAGTTGATCCATCTCAGCCAACCAGCCCTAAGCCTTCAGATACGAGCTCTGGAGGAGGAGGTCGGCGTGCGACTCTTCGAGCGGAACCGGCGTAAAACAACGCTTACTGCGGCGGGTGTCGCCTTTCGCGATGAGGCCGCTCGAGCTCTCTCGCAATTGGACCAAGCGATTCACAGAGCAAAGCAGGCTGCCAATGGAAAGCTGGGACTGTTGCGGATCGGCTTCATCTCAACTGCAGGAAGCGAGATTGTGCCCGATATCTTTCGTCAGTTTAGAGAGCTAAATCCTGAGGTGGAGTTTTCCTTGCGCGCCATAACCACGGCGGATCAGGTACAGATGTTGGAAACCGGATCCCTCGACATTGGATTTCTTCGTCTGCCCATTGGTGAGCACTCGGCCCTCGATGTTGTGACGGTGCATCGCGAACGGTTCGTACTTGTAGTACCCGCTTCCCACAAACTGGCAAAAAGGAAAAAGGTGCGCCTAGGCGATGTGTCGGGTCAGGACTTCGTGATGTATGCGCGGACCTATGCTCCTGGATTCCACGATCTAATCTTCGGAATACTTCGCGATGCCAGGATTATTCCCAATGTTTCGCAGACCGCTGCGGAAATCTCAACGGTGATCTCGCTAGTCGTTGCGCACATGGGCATCGCCATTTTGCCCGCATCAGCGGTCAAACATAGCGCCGCTTCGGTAGTCGCTTGTGAAATCGTAGACCAGATACCGATGTCTGAAATTGGTATGGCTGTTAGCAAAGGAGTTCGACCGGCAATCGTAGACAATTTCAGATCCTTCGCCCTAGAAAAGTTAGGTCGGGCTAGGAAATCCTTACGTGCTGATGAGAGTTGACTCATCCCGTCGGATTAGTAGCGATAAACGCGCAAGTGTCCACAAACCGGCGTGCACTCCGGGATGGTCCGCTACACGGAAGTTACCCGTTGGGGAAATGCTGAACGGCGCGTGCTTTTGCCTTAGCTTCGACTGTCGTAAAAATGTAGTACTAATTGCGATGAATCAAGACAAAAAGCGAACAAACAGTGAATAAAGAAGGAGAAAGTGATTCATCGGGTTTAGTCGCAACTTGCTGATTTCCTTCGATTAGTGCCAGCTCCGGCAAGTTCTGATGAAGTTGGTCTCTCGGCTGTTAACCGAAGGGTTGCTAGTTCGAATCTAGCCCGGGGAGCCAACTTCCTTTTCTCAATAGCTTGCGAAATCAACTCTTGGACTTTTCAAGCCTCGCGAAAAACGTCATAAAAACGTAATAACGTTTGGAGGCTTACTAATTCATGTTGACCAGAATTGCTAAGAAAAGACGAATGTTTTCAAGGTTTTCGACGCGCGCCTAATAGTGATTAAAGTGACCCCTTCGGTTCATGACCGAATGCTTGGGCATGTGAAGTGAAAATAGGTTGTGCGAAAGTTGTTGAGAGGAAAGTCCTTCTCGGTAGCATGTCCGAGTCAACAAGCGCTGTCATAGAAATGTAGTAGTACCTTCGGATTCCGGAGTTGCGGAATCGTCGTTGGTGGCCGTGAAAGCTGACATATCTAGCCCCGGGCCTTGAGCGAACGAACCGAACGGTTGCCGCCTCACCGCGAACTGTAGGGTACTTGCTTGTTTAGAGCGTAAAACAGATTAGTCGCAGTCGGCGAGAGCAAACTCCTTTCTTATTGACCCACATGAGGAGTAGTCCGACGGCCGTCTTCCCTCACGCCAGGCCGTTCGATGCATTTCTTGCGGCCTGGTCACATCTCTAATGGTGAATCCGTCTGATGGAATCGATCGTCGGGGAGTTTGGCTCAGGATTTGCGTTATTGCTAAGAGATGTTTTGGATGGCGAACTCATCGAATGCCACCCTCATGTGGCTAAGACACTTCCGAGCTTCCCTTATTCCAAAGAATCAAATTTGATAGCGTGAGAGTGCCGGTTTATCCGGGAGTCCTGAATCGGTTCTCACAGCTGATTTCTCGTTACTTGTCTCGTTAATATGTCAACTGAAGAGGAGACTCCTGCATGCATCAAGCGGCGAAGGATGACATCGGGCCTAAATTGGTACGCGCGGCGAGAAGGGACAATCTGAAGCGGATAGGCGAATACAAGAGTCGACCGGGCGATGGTCATCTCGAGCATCGCGACGAACGCCCCAGATGGAACTATGGCAAAGTATCGTATTCTTATCTTACCGAAAACAGCGCGCTCGAGACGCAGCAGTAATGAATCGAGGGATCCGACAGTGCTCACACGACGGGAATTCCTTGCCACCGCAGCCTGCACGGTTGCTGCAGCGCGTCTTCACGCGCAGGGCCAAAGCAATGTCCGGGTTGCCCTCGCCATTCCCAGCGAAGCGACTGGCCCTCATATGCCCGTTGACTTTGTCGGCCTGTCTTATGAGGTGCAGCAACTCGCGGACCCGACTTTCTTTTCGGCACAGAACAGCGGCCTGATTCGCGAGTTCAAAGCACTCTCCTCAACTGGAGTTCTGCGCCTGGGGGGCAACACCAGCGAGTTCGCTTACTGGAAACCGAAGCCTGACTCTCCCGAACCAAAGCATCCGCCAGTCCGTGAGGTCGCGGGCGAGCCGAAGGCTCAGTACTACGGGGTGACGGTCGAGGCAGTGAGGAACCTGGCGGAGTTCCTCCAAGCCACGGTTTGGACCTGCATCTACGGAATCGGGATGGGCACGAATACGCCGGCACGCGCTGCGGAGGAAGCGGTCTTTGTGGCCGAGACGCTCGGCAACCGCCTGCAGTACTTCCAGATCGGGAACGAGGCTGATCTATTTGACCGGCACCTACGTGATCCGAAGACATGGTCGGTCAAGACGTACTTGGAAGAATGGCTCACGCTGGCGCGCGCTATCGCAGCCCGGGTGCCCGCGGCAAAGTTCGGCATGCCTGATGTTGCGAGCAACGTGTCATGGCTGACCGAGATTGCTGATCAATGGCCTTCCATCCAGTCGCCGCCCCACGTGCCGACGCTGACCCATCATTATTATTTTGGCGGGCCGGCAACGAACCCCGAGGTCAACATTCCAAACCTGTTGAAACCGGCGACGATGCAAAGGGTGCAGAACACGGCGAATATCGCAAGAGCCGCCGCCAGCAAGATCGGTACGCGCGTACGCATGACCGAAGGCAACACGTGTTATCGCGGAGGCAAGCCGGGTGTCTCCGACGTGTTTGCTGCTGCACTTTGGTCAGCCGACTATTCACTGCTGCTGGCCAGTAACGATTATTTGGGCGTCAATCTGCACGGTGGTACGGGTAAGTCTGTGGCCAATTCCGTTGGTGGATCTCTGCCCGGCGACGCGCTTCTGCGAGCGAATGGCGAAACTCCTGAACAGATTGCCGCACATCCGCATCCTTTCTATACACCGATTGCGACGTTTGGCTCGGACTATACGTTGGAGCCAGTCGCGTATGGTCTCAAGTTTGCGGGCTCGTTCAGCGGCGGAACACTGTTGAAGACCGAGTTCTCGACGAAGGTGCAGGCTGCAGGAGTCAATGCAACCGCCTATGCCGCGAAGCTGCCCGGCGGCCAGACCTCGGTGATCATTCTGAACAAGGACGCGGCAGCGGACCTTGAGGTGGAACTCGATTTCGGTCGCGGCATGGGCGGTGTGGTGGAAACCGAAACATTACAGGCGCCAGCATTAGAGAGCCGCGAAGCGCACATCACAACGTCAACGAAGATAGGTTCGCTCAAGCAGGGCAAGTGTTCCATCATTATTTCCCGTGCAACCGGATTACGCCTGACGGTGATCTGAGCCGTCTCCGTGGAGATTGACCCCTACTTCAAGGCTTTGCACGTCGTCCACGCACTGAAAGCCGTGGCACCTGGAAGCTTCCATTTCATCTGTGGACCTGTTTGAAGTCGAAATAAGCCAGATTCATGTTGCCGTTCTTCAATATGTGTACGGTGAGAACGTTTTTCCCTTTGTTGAGGCGAACCTTGAAAAGTTGCGACGCCAGATTCCAGTGGTGCCACTGACGCCAGGCCAGCGGGTCTGCAGAATCATTTGTCGAAGCGATCTCCAGGGGCCCTGTCGCATCCTTTCCATTCACATCGACGGATATTGTTCCGCCACGATTCGATGTATACAGGAAATCCGCCGCGTATGTTCCCGCGTGTGTCACATCTACAGTGATGTTGAACCACTCTCCGGGTTCGGTCCAGCCAACATAGAGCAGGTCTGCAGGAGGAACAACCTTGTCGAAGGGGTTGTCGTCAATCGGATCTGGCTTGCGGTGAAACTTCGTGTAGGAAGTATCCACTCCCTCGTGGATACGGAATTCGTTGAGGTAGGTCCCATCGGCCGGGTTCAACTCTCCGCTACCGTGATTCTGTGGATCGCTGTCGTGATACGCGACCCCTTCGCCGCCCAGGTCATAGTAAGCACACAATACTCGTCCCGGTATTTTTTGTGCGCCGCCCTGATAGCGGCTGTCTTGATAAGGCAGGCCTTTATACTGGCTCAAGAATGATTGGGAAAACGCAACTGCCGGTAGCATCGATGCCGCTACGAAGCATAAGGAAAACGCTCGCCGGCTCATCCTGCCTCCCTGAGTACCGATAACCTATCTGCAGTTGCGCAACTGCGCCAAGCAGCGCCAGCGACGGCTCAAGTATGTTCCGAACTTCACACTTGGAAAAGTTCGATCCCGTGCGCTTTTCCGAGATTGCGCGAGTACTTCTTATCTGTCCCATTGTTCCAATGTTCGTGTACGCCAAGGCTGCGGCATCGAATGCCGGCGCGTTCAGGATCATAGAAAGTCTTCGAAGGTGGGTCGTTCGCCAAGGCAGATTCGCGCAGGTAGTTATCGGCGTTCGCGATATCCGGAAGATCGGGCCATTCCGAAGTGAGAAAATCGAAGCCGACGGAATCGATCGCTACGCCGTCAAACGACATAAAAATGCTATTCGGCCAAGCATCGTTGAATGGCGCCATCTTCCACTTGCGATGAGGCGGACCATCCACGTTGTCGTTTCCATAGAGCCCATCAATAATAAAAAAGATGGTCTTCTCGCCGAGGTCTTTATGACCCAAATAATCTGTGAACGCGGAATAAGTTGCCGAGCCATCGATGCTGTGATGGAAACCGTCGTGGGCGTTCTTGCGCCAGTCGGGGTTGATACTCGTAGCGCCGAAGAGATTCTTCGCGCAAAGTGTCACCCCTGAACTCACATGCGCTCTCAACACGGCAGCATCAATTAAGTAGGCGGCCTCAACCACGGTGGTATCGAGTCCCTTAGCGTTGTTGCTTTCAATTGAGAAAGGGATCGCGTTGGGTTTGAACTCGGCCTTTACTCGTCCATCCCCTCCGATATGGTCCACAAACGTGACGCTGGGAAATTCATGGTGAATCTTGTCGTAGAGATTGCCCGGGATGAACCGGCTGGAATCGAAGACGGTGATCGATGATTCCGGGATTCGTCCCGGGCCGGTCAACTGTCGGACGAGCGAAAGGATCAAATGGGGCGAGGAGTTCAGGCGTTCGATCGTGCCATGATCCGTTGTGTTGTTCAGGTTCGCCTTGATCGCAATCCTTTCCCCGGCACTGTATCCGGCTTTGCCGCGCCCATGAGTGCGATTGAAGTATTGAAAGATGGAGTTCCATGCCCGGGCGTCAGTCTTTTGATTTGTAAGACCGCGAATGGACCGGGAAACCATGCGGTCAATTACAGGCTGGTCATTGTGGGCATCGGTCCACCACGAACCTGTGCCATCCCAGGTCACAGCCTCCGGATCGTGCGCCCAAGTGACTCGGCCGGGAACGACGCCGCGGGGAACTCCTAATGGGGAAAGCGGCTCGAACAACGAGGGCCGCATGTAAGTGGCAGCTGCAAGAGTCAGGGCGAATTGTCGGCGCGTCATGTCCATTTTGACTTGCTCCTCTCGCACAAAATCTTAAGGTTCCGTGGATCATTTTGCCTGAAAGCGCAGAGACTGCTGCAGCCTCTTCACAGACAGCACGGTCTTGGGTTGGAGACCGGTAGTTGCAGCGCGGGGACCTTGAACTGCCCAGTGAATTGTACCTGACGACGCAAGTAGAATCCTCAACTAGGATGTCGTTACGTAAGAGTTCGTTCATCGTCTCATTAGCCTTTCACTCGTGAGTATGAAGCGACTCGACGATCACCCGGATGTCACGTTTCTCGAAAACCGGGCCTCCGCGCTGCCCCGTTCCGCTTACGACGGCGTCCACCATGGCCCGGGCCAAGTCGTCGGCCCGAATCACCTGGTTGGGGAACAGCACCCGAAACGCCGGATAGTCCCCCGCAGCAGGCGGTAACTGAAGTTCGGTTCCTTCCGCGGCTCCACGGGGTAGATGTACGCGGGCCTGACGAGGTAAACGCGCGGCAACCCTGTTGGGAGTAGTGCTTTCTCGGCCTCTCCTTTGTAACGTGCGAAAGGCATCCGACTTCGTCCCGTCGGGTCCGCGCCACTCCCGCTCACGAATGAGAACGCCGCGTCGGGACTGCCGCCCCGGAGAACCTGCGCGACCTCGACCGGGTAACCTCGATCCATCTTCACGAGAAATCCGCGCCACAGAGCTCTCTTTAAGACTTGAGGATGTATTCCAGCGTTAACGAAGTCTCGCGCACGGACCACAGTCAGTCTTTCGGTAACGGTAAACGGCTTCGATCGCCCCGGGAGACAGGTCTTGAGTTCGATCTCACGGGCCAGTCGTTCGAAGTTTTCGCGGGTGTCGGAACTGCCCTGCCGGGAATTTCTTTATTACCGAGTGGATTTCGGCGATGTATCCTCCGGGGAACTGCACGACAACGGATTCTCGCTCGTCGGTCTTATAAGGGGGTACGAGGACGTCGACGCCGCTGGCTTTGGCCTTAGTGAGCGTGTCCGTCAGATTCGTCACTTCATAGCCGGTCATTTCCCGGCCGTACGGATGCGGAAGGTGACCGTCGGTAACGAACGCGGTCAACTTGCCGAACTTAGATTCGATCCTCACTCGCCGATAGGTTTCCGTGGGCCTTCCGATTTCGACGCCCGGTGCGCGCGGCTCATCAGAGACGACACTCCCGTGGGAAAACGCGAGAAAGGTAGACACAAATACATCCACTCGGTCCTGCGAGACATAGACCCGATTCTCCGGAATAGTTTGGAGCGGGGCATAAGATGGCGCGGTAGTATGCCAGTACAGTTGTGTGTTCACGCCACCCGGCCATTGAATGATTGCGTCTCGGCCAATCGGATCGTTGAAGGGAGCGACTAAGACATCTGCGCCCGTGGCCTTGGCGGCACGGACCGCCTCGTCCATATCAGTGACCAGATAGCCCGTGCGCTCCAACCCGAATGGATACGGAACCGGCGTCTTGAATCCGAATACTGATACGGTGCCTACAGGAGTCATGACCAACTGCGACATGGTGCTGCTGGGCGTCGGAGTTACGGTGAAAACGCCCTGCTTGGTTGTTGTGCCGCCGAATGTGGCAATCAGGCTCGCGACAAAACGGTCAAAGTCCTGTGGACCAACGTAGACATGCGTCGTGTCGTACTGCGGGCCGACAGCTACGCCGGCCGTTCCGGGTGTCTGCGCACTCTGGGCGAATGTGTTCGAGTGTCGGGATTCACTCGCGAACCCAATCGTGAGAAGTATCGCAAGTGATGTTCCGGCGAGAATTTTATGCAACCGCATTTGTCCCTCCTAAATTTACAATTGCTGCATGCTCTAAGGCGCCTCGGACGGATGGCGCCGGTCGTACCGTTCACCGACGAGGCATACGGATGCGGCACGCGAAACGTCTAGCTTCTTCGCATGAATCCAAACCCCGAACTGTTCGCCAAGCACCATCCCCAAGAGGCCGAGTAAAGCGACGATGGGCGGCGCCGGGCTCTTTACCCGGATGAGTCCGTAGAGGACACCGACTCCGAGACCAAGGATGAAAGATAAAAACAGTACCTTCATTTCGATCCCTCTAGCGACGCGTGCATCAGAATGCAAAGCAGTCGCAACCCAGCTCCCATAGGCCAAATTCACCTAGCACTTGAAGGTGCGATCGCGTGCCACCATCTGGCGATGCCTCAACATGCGAACAGGCAGCGGGGTGAGATACACCTAGAGTGTGGTCCAGAGCCTTCGCGTAACCTCCATATTCTTTGACAGGAGACCAGCTTGGGCTCACTGGCAGTGCAGGCGGCGCGAGTTTTGAGAATTCTGCGGTAGCATAAACGACCTTCCCACCGACGATTGTAAGTACCGATTCGAGATGCTTGATCTCTTCTTCAGGGATGGAAAAATAATCGCCAGAGAGAACCGCCAGGTCGGCCAGCTGGCCAGGAGCAAGCGCTCCTTTTTTGCCGTCTTCCGTAGAAAACCAGCTGCTCCCCATGGTGTAGAGCTTGAGTGCTTCCTCACGATCCAATCGGTTCGCTTCCGGATAAAGACTGAGACCCCCGATGGTCTTGCCGGTGATAAGCCAGTAGAGGGAAAGGTAGGGGTTGTAGCTTGAAACGCGGGTTGCGTCGGTGCCCGCTCCCACCGGAACACCCATTTCCAGCATGCGTCGGATCGGCGGAGTGCGCTTGGCTTGCTGTGAACCGTAACGCTCGACGAAATACTCACCTTGAAAAGCCATGCGGTTCTGCACGGCGATACCGCCTCCCAGCGCCTTCACGCGCTCAATGTTGCGGTCGGAGATTGTTTCGCAGTGATCGAAGAACCAATGCGGGCCGTCGAAGGGAATTTCCCGGTTCACCTCTTCGTAGACATTCAGTGCCCGCTCGATGGTCTCGTTGTAGGTCGTATGTATGCGAAACGGCCAGCGATTCTCCACGAGATGGCGAATCACCGCTTTTAGCTCGTTTTCCATAACGGGGAGCAGGTCCGGGCGCGGCACGAGAAAGTCTTCGAAATCCGCCGCGGAGAAAACCAGCATCTCTCCTGCTCCGTTGACACGATAGAAGTCGTCGCCGTCGCCGGGCTTTGTCATTTTCGTCCAGCTCTGAAAGTCAGTCAGTTCCTGCTTCGGCCTCTGCGTAAAGAGGTTGTAGGCGAGGCGAATCG
>WNFO01004399.1_pt1 | contig 12156 bp, 11 predicted proteins | sample 5400251 | NCBI WGS metagenome assembly WNFO01 (sample SAMN13153354, study PRJNA577476) | soil metagenome | isolation source: 100 cm saprolite under Madrone tree | place: USA:California | collected 2016-06-14
TGTACTGCGGGATCCCCGGCTTCGGGGTGCAGGACCAGGCGGTGCAGGAGAGCCAGGGCGACATCGTCGACCGCAGCCAGGAGCGCCTCGGCTCGAGCGACACCGCGATCATCCAGGTGCGCCGGCGCATGATGACGGCCGCCCGCGCCCTTCGCGAGCACGGCACGCCCGCCCCCGGCGAGAACCCGCGCTCCTTCCTGGTGCGGTCCACCTCCGTGGTGCTCGCCCCGGGCGAGAGCTGGGTGGACGGCGCCCGCGCGCGGGTGCTGGTGCGGGCGGGGGACCAGCTCACGCTCGTCTGATCGGCCGGATGCCCGGGCGGATGGCCGGCCGCGTCGCGCTCGTCACCGGCGGCGGTGGCGGCATCGGCGAGGCGACCGGGCGGCTCTTCGCGGAGGAGGGCGCGGCGGTGGCCCTGCTCGACGCGGACCGGGAGGCCGTCGCGCGAGCGGGCGAGGCCATCCGGGCCGCGGTGCCGGGCGCCTCGCTCCTGCCGCTCGTCGGCGACGTCACCCGCGAGGCGGAGGCTGCCCGCATCGTGGAGGAGACCGCGGCGCGCCTCGGCGGGCTCCACACCCTCGTGAACGTGGCCGGGGTGCGGGTGTACGCGCCGCTCGCGGAGGCCGCGGCGGCGGACTGGGAGCGGATCATCGGCGTCAACGTGCTCGGCACCGCCCACTGCTGCAAGGCCTCGCTGCCGCGTCTACGGAGCACCGGGCGCGGCACCATCGTCAACGTCTCCTCGGTGTACGGGCTGATTGGCCGCGCCGGCATGGGCCAGTACGACACCACCAAGGCCGCGGTGCTCGGCTTCACCCGGGCGCTCGCGGTCGAGGAGGCCCCCCACCGCGTGCGGGTCAACGCGGTGTGCCCGGGCGGGACCATCACTCCGTACCACATCCGGCGGGCCGCGGCCCGGGGCGTCTCGGAGAGCGCGCTGCGCGGCGAGCGCACCCGGGACAATCTGCTGGGCCGGTGGGCGGAGCCGCGCGAGGTGGCGTACCCGATCCTGTTCCTGGCCTGCGACGAATCGTCGTTCGTGACCGGCGCCACGCTCATGGTGGACGCGGGCCGATCGATCCTGTGACCCCGCCGCCGGGAGCGCCGTCCCGGCTGCCCCGACTCGTCTCCGTGGACGTGCTCCGCGGCCTCACGGTGGCCGCGATGGTGCTGGTGAACAACCCCGGGTCGTGGACGTCCGTCTACTGGCCGCTGCGGCACGCGGAGTGGAACGGCTTCACCCCGACCGACATGATCTTCCCGTTCTTCCTCTTCATCGTCGGCGTGGCGATTCCGCTGGCGCTCGGGCCCCGGCTCGAGCAGCACGCCGACGGGCTGGTGGGCCGGGTGCTGGGACGATCCCTCGCGATCTTCGCTCTCGGGCTGCTCCTGCACGCGCTGCCCTGGTTCCATCTCGCCACGCTCCGCATCCCGGGCGTGCTCCAGCGGATCGCGGTCTGCTACCTGCTGGCCGCCCTGCTGGTGCTCCTCACCGGCGGCGTCACGGGCTGGCGTCTCCAGGCCGTCGTGGCGGGCGCGCTCCTCGTCGGCTACTGGCTGCTCATGACCCGCGTGTCCCCTGCCGGTGGGGTCGCGGGGGACCTGAGCCCAGCCGGCAATCTGGCCGGATACATCGACCGGGTGGTGCTCGGGCCCCACATCTGGCAGGTGTCGAAGGTCTACGATCCGGAAGGCGTGCTGAGCACGCTGCCCGCGGTGGCGACCACGCTCCTCGGGGTGCTGGCCGGCCACTGGATGCGCGGGGCCGGACCGCGCCGCCGCGTGGCGGTCGGACTCGTGGTCGGCGGCCTCGCCGCGACGGTGGCTGGCTGGCTCTGGGGACAGTGGTTTCCGATCAACAAGTCGCTCTGGACCAGCTCGTATGCGTTGTTCATGGTCGGCCTCGCCGCGCTCGCGCTCGCGGCCTGCTACTGGACCATCGAGGGGCGCGGCTGGCGACGCGCCGCGGGACCGTTCGTGGTGCTGGGCGTCACCGCGCTGCCGCTCTTCTTCCTGTCGAGCCTCATGGCGCGCCTGCTCCTGTTGATCCGGGTCGGTCCCGACCGCATCCGCCTGCACGCGTGGCTCTTCGACCACCTCTTCGCGCCTTGGCTTTCTCCCTTCAACGCGTCTCTGGCCTACGGGCTGGCGTACGTCCTCCTCTGGTGGGGCCTCATGTGGGCCCTCCACCGGAGCGGCCTCCGCCTGCGCGTGTGACTCGAGCGCGAGGGCCGCTCACGAAGGGGCTGTCGCGGAGCCAGAAGCGCCACGGGCGGTCCACCCACGTCTCCGCGTATTCGATGCCGACCCGTGGCCCCGCCGCGATGGCCCGCGCCGGCACCGGCGGGCGCGCCTCGATCCAGATCCGGTCGCCGAGCAGGTCGGCCCGGTCGAAGCGGCGGTCGATGCCGAGGGCGACGCAGAGCTTGCCCGGGCCGCTGGTCAGGCCGCGGAGCGTCTCGCCGCCGCGCCGCCTGCGCATCAGGGCCAACCCCTCGACCGGTTCGAGCGCGCGCACGAGCACCGCGTGCGGGACGTCGGCCGCGCCGGTCACCACGTTGAACTGGAAGTACATGCCGTAGACGAAGTACACGTAGGCGGTGCCGCCGCAGCCGTACATGGTCTCGGTCCGGAGGGTCCGGCGGCCGCCCCACGCGTGCGAGGCGCGGTCCTCGGGGCCACGGTAGGCCTCGGTCTCCACGATGATCCCGGAGACCCGGCCGAACCGGGTGGGCACCACCAGCAGCTGCCCGAGGAGCCGCCGGGCGACGGTGACGACGCTCGGGTGCGTGTAGAACTCGCGCGGGAGCTTCGGACCCGGAAGGCTCACGGCCCGCCAGTGTGCCATGAAAGCCACCGCGGGGGAGAAACACCGCGGGCGCGGCCGAGAAGGGACCGCGCCCGCGGTTCGCACCGGATGAAGCGCCTGGGCGCCCGGCTCCGGTGACGGCGATGCCGGAGGCTCGCGCTAGCGCCGCGTCCCGGCCACGAGCAGGACGACGCCGCCGGCCAGAGCCAGACCGCCGAGGATCGGCGGCAGCGGGATCGTCCGTTCCTTTTCCTTGGTCGCCGTGATGGGGCCGACCTCGAGCACCTTCTCCCGGGTGGTGTAGGTGATGCCCTGGTACGCGAGCGAGACCACGCCGATGGCGATGAGGACGATGGCGATGAACAGGAGTCCGCTCTTCATAGGCCCTCTCCTCTGCCGGTCGTCTAGATCGGTCGTCGCCCCTGGATGATGCGGATCAGGACCACCGCGATGGCGACCAGGAGCAGCAGATGGATGAAGCCGCCAAGGGTGTACGAGCTGACCATTCCCAGCGCCCACAGCACCAGCAGGATAACGAAGATCGTCCACAGCATGAGGTCACCCTCCTCGGGTACCGAGCCGCGAGTATGGAGATCGTGCGTTCGCCGGCTGTATACGCACGTGACATGCCAGCGAGCGGCGCGCGGGCAACTGCCGGCAACCGCGGCAGATGCCGCCGGATCCCGCGTCACCGGACGGGCGGTCGATCGCGATCAGGTCAGGACTACTCGGTAGAAGCGTCTCGATCTATGACTGGAAGGGCGAATACCCTCGATACGAAGCGGCGAGGCCGCTGGCACGCGCCTTGCGCTCCCGCCGGCGCATGATCGGTCGAAGCGAGGATCTGCTGTGGGAATGTCGGGCCGCCGATAGCGGAGTCCGTCCTGCGCGAGGAAGGTCCCTACAAGGTCGTGCCCGCGGCGGGCGTGGAGGCCTGGCGGGAGCGGGAGCCGAATCTCTGGCGGAAAGTAGCGCAGTGGCTGGACGAGCGCGGCGTCACCCTCGTGCCGGTGTGAGCAGGATCCGGCGAATGCCGGCGAGCGGGATGGCCACCCAGTCCGGCCGGTTGTCGCGCTCGTAGCGCAGCTCGTAGCAGGCCTTCTCGAGCTCGAAGGCGGCGCAGGCCTCGATCAGGGCGTCCTCCGACGGAGGGATCAGGGCGGCCGGGCTCGCGCCGGCGGTGCTCCGGTAGCCCTCGAGGAAGGCGCGCCGGGCCCCGGCTTCCCATGCGCGGAGCGCGGTCAGGACCGCCGCGCGCTCGGCCCCGGGCACCTCGAAGGCCACCGCGTGCGCCGCGTAGTCAAGCGAGCGCAGCATCCCGGCCACGTCGCGCAGGGCCGACTGCCTGGCGCGGCGCTCGGCCAGGGGGCGCGCGGGCTCACCCTCGAAGTCGATCACCGCGAAGCCGTCCTCGGTCTTGAGCACCTGTCCCAGGTGATAGTCGCCGTGGCTCCGGATCTTCACGGTGCCGACCAGCGCTTCGAGCGAGCGCAGCGTCCGCGCGACGCCATCCTGGCTCGCGTCGGCGGGCGCGAGGGCATTGGCCGCCTCCACGTCGCGGCGGATGTCGGCGGCCCAGCGCGCGACGTCCTCGCGGCTGATCGGCTCCGGCGCGAAGTCCGGGTCGGCCCCGTCCGAGGCGAGCGCGGCGTGCAGGCCGCCGGTGATCGCCCCGAGACGCCGCATGTCCTCGATCAGCGGATCCGAAGCGAGGAGATCGGGCACGGCCCCGAGCCGCGCGCGGAGCGTCGTCACCACGTGCTTCCACCCGTCGCCCCGGTTCGCCACGAATTCCTGGAGCACCGCCAGGGTGGCGAGCCCGTCGGGGCCCTCGTACTCGACCCAGCCGGCCAGGCGCGGCACGTGACGGAACGGGGTGCGGGTGGTGAGGAAGCGCGTGATCTCCAGATCCGGGTTGAGGCCGGGCTGCGGCCGGCGCAGCGTCTTGAGCACGAGCCCGCCGCCCAGGATCACCGAGGTATTGCTCTGCTCGCCGGAGTGGCGGCGCGCCGGGAGCGCGTCGAGATCGGACGGGAAGACCCAGCCCGGAGTGGGGTGGAACGCGAAGCGACCGATCCGGCCGTCCAGGCGGAGGCCGCCCGCGATCGCGGCGAGGATCCGCCGGCCGAAGCGCGGGTCGTCGTGGGCGTCCACCACCGCCGCGCCGTCGAGCCTCGCCATCACGGACGGCGGCGCGGCCGCCGGGCCCACGGTCACCGGGACCTGATAGCGGTCGCCGTCGACGTCGAGGAGCAGCAGGACGAGCGGGATCTCCGCGTCGAGCGCGGCCCAGTCCCGGACCGCGAGCGCGTCGATCCCGCGGGTCTTGGCCGCGAACCAGCGCTGGCGAACCAGGTACTGGGCCAGATCGGAGCGGCCGGGGCCCGAGAGCAGGGCGACGATCGAGCCCGGGTCAGAGCGGGGAGGCCTCGATGCCATAGAGGGGCTCGGCGGAGAGGGGCGGCTGCAGGCGGAACCAGTAGTAGCCGTAGGGAGCCAGGCTGATGAAGTAGGGGAGGTCGCCGATGGTGGGGAAGCGCGTGTCGCCCAGCATCTCGATCGGGGTGTAGCCGCGCCACGCGCGCAGGTCGAGCTCTACCGGCTGGGCCGATCCGGCCAGGTTGTGCACCGCGACCAGGATCTCGCCCTCGTGCTCGCGCACGTGCGCGAGCACACTCTCGTTGGCCGGACGGAGGAAGTGCAGCGTGCCGCGGCCGAACACGGGCGTCTTCTTGCGTACCGCGATCAGGCGCTTCATCCAGTTGAGGAGCGAGGACGGGGTGCGCTGCTGGGCCTCCACGTTGATGGACTGGTAGCCGTAGACCGCGTCCACGATCAGGGGGAGGTAGAGGCGCGCGGTGTCGGCGCGCGAGAAGCCCGCGTTGCGGTCGCCCGTCCACTGCATCGGGGTCCGCACGCCGTTGCGGTCGCCCAGGTAGATGTTGTCGCCCATCCCGAGCTCGTCGCCGTAGTAGAGGATGGGGCTGCCGGGCAAGGTGAAGAGCAGGCTCGTCAGCAGCTCGATCTTCCGCCGGTCGTTCTCCAGCAGGGGAGCGAGGCGACGCCTTATGCCGAGGTTCAGGCGCATCCGCGGGTCGGAACCGTAGGCGTAGTAGAGGTGATGTCGCTCCTCGTCGCTGACCATCTCGAGGGTGAGCTCGTCGTGGTTGCGGAGGAAGAGGCACCACTGGGCGGTGGGCGGGATCTCTGGGGTGTGCACGAAGATGTCGGTGATCGGCCGGCGGTCGCCGTGGCGGACGGCGAGGAAGATGCGCGGCATGAGCGGGAAGTGGAAGGCCATGTGGAACTCGTCGCCGTCGCCGAAGTAGGGGCGGACGTCGGCGGGCCACTGGTTGGCCTCGGCCAGGAGGATCCGTCCCTGGTACTGGGCGTCGATGGTGCGACGGATCTCGCGGAGGAACTCGTGGGTCTCCGGGAGGTTCTCGCAGTTGGTGCCCTCGCGCTCGAAGAGGTATGGCACCGCGTCGCAGCGGAAGCCGTCGAGCCCCTTGTCGAGCCAGAAGCGCATGACGTCGAGCAGCTCGCGGCGCACCTGCGGGTTGTCGAAGTTGAGGTCGGGCTGGTGGTGGAAGAAGCGGTGCCAGTAGTACGCCTTGGCCACCGGGTCCCACGTCCAGTTGGACTGCTCGGTGTCGAGGAAGATGATGCGGGCGTCACGGTAGCGCTCGTCGGTGTCGCTCCAGACGTAGTAGTCGCGATAGGGGGAGCCGGGGTCCCGCCGAGCCGCCTGGAACCACGGGTGCTGGTCCGAGGTGTGATTGACCACCAGATCGGAGATGACCCGCATGCCGTGGCCGTGGGCCGCCTCGAGGAAGCGGTCGAAGTCGGCAATGGTGCCGTAGTCGGGGTGAATGGCCCGGTAGTCGGCCACGTCGTAGCCGTCGTCGCGCAGCGGCGAGCGGAAGAACGGCAGCAGCCACAGGCAGTCCACCCCCAGCTCCTTCAGGTGCCCGAGCTGGCTGGTCAGTCCGATGAAGTCGCCGATGCCGTCGTCGTTGCCGTCCTTGAACGCGCGGACGTGCAGCTCGTAGAACACCGCGTCCTTGTACCAGAGCAGCTCGCGATCGCTCACGGTCGCCTCAGGCCCAGGCAGGGACTTCGGTCCGTCCGCCCTACCACGAGTGTCCGGGGCAGTGGCCTGGCGAGGTGCAGCCGAAGGCGAGCCGAGCGGATATATAAAGCTTTCAAGGCTTTCACGCGTAGTAATCGAAGTCGCGCTCGCGCCGGCGCCAGCGGCCGACGCGGTAGACGTGGGCGGAGGCGACCCGCGGATCGAGGCTCACGGTGTGGCGGGCGCCGCGGATCAGGCGCCGCTGGTCGGCGAGCAGCTCGTGCAGCTCGTAGGTCTCGTCGGCCGCGATGCCGATCTCCTCGAGCGGGAGCTCGAGAGTCGTCTCGTGGGTGGCGAACGGGTCGAGGTTCACCGCGACCAGGATCACGTTGTCGCGCGCGGGGGTCATCTTGCCGTAGAAGAGCACGTGGGGACTGCTGGAGGCGTAGAAGCGGAGCCCGCGCATGGAGTGGAGCGCCCGGTTCTCGCGACGGATGGAGTTGAGCCGGGCGATGTGGTCCTTGAGGTTTCCGGGGGCGTCCCAGTCGCGCACGCGGATCTCGTACTTCTCCGAGGCCTGGTACTCCTCGGTGCCGGGCAGGGCCCCGGCCTCCCCGAGCTCGAAGCCGCTGTAGACGCCCCATACCGAGGACAGGGTGGCGGCCAGCGTCGCCCGCATGCGGAAGGCGGGCGGGCCGCCGCGCTGGAGCACCTCGGGGAGGATGTCCGGGGTGTTGACGAAGAAGTTGCCGCGGAAGTACTCGACCATCTCCGATCGGGTCAGCTCCTCCAGGTACTCGGTCAGCTCCTCCTTGAAGTTGCGCCAGGTGAAGTAGGTATAGGACTGGGTGAAGCCGGCCTTGCCGAGCGCCCGCATGACCTTGGGACGGGTGAAGGCCTCGGAGAGGAAGATCACGTCCGGATCGCGCTCCTGCACCTGCCGGATGAGCCACGCCCAGAAGTCGAGCGGCTTGGTGTGGGGGTTGTCGACCCGGAACGTCCGCACCCCTTGCTCGATCCAGAAGCGGACCACCCCGAGCAGCGCGTCCCAGAGGGAGGCCCACGCCTCCGTCGCGAAGTTGATCGGGTAGATGTCCTGGTACTTCTTGGGCGGGTTCTCCGCGTACTTGATCGTCCCGTCCGGCCGCTGGTAGAACCACTCGGGGTGCTCGCGCACCCACGGGTGGTCGGGCGAGCACTGGATGGCGAAGTCGAGGGCGATCTCGAGGCCCGCGCCCTGCGCGCTCTTCACGAGACGACGAAAGCCGTCCAGGGTGCCGAGCTCGGGGTGCACCGCGGTGTGGCCGCCCTCCGCCGAGCCGATGGCCCACGGGCTGCCCGGATCGCCGGGCCCGGCCGCGAGCGTGTTGTCCGGGCCCTTGCGCGCGGTGTGACCGATCGGATGGATGGGCGGCAGGTAGACGACGTCGAAGCCCATCCGGCGGATGTCCGGGAGCCGCTCGATGCAGTCGTCGAAGGTGCCGTGACGCCCGGGTACCCGGCCCTGCGAGCGCGGGAACATCTCGTACCACGCCGCGAAGGCGGCCTCGGGACGGTCCACCACCACCTCGAGCTCGCGGTCGTGACGGGTGAGGTCGGGCCGCGGCGCGACGCGGGCCATGACCTGACGCAGGTCGGCGTCCAGCAGGACGTCGAGGCGGGTGTCCTGGGAGGGCGCGCCCGCGAGCCGCTCGAGCGCGCGGCCGAGCGCGGCCCCGTCGGGCCCGGCGAAGGCCTGCGCGCGGCGGACCATCGCGGCGCCCTCCAGCAGCTCGCTCGCGAGGTCGGACTGGCCGCCCGCGATGCGCCGGCGCATCTCCTCCACCCACGAGCCGAAGGTGTCGGTCCAGGCCTCGACGGTGTAGCGGTAGCGGGTGTTGGCCTCGAGGCGGAACACGCCGCCCCAGCCGTCGTTGTCGACCGGCTGCAGGGGCGCCTCTCGCCAGGCCGACTCGTCGTGGGTGCGGTAGCGGATCCGCGCGGCCAGCAGATCGTGGCCCTCCTTGAAGATGTCCGCGGAGACCGCGAGGACGTCGCCCACGACGCGCTTGGCCGGGTACCGGCCGTCGTCCACCGCGGGACGCACGTGCTCGATGACGATGGGGCGCCGCTCGGGCTTCATCGCCAGCGGTCCACGAGGTAGGGCTTCTCTTCCTCGAACATGCCGCCCAGGCGCGCCGCGGCCTGCAGCATGGCGAGCGGGGGCCGACCCTGCGTTTCCAGGATGACCGACGCGGCGCGGCCGAGATAGAGCGGGGCCAGCGACTGCGCGGCGTGGCTCCGGTAGACAACGCGGGTGCGGTGGGCCAGGACGAAGTCGTAGACCACCCGGGTCCACAGCCGGTCCGAAAAGCGGAAGCGCTCGAGGGGCCGATCGCTCAGCTCGAGCACCTCGCCCAGGTTCTCGGGGGCGAGGATCCGCTCCCACACCGGGAGCAGGTCGCGCACGCCCTGCACGAAGCCCACCTGCATCAGCGAGGGATCCACCGGGGGGCCGCCGGGCAAGGGCTCGGGGGGCACGCCGAAGCTCACCACGGGCTCCGAGCCGCGGACGTCGAGCCAGAAGCTCTCGGTGCGGTCGGCCAGCGCGAAGAGCGCGCCGGCCACGCGGCCCACCGTCCGGCCGAGAGGCGCGGGGGGATGGGCGGCCGCGGCCACCGTGCGGGGCCCCAGCACCGACTGGCCCACCGTCAGCCCCTGCTCGATGGCCGCCGCGGGCAGCCAGAACTCGAGACCCTGTCGCCCCAGCTCGGTGTCCCAGATCGGCTGCTGGAGGAAGAAGTCGGCCGCCGCGCCGGAGCAGGCGAACTCCTCGGCGAGCGGGTGCGCGAGCTGGCGGCCGAACAGGCTCCGCATCAGGGGAACCACGAGGGCCTGGGTGAGCGTGCCGTCGTAGCGATAGCGTCGGTAGAGCGGCAGCATGAGGCCGTAGTCGTCCTTGAGCACCGGCAGGGCCAGCCCGCGCAGCCACTCGCTGGTCATGCTGCTCAGATCGGCGTTCAGCATCACGATCGTGCGCGCCTCGAGCCGGCGGGCTACCGTGAGCACGGCCCGCACCGCGGAGGACCAGTCGAGCCCGTCGTCGCCGTGGCCGCCCGGGGCCGGCACCGACACCACCCGGAGGTCGCCGAGGGCCGCGGTCACCGCGGCGGCGGTCGCCTCGGACGGCGTCTGGTCGACGTGGACCACCGCGGCGGCCTGGCCCGCGCAGTGCGCGTCGAGCCCGGTGCGCACCGCGGCCGCGACCGCGGCCAGCGCCGGGATCGGGCCGGAGGTGGCGAGGCCCACCACCACGTCGGCGCTGCCGAGCCCCTCGACTACCGCCTGGACCTCGTCGGGCAGGGTCGCGGTGTCCATCACCGAGTGAGATGGGCGAGCAGGGCCAGGTAGTCGCTCAGGTGGCGGGTCACCAGGAAATTCCGACGCACGTGCTCGCGCCCCGCCGCGCCCATGCGGCCGATGAGCTCGGGGTTGGACAGCAGCTGGCGGATGCGGAACGCGGCGCCCTCCACGGTTTCCACGGTATACCCGGTGACGTTGACGACCATCTGAAATGGGATGCCGCCCGCGATGGTGCCGATCACCGGCTTGCCCTTCCACATCGCGCTCGCCACCTCCAGGGTGAAATCGGCCTTGAGCGGCTTCTGGATGGCGATGGTGGCGGCCCGCTCGAGCGCGTTCAGCTCGGTCTGGGGATCCGGAGGGAGCAGGATCACCGCGATGTCGGGGTCGTGCGAGGCGGCCTCCTGCACGTCGCCGAGCGCGTCGCCCCCCGGCGCGGGCGGCGGCCCGGCCAGGACCAGGCGGACGTCGTGGTGCCGCTTCACGAGCCGGTAGGCGTTGATCACCCCGATCGGATCGTGCTGGCGCTCGAACGGGCCCACCTGGAGCAGAATCGGCTTGTCGCGCGGCACGTGCAACCGGTCCATCTGGAGCGCCTGCTCGCTGCGCGTCATCTCGCGGTTGCGCTCCGAGAGCGGGTCGATCGCGGGGTAGACGATGAAGCGCGGAATGGACAGCGGCGCCGCGAAGCGGGCGAGGGAGAAGACCGCCGCGTCGTAGCGCTGCACCATGGGGCGCAGCGCGTTCCAGAGCTGGGGCTGCGCCGCCGAGAGGTCGTGGTGGCACCGCCACACCCAGCGGGCCGCGTCCCCGCGCTGCTCGACCAGCCCCACCGGCGCCGCGTCGTGGACCATCACCAGATCGGCGTCGAGCTGGAGGCGGCGGGCGTTGTCGAGTCCGGTCTCGCGCAGGCGTCCGAGCATGGCGTCGGTGATGACCTGTTCGGTGCCCGCGAGGCCCTTGGCCACCGCGCGGCTCACCTGGTCGAAGTCCGCGGTGCCGATGGTGATCTCCCAGGTGGTCTCGACGCCCAGGTCGCTCAGGATGGCCACCACCCGGTTGAGGCCCTCCGCGAGCGCGCCGTAGCGCGAGGCGCTCACGTGGACGAGCCGCTTGCCGCGGAGGCGCTCGCCGATGCGCATGAGGAAGTCCACCGTGCCGCGGGGCGCCACCTGCCGGTAGTCGTCGAGCTTGAGCAGCGCGCCCGGGGCCATCAGGACATCTCCCCGGAGATGGCGTCGCTCAGCACGCTCAGGTGGCGGTCGCGGATGCGCTCGAGGCTGCCCGCGTGCGGATCGATGTGGGCCAGGCGATCGGCCAGGTCGGGCAGGCCGAGGGCGCCGCCGACCCACTCCGCGAAGTCGCCCCGGCCGCGGCCCGCGCGGTAGCGGGCCTCGATCGTGTGATAGAAGAGCGCGCTCACGTCTACCTGCGCGAGGGCGTCGCGGAACTCGCCCAGGGTGCGGGCCTGGTGGCCGGTGGGCACCGGCACCAGGTGGACCTGGTAGAAGCGGAAGCGCTTGCCCTGCGTCCGCGGCGGGGCCGTGCCGAGGTGCTGGAGGTGATCGGAGATGGTGGCGATCAGATCTTCGCGCACCCGCTCCATGGACCCTGCGTGGAAGGCGTCGACCGCGGCCAGCCGCTCGGCGAGCCGCACGTCGCGCACCTCGGTGCCGACCCAGAGCGAGAAGTCGTTGGGGTAGGCCTCGGCGAGCACCGGGCGGTGGAGCAGGGCCGCCGAGGTGTGGCAGAAGACCGACTCCACCGGCACCTTCTCGAGCTGCTCGAGCAGCTCGCGGGCGTCGTGGGCCTCGTGGGGCAGGAGCTCGTTCAGGTCGAGGCAGCCGAGGAAGACGAAGGGCTTGGTCTCGCTCATGCGGTAAGCTCTCCGGAATGACGACGTCGATGAGAATCCTGCTCCTGAGCCGCGAGT
>WNFO01008186.1_pt1 | contig 12156 bp, 11 predicted proteins | sample 5400251 | NCBI WGS metagenome assembly WNFO01 (sample SAMN13153354, study PRJNA577476) | soil metagenome | isolation source: 100 cm saprolite under Madrone tree | place: USA:California | collected 2016-06-14
TTTCCATCTAATGGAGCAATCGCTCAGAGAAATAGGTACAAACTATCAGACTAGCATTACGCACCTTCCATCACTACCTTGATACTGCCCACAAGACCATGAACCACGCCGAGCGTCTGTGCAGCAGTCATCTCGGCCTCTTCTTGTGTCAATCGATCCAGTCTTTGGAGAACGGTCCCTATCTCGCTCTCCCCCAGTAATTTCTTCGTGAACTTCTCTGCGACATATTAAGCCATGAACAGTGTATATGTGAGAGCGTACTTACTGAACCGCCCCTGTTTGATGTGCTTCGAGGCCAGGGCAAGCACCGAAAGCAGTTCGACCATTATTTTTACGATGACTTCCGTCATTATTAGAGTGGGCGGAATCGTCGTATAGATCTCCAGACGCTTGAGGAACTTCCCCAAGCACTCGAACAACTCGAGAAGTGCATCGTAGCTCGATGTGACCCCACTGGCAGCCTAGCATGCTCGTTCATCACAGGGAACACGGTTGAAAACGGATTCAAGGGACATACAGCAAAGAGAACATCGATGCCGGCAAATAGAGCATTCGTTGGTAGGAAGGGGACCTGACGAGGCCACTGTTAAAAGAGTCATCGAATGGCATGTACGGCTAACCTGGCCAAGTGCCTCGCGTATGATCGCAGTGAATGGCTGTATGAGCTTCACTGCGAAGCTGACGGACTTCATCAATCTCGGATTACCATCGCGATATTCGTCAAAGGCTTTCTCTCGGTCTTGGAGTAGTTGGAGGATCAGCTCGAAGTTGAAGATGTTCGTTGTGCTATCGACGACATGGAGAAAATGGACGTGTGCACGTTCTTGTGTTCAAAGTCAGAGAGGAAGGAGTTGTGGGAGGGAGAACAAGGTACAAGGTGGAATCAATCGACGGGAGAGCTTGGCTCGTACAATGTGACAGAGTGTGACAAATGTACGGTACACATGTACAAATAACATCAAGAGCTAGAGGTAAAAGAAAAGGCAGCGACGTCTCCCCCTCGCATCCATGGCATTGGATCCCTTTTCCCTTCTTATCCTCAAGATTCGCGGCAGGAACGTCGCCGTGTTTCGCAATAATTGCTCCGATTATGATGTGAGAGTGATGTGAGTTATCCCCACGGCAGTCGCGACTCGCTTTCCCCCAAGCGCCCGTCTTCTGACTCGCATTCCACTGCAACAGAGTATTATCGCGGTCGCACGACGCAGCTTGCGGTCCTTGCATTTTGTTCTCGTCGAGTCAGATCTGCTCTTGAATCTGGTGCGTTTCCAATGACCAGTGTCCTCTTCCTAGCCGCAGTAGCGGCTATTGACCTGCCCATTTTGTTGCTCAGAGATGCTAGGCTCGGTGCACTCCAAGTCGAAGTGCAGCTCTACATTCTCCATTTTTTCGGGTACAATTTCGGGTTCGGGAAAAGCGGTTCAGCGATAAAGCCCGTCATCTAATTCTACCCGCCATCTCATCGTCCCGACGTGACCGTAGAGTTGCTCCTCATGTCCTGATGGAGCTTCTCGGCTGCATATCCCTCGCCTCAGGCCGCCATAACATCATGCAAAAATCAGATTCCTGCCCAATCTATAACTTGGGCCGTCGAAGCGGAATGATGGTAGACTGGTGGACAAGACCTCCAGTGCCGAAGTGACCCATCTTTACTGGGAAGCATCGTATGTGTTACGATGCTGCTTTTGTGTTGTCCGACCGCGATTGATCTCTTTTTCTGGACATTTGTGTTTTTCAGCGCGGATTCCTGTCTCATCACGCCAGACGCCTCTCGGGCAACAACGCCCGTAGACGACGTCGAGACATTTGATCCATCTCGCCCGTCTCTGAGCCCGTGCAACTCCATCCTCCTCCCGATAGGCAAAATCCAGGTTTATCTAGACGCAGCTCTCAAGGCTCTCATGCTACACACCGAAGCCCGTACCTCTTTCATCACATACTAGTAAGTTACGTGTTTCCTCTCTATTTTCATCCCCCAATAAAGTTCACCGGGTTAAAAACCTCTTCTTTTCATTGCGCGCGCGTTCTTTTTTTTTTCCTCCGATTTCCACATATCTATTTGATTAACCCACTCAAATAAAAATCGAAATGAACGCGCGGCCGCACACAACAGATATTGGCTGCCGAGTTTACTCAAACTCGAATATGTGGCCCTGCGCTTCGTCGCGCGGTCATCATACGAACAGGCGGCACAGATGCGCATCCTGCCCACGCCCGACGTTGTCAATCGCTTGTTCATGCTCTTTCGTGGAGTCTGTTCAGATGGTGTGGGACTTTGGGCGCCAGCGGCCGCTCGCACGACTGCGGAGGATCGCCCGACGTTCTGGACGGAGGTCGTCGGTGTCGACGCAGTGCGCACGTCAGATCGAACGTTGTTCAGGGATTGAAGTTGATTGAGTAAGAGTCACGTCAGGAAAGCGGCGGTTTGGGGTTTTTTTTGGTTACTTTCCTTCGGGTTTATGTGTTGGTTAACGGTTCACATGTTCAATACATCCATCCATCCATCAGGAAATCGTGCATATAAACTTTGCAACCGTTTTTCACCGCCAAGAGCGACCCCTATCCAGATGTCACAATAAGTTACTTTTGAACTGTGGACAGGGACAAGTCCCGAGCAAGTCGGTTTGATGCTGGTTTTCCTGGTGAAATGACTTTTCACGGCCAAAACGGCCCCTTGTAGTAAAACTTCCCAAGCCTCAAGAGAAAAGAGTCACAATCGGTGTGTTAGGAGGACATAGTATGTATTATTGTTCTTCATCTGGTGGTGAGAACTGTGAGTTCCCTCGCCATTGGTTCCAAAAGAATGCCGGCGACAATCCCGGGCCCACCCCTACTCGGAATCATTAAATTGATCCATCGACCATCGATCTACTACTACTAATACCCGATTCGCTCGAATTAAACCGACACCACACGGACAAAAAACAAGTGGACACATCGGGACCTTTCACATCGGCGGCCGTGGATAATATATACGAAAGAGGGAAAATTGGAATGGAATGGAAGGACACGGGGCAAGGAGGAGACGACGGGGAGGAAGGATCTGAATCTGCAGTGCGGCATCATTTCGTTTTTGGAAAACGACGCCCTCGGCGATGGCCGCCTTGGGGTAAAGATGGTGACTTAAATTAATGTCCGCCCGAGGCGCGTGTAGATCCGGAGGCAATTTAGTGACGTATAGACGATCTACAACATCAATCTACACAGCATCCCTACATCCCTGCTTTTCGTGCTATCTCACCATAAGGAGGTACGCATGCGCCTGATACATGGAGATAATTAGGACTAAAGTTATCTTAATTGACTTTTGGGGTGGCAGTTGTTCAACGTCCTGGAAACCCGCGTCGGTCCATACCCGCGGGGCTGGGATGACCAAGTGGCTGTGTTACGGAAGGAAGAGAAGGAGAAGCGCAAATGGGATTTAATTACGATCCGGAGCCACTGCATTTACATCGATGAGGTTACATACGAAGCCGGAGCAGAGGAAGGATATATTGAAAGGGGACCAAGTTTTAGGGTACCCTTGCAAGTGGATGCGGCGCACGCACATGCAGCGGAAGGAATAAAGAGACAAAAGAAGGATAGATGAAAGTATCTCCACCTTTCCCCTTTCCCCGGATATGAGTGGAGTCATCGTCACACGTGCCACAATCGCAAGACCGATCGTGGTTAGACCTCGCGCTCACACTCGGATTTCGCACGTGCATGCCTGTATGTCATCGCACCTTGTCTGTCTTCTCGAAAAGCAGAGTGACCTTTCGGCGCAGGAAGTGGAGGAACGGGCAACTCCGTTTGCTTCGTGACACCCCGTTTGTCGACTGCCGGCGGTCCCGCAGACAATATTATGTCGTGGGCCGTGAGACGATAGCGCGCAGGTGTGATGCCCTTCCCGAAACGGCGCGTTACGTGGTTGGCACAAAGGAGACCGACGAAAATATTGGCCAAATGGAGTGGCACGAGAGAAAACACGGTACCCGCGACCGAGGAAAGAATATCGCGTTCGAAACGCACGAGAGGACCGTGGCAGCCGGGAAGTGGAGAGCGGGCATAACATGCGCCTGATGCTGCAGCGGCGTGGAGTGGACTACTCCATCCACAACAGCCGAGAGCTCCTTGTATTACAGCCCGCGCGCCAGGAGAGTACCAGTTGTGCCACGCTTCGCTGACCTTTCCATCGAGAGAAAAATTCGCTTTTTTGTAGGTGAGATAGCCAACGGAGACGAAGGAAAGGAGGGAGGGGGAGAGGAAGAGCACGTAGACCGCGAGGATGGGGCGGGAGTTCAGGAGCGTCCCGGTGATTCCCACTAACGAAGCGAGGAGGAGTAAAGAGGCACTGAATGTGAGCAGGACGAGAGCGGGAGAATCCGTAATGAGGAGAATGGGTGCCACGGGGTAAGCTGTCAAATTGAGGAGATATGAGAGACACTCAGGGTAAACGGGATATGTGGTAGACTTACCAGCGAACCAAGTCAACAGGGAAAACACAAGGCACGTGAGACCAAGTAGGAAGACGATTGTCACGCTTGCAAGCAGAAACCACTTGTGAAGGGTCCATTGTCCTACCCAGTTTACCCCCAGACCCCGGCTATCTCGCAAAATAGCTTCCATGTGGCTTTGGCTCCAACCCCCAGCACCTCTCAGCCCACGTAGACCGCGGAGTAAAAACGGATTCATACTACGAAGCCAGGGAGCCGCCGATCGGGAAGACCGTGGCCGGGGCCACTTGTGCGTAAGTTTGTCCGCAGGCGTAAGCCCTCGTTCGAGCCCGAAGGGATTCTTGGGGGACGGCAACTGGCTGTTGGAGTCGAAGATGGTAGGAAGGCTGAGAAGGCGCGAGCTCGGGACGGAAAACGATTTTCTTTTCTGACGGAGGAAGGTCAGAGAGGAATGAGTTAAGGACAACATGCGCTTCTTCGCCAAAAGTTGCATGTTCGTAGCAACATGAGAGAAATATGACCTTGAAAAGGTGGCAAAAGTAGTCGGGGGATTGCTGGCGGATGATGAGATCGTGTCATTCCTGACGCCCGAGTCCAGAGGGGCTATAAACGAGAGTGTGTCTTCATCATCATAATCGATCTTTGATGTTATCGTGGAGGTGGCAGGATGTAACGAGGGTCGATGTAGGCCAGAACGCGAAGAGACGACCGACGACCGACGAGAGCGGGTAGGGATTGCTGTAAAGTGAGAGCCATTGGATTGAGAGGATGCCGATTCTGTTGCGTAATTACTTGAATGTCCAGCTCGTGCGTCTCGTTGATGGCCAACTATGTACCGCGAGCTAATTGAGGTCTTCGGGGAAGAAAGTGATGGTTGATAGGCCCCGGAGCGATGGCGAATTGATCTTTGCGTGTGAGTTGATGGGACTTGAGATGAGGAACGGAGGAGGGTAGGATGGTCCGGCATCGCCAGTGACCGCGGGAAGAACGCAAACTATGGGGGAGCTGATAAGAGTGGTACTATGTTGGGGTGAGGAATGTTCGGCAACGAGGAAGGCCATGTTGAAGTTGAAGAGTTCGTGTTTGAAGCTCGGGTTTGAAATGAGACGGACGGACGGGGCGGGGATGAGCCAGGGGCCACAGGGAGAGCCGCCCCGCACCGAGTGTTGGTGACATGCTACGATCGCTCCGCGACTCAGAATTGAGCCTCGGCCGCAGTATCCGCCACGGGAATCACCACCTGCGAGTCTCATGCCGCATGCAGCCATTACCCTTTCCCAAGGGTTATCGTGATGACGGTGAGAACGTTATGATCTCATCGGTCAAGTCTCCCCACATAGTGTCGATACGAGCATCTAGTGCAGCCCTCGACTCAGAGTACTGGGTTGGTGTTCAAAGCTTCTTCGCGTTTCGGCGCAAGTGTAGAGGTCTTTCTAACATTGCGGATAAAAAGACGTTGTTGACGCTACTATGTGGCGCCTGTCCTGTCCGTGCGTGTGCTGGTTTCTTTGTTATGGCACTGCACGCCCTGGAAATCTGACGCGGATGGTTGCTGTGCTTGTGCTGTAAAACTCTGCGTTAAAAAAAAGGCAGAACGATCTGAGGAGGCGATCTCGACGATGGAAAGCCGTCAAAGCTTCAAATCCAAGGGTCGAAGAAGTCCGATTTTCCCCGTCGGAAGCGTTCGTCGATCCCTGATCAGGCTGCATCGATGGACACCATGCGCCATGTAGAGTGCCAGCGCACCGTCGCCGAGCTTTGCCGCGGTCATGGATGATAGTTGACGGCGTTTTTATGCTCGATACTGTAAGTGAGAAAAAGTCAGACCGCCATCAGCGCCTACCAGTAGCGGTACCGTAACTGCCATGGTGATCCCCGGCCTGCGTTCTGATGAACGCCAGATTCCATCATTATGGTTGGCTGGTCTTGTCTTATGCTGCTCCCATTCCTCCCAGGTTTGCCAGATTCCCCTGCTCCCACTTGAAAATGTCGTGGTGATCTCCCAGATTGGAGTCCGTAGACTGCGCGCAAGCACCTTCCACTTTCGTGGTGTAACTTGTCCACGGTACACAGCCAAGGGTGTCAACGACCCGAGGATAGCAGTATATAGTAGGGCATGATTTCTGATCGTGTGCACTGTTTCTCTCCCCCGTACCTTTGAAACTCACCGCCCTCTTCATCTCAAACCCGACCAGAACCATGCCTTTCCCTCGCCGGTTCTTTGAAACGCTCTTCAGAGCGCGCCTCCATCGGCTGGTCATCGTCATCCCCTTCACCACGATGGCCATCCCGGTTATCACCCAGGAGTTTTCGAGGTCCTCGACTCCCGCCACCGATGCCGTCTCTTCCAAACTGACTGGCAAAGAAATTTTCGACATCGTTTTCGGACTCGGTGAGTATCATCTCTCTCTTCCTCCCTCTTCCCACCCATTTCCTGACATGTGCTCTCATGCGCCGTCGTGCCAATCTAGTACTCTTCGTACTCGTCTTCAGCCTTCTTGCACTGGCGGCGGGCTTTCCTTTTCCCCCGTTGATGCTAGTCGACGGTGAGCCCCCATTTTCCTTCCTTCCACTCAGCTACACCGTTCTTATGACCTTTCCCTCCTTTTCACGCAGGGCTAGATGCCGTATATCGCCCTGTGAGGGATGCAGTATCCGCCGTCGGACTCTGTGCTCTCTTCCGGAGGGCAGCGGACGTCGTCGTCGACACAGATGGCACTCCATCCGCTCCTCAGACGCTTGGCGGCGACACGTCCACCAACCCCCAAGATGTAGAGCCCGAGCCGGACCCGTTCCCGACTGCGCGCCCGTATGCAACTTCCACGAGTGACGACAGTAACCTCACGTCCCCCTCATCTGCCCAGCCTCTTCATCAACGTTGTGGTTAAACATACCATTCATGATGTATGCCAGAACCAGAATGAGACCACACAGCACTGTCGTATTTACAATGGACTAAAACTTGTAGCATTTATGAGTACAGTATGTACCGAGATTCTTTTTGGATTTAGAAATGTATTAGAGTAGCAAATGAAAAATGGGTGTTCCTTCGTTACACACTTTACAACCTGGACAGCCTCAGGCTAGCGGAGTTATAAAACGAGTCATCATCCGTCGGGCATCCCGCCGTTTGCCCAGTTCACCCTTGTGCCCTCTTGATCCTTTATTCATGTATCCTAGCTAGCGCGCAGAGAAAACGGGAATAGCCAAATGGGATCTGGTGTTTTCCTATAAACAATCATCGAGGCAATGGGACGTAACGCGTAACGGCTTGCAGCTTCTTATCCACCAGTCGCCGATGCATGTCGGAACCGCAGAATGAGGCACGTGACGTGCTGTAGTGCTACAAAAGGGTACCACATACCCGGGGCAGTGCACGGTCAATGAAAGTCCAAAGGATCTCTATGTCTTCCAGAGCTGAAAAACAGGTGGTGCGCAAGTAGCTGAGGACACGTCACGATGTAATTGCCTTGCCTTGCCTTGCCTCTCACGCAGGGGAGACTTGAACAGCAGTTCGAGACGAGAGATGACCGACTTGGAGAGATCACATAAGTAGTGAGTTACCTATGTCTTCCAGAGCTGTAAAATAGGTGCTGCGCGAGTTTCTGAGGACACGTCACAATCTAAGTGCCTTGGCTTGGCTTGGCCCTCACGCCGGGCGGCCGGGGAGACTTGAACAACAGTTCGAGAGGAGAGATGACCGAGTTGGAGATCAGATCACATAAGTAGTGAGTTACTGTACGTGCTGCGAGTTGTATAAATGGGAAATGATGTCAGGTGGTTGAGAGGAATGAGGAACGTCTGCCTTGGGTGCGGCGATCATCCTGAGCACGAAAAAACAGAGCACGACCGGGCTTTGAACGTTCGATGTTACGAGGAGGAAGCAACTTACGTGGGATTCCATACGTGAATTCGATACGACACCTTGAAATCTATCGAGTGGAAGGAGGGAGGGAGTGTTCCTAGGGTAACCCAATGGTTGTTCGTAGTATAAGTAGAGAGGGCCAAGCGCCGTGACTCACTTTCCAAACCGAAGGAACCTGCTACCAATACTAATAGCCTTCATACAGTTCGGTCTTGAGAAGGCAACTGCGATTTTGCGAGAACATGATCTTATAAAGCAAAGTTCAATGAGAAACCCGGATGAACCAATGCCAGGAACACCAACCAGACTGGTTCACGGTCGATGGTGATTGTCAGAGTCGAAGTAGGAAGGAATATGTTTGCTTTGACAGAGTAATGGAAGTGTAGCGGATCTGATCGCGCCGATGCCGATTCGCGCGATGCCATTCGGTTGAACTCCGAGCCTGAGTCATTAATTCTCCTGTAGGGAATGGCATTACTCACTACGCCATGACTCCGCCTTTCTCCAAGATGTTGCAGTTAATCAACTCTGAAACGACGGCCACAAAACCCTTCACATCGTGTCACACTTGTGTGGGAGTTTGGGGGGAGGGGTACTGTAGGTTCATGGGGGCCACCACGAAGCCAGAATCATGTTGGGGCAGATTATGAATCGGGTGAGTGATGCGGTCGACATGACGTTACAATTGCAGCATGTTGACCTCTACCAAGCTCTGGATTGACAAAGATAAAAGAAAACATGTGTTGATCTTGTTCGGATCATGGTTCCGAGTGACACTCGGTGACTAACGGCGAAGCGGCGCCACCGCTACGTTCTCCGCGAGCGAGAATCTTCGTTCATGATCGTCCTCGCCTTCTTTCGATAGGGCAGAACGTCCGCCATCTTCTACTGACTCAATTTCAGCAGGGATTCCGTAGAAATTCTCTTATAAATGGCCATACATATCTCAAGTCGAGATTTCGATAGTTGGCTGGTTGTACGCAGTGACGCGGCCTCTCGTTCGAGCTCCAGCAGGGACAAAATACGTGTCCTTGACCTCATGGATCGACTAATGCCCTCTATTCAATACGCCAGGAGGGCACAGGGTTCCAGCATCGTGTCCCTTTACCTAGGGCGCTAAATAGGCGATTAATTTAACTGGCACTCAGCTGATATGCTCGCGGCCAGCTGGGCACACTCACTTTAATTGCCCGCTCCACTCCGGTCCTGGGCACACCTTCTGGGTTGATGAAGATGAGAATATTACTGGCGCTGTGCAATTTGGAAGGAAGGAAACTGTCTTTGATGAGTATTTGTCAAACCGGGACGTCTGCCTTCCCAGGCCTGCCCCTGGGACGTCAACAGAGGTGACACGATATCACTTGACACTCTGTCATACCTCTGTGGGCCTTGACCCACTCTTTTTTGCAGGATATAAAGTGCCCAGTGCCCAGATAACCATTTGCGCCCCGCACTTATTCGGCTGCACTTTTCCTTATCATCACTTTGCCTATCCTCTATCCAAGCTATTTCCTTGGAGCCCTGTTGTGTCTGCCGCAGGGTTAGCTATGGTGTTATCGTGTGAGATGCACCTTGTGGACCGGACCTCTGTCCTTGCAGAACAACAGATGGCGCCTCCTGGGATATCAGCCACTTTTCCGCTCCCCCTAGCCATACCCAGATACTTCAATACCGAAGGCACGATCGCCAAAGTTCTGGTGTATGTGTGACTTGGGTGGCCTGAGGATGATCGAGGGGGCCGCATGAGTCGGTGAGTGGTCCTTTATAGGCCAGGCGCTAAGCCGTTGAGGGCAGTGCGGTCACAATTCATCCATCCTTTCCTCTTCATGAGTAGATCGGAGGCTTAGATCTGCCCAAAGGTGCTTGCATAAGCCATATGATTCCACAGTAGCCCTATCAGGCGTACCAGCGCACGAATCGCATCGCAAAACCCCACGATTACGATCTCACTCCTCGAGACAGACCGTGACACGCGTTGCGTCTTTTAAAATCCGCTGATAAAAAGCCTGCTCCGTTCAAGACTCACCCTCTTCCCTTCCCATTCGCCAATCTATGCAAAACCATGTTGCCCTCACGCTGTCGCACTGCGTTCGTCTTCTTGGTCACCCTCACCGTCATCCTCAGTTACCTTCCAATGCCCGTCTCATCGCTACCCATTATGGCCTTTCAAGATCGGGAGTCTTACACCTCGAGCTCGTCCTACAACGATGACAAGCTAGTCTTCGATGTCTCCTTTGGCCTTGGTACGCCATCACAGATCGTGCCACCACAACTCAAGCGTTTTTGCCTAACTTTCTTTCCAGTGTTACTCGTCACATTGTCCGCTACCTGTGCGTGGATCGCCTGTAGGATGACTATCGTCCTCTTTATTACGTGGGTCAATCGTGAGCCTTCTCAGCCTCATCTCCTCTACTCTTCCCGCCTAACTCTCTCTAGGGCTGTTGGCCGTTTCCATCGCCTCAATCGAACAACTGACTGACCTGCTATCCTACCTTCGTCTCGATACTATCGTTAGGATCGTCACCTCGATCTTGGTCGATGCCAACGACGCCAGACGCGATTTTCTGGGTTAACCTCAGCGGCCGCTGTGACAGTATTGTATATACGCCGTAGCTCTACCCCCGCTCCCTCAGATGTACATCCGATGTGTTCCACTTGATGTAAATGGTGTATATACGAGTGGCAGAAAAGCCATTCTGCTCCCCACCCAACGGGCTTTCTAGTTAATGGGGGGCTGTTTTCGATATTAATAAACCTGAATTCAATCTTCGGAGGCACTATTCGCACCAAGTACCCGCATTGCCCACACGGAACCACGGACGTCTGCTGGAGGTGTCGAAATTTTTTCTCGTCATGTGAATTCCGCACAGCCTCATCGACCACAGTACAGTATAGCCTTTGTAAGTGTCACTGCCTCGCCTCTTGTTCAGTATGAATTGGGTGGGAAAATCTGGAAAGATAAAATAAATAAATAACTACGTGTAAGAAATTGCGTGCTCATTGCGTTGTTCCGAATACTAAAACTGCCGGTATTTGGATGAGCTGCCCCGAGTCAGACCGAGCCGCTTGCACACGTTTGCCGGGGGAGGGGTCCGACGACGAAGAAGGGGCCCCGGCGTCCGAAACCTCATCACGTGATTTGGAGGTGCCCATTTGTGCATATGTCATGGTGTACCATCGTATCCTTGTCCCTGTGATGACTTTGCGTAGTCCTTCCATGGATCTTTCTCCTCGCGCATCTTATGAAAAGCCGGGGTCTTTATAATAATACCTCCATATGGTACAGAGGCTCCGGAGGGGCGTCGAAGTTTTCAGAATGGGAAATAATTTAGGACCAGATTCTAGGTACGAGATATAAAGTAAAAAAAAACTTGAGATTGGAGACAAATTTCGGGGAACAGAATAAAATGACATATGAAACTTTCCAGAGACATGGGACGGGGTGACCTTTCCTGGAGACTGATTTGGAGTGAATGAGATGAGAGAGAGATCATTCTGTAAATGGTTTAGACCACTCGCTCACAATCTTTCAATATCGTACATACAAATTGACAGATTGCATCGTGTAGACTTGAACCTTGGGGGTTGAATGCTCTGAAGGTGACAGAGTTGTTTCCGGGCACATGGCTGCGGAAACGTTTCAATACCCCAAGCGCGCACGATGGCAGGATCGGCAATGTCGGAGCTACGGAACTAGATCTCCCGGGGAGCTATGAGATGAATCTCATATCATCGATGGGGTAAATGATCGGTTACTGTAAGTCCGGGAACGGGCCTCGATGCTCGGGGGTAAGCGACGGATCGGGATCGACTCGGACGCGAGCGGAGACAAAACACTCAAAATGGACTGATATG
>WNFO01004400.1_pt1 | contig 12155 bp, 8 predicted proteins | sample 5400251 | NCBI WGS metagenome assembly WNFO01 (sample SAMN13153354, study PRJNA577476) | soil metagenome | isolation source: 100 cm saprolite under Madrone tree | place: USA:California | collected 2016-06-14
AGGTGTGCGCCGCTGGAGCAGACAGCGAGTTTACGTTCTCGCGCAGCGCGGCCGTGCCGCAGATCTTCGATGACTTCAGGGGCGAGAGGTTCCACCGGGTGCCTGCCTCAAATCCTTCTGGCTAAGCACTATTGTACCGGAAGCGCCGGGAGCGCCGAGCGGCGGCATGGCCTGGCCGTTCAATTCCAGCAACACCGCCGAGGAGTCGCCCGCGGAGACTTCAAATTGTTGGCTGGCGGAGAAGTGGCGCGTTTCGCCAGCGGGAAGCTCAGTGTCCAGAAGCAGCTTGCCGTCGGCAATGATGCGCACGCGCGTAGCGGCGGAGGTGGAGACGGAAAGATCTAAAGCAGGGACTGCGGAACCAGCCGAGCTTGAGGAAGCCGAGGAGGGGTCTGCGGCCAAAGGGTTAGGAGCGCTGGATGGCGACGGCGGCCTCGATACAAGGGTCGAAGCCGAGGATTGTTTGGCGGCGTTGTAAGCGGAATAGCGGTGCCAGCCGTAGCGGCCCGCGTAAATGAGTCCTGCAAGAATGCCGAGAAACACGAGGATGCCAAGGATGGGAATCCACCTGGGCGGCCGGGGGATGGCGTTTTCGTACGGGACCGGGGCTTCAATTTTCTGTTCACCGTGAGCGAGATCATATTCGGCGAGGAGGTTTTCCTCGTCGAGGCCAAGGTAACGGGCGATGGCGCGGACAAAACCGCGATTGAAAATGCCTCCGGGTAGCTTGCCCCAATCTTCGTTTTCGAGGGCTTCGAGGAAACGTCCACCGATTCGTGTGGCGGACGTGATTTCGCTGGGCGAAACCTCGCGCAATTCGCGCTCGCGCTTCAGACGTTCCCCAAAATTTCCCCTGGCCATGATCTGAGACCTGTACCTGACGACGTAAGTGCTGCCACAAACAGGCAGGGCATCTGTGGAAACAAAGTATTCAGCACGGCTGCGACCGCAAAGCGGCCGGCGATGGGCGGCGTAGGATCCCCTCGAAGGCACTATAGGCGCGGGTGTTGGGCGGTGTCAAACCACGCGAGGGAGAAGGCGCAAATCAGGGGAACAGCCGGAGGGCCGCGAGGATGGCAAGATGGCAACGCCTGTACTCCGACTATGTTGCGTTGGATTTTGGGAGGCGCCTATACTGGCGGGGACTCGCAGAAGTATCGCGATAAGTGTGCGCCGGGTCCGGTGCCAGGGACCGCCCGACAAAAATCTACAGAATCGGGTTCAATCGAGCGTGGAAGAAGTAAAGCAGTTTCCAGCCGTCGAGCGCCGCCGCAATACCGCCGTTCCCTCAGAACAGCGTGAAGCGGGCGAGATTGCTGTCTTCCAGGAACTAGGGAAGGCGCTGACGTCCTCGCTGCAGCTTGATCAAGTTCTCCGGACGATCATGGAGAAAATCGACGAGTTTTTGCGGCCAGACAACTGGTCACTCTTGCTGTTGGATGAAGCCAAGCAGGAACTGTACTTTGAACTGGCAGTGGGAAAGGCGTCGCACGCATTGAAGGACGTGCGGATCAAGGTAGGGCAGGGAATTGCGGGTTGGGTGGCGCAGCACGGAGAAGCGGTAGTCGTCGCGGACACTTCGAAGGACACGCGATTCTTCGGCAAGGTGGACGAAAAGACGAAGATGGAGACGCAGTCGATCGTGGCGGTCCCAGTGAAGTTTCGCGATACCTGCCTCGGGGTGATCGAACTGATCAATTGTCTGGGCCCCGACGGGTTCGATCAGCGGGATCTGAAACTTTTAGAGGCGCTTTCAGACTTTGCGGCGATTGCGCTGGAGAACGCTCGGCACGTGAAGCGCATTCACGAGCTGACGATCACCGACGATTGCACGACGCTCTACAATGCGCGGCACATGGGATTCATCCTGGAAACCGAGATTTACAGGTCGCAACGATACAACTACGAATTCTCGATCGTCTTCATCGACCTGGACCACTTCAAGATGGTAAATGACACGCATGGGCATCTGATGGGTTCGCGTTTGCTCGCGGAGATCGGCAGCGCCATGAAGATACATTGCCGGCTGATCGATTTCGCATTCCGCTACGGCGGAGACGAATTCGTGATCCTGCTTCCGCAGACTTCGAAAGACAATGCGTTGAACGTGGCGCGGCGGCTGCATCAATTAATCCGCGAATCGGTGTGGCTCAAGGCGGAGGGATTGAATGTACACGTGACCCCCAGCGTCGGCGTAGCCTCCTACCCGGTGGATTCCAAGACGAAGGAAGGGCTATTGCACCTGGCGGACGAGGCCATGTACCTGGTCAAAAATACGAACAGGGACAGCGTGGCGGCCGCGAATATCGGCATCCTGCCGCCGCTGCCTGCGGCGAGCGCGGAGTCCGCAGGCTAGTCCGTCTAACATACCGTAGTTCTTGCTTTACATAAGACGCCAGCATTCCTTGCACGAATCTTCTGCGAATTTAACTCTACGCTGTGCGCGGTCGTCCGGCGGGAGGTAAATCCGTTTTGTTCACATGAAATTCTTAATCAAGTAATTCTCTGACAGCGGAAGCGGAGTAAAATGGCGAGGTTTCAGCCCGCTACCAACACCAAAGGAGGCTTCCATGAAATTATACGTTGGGAGTGCCAGAAAAGGTCTGGTGAAAGTATTCGGAAAGAATTCAAGAAGGGAATCGCGACGAGCCCTTGCTTTGGCTGTGGCTGCCCTTTTCTTGTTCTACCCGACCGCCCCGCCTTCTCTCGCAGGTCCAGGCCCGGCAAAGGCAGCGAGTCCTTCGGCCGCCGCATCAAGCGCGCAGGGCGGATGTGCCTTGAATTCGCCGCGAGGGAAAATCAGTCATGTTATTTATATTCAGTTCGATAACACGCACTTCACCCGAGACAACACAAACGTTCCTTCGGATCTGGAACAGATGCCGCATCTTCTGAATTTCATTGAAAACAACGGAGTTATGCTCACGAATCATCATACCCCGCTGATCTCGCATACGGCCAACGATATCCTCACGTCGCTTACGGGGGTCTATCCGGATCAGCATGGGGTGCCGGTGGCCAACAGTTTCCGGTATTTCAATCCCAGCGGAACCAGCAACTTAGGCGTATCGTTTGCGTATTGGACGTCCCCCCTGTTCGACCCAACTACTTCCACGCCAACCGATACGACGTTTAACATGCTGACCGCTTCCGGACTGAATGCTCCAGCACCCTGGGTTCCTTACACCCGGGCAGGATGTAATTTTGGGGCAGTGGCGACGGCCAACACCATCCTGGAAAACACGCGGATTGATATTCCGACCGTCTTCGGTGCCAGTTCGCCGGAAGCGAATGAGGTCGCAACAAATCCGGGGCAGGCATTTGCGGACTTTGTGGGCATTGGAATTCATTGCGCGGCAGGGGCGGCACTGTGCTCCACCGGGAATAACGGTCGACCGGACCTATTACCCCAAGAGCCCCAGGGGTACTCGGGATTCAACGGGCTATTCGGACACAAGTATGTGGCGCAACAGATCAGCCCAAACGGACCTCTGACGGATTTGAATGGGAACGTCATACAAGACGCGAGCGGCAACGTGGGATTCCCTGGATTTGATGGGATGGCAGCGGCCGTATCGCTCGGGTACGTGGCAGCCATGCAAGAGAATGGAGTGCCAGTCACGTATGCCTACATATCGGACGCGCACGACAAGCATCCCGGCGGCGGGGCCTACGGACCGGGTCAAGCCGGATACGTTGCCGCGTTGCAGGCATATGACGCCGCTTTCGCGACCTTTTTCGAGCGGCTTGCGACGGACGGCATCAATCAGAGCAACAGCCTCTTCGTTTTCACTTCTGATGAAGGCGACCACTTTGCTGGTGGAGCGCCAAGTCCGGCAGGGTGCGACGGAGTAACCATACCTTGCACGTACAGCCAGATCGGCGAGCTCAATGCCAACCTTGCGGGGTTGCTCGCTACCGAGCAAGGCATTACAACTCCATTCAAGGTCCACGCAGACTCAGCGCCGGCAGTCTATATCACTGGGAACCCCGCCCCCACGGCGAGCGTCACGCGCACGTTTGAGCGCGCTGCCGGCAAACTTACGGCCGCGAACCCGATCACTGGAAAGACAGACACCGTTACGCAGGCTTTGGCGGATCCTGTGGAAATGAAACTGCTTCACATGATTACAGATGATCCCGCAAGGACGCCGACGTTCATCCTGTTTGCCGATCCGAACTACTTCCTGTTCGCCGGAGCACAGAACTGCAGCTCGCCTTGCGTTACGGAGCAGCCCGGATTTGCGTGGAATCACGGCGACTTTCAGGCGGACATCACCACAACGTGGCTTGGTATGGTAGGTCCTGGAGTGGATCAAGCGGGCGTAGACACCACGACGTGGTCCGACCATACCGACATTCGTCCGACAATGCTGGTTTTGCTCGGCCTTCAGGATGATTACCAACATGAAGGTCGCGCGCTCACCGAAGAGCTTACCGGATGGGCGCGACCCTCGGCGGTAAAGCACAGCGCCAATTTCGTCGCTTTGGCCCAGGCTTTCAAACAGATTAACGCTCCCGTCGGCCCGCTAGGACTGGCGAGCCTCCAAGCTTCAACAGTGGGCCTGGAAAGCAGCGATCCCGGAGACACCACCTATTCCAACATCGAAAGTCAGCTCACTTCGTTTACCAGCCAGCGCGACGCTCTGGCTGGGCAGATTCTTGCCCTGCTGGAAGCTGCCGAGTTCAACAATCTGCCTATCCCGGATCAACAGGCCGCCGGCCTGATTCAGCAAGCACAAGATTTGCTCTCCAATGTGCAAGCCTTTGCGAATAATCTATAAATAGCCGCTTTTCAAACACCATCGGAATGGCGAAAAAACCGGAGGCCGCCAGAGTTATGGCGCCTCCGGTTTTGATTGGACGATGGCGCCTGTGTATGCGTCGACGCGTTGTCAGGTCCATGCCGCTCTCCTATACTCAATTTCATGAGGAGAAGCGAAGCGGCGCGGTATGCGCGCTGGTCGGCAGCGTTGGCGCTGCTGCTCGCAGGCATAACGACCGCCGTGTATCTGCAGCGCGGATGGCTGAGGCGCATCGAAAAAAGGAAAGCGCCGCCGGCGGCGCCACATGATGTGACGCGGCTCTCCAGCGGGTTGACCTTTTCCAAGGTGGAGCAGAATCGCACGATATTTACGGTGCAAGCGTCGAAATCGACGGAGTTCAAAGATAAGGATGCCAGCTTGCTGGAAGACGTGAAGATCACGATCTTCGGAAAGACGGGCGAACGACACGACACGATCCACACGCAGAGCTGCCAGTACGGAAAAGAAAAAGGCGACATCCTATGCAGCGGCGAGGTGCAGATCGATTTGCAGAGCGCGGCGGACGCAGAACGCGCGGCCGCGAATCCTGGAGATGCGGCGGCGAAGGTCATACATGTGGAAACACACGGGGTGACCTTTGACCGGGCCAGCGGAACGGCGAGGACGGATCAACGAGTCCTGTTTCACTTTCCGAGCGGGAGCGGAGAAGCAGCCGGCGTGGAGTATAACGCGGAAGAAGGCAGGGCCCGGCTGCTGCGCGATGTGCGAATGACGCTGACGCGCCCGGCCTTGCGGCGAGGTAAGAAAGATAGCGAGAGAGATTCGTCGCCTGAGGAAGTGCACGTGAAGGGAAGCCGGCTGGACTTCGGGCGCGACACGCGCACCATGCACCTGGGCGGGCCGGCAGAGGCAGTGACGAGGAGCCAGCGATTGACGGCGGGAGAAATCACGCTGGGGCTGGACGGGGCTTTTCACACCGAAAGAATGGTGGCGACGGCAGGGTCCAGCCCAGAGAGGCCAGAGCTGACGTTTCAAAATGCACGCGGCACGATGGGAATGAGCGCGGACACACTGGCGGCTCAGTTTGCTCCAGAGGGATGGGTAACGAAAACGGAAGCCACGGGGAATGTGCGCGGGTCGCGGAAAGCGGATGGAGAAGAAGACAATTTCGTTGCGGACTCGGCGACGTTGGATGTTTGGCCGAAAATAAGCGAGCCGAAAGAATTGAATTTGAACGGCAGCGTTTCTTTGCAGTCGCAAGTGGGCAAGACTCGCGAGACTCGCATGGTCCAGACAAATGCTCTGCGCGTGGCATTCGACGGCGGAAAAGTGGGTGAAGCGAGCAAGCCGCAGCGAGCCGAAACACTGACTCCGGGAAGTATCGAATGGACGGACGCGGCAGCACAGGCAGGGGGGGCTGCACGCACGAGAGTGCAAGCGGACAAATTGGCGATGGAGTTTGGGACGCAAGGCAAACCAAGAGAACTCCAAGCTACAGGGAACGTGCAGATGGAACGTACGGTACCGGGACGCCCGGTGCAAACAGCGGCGGCAAGCAGCGGAGTGGCGCAATTGCTCGCGACGGGCGGATGGTCACGGATGGATTTGCACGGACAGGTGAGGTTAAAAGAAGGAGACCGAAGCGGCCGTGCGGAGCAAGCTGTGTTCCAACGGGCGGCCCAGACGGCGACGCTGACGGGGCGGCCCGTCGTGCGGGATGCAACGACGGAGACACGTGCGGCGCGGATCACGTTCCCGCAGGAGACGGGAGAGATCCGGGCAGAAGGAGGAGTCCGGTCAACGGATTTTTCGGCCAAGGGAAGCGCGGTACAGATGGCGCCTGTCCCGGTCAACATTACAGCGGATGGATTGCAGGCAAATTCGAAAACGGGACGCGCGCTGTATTCGGGGCATGCGCGCTTGTGGCAGGGTGATGCCGTGCTGGAAGCAGACTCGATCGAATTGCTGCGGGAATCGAAGATGCTGAACGCGGCGGGAAATGTTCGGGCAGTGTTTCCTCAAGCGGAGAGACAGCCGGGCCCGCTGATGGGTGCAACTCATAGGGCGGCGAAGAAATCACAATTGTGGCACGCCTCCTCGGAGACCTTGACATATTTGGAGACGGAGAATCGAGCGCACCTGGAGCGCAACGTGACGGTACAGTCAGCGGAGCAATGGATTAAGGCCGCGGCACTCGATTTTTATTTCACGCGCGGTGCAGTAGCGCCGAATGAAACTAATGCCAGCGCCAGCGAGGGAGCCCAGCAAATTAGCCGAGTGGTGGGGACAGGCGGCGCGATCGTGGAGCAAGGGAGCCGCCGGGCAACTGCAGAGCGTGGAGAGTACACGGCTACGGAGGGGAAATTTGTCATGAGTGGAGGAAATCCCACGCTGTTTGACGGCGCCTCGGGCACAACGACGGGGCGTCAATTGACCTTCTTTTTAGCGGATGATACGATCATCGTGGACTCTGAAAATGGTTCACGGACGTTGACGAAGCACCGAGTCGAGAAATGACGAGGTATGCTGAAGCTTCAGGGCGTCGCGCTAAGCAAGTCCTATCGCGGTCGCAAGGTCGTTGACGACGTTGAGCTGGAGATCGGACAGGGTGAAATCGTTGGGCTGCTAGGTCCCAACGGCGCAGGGAAAACGACGACCTTTTATATCCTGGTGGGTCTCGCCCGGCCCGATTCCGGCCGCGTTTTATTGAACGGCGACGAAATCACCGACCTTCCGATGTACCTCCGGGCCCGCAGTGGGATCAGCTATCTTCCGCAGGAACCCTCGGTCTTCCGTCAATTGACGAGCGAAGAAAATCTGCTCGCGGTATTGGAAACGCTGCCGCTAACGACGGAGCAACAGCGCGACCGGCTGGAGGAACTGCTCGTGCAAATGGGATTGGAAACTGTCCGGCAAAGCAAAGCGTATACGTTGTCCGGCGGAGAGCGCAGGCGGCTGGAGATCGCCAGGTCCCTGACGCTGCAGCCATCGTTCATATTGCTGGATGAGCCGTTCTCGGGCATCGATCCGTTGACGGTAAAGGATCTACAGGAAATTATCCGCGACTTCAGCCGTTCCGGGATCGGCGTGTTGATCACCGATCATAACGTGCGGGAAACTCTGAAGGTAACGGACCGCGCATACATCGTGAATCATGGGAAAATATTCCGTGCGGGCCGGCCGGAGGAATTGAGCAATGATCCGGAGGTACGGCGCGTATATCTGGGCGATCATTTTCGATTGAATTAGGAATTATCGAGAGGACAAGACGGAAAGACCATGGCCTGGCAGGGACTCAAGCTCAACCTGAAGGTGTCGCAGAAGCAGATTCTGACGCCTGGCCTGGTGCAGATGGTGAGCGTGCTCGCGCTGAACCGGCTCGAGCTGCGCGAGATGATCAACCAGGAGATGATTGCCAACCCCGTCCTGGAAGAGCTGAGCGAAGAACCCACGCAGACGGACAACTACAGCGACGAGACATTTCTGAAGGCGGAGACGGAAAAGGTTCCGGAAAAGCCGGAAGCGAATCCATTCGATGAATTCGATGTCGGGACTTTTTTCAACCAGTACCTCGATAGCGGGGGCGACGGCGGGCGATCGCAGGAACGTGAAAATTCCGAACGGCCGTCATTTGAAAAGTTTCTCTCCTCGCCCAGCGGGCTGACCGATCATCTGCAGTGGCAACTCAGCGTGACCATTTGCTCGGAGACGGTGAAAGAGATCGCGGATAGCATTATCGGAAACCTGGATGAAAACGGATATTTGACGGCGTCGATGGAAGAGCTGGCGCAAGAAGCAAAGTATTCCCAGGATGATTTGGAAGATGCGCTGGCGGTAGTGCAGGACTTCGATCCGATCGGCGTTGGCGCAAGGGATTTGCGCGAGTGCTTGCTGCGGCAGTTGAAGGCATTCGACCCGCAGAATACGCTGGCGCACCAAATCGTGTCCGAGCACCTGAAGCAGGTGCAGTCAAACCAATTAAAGGAAGTGGCGCGCGCGCTGAACCGTCCCCTGGAAGTCGTGAAGCGGGCGCTAGAGGTCATTAAGAAGCTCGATCCGCGTCCCGGACTGCGCTACAACAAAACGGAGCCGCGCCTCGTCGAACCAGACGTGTATTTCCGGAAAGTAGACGATCAGTGGGTGGCATTCCTCAATGAGGATGATATGCCGCAACTGCGGTTGAGCCCGACCTACCGGCGGCTGCTGGTGCGGGATGCCGCGGACCGCGACGTACGGAATTACGTTAAAGAACGGTTCACCGCCGCAATTCAGTTGATGAAGAACATCGAACAGAGGAAGCACACCATCTTGCGAGTGTGCCAGTCGATCATCGCGCGGCAAGGCGAATTTCTGGACCAGGGCCCGGACGCGCTAAAACCCATGATGATCAAGGAGGTAGCGGAGGAAGTCGGCGTGCACCCTTCGACGGTGAGCCGCGCGGTGGCCAGCAAGTACGCGCATACGTCCCAGGGAGTTTTGGAGTTGCGGTCGTTTTTCAGCGAATCCGTGAACGGGCCGGAAGGCAGCGGGATGTCGCTGCTGACTCTCAAGCGGGTGGTGAAGAAGATGATTGAGGAAGAAGACGGCACGAAGCCGCTGACCGACGAGCAAATCGCGAAAAAACTGGATGATGCGGGCATTCACGTGACGCGGCGGACGGTTGCGAAATACCGCGAGGATATGCGCATCCCCAGCACCCACCAGCGCCGGGTAAAGAGCTAGGGCCGGCACAACTCCGTGAAACACCGAGCCAGACAAGAGGGACGCCACCTCGTCATCCTGACCGGGCTCTCCGGTTCGGGGAAAAGCACAGTCCTGAAAGCATTCGAAGACATGGGTTTCTATTGCGTGGATAACCTTCCGGTCGAGCTAATGCCCATTTTTGCGGAGCTGCATGCGGCGGGCGAGGGTGATTTTGCGCGTGCGGCGCTGCTCGTGGATGCGCGAGAAGGAGCGCAGCTCGAGAAATTGCCTCCATTGTTGCGCCACTTGCGGAAAGATCATCCCATCACGCTCGTGTATATCGACGCAAGTGAAGACGCATTGCTCCGGCGATACAGCGAGACGCGGCGGCCGCACCCGTTGGGGAAAGATATCTCGGTGCGCGAGAGTTTGCGGCACGAACGGGCAATGATGGAGCCGATCCGCAAGCTGGCCGACGTAGTGATTGATAGTTCCCAGTTCAACGTGCACGAGCTGCGGCAGTTCGTCACGACGCGATTCAAGAATCCGGATAAACGGCCGATGCTGGTGTCGGTGGTGAGCTTTGGTTACCGGTATGGCGTGCCGACGGACGCCGATCTGGTTTTCGACGTGAGATTTCTGCCGAATCCGCACTTTGTGCCGCGGCTGCGCCGATTCACCGGAAAAGACCCAAAGGTGCGCCGTTATATCCGGTCGTTTCCCCAGACGGGAGAATTTCTGCGGCGCATCGAAGGCTTGCTGACCTACCTGATCCCGCATTACATTCGAGAGGGCAAGAGCTACTTGACGATTGCGTTCGGCTGCACGGGCGGGAAGCACCGCTCGGTGATGCTGGCCGAGTCCATGAAGAAAGCGCTGGGGAAGCACGAATTGTCCGCGAAGGTAATTCACCGAGACATTGAAAAGTGAGTCCCGCACAGCGCTGGCATTCGCGTGCCAGGCGGGCTGTAGAAACTTGACACGCCGTGAAGCGGCGAATAGCGTACCAAGTGTAAAAGTCAGGGGAGTCCGAGGCGTGGCGGAATTGCTTTCACCACAATTGAAACGGTTGCTGAGTTATGTGCGGCCATACACTTTCCGGCTGATGGTGGGCGTTGCGCTGTTAGCGCTCGTGGCGCTGGCCGAAGGTGGCGTGGCGCTCATGATCAGGCTGGCCGTGGACTTCGTCCTCAACCTTAGCGCCGCTAGTTCGAGGTTGCCTCTCGGCGCAATTCCCTGGAGCGGCAAAGTCATTTATCTCAACGATTATTTTCCCGCGCGAATCCACAACGTCTGGACCGTCTTCGCCATCTCTCTCGTCGTACTCTTTTTTACAAAAGCCTTCGCGGAATATATCGGCACCACGCAGATTCAATATTCCGGCCTCGCTGCCGTCACCGACCTGCGGAACCAAGTCTATGCCCGCATCCTTCGCCAGCCCATCGGTTTCTTCCAGCACAATCCCACGGGACGCCTGATTTCCAACGCCATCAATGACGTCGAGAGAGTACGGTTTGCCCTGAGCGAATGGCTTGCCGACCTTTTTCAGAGAAGTTTTACGCTGATCGTATTTGTCGCTGTTTTGCTGAGTATCAATTGGAAGATGGCTCTTGGTTGCGGCTTTCTGCTGCCGCTTGTCGTATGGCCGGTAAATAAATTTGGCCGCAAAATCCGGCGTTCCGCGGAAAACAGCCAGACTCGCCTCGGTGATTTGAGCCAAATCCTGCAGGAGACCGTGAGCGGAAACCGCGTGGTCAAAGCATTCGGCATGGAGGATTTTGAGATTCGCAGGTTTCGCGAGGCGGCGCGAAGGCTGCTGCGCGAGAACATGCGCTGGGTGCGGGCCGGGGTCAGCACCGGACCGCTGATGGACCTCGTCGGCGCACTTGCCATTCCTCTGCTGCTCCTTTATGCCCGCGATCAAATCCGCCTTCACCTCATGACCGAAGGCCAGTTCTTTGCATTTCTCTATGCCATGTTCAATGCCTACATGCCGCTGAAACGCATGGGCTACGTCTATCAGCAGTTTCAAGCGGCACAGGGAGCGAGCGCGCAAGCGTTCGCCTTCCTTGATCTTGAGGAAGAACGAGCCGAACAGCCGGGCGCGAAATTGCTGTCCCCTTTTTCGCGCGAAATTGTGTTTGACGACGTTTGCTTTTCCTATGGGAGCGAGTCCGCGGAGATACTGCAAAATATCCGCCTGATGGCACGCCGAGGCGAAGTGATTGCGCTGGTCGGGTCAAGCGGAGCAGGGAAAACGACGCTCGTCAACCTGATTCCTCGTTTTTACGAACTGACTTCGGGTGAGATACGCTTCGATGGCGTCGACATCAAAGGCGTGACCATCAAGTCGCTGCGAGAGCAGATTGCCGTGGTGACGCAAGAAAATATCCTGTTCGCCGATACGGTGTGGAACAACATCTGCTACGGGTTGAAGGATGTGCCGGAAGAGCGCGTCATTGCGGCGGCACAGGCCGCACTTGCGCACGATTTTATTTCTGAGCTGCCGCAGGGATATCACACGCTGCTGGGAGAGCGAGGACAGCGTTTGAGTGGCGGGCAGAGACAAAGAATCGCCATCGCTCGGGCGATTTTGAAGGATTCACCGATTCTGATATTGGATGAGGCGACCTCGGAGCTGGATTCGGAGTCGGAGATGTACGTGCAGCGGGCGCTGAGCAACCTGATGGTGGGACGCACGACGTT
>WNFO01006731.1_pt1 | contig 12154 bp, 8 predicted proteins | sample 5400251 | NCBI WGS metagenome assembly WNFO01 (sample SAMN13153354, study PRJNA577476) | soil metagenome | isolation source: 100 cm saprolite under Madrone tree | place: USA:California | collected 2016-06-14
TGGCGGCCGACGTGGCCAGCGGACGGTGCCGCCTGCTCAGCGGCAACGTGCTCGCCGCTCCCGCCTCTTCTCCGTTCCGCCATGGATACCTGCGGCAGTACGGCGTGAGCGCGTCCGGTGGGAGTACCTCGAAGCGATACTCGGTGGCGGCTCAATGGGATGGGTTCGGCGGCGTATACGGGCTGCCCGGTGGCGAGCAAGCCCGGCTCGCAACTACCGGTGGTCTGCGCGCCGACGTGCTGAACCCCAATTATCAGCAGCGTACCGACCTGCGGGGAAGCGGACAGCTGTTGAGCGGGGACCGCGCGGATCTCACGGTGAACGCGGGCTACTTCGCGAGCAACCTGCGCCTGCCGAGCAACGACAACGGCCCCGGCATTCTCTCGAGCGGTCTGCTCGGCGGCGATTCCACTCGCGGCGGCTGGGGCACATTCCTTCCGGGTGAGCTGTTCCAGGTCACTACATCTCAGCACGTCGAACGGGTGAATGGGAATCTCGCCGCCGGGTGGCGCCCCCTCGCCCAGCTCAGTGTGCGCGCCGTGGCCGGTCTCGATCACACCGATCAGCACGACGGTCAGGTGCAGCGCCCCGGGGAGGGACCCAACGCGAGCCTGGGGTTCTCCTCTGTGGCGGAGGGCCGGCGGCGCGATAGTCGGTTCACCGGCACGCTCACCGCGACGGGGATGTACGAGGTGTCTCCGGGCCTCTCGATGCGCACCACGGCCGGAGTGCACTACTTCAGGAACACCGTCGATTTGTTCGACAGCGCGGCGTCCGTCTTCGGGGGCTTGATCAGTATCCGTCAGCAGCAACTGCGGGCCGTCACGTCCACTTTCGGCCTCCTATTGCAGCAACAGCTCGCCTGGCACGACCGGCTGTTCCTGACGGCCGGCCTGCGACGCGATGCGACCACACGATTCCACGTGGACGACCCGGCAGCCGTTTACCCGAGCCTGGGATTGTCCTGGCGCGGGCCCGTCCCCTCCGGCGGCTTCCCCCTGAGCGGCTGGCGCCTCCGGGCGGCGTACGGCACGGCCGGCCGCGAGGCGGTGATCGTTGGTCAGCGGCCCGAGCGCAGCAGCGAGCTCGAGGCAGGGGCGGATGCCGAACTGCTCAACGGCAGAGTCTTGTTCAGCGGTACGATCTACAGGAAGCGCACATCCAACGTGATTTCGGTGTTCGCATTTCCGGGATCGCCCGGCCCTGACGTCCTCGATGAGAGTAGCGTCACCAACAAGGGAATCGAGTTGTCTCTGACGGCGAGCCTGGTCGAGCTGCCGGACCTCGCATGGAGCGTGGGGCTGTCGGCGTGGGGGAATCGCAACCGGGTCGCGATGGCGGGGTCGGTGTCGACTATTATTTTCACCGGCGGCGGCGGCGTGTTCCAGACGGCGGAATCTGGTCTTCCACTCGGCAGCTACGTTGGGAATCCCATCATCGGATATGCGGATGCGAACGGGGACGGCCTGGTGTCCCCCACCGAGGTGCAGGTTGCCGCAGAACGGGCTTTCCTCGGCACACCATTCCCGACGCAGGGGGCATCCTTGAGCAGCGCCCTCACTCTGCGTCACCGCTTCCGCATCGCCGGGCTCCTGGAATACCGGGGTGGGAATAGTCAACTGAACGGAACCGAAGAGGTTCGGTGCATCAGAGGGACCTGTCGGGCGTCCAGCGATCCTTCCACGCCGCTCGCGGATCAGGTGCCGTTGGCCGCGTGGCAAGCGGGGACGCCGGCTGGATGGGTGGAATCCGCGAGCTTTCTCAAGCTGCGCGAGCTCTCCGTTGCCTTCACCGCGCCCGCGACCTGGGCTGGTCACCTCGGCGCGGCGGGAATGACCTTCACCTTGGCGGGTCGCAATCTGCTGACCCTGACGAGCTACAAAGGCCTCGACCCCGAAGTCAACGCGCACGGCACCGAAGGCGCCGTGTTCGAAGACCTGTTCACGCAGCCGTTGCCGCGCTATTGGACCGCGCGCCTCGACCTGACGTACTGATCACCGTCCACAAGGAACATTCGATGCCTCGCTCGTTGCGTCTTGCGGTGTTGCTGTGGGCGGGAGCCGCGCTGGCCGCGCCCGCCCAGGAAACCGCTTCCGACACGCTGCTCACCGTCGACCATTACCTCGATTGGGAGCAGGTCGCCGATCCGCAGATCGCCCCCGACGGCTCGCAGATCGTGTACACGCGCCGCTGGGTCAACAAGGTCGACGACAAATGGGACTCGGCGCTCTACCTCGCGGACGGCGAGCCCAAGGGCACCCAGATCTTCGTGCGCTGGATGGATGCGGAGGGAGCGTCGTCGCAGGTGACGCGGCTGACCGAAACCCCGACGGATGCGAAGTGGGCGCCCGACGGCAAGGCGATCGCTTTCCTGATGCTCGTGCCTGATTCCACCCTCTGGAGCATCTCCCTCCCCAAGCCTCCCGAGGGCGCGAAGTGGACACCCGCGCCGCGCGTCGTGAACGACCTGCACTACCGCCAGGATAAGATGGGATTCGTGCAGCAGGGCTTTACGCACCTGTTCCTCGTGTCGGCGGACGGCGGCACCGCGCGGCCGCTGACGAGCGGGCGCTGGCACGTGGGCGCCCGGTTCGACGGCCTCACGTTCGGCGCGGGCTACGACTGGACGCCCGACGGGCGCACGCTCGTGTTCGACGGCCTGCGGGACACCACGTGGGATCGCCAGTACCAGGTGTCGCGCATCTACGCGCTGGACGTGGCGAGCGGCGCGATCCGGCCCCTCGTCTCACGGCCCGGGTACTGGGCCACTCCGGTAGTGTCCCCGGACGGGCGCACCGTCGCGTTGACCGGATCCGACTCCACGGACAAGACGCACCGTACGGCGGACCTCTGGACGGTGGGGCTCGACGGCTCGGGGCTGCGCAATCTCTCCCGCACGCTGGACCGCGACCCGGACAATCTGCGCTGGGCGCCGGACGGTAGGGGCATCTACTTCACCGCTCCCGATCGCGGCTCGATCAACGTCCGCTACGCCGATCTCGCGGGCGGCATCCGCGACGTCACGCAGGGGCCGGAGGTGGTCTCGCTCACGTCGTTGGCGCGCACCTCCGTGGGTGTCGGCGTACGCAGCGATGCGGACCACGCCCCCGACGTCGTGCGGATCGATCTGCGGCGTGGGCAGGCCTCCCCTCCGGCGCGCGTCACCGCGGTGAACGACGACGTGCTGGCGAACAAGCGGCTGGCCCGGGTCGAAGAGGTGTGGTACACGTCGAGCGGCGGGACGCGGGTACAGGGCTGGATCGTCAAGCCGCCGGCGTTCGATCCGGCGAAGCGCTATCCGCTGATCCTCGAGATCCACGGCGGCCCGTTCTCGATGTACAACGTCGGGTTCAGCTACATGTTCCAGAACTTCGCGGCAAACGGCTACGTGGTGCTGTATACCAACCCGCGCGGCTCGACCGGCTACGGCGACGCGTTCTCGAGCGGCATCGACCACAACTATCCGGGACCCGACTACGACGACCTCATGGCCGGGGTGGACGCGGTGGTCGGGCGCGGCTACGTGGACACGACGCGCATGTATGTCGGCGGATGCTCGGGGGGCGGCGTGCTCTCGAGCTGGGTGATCGGGCACACCAACCGCTTCGCCGCGGCCGCGGTGCGCTGCCCGGTGATCAGCTGGATCAGCATGGCGGGGCAGACCGATGTCCCGCTCTTCACGTACAGTTTCTTCCGTCAGGCGTTCTGGGATAAGCCGGACGAGTGGCTGGCGCACTCGTCCCTCATGCATGTCGGACGGGTGACCACGCCGACGCTCCTGATGACGGGGGAGCTCGACCGGCGCACGCCGATTCCGCAAACCGAGGAGTACTACGCGGCGCTCAAGCTGCGGGGCGTGCCGACCGTGATGCTGCGCTTCAACGGCGAGTATCACGGTACGGGCTCGAAGCCGTCCAACTTCATGCGCACCCAGCTCTACATGATGAGCTGGTACCAGAAGTACCGGCGGCCGGCGAGCGAGCCGGCGACCGGGGCGGGCAACCGCTAGCGCGACGCGCGGCGCAGCCGCGCGAGCCAGCCTTCCTCTCGAATATGCTCGTCGCGCGTGAGCTGGACCCACGCGCCGAGAATGGCGGAGCGCTCCACGTAACCCACCACGCGGGCCGGGTCCTCCGGACTCGCCACGGGAAGCACGTCGACCTCGTGCTCGAGCAGCTTCCGCATCGCCGTCTCGAGCAGCTCGTCGGGGTAGGTGACCACAGGCGCCATGGCTGCGGTGGGAGGCGCCACCGGCGGGTCCATCACGTCCTCGACGCGCAGCACATGCAGCGGGTTGACGCCGTACTCGCGCGTCACGTGCCGCCCGCGGCGAGCGAGCTTCTCCGTGAGGATGGAGCGCCGCATCAGGAGCACCGTCACGCCCGCGGCGGCGATGCTGCCGATCAGCAGGCCGGGGAGCGCGCCGAAGTCGCCGGTGAGCTCGAGCACGAAGATCACCGCGGTGAGCGAGACCTGCATCGTGCCGCCCACCAGCGCCGCCATCCCCACCATGGCCCACCGGCCCGGATCGGGGCGGTGCAGGGCATAGGCCCCCAGCGCGCCCATCGAGCCGCCCATCACGAGCAGCGGGGCGAGCACCCCGCCCGACGTCCCCGAGCCGAGCCCGATCGCCCAGATCAGCGCCTTCACGACCAGCAAGACCAGCAGCACCATTCCCACGAGCCGGCCCGCCACGAGATCGTGGATCACGTCGTAACCGACGCCGAGGGCCCGCGGCGCGATGAGCCCGCCGAGCCCCACGACCACGCCCGCGATGGCGGGCCACCACATCCAGTGGATCGGCAGTCGCGCAAATCCGTCCTCGACGGCGTACAGCAGATTTGTAATGAGCGTAGCGGCGACGCCCGCGACCAACCCGACCACCAGGCACTCGGCGAGCATCACGGCGGAGAGCAGCTGGTGCGGCCGGACGGCGAAGTCGGGCCCCGCGCCCAAGAGCGGGACGCGGAGCGCCGCGGCCACCACCGCTGCGCACGCGACGGGGATGAAGCTGCGGGGCTTCCACTCGAACAAGAGCAGCTCGACCGCGAGGAGGACGGCCGCGACGGGCGCCGCGAAGATCGCCGCCATCCCGGCCGCCGCGCCGGCGACGAGCAGCGTCTTGCGCTCCACTGGTGATAGATGGAACGCCTGGGCGAATACCGAGCCGAACGCTCCGCCCGTCGCAATGATCGGTCCCTCGGCGCCGAACGGACCGCCCGTGCCGATCGCGATCGCGGAGGACAGCGGCTTGAGCACCGCCACCCGCGCCTCGATGCGACTGCGGCCGATGAGGATTGCCTCCATCGCTTCCGGAATGCCGTGGCCCCGGATCTTCTCCGATCCGTACCGTGCCAACAGCCCAACGATGAGTCCGCCGACGACCGGGATCGGGAGCGACCAGAGTCCGGGCCCGCTCGCGGCAGGGGAGACGAGACTCGTGGCGAAGCGATGGAAGTAAGCCAGGTTCGTGAACAAGCCGATCAGCCGGACTAGCGCCAGCGCCACGAAGGCACTGATCACGCCGACCAGCGCCGCCATCACGCTGAGCGTGATGAGACGCGCGTCGGCGGTATAGTCGCCGAGCCGGTCGTCGAGCTGGGGATTTCGCGTCATGGACGGGACACGGCAATGTAATCGTCTCATTTCGGATCAGCCCGTCCCGTTTCGAACCAGCACGTCTCACCCCGTAACCGTTGTCGCTCCTCATCCGCGCGCGCGGCGTTACCGCCACGATTTCCCTGCGGTCTTTAGGGAATAACCCCCTCCAACTCAAACGAGGAGACGCCCTATGCTGCTGCCGAGTCTTCGCCGCCCCAGATCGGCGATCGGAGCATGCACGACCCTTTTCCTGACGCTGCTCGCCACCGCCTGCGATCACTCGCCCAGCGGTCCCGGCACCAACTCGATTCAGTTCTCCCGTACCGTCTCCCTGCCCGATGCCCAGAGTCTGCTGCAGACCGGCCCGACCCGGGTCGAAGTGCGGGTGATTCCCGGTACGCTGGTCGCGCGTCGCGTCGAGCTCGAGGAATCGAGCGAGATGACGCGCCCGGAGCAGGTCCGCAGTCGCGTTACGGCGGTCACGTCCGGCACCGACACGGCGACCTTCACGCTGGAGGTCGGCGGGATCCACATCGCGGCCAACGGGTCCACGATGATTCGTCACGGCGACCGTGACGGCGACATGGCCCAGAGCGCCGTGACGCTGGCCGACTTCGTCGCGCTGGTCCAGGCAGATATCGCTGCCGGGCACAACCCCACGCTGAGCGCATCGCGCCCGGCGCCGAGCGCGCCGCAGGCGCTGGACGACGGCAAGTTCCTCGCGGCCGACGTGAGGCTCGACGAAGCCAATAGCCATTCGGTCATCAAGCTCAACATCGCCGCCGCGAACCTGGTGACGAACGCGACACCGCCCCCCGATGGATTTCTCAAGCTGCTCGGCGTCAGCCTGGAGCTCCGCCTGGCGGACGGCACTACGAAACTCAAGCAGGAGAACCCGGAGCTCGAGGGCGTCCGCGAATTCGAGGGCACCGTGCAGTCGGTCGATCAGACGGCGAGCACGGTGACGTTGAAGGACGGCACGGTTATCCGCATCGTCGCCGGGACGGAGTTCGACGCGCGCGAAGGTAACGAGGATGATCACCTCACGTCGCTCGCCGCGGTGCAAGACGCGCTCACGGCGGGCAAGACCGTCAAGACGGAGGGGCGAGGCCTGGTGGACAGCACGAGCCCGCTGACGTTCGACGCCATCCGTATCGAGTTCGAGGTCGAGGGCGGGGAGCTGCCGCCGCCCGTTATGATGGTGGAGTTCGCGGCCGGCGTGACGAGCGTCGACGTGGCCGGCTCGACGTTCACCCTCGCGAACGGTGCGGTGGTCACGGTGACGAGCGAGACCAGGATCGAGGCGGAGGGTAGCCTCCTCACGCTGCAGGCGGCCTCCGACGCCATCGCCGCGCAACACACCGTGCGGGCGGAAGGGCACGCCATGGTAACGTCGGCCGGTCCTCCGCCGACGTTGAAGGCGCTCGACGTTAGGTTCGAAACGCCCTAGCGGGTTTTCAACCCTGTGGCGATCAGCCGGGCCGCGAGCTCCGCGTCCCGGCTGATGTTGTATAGGCCCCCGGTTGCATCGTAGTTGTGTCCGACGAAGTAGAGCCGCGGCTGGTCCATGCTGACCACGCGATCGTGCCGCCGCGCGAAACCCTTCTCGTCCAGCTGGATCAGCCCGCCGAGCGGGCCGAGCGCCGCCGTGAACCCGGTCGCGAGGATGATGTGGTCGAATTGGCCTGTCGTACCATCGGTGAAGCGGGCCCCGTCAGCCGTCAGCTCGGCCACCCCACGCCGCACCTCGATCAGGCCGTGCGCAATGGCGTCCACCAGGTGGAACCCGATGACGGGGATCGCGTCCAACGGGCTGTGCGCGGGGCGTGGCAGCACCGGTTTTCCTCGCCGCAGGTCCGTGAGGAGGCGTACCAGCGCGACCGCCCACTCCTGCACCCGTCGCGGCAGCTTGCGCACCCAGTAGGACACATACTGGATGGGCACTCCCGCGAGCGTCAGCGGCACGACGTTCGCGCCCGATCGCACCGCGACGGTCACCTCGCCACCGGCGCGGGCGATCTCGCTCCCGATCTCCGCACCCGAGTTGCCCACCCCGACCACCAGCACTCGCCGGCCCACGTATCCGTCGGGCCGACGGTACGCCACGCTGTGCGCGATGCGCCCCGTGAAGCGCTCCTGCCCCGGGAAATGCGCGGTCTTTGGATTGGCCACGATACCCGTTGCCACGACCACGCAGTCTGCCGCCAGGACGCCCCGGTTCGTGCTCACCGTCCAGGTACCGTCGGTCCGGGTGATCCGTTGAACCTCGCAACCGGTCTCGATGGCGAGCTCGAACCGCGCCGCGTAGCTCCGCAGGTATTCCAAGAAGTCCTGTCGCGATACGAACAGCGGGGCGGAGCGGGGGAACGCCATGCCGGGGAGGCTCGATAGGTGCTTCCCCGTGTGCAGCGTGAGGCTCTCGTACAAGTTGGCCCACGTGTACCCAACGGTGTCCCCGCGCTCGAGGACGCGGTGGGGCACACCGTGCTGTCGCAGCTGCTGCGACGTGGCGAGCCCCGCCGGCCCGCCGCCGACGACGACGACGTGCACTCGCTCAGTCACGGGCGACCGCCACATCTCGCCGGACGCCCTCGGCGACGCGGTCGGCGAGTGCCATAATCGTGAGGTAGGGGTTGATCTCGAGCGAGTCGGGAAACAGGCTCGCGTCGGCGACCCGGAGCCAGGGCAGGCCGTGCACTCGTCCCCAGGCGTCGGTCACCGAGTCGGCGGCGGTCCGGCCCATGCCGCAGCCGCCCATGAGGTGCGCCGCGGAAACGGCCACCGAGCCGGGCCGGAAGTGACGCGCGGTGATACGCTCCTCGAGCCGGTCGGCGTCGGCCGCTTCGAGGATGGGCGGATCGGCGGGCGCGTGGACGCGCCGGACCCCGGCGGCGAAAAAGATGCGGGCCGCCGCGCGGGTCCCGCGCACCAAACCCTCGACGGTCGAGGGCGTGAAGCGGTAGTGCACCACGGGGCTCCCCGCCCGAGTGACCGCGATGCGATTGCCTGGGGCGACGTGGTCGCATGCCAGGATCAGGATCATCTGGAGCCGCGGGAACGCGTGCATGATGGCGCTGTGCGCCGGGCCGAACCCCGTCAGGCTCTTGGCGGTCACGAACGGAAAGTACATGCAGGTCTCGAGCACGAACCGCTCCGACTCGGCATGGTCGACGAAGTAGCTCTTGGGATGCCCGACGTCGTTGGTGATGGAATGCGGGTGCTCCGCGACCAGGATGAGGGCCGGGTGACAGGTGAAGCCGTGGCCGAGGGAGCGGGGAGCGGGGAGCGGGGAGCGCAGCAGCAGGGCCGCCGAACCGATGGCTCCGGCGGCCGCTACGACCATCCGTGCTCGCACGTGGTAGTCGCCCGGCGCCCACTCGGAAGGCGCGCCCTTGGCGCCGGCGGCTTTCTGGCTGACGCGGACGGTGAGGGTTCGATCCGGATCGATGCGCAACACCTCGGCGCGGGTGACGACTTCCACGCCGGCCCGCTCGGCGCGCGGCAGCTGCACCCGGTTCGTGCCCTGCTTCGCCTGGTTGGGACAGCCCAGATTGCAGAGGCTCGAGCCGCGACAGCCCTTCACGTTGACGGGGAACTGCTCCACCAGGTACCCCGCCTTCCGTCCTCCCTCGACGAACAGCCGATTGTTGTCGTTGATCAACGAATCATCGAGCGCGTGCACGTTGTTCTGCTCGGCGTACTTCGCCGAGCGTCGGGTCAGATCGGCATGCTCGAGCCCGGGGACGCCCCAGGCGCGGATGACGCGCTGCGGCGCCGTGAGCGAAGTCCCCGTGTACACGACCGTCGAGCCACCGTACGCCGACGCGAACGCCAGCGTCATGGTGCCGTCGCGCGTCAGGAACGCTCCGCCGTCCTGGTACAGCGCGTCGGCCATTTCGAGCTCGCGGCCGGTGAACTCGTGATCCGCGAAGCGCGGCCCCTTCTCGAGCAGCAGAATCCGCACCCCGTCGCGCACCAGGGGAGCGAGCTCCTGGGCCACGGTGCCGCCGCCCGCACCCGAGCCGATGATGACGATGTCGTAGGACCGCGACGCGCTCACCGCCTGACCTCCCAACCGCGCGCATCGGCCCGATACCCGATGTCCGTCGCGGCGGCGGGGCGCCCATAGTATCCCATCAGGATGAGGGTGCGCACGCCCCAGAACCCGCGCCTCAGGAGCAGCAGCGGGGCGCGCTGCAGCCGGTCGAGGAAATTCGCGCGTCGCGCGGGGTCCAGACGGGAGAGCCGGCGGGCGTAGCGCAGCAGCGGCAGCCATTCCAGCAGGATGAGAAACAGAGTGAGCTGACGCTGCACAGACCGGGAACGGGCGGCGATCGCGCGGGCGACGATCGCTTCCAACTCGTCCCATTGCACGGCCTCGAGCCGCGCGGCTTCGGGCACGACGCACGTCGCGACGGCTCGAAACGCCGGAGAGGAGAGTGCCATCGCGGGAACGTTAGACGTTGCCTCGCAAGCGGGCAACAAGCCCACGCATCCCTAGTTGGTCGTGCCCGCTCGCTCCTGTTCCAACAGTGCAGCCTTGCGCGCGACCCCCCAGCGGTAGCCGCCGAGCCCACGGTCTGCCCGCACGACCCGGTGGCAGGGGATGACGAGCGCCGCGGGGTTGGTGGCACAGGCGCGCGCCACGGCGCGAGTGGCGGACGGCTTGCCGATGGCCCGCGCGATCTCGGTGTAAGAGCGGGTGGCGCCGTAGGGGATGCGACGCAGTGCCTCCCACACGCGTCGCTGGAACGCCGTGGCGCGCACGTCCAGGGGCAGGTCGAGTGGCTCCGCGCGTCCGTCCAAATAGCCCAGCAGCACGGCGAGCGCGGCGGCCAGCGCCGCGCGATCGCGATGCAGCTCGGCCGCGGGGAACTCGGCGGCGAGCCCCGCCTCGAGCTGCTGCGCGTCGCTCCCCAGGCTGACGCGGCAGATCCCGCGCGCGGTAGTCGCCACCAGCAGCCGGCCGAGGGCGCAGGGGACGACCGTGAACGCGATGCGCGTGCCCGGCGCGCCGCGGCTGTAGGTGGCGGGCGTCATCCCGAGCTGCGCGTGCGCCTTTTCGTACACGCGGCTGGTCGAGCCGTATCCCGCTTCGTACAGGGCCGGGCTCACGCGGCGCCGCGAGCGCAGCTCGGTCTTGAACCGGTCGAGCCGGCGCGCGTCGCGGTACTGGCGCGGGCTGATGCCCAGCACCCGCTGAAACGTGCGCAGCAGCCGATGGGACGTCACGCCGGCCTGCACGCTCAGGGTTGAGAGACTGGCGGGGCGGTCCGGATGCGCGTCGATCAGCCGGCAGACAGTACGGACGAGCGAGACTCCGGGGTCAGGCGCCGCAGCCTCGCCCGGCCGGCAACGGCGGCAGGGACGGAAGCCCGCCAGCTCGGCCGCCGCCGGTACCGGGAAGAACGCGACCTGTCCGCGCCGCGGCCGCCGGCTGGGACACGAGGGACGGCAGTAGATCCCGGTCGACTGCACCGCATAGACGAACGCGCCGTCATAGCGGCGATCGCGCGCCAGCACGATGCGCCAGCGACGCTCGGGCGTCAGGTCCGAAGCGACAGCGGCACGGGTCACGCGGAAGAACCTAGCGCGTTGCCGTGCCGCCATCTATCCGTTTTTAGCGGGTGAATCACATCCAAGGTTCGTCGGCGGACGGCCCGTAGATCGACGGGACTTTGCCGTCAGCCATGCGAAGGTAGACGGAGAACTGGCCGCGGTGATGCACCTGGTCCATCAGCATGAACCACAGCACGTCCATCGTCCGCAGATCGCCCATCTGCTTCGGCGCCACGAAGAACTTCACCGTCTTGTTGAGCTCGGCGTCGGGCGTCTTTCGAATGCGCTCCACGAACGCTTTGGAAGACTGCTCGTACACGGCGACCACCTCGTTCATCGTCGGCGGAGCCTTGGGCATCTTGCCGAACTCGATCCCACCGTCCAGCGCCTGCTCGCTCGCCTTCTGCTCCGTCACGAACATCCACGCGAGCTCCCTCGCGGACTTACACCTGGCGTGCGGCTTCAAGTCTGCCTTCGCGGCCGGGTAAGCCTTGAGCACCCGCATCGTGGTCGGGAGCTCCTTCTGCAGCTGGCTCAGAAACTGCTCCTTCTCAGTCATGCTATCCTCCTCTCGTCGTACGTCGTCAAGTTCACTCGTTTCCCGGGTTGCCACCAGCCCAGGCGTCACATTTTGTTTCTCGGGTGATCTACACCATCGGACACTCGACGCGGGAGCTCGCGGAGTTCCTGGACCTGCTCGCTGCCCACCGCGTCGCGCAGGTCGTGGACGTGCGCCGCTATCCGGCGTCACGCCGCCACCCGCAGTTCGCGCGCGATACGCTGGCCACCGCGCTCGAGCAAGCGGGCATCCACTACCACCATGAGGCCGATCTCGGCGGGCGTCGGGCGGCACGCCGGGACTCGGCCAACACCGCGTGGCGCAGCGCCGCCTTTCGCGGCTACGCGGACTACATGGAGACGCCTGAGTTCGAGGATGCCTTGGAGCGGCTGCGCGAGCTGGCGCGCGCCCGGCCGACGGCGATCCTGTGCGCGG
>WNFO01004405.1_pt1 | contig 12150 bp, 11 predicted proteins | sample 5400251 | NCBI WGS metagenome assembly WNFO01 (sample SAMN13153354, study PRJNA577476) | soil metagenome | isolation source: 100 cm saprolite under Madrone tree | place: USA:California | collected 2016-06-14
CGGCAACTGGCGGACGGTCATGGGCGCTCTCGGGCGCTGCGTGGAGCTCGGCGTGCCGGTCACGGTGACGTCGGTCATGATGAGCGTCAACTACGACCGGCTCGCCGACCTCGCGCGCCTGGCCGCGGGCTTCGGCGCCCACCTCCGCGTCAATATCTATCAGCCCGCGAAGACCGACCGCTTCACGCTGACCTACGAGCAGTTCTGGCGAGGCTTCCGGCTCCTCGCGGCGGCAACGCGCCTCGTCGCCACCACCGAGCCGGTGCTGGCGGCGACCCTCGAGATGCCCGACTTCGCGGGACCCGGGTGCGGCCGCTCCACCGTCCGAGTCGCGCCCGACGGCCGCGTGCTGCCGTGCACGTACTGGCCCGAGAGCAGTCTCACGCTGGCGGATCTCGCCCGCCTCGGTGGCGCCATCGTTGAGACCGCGGAGTTCGTCGAGGCGCGCCGGGTGCCGGCAGCCTGCCGGGACTGTCCCTGCCGCGGCGGCTGCGCGGGCCGGCGCGCGCTGACGGGTCGGCTCGACGCCCCCGACCCGTACTGTCCCTTCGCCCGCAGCGACCGGATCGCCCTCGACTGGGAGCGGACGAAGCGCGAGGATCTCCCGAAGACGGCCAGCGCCTGCACCACGGTCGTCTCGGCACGCTGAGACAAGGCGCCATGGCCACCCCCAGCCGCCCGCCAGTGGTCCCCACGCTGCCGCGATCGCTCTATCTCGAGACAACCAATCGGTGCGATTCGAAATGCCAGACGTGCGTCCGCACCTTCCGGAGCCTCGAGCCGCCGGCCGACCTCACGCTGGAGCAGGTCAGAGCGATCGCGGAACAGTTCCCGCTCCTCGAGCGGGTGGTGCTGCACGGGATCGGCGAGCCGCTCCTCAACGCGGAGATCTTCGCGATCGTCGCGTACCTGAAATCCCGCGCGGTGACCGTGCTCTTCAACTCGGACGCCATCAGCCTCACGGCCGGGCGCGCCCTCAGACTGATCGAGAGCGGGCTCGACGAGTACCGGGTCTCGCTGGACGCGGCGACGCGGCAGACGTATCGGAGGCTCCGCGGCGTCGACCAGTTCGATCGCGTGCTGGCGAACGTGCGACGGCTCGTCGAACTCGGGCGGGAGCAGCGTCGATCGGCGCCGCGTGTCTCGCTGTGGTTCACGGCCTCGCGGGCCAACCTCCACGAGCTCCTGGCCTTCGTCCGACTGGCGGCGGACCTCGGCGTCCATGAAGTTTACGTGCAGCGGCTCGTGTTCAACGGGCTCGGACTCGCCACCGCGGAAAACGCGCTCCACGGCCGGCTGCAGCGGCAAGAACAGGAGTTGCTCGATCAGGCCGAGGGGCTGGCGCACGAGCTCGGCCTCGCGCTCAGCGCCTCGGGGCTGACCACGCCGCTCACGAGCCTCCAGGGGGGAGCGCCGAGCCAGCGGCCATGGGCCGGGTGCCAGCGACCGTGGACCTTGAGCTACGTGACCGCCAACGGCAACGTGCTCCCCTGCTGCATCTCACCGTGGGTGGCCCGGGATTATCCGGCACTGATCCTGGGAAACGCCCTCGCCGAGCCCTTCGCCGACATCTGGAATGGCGAGCGGTATCAGCGGTTCCGGACCACGTTCGAGAGCGAGAGCCCGCCCGATCCGTGCCGCGGGTGCGGGCTCCTGTGGAGCATCTGACCATGTCTTCTGATCCCTGCGGCTTTAAGACGTCTCTGCCCGGCTGGCCCCTCGCCCTGTTCCGGGTCGCGTACGGTGTGCTCTTCCTCGACATGGCGTTTCAGAAGGCGCCGTGGATCAACTATGGATGGCTCGAGGGTTTCATCCAGAAGGAGATCGCCAACCCGGCGTTCGGCTGGTACGCGGCGTTTCTCCAGCACGTCGTCGTGCCTCACCTCTCCCTCTTCGGCCTGCAGACGTTCGTGATCGAGCTCGCGCTGGGCGTCGCACTCTTCTTCGGCATCTTCACGCGTCTCGCCGGCGGCGGCGGCTTCCTCTGGCAGGTGAACATCGCGCTCGGCGCGTTCAACGTGCCCGGGGAGTGGTACTGGATCTGGCCGCTGCTCACGCTGCCGCTCTTCTGCTTCGCCTTCGCCGGCGCCGGGCGCGTCCTCGGCGTCGACCGCGTCCTCGAGCCTGCGCTGCGCCGCCAGGGCGGCTGGACGCACATGGGCGCGGATAGTCCACTGCGCCGTGTGACGCGCGCGCGCGTCCTCGTCGGCGCCCTCGGAGCCGCGAGCCTGCTCGGCTACGGGCTCGGCTTCCCTCGGCTCGTCTCGGCCAGCCCGCGGACCCACGTCGCCTACATCGGCGTCTTCGGTGGCCTGTTCCTCCTCTATGTGCTCGCCGTCGCAATGGTCCTGCGCTGGCGCCCAGACGATCGCGTCCTCCTCGGCCTGGTGCTCGCCTTCGCGCTTCTGTTCCGCCTGAGTCTCCTCGGGAGCCCGGTGGTGCTCTCGTCCGATGTCTATCGCTACCTGTGGGACGGCCGGGTGCAGTGGGCGGGGATCAGCCCGTACCGCTATCCGCCGACCGCCGCCGAGCTGGTACCGCTCCGTGACGAGACGATCCATCCCAGGATCAACCGGCCGACGAAGCCGACCGTCTACCCGCCGGGCGCCCAGGCCGCCTTTGCGCTGGTCGCGCTCGTCTCGCCGAACAACCTTCCGGCATGGCGCGTGTTCCTGTTCTCGAGTGAGATTTTGACTATGGGGCTCCTGCTCGTCCTGCTTCAGCGTGCGGGGGTGACCCAGGCGGCGGTGATCGTCTACGCCTGGTCGCCGCTCGTGGTCTTCGAGGGCGTTCAGGCGGGCCACGTCGACCTCGCCATGATTCCCCTGGTGCTGGCGGCGCTCGCCTGCCGACAGCGCGGATCCTCCGTACGTGCAGGCATCGCCCTCGGCGCCGCCGTGCTGGTGAAGCTCTATCCCCTCATTCTTCTTCCCGCCTGGTGGCGGCCGCGCGACTGGCGATTCCCCGCAGCCGTCGCCGCAACGGTTGTGCTCGGGTACCTCCCCCACGCTGCCAACGTGGGGCTCGGTGTCATCGGGTTCCTCCCCGAATACCTGGGCCGCGTCGAGGACCACAACATCGGCCTCCGCGCCCTCTTGACCTATCCGTTCGGCCTCACCGGCGACCTGGCGCGGGTCGTCGCGATGGCCCTCTTGTTCTCACTGATGGCGGGGATCCTCGCCTGGATCGGCCGAACCAATGGGGGCAACGCGGCTGGGATGACGAGCGCGGGCGCCCTCGCCGTCGGGACGTACCTCCTCCTGGTACCGACCAGCATGCATCCGTGGTACGTGCTCTGGATCGTGCCGTTCCTCTGTTTCCGACTCTGGCCCGCGTGGCTCTACTTCACCGGCGCCGTGACGCTCTCGTACATGAGCTACGTGGTGGAGCCGGCGCCGATCCCGTGGTGGGCGTGGCTCGCCGAGTGGGGCCCGCTCGGGGCACTCCTCCTCCACTCCGGCTGGGGGGCCCTCGCCCACCCGGTCCGGGCCTCGTTCGTGCCGAGGTCCATGTGAGCGTCGTCGTCCGGGTCCTTTACTCCGTCGCGGTCGTCGGGCTCCTCCTCTATGGCCTGAACGCCTATCTCCTGCTCGCGATCCACTGGTGGAACCGCCGGCGCATCCGAGGCACGGTGACCCCGGAGCCACCGGCCGAGTGGCCGTCGGTGACCGTACAGTTGCCCCTCTACAACGAGCGTTACGTCGCGCGCCGCCTGCTCGAGGCTGTCGGCGCGCTCGACTACCCGAGCGACCGGCTCGAGATCCAGGTCCTCGACGACTCGACCGACGATACCGGGGCGATCATCGACGAGACCGCGAGCCAGCTACGCGCGAGAGGGGTCACCGTCGCCCACCTCCACCGTCGCGAGCGCACCGGGTTCAAGGCCGGGGCGCTCGCGGCCGGGCTCAAGGAGGCGCGCGGAGAGTTCGTGGCGATCTTCGACGGCGACGCGGTGCCGGAGGTCGACTTTCTGCGAAAGACCATCCCGCACTTCGCCGAGGCCCGGGTGGCGGTCGTCCAGACGCGCTTGGGCCACCTGAACCGCGAGTTCTCCCTGTTGACGATTGCCCAAGCCCTCGGCATCGATGGCCACTTCGCGGTTGAGCAGCCAGCCCGCTTCTGGGGAAACCTCTTTCTGAACTTCAACGGGACGGCGGGTGTTTGGCGCAAGGCCGCTATCGAAGACGCAGGGGGGTGGACGCACGACACGCTGACCGAGGACCTCGACCTGAGCTATCGCGCGCAGCTGCGCGGGTGGCGCATCGTCTACCGGCCCGATCTGGTCTGCCCGGCGGAGCTGCCGGTCTTGATCACAGGGTTCAAGTCGCAGCAGCGCCGCTGGGCCAAAGGGGCGATCCAGACCGCCGTCAAGCTCCTGCCGGCGATCGCCCGCGCGCCGTTCTCACTCTGGACCAAGTACCAGGCCTTCATCCACCTGACGTACTACATGATCTATCCCGCCATGCTGACCGTCATCCTTCTTTCGGTCCCCCTGCTCGGCGCCAAGGAGATCGCCCCCGAGGGAAACGCCATCCTGGACGTGAGCCTGGCCTTCGGGCTGGGCGTCCTCGGGCCAGGATTCCTGCTCGTCTACGCCCAGTGGGTGCTCGATCCAGGCTGGCTGCGCCGCGCATGGCGCATCCCCACCATCATGATCATCGGTGTCGGGGTGGCGTGGAGCACGAGCCTGGCCGTGCTCGACGCGCTGCGGAGAAAGGATTTCGAGTTCGTGCGCACGCCGAAGTTCGGCATCGGTCCGGCGGGAGGGCACTGGCGCGGCAAGGCCTACGTGGACCGCCACCCCTCGGAGGGTTTCATCGAGATCGCGCTCGGGCTCTATTGCGCCTGGAGCACCTGGCTCTTCTACGCCCACCAGAGCTACGGGGCCGTCCCCTTCCTCGCCCTCTGCACGACGGGTTTCCTCACCGTGGGCATCCTGACCTTTGTCCACACCGCGCCCCGCGGCGGTCCCAAACGCGGGAGCGTGTGAGCGCTCCAGCGTGATGATCCGCTCCGTTGCGTTGGCGCTGATCACGGTGGTCTCGGCCGGGCCGGCCCCGGCAGGGGCGCGCGCGGGCAGCCTCGTGGCGCTCGTCGCCGAGGGGGAGCGATGGTGGACGTCCTCGCCCGACCCTCGGGATCCGGTCGCGTGCGTCACGTGTCATTACGATCCCGACGAGACGCGTGGATGGGCGGCCAGCTTTCCCAAGTACAGGCCGCTGCCGCCACCCGCCGGCCGCGTGATGACGCTGCTCCAGGCGAACGCCGAGGCGGTCCAGCGACATTACGGGCTCGCCGACCCCGAGCAGGTGGCCCTCTCGATCACCGCGTATCTGACCTCGCGCGGCACGGGTGTACCGGTCTCGCCCGGGATCGTCGCCGGCCAGCCGGTCTTCGAGGGCCGGCTACGCGCCCTCGCCGACAGCGTCGCGCGAGGTGAGCGGCTCTACGCCAGCCGGTGCCGCAGCTGCCACGATCTCGGTGACGTCACTCCTGCCGCGCTTCGCTTCCCACGCGCGGTGAACGGCCAGGTCGAGTCGCTCGAGCGCTTCCTCGGAGGGCACCGGCCCAGCCTCTCGACCCTCGGCTGGGATGGTCAGCCAACCGCTGATCTCATCGCCTTTCTGATCTCGAGCGTCGGCGGCGGGCCCGCCAGCGGCTCACCTTAGGAGGGTCGCATGATCCACACGGTGCTCTCCGTCTCTTTTGCCCTCTGGCTGGTGACGCAGACATTCCCGCCCGGCGCGGACGCAGCGACGGTGATCACGGGCATTGTTCGGACCCAGAGCGGTCGGCCGCTGTCCGGCCTGGTACTGCTCGAGAAAGGGGAGATCCACAATAACCGCTGGGACCGCGGGGCGCTGGTCGATGCGAGCGGCCGCTTCCGGATCGAGCTTGCCGAGGGTGGCCAGTACGGGCTGCACGCCTACTCGAGCGGGTACATTTACAAGCCGAACGCGGTGAAGGTCGAGTCGGACAAGACGCTGGAGGTCGAGGTCGTGCTCGTGCCCGAGCCCACGCGGGCCAACGACCCCGTCATCAAGAGGGTCGAGTTCGTGACGAGCGAGACTCGGAAGGGCAAGGCCACGATCAAGATGGAGGTCACCGACCCGAACGGCGACCTCGGGCCCCAGGTGCTGGCGTTCGACGCGGCGACGGGACGCGCGTTCGCCATGGCCCCTCCCCGCTGGGTGTGGAGCCTCAAGTCGAACTACCCCGACGGCGTGTACCAGCTCGAGGTGGACACGTCGAAGGCACCCACGGATCCGCGCGACTGGCACTTCGTCGTCGCCGACCACAAGTGCAACACGACCGACGTCCTGAGCTTCCCCCATGAGCCGAAGCCGCCGAGCGTCATCCGTTAGAATGTCCGGGTGCATTTCCTGAAGACGAACGGCTACCCGCTGAGGGTCGGCCCCCTCCTACTGGCCCTCGTGGTTGCTGGCTGCCTGGCGAGCGCGGAGGTGCCGAGGGTCTCTACGCTCTCAGTGGGCCAATGGCCGGAGGATCTCGTCTTCGACCCCGAATCAGGCCGCCTCTTCGTCGCCGACGAGGGAAGCGCAACGGTCACGGTCCTGGGCGCGATGGGAGAGCGGATTGGTACGATCCGGCTCTTGAGCCGGGCCCGGCATCTCGCGGTGGATTCGGCGCTCGGCCGTGTGTATGCGCCAAACGAAGGCCACGGCTTCGTCGCCGTCTTCGACACGCGAGACCTCAGGGAGGTCTCTCGGATTCGCGTGGGGCGACAGCCGCACGGGATCGCCGTGGACAGCTCCGCGCACCGGGTTTTTGTCGCCAACGAGGGCGACGGTTCCCTCACGGCCGTCGATGGCCGGAGCGGACAGGTCCTCTTTACGGTTCCGGTGGGTCGCGGGCCGGGCGGTGTTGCCGTGGATCCGGCGACGGCTCGCGTCTTCGTGGTGAGCGTCAAAGAGGACCGGGTGGTCGTCGTCGACGGAACGCGCGGTCTCTGGATCGCGGCGATCCCAGTCGGCCGCGGCCCCACGCATCTCCGGGTCAACGGGAAGACGGGCGTCGTCTACGTCCTGAATACCGAGGCCGGCAGCGTCACCGTCCTGGATGGCCGGACACTCAGCCTCCTCACCACGCTCCGCGTCGGCAACTATCCGATCGGCATCGCCGTCGATGAACCCGCCGGGCGAATCTACGTGGTCAACAACCGGGGGAAGACCCTCTCGATCGTGGACGAAGCCGCGCACATGGTCGTGGGGACGCACCGGATCCCCCGGAACGTCTCGAGCGCCACGTTGAATCGCGAGGCCGGCGTGCTCTATCTCGCCCTGAAGAGCGAAGCGCGCGTGGCGGTGATCCGGCTCCGTGACCTCTGATCCGGATCCTCGCACGGAGGCGATCGCCGTCGTGATCATGGCCAAGGCGCCCCGCGCGGGCGAGGTCAAAACGCGGCTCTGTCCTCCGCTCTCCCTCGCGGACGCATCGGAGCTCTACCGCCGTTTTCTTCTCGACAAGATCGATCAGGTGAGGGCGCTCAGGACGGCCAGCCCTGCGATCGCCTACACGCCCGCGGAGGCACGGGCCTTTTTCGAGAAGATCGCCCCAGGCTTCGTCCTCGTCCCGCAGCGGGGGGCGGATCTCGGCGACAGGCTCGCGAACAGCCTCGGCGAGCTCCTGGACCAGGGCTACCGGGGGGCGCTGGCGATCGACAGCGACACACCGACGCTCCCTCTTGGATTCCTGGAGCAGGCGCTCGACCTCCTCACAACGCCCGAGGTCGATGTCGTGCTCGGCCCCACCGAGGATGGCGGCTACTACCTGATCGGCCTCCGGACGGTGTACCGTGAGCTGTTCGACGCGATGGCGTGGAGCACGAGTCTGGTCCTCCCGGAGACCCTCCGGCGCGCCGATGCGAAGGGGCTCCGGGTCGCGTGCCTTCCGCCGTGGTACGACATCGACACCCCCGATGATCTCGCGCGACTGCGGATGGCGCTGGCAGCGTCGGACGGCGACTCCCCTCGGCACACCCGCGCATTCTTTCTGGAGCGACAAGGATGAGAAGGCTCTCGGAGATTCCCTGGAAGACGACATCCACGCGGCCCATATACCAGAATCGCTGGCTCTCCCTTCGGGAGGACCTCGTGGAGCTGCCCAACGGACGCACCACGATCTACGGTGTCGTAACCTGCGGAGAGTGCGTGGGCGTCCTCCCGTTCCTCGATCCTGACACCGTCCTCCTGATCCGACAATATCGGTACGTGGCGGGCCGGACGACGTGGGAGATGCCCACTGGCGGAGTCCACGCCGGGGAGTCGGTCGAGGAGGCCGCCCAGCGCGAGCTGGCAGAGGAGATCGGGTATCGAGCCGGCCGGCTGACTCACGTGAGCACCTACCACACGAGCAAGAGCGTCATGGACGAGACCGCTCACCTCTTCCTGGGCGAGGAGATGGTGAAGCTTGAACTGCCACACGACGAGACGGAATTCATCGAGATTCGCCCCTTCCCGTTCCGTGACGTCCTGAGGCTGGTGCTGTCAGGCAAGATCGTGGATAGCATGACGATCATCGCCGCCCTCCAGACCGCCCGGATGAAGGGTCTCTAGGAACGCTGCCGGCCCGTACGGCGACGAGCGCGCAGCAGGCGCTGACGATGCCGAGCCCGACGGGCAGGCTCGTCGTCTCGGCGACCAGGCCGATCAGCGGCGGCCCGGCGAGGTAGCCGAGGTATCCCGTCGTCGCGACCGCGGCCAGCGCCGTGCCGGACGGGACGTCGCTCACTCGTCCGGCTGAGCGGAACGTCACCGGGATGATGTTCGCGATCCCCAGCCCGACCGCGGCGAAGCCCGCGAGCGCGACCCTCGGCTCGCCGGCGATCAGCGCGACGCCGAGGCCGGCGGCGGCGACGGCGCCCGACGCCCGCAGGAGCGCCCGCGGGCCGAGGCCGTCGGCGAGGCGGTCACCCCAGAGCCGCCCGACGGCCATCGCGAGGGAGAATGCGGCGAATCCCGTGGCCGCGGCCGCGCCGCTCTGGCCGAGCGCGTCGTGGAGATAGACGGCGCTCCAGTCTCCCATCGCGCCCTCGGCGAGCAAGCCGAGGAAGGCGACGAGCCCGAGCCCCAGCAGGCGACGCGACGGCGGTCCAACGATGTGGGCCGCGCCATCGCGCCGGGGCTCGGACGGGACGAGCCAGCCGAGGGTCCCGCTCACGAACGCCGCGGCGACGATGGCGGTCGCCACGAGGTACCGCGCGGGCAGAGCGTCCAGCGACATCGCCAGACCGGAGAGCGCCGCGCCCACAACGCCGCCGAGGCTCCACAGCGCGTGGAACGAGGACATGATCGAGCGCTGATAGCGGCGCTCGACCGCCACGGCCTGGGCGTTCATCGACACGTCGAGCACGGCGTTGCAGGCGCCCAGCAGCACGAGCGCCGTCACGAGGCACGTGACATCACGGCTCAGGAGGGGCCATGGCAGGGCGAGGCAGAAGACGAGCGCCGCGAGGGATGTTATGAGGCGACTGCCGAAGCGATCGACGAGCCATCCCCCGAGCGGGAGCGCGAGCACGGCGCCGAGCGCCATGAACAGCAGGACGAACCCGAGCGAGCCGTCGCCGATCCCGTGCCGCTGTTTTACTGCGGGGATATGCGCAACCCAGCTTGCGAGGACCGCGCCGTTCACGAAGAAGATCGTCGCGACCGCCAGTCGCGACCGGCGAGACGGCAGGGGGATCGTCGCCATGCGGCTTCAGCGCGCGAGCAGCATCTCGATCTGCTTCTGGTCGGCCGCGTCCACCGAGGTCAGCCGGATGGTCGTCGGGCCGCCGGCCGCCGGGACCGCGCCGACGACCTTGCCGTAGAGGTCGCCCGAGGCCTGTCCGAGGTCGGGGTAGCTGAGCCGGAGGCGGACGTTTGTCAGAGGGGCAAGCTCGCTGTCGAGGCGAGCGGCGAGCGAGTGCCGTCCGAGGCGGGTGACGGCACCCGTGAACTCGCCGGCGAGGCGCTTGCCGTCAACCACCCAGCCGCGGAGCGGCAGCGCGATCTCGACGTACGGATCGTCGCCGGTGTCCGGCTCGGGCAGGCGCTGCGCGAAGCGTCCGCGGATCGCGCGAAGCTCGTAGAGCAGCACGGGCTCGGCGATGCCCTTGAGCTCGACGCGCACGGGCTCGGCGACGTCTGCGAGCGCGCGGATCCGGTCGAGCGTCGCGGCGGTCACGAAGATCTGGCCGCCGACCGTGCACCCCTCCACGCGCGCCGCGAGGTTGACGGCGGCGCCGACCACCGCGTACTTCGCGCGCTGCTCGGAGCCGATGTTGCCGACGACCGCCTCGCCCGTGTTGACGCCGATGCCCATCTCGAAGCGCGGCCAGCCGCGTGCGGCGTTTGCGCGATTCGGCTCCGCCATCGCCGCCTGCATCGCCAGCGCGGCCGCCGCGGCGCGCTCGGCGTGGTCCCCGTGGTCGAGCGGGGCGCCGAAGACCGCGAAGATCGCGTCGCCGATGAATTCGTTGATCGTCCCGCCGTGCGCGATGACGATGTCCGCCATCCGCGCGAGATAGTCGTTCAGGACCTCCATCACCCACGCGGGGTCCCCCTGCTCGGCGAAGCGCGTGTAGCCGCGCAGGTCCGACATGAGGACCGTGACCACGCGTTTGTGGCCGCCGAGCCGGAGCCCTTCGGGCGATTCGAGCAGCGTCTTCGCCACCTCCGGCGAGACGTAGCGGCCGAAGGCGTTGCGGATGAAGTCGCGCTGCCGGAGGCCCGCCACCATCTCGTTGAAGGCGCGGGTGAGCTGGCCCACCTCGTCGCGCGAGCGCACGGGCAGCTCCTGCGAGAGGTCCCCCGCCGCGACGCGCGCGACGCCGCGCGTGAGTGCGCTGATCGGCCGCGTCAGGCGCCGGGCAGCGAGCAGGCCGAGGAGCAGCGCCGCGAACGCCCCGGCCGCCGAGGACGTCACGATGGCGCTGTCGAGCTCCCGCAGCCGGTCGAAGTAGAGGTCCACCGAGTAGTCGAGGCTCAGCACAGCCGCCGTCCGCCCGCGGGTGTCCGCGATCGGCGCGAACGCCGTGATCCAGGCGCCGCTCGGGGCGCGGTAGATGCGCGTGTAGCGCGCGACACCGTCCTCGAAGGTCCAGCCGAGCGGCTCGAGCAGCTCGGCAGCGAGCGGATACGGCTCCCCCGGCCGTCCGGAGCCGTCGCTCGTGACGAGGAGCCTCGCCCGGCGCTTCACCGGGTCGTAGTTCGAGAGCGTCCGGATCGGCGTCGGGAGGAGCACCTCGGCCTGCACCGCGGCGAGCGCCTTCCGGAGCCGCGTGTACGCGCGGGAATCCTTTGCCAGGGTCCGTTGGACCTCGGCGTGGAGCGCCGGATCCACGAGGAGGGCGCCCGTCCGCGCGATGTTGAGGAGCTGCGTGCCGACCGTGTCCTCGACCTCGCGCTTCTGGCGCTCGTGGACGATGACGCCCACGAGACCGGCGGTAAGGACCGTGAGCGCGGCGAACCCGGCCGCGAGCTTCACCGCGAGGCGCTGCCACGGCCGGAGCGCCGGCGGCGTCAGCGCGCTCGTGCCCGACCCGGCCACGCCGCCGTCAGCGACTGGTCGACTCGCGCGGCTCGAGGCCGAGCAGTCGGTCGAGCGACCACGGCCCCGCACCCCGTGTCAGGAGGAAGATCAGGATCGAGGCCCAGGTGAGGTGCTCCGAGTAGGCGCCCGGATACACGAAGAGCTGGATCGTCAGGATCATCCCGAGCAGCGGCAAGGTCGCGAGCCGCGTCGCGAGGCCCGCGATGAGGAGCACCGAGCAGCCGAGCTCGAACGTCGCTGCCATCCGTGCGGCGATCTCCGGCGCGACCACCGGCACCTTGTACTCGTCGGCGAACAGCTGGACGGTCAGCTCCCAGCTCGCGATCTTGGTGAGTCCCGCCTTCACGAACACGCTCGCGACCGCCAGGCGGAACAGCACCTGGACGATGGACATCGGGAAGCGCCCGAGGACGTCGGTGATCGTGGCGACCCAGCCCCGCGAGCTCGAGGCGTTCATCATGGACGCTGCATCAGTTTGCATCGGTGGCCGCCATCCTTGAGAGTGGCGCGCTCGCGCCGACGACGAGCCCGTCGTCGAGAAGCTCGCGCAGAGTTTGCGTGAGATCGAACTCCGGACCGGCGGCCCGCGCCGCCTCC
>WNFO01004407.1_pt1 | contig 12148 bp, 18 predicted proteins | sample 5400251 | NCBI WGS metagenome assembly WNFO01 (sample SAMN13153354, study PRJNA577476) | soil metagenome | isolation source: 100 cm saprolite under Madrone tree | place: USA:California | collected 2016-06-14
AATACAGTCTTTAGCTCCTTTTCTTCATTTTTACTGACATTTTCTTGACATTTTCCCAGTATATTCGTCTCAATGAGACCAGAAGTATGAAACCTACTCACTTAACTGACTTTTTCGAGAGGGCATAACTTGTATTGTTTATCTACTATACAGTACCATTGGAAATGCTGCTTAATCAAAAGAATGATTTTTTCCGATTTTTTTCCGATTTTTTGAGCTCTATTTTTGGCACACCCCCTCAAACCCATACCCTCTGATAACCCATACCCTGGCCTGTCCACCGATCGGTATGGGTTATGAGGGGTTCTACTGTATGGATATTTGCGTCTTGTCCAAGGCAGTGCTGATGTCAGTCTTCATGACATGACAAGCTTGAAGGCTGGCTTGAGCGCCTGAGCCCAGATCGGCGATTTCGATGGACTCGAAGCGCCGGAGCGTCCGTGTCAGACTCTCCATCGGTTTGTACCGGGAATGAACTGACGCGCTGCTGGCGGGCCCCTGGTGATAAGTTCAGATATACAGTACGTACGGAAAGCCGTAATAGCGGATGCGAGAATACGATTCAAGGATAGACCCATGGACCCGTTTTTGACCGCTGATTGTTCGGTCCAAAAGCGGACTAGCAGCGGATCAATATCTGTGACATGAATCGTAGCAAGGGCCTCGGCCCTTGACCAGCTTGACTGATTCCGAGTCACCGTGCCTGTAACCGCAATTCGGCTTTACCTACGTATCATGTTACAGCATGACAAGCGGGACAACGCGATCGAATTGTGACCGCTCTCGTCGAAAGCTAGCTGAGGTATTACACGCTGTCTGGTCACACTTCCGCAAGAACCATGAGGAGAACACGACCGGTATGGAAATTGTATACCAGAAATCGTGGAGCGCATATACGAGCCCAATACTCTAAGAAACTGTCCGAGTTGCAGGTCGAAGAGAGATGTATAAGGCCTTTTGATTTTTGGGGGCGGCAACCGGGATTCGCATCAAGAAAAGGCCTGTTTACACCCAACACCCACGGGCCCAGGGAGATGTCCTGCAGCACCGATTTGTATTAAGTTGTTAGCATCGCCATAACTTACTGCGGAGTAAACAAGTGAACGTACCTCTGATGACCTGTTCGCAACATACACAATACTTCCTCTGACTTAGAGGCGAGTCGTCAATGTAAACCCTATGCAAATCGTGTCTTGGAGTGTAACGTACCACCTGAAAAGGAACAGTTCAGCTGGCGGCTCAGAGTCACACCTGACAGAGGCCACTTACGTCGCGCTCTCAGGGATGGCGTCGCAATGCATATTTGGTAGCTCCGTACAATCTACCGCAATGAATGTTCCCGGAGTGTAATTCGGTGTGAGCCCAATGAATTTGTTGAACGTCTCGGACCAGGCGGACGTGAAAGCTTTGGTCGTGCACTGGAGCACACCGTTGTCGACCGCTGATACCTTTGAGTTCGAGGAGGCGAATGTGGACAGAAAGGAAAGGAGGACGGCGTAACGTAGGCTGAACATGTTGGGTGGGCGAACGGGAGAGGGAAAGGGAACCTCGTGATTTTCCTCATATTTATGTTTTGGAAAAATGAACGATCAATTCGGGGATTAGAAGGAGCATTTCGTAGGCGAAGCTACGGCGAACAACACCCAAATCATCGAAACATGATGCTCTTACTCCTCGCCCACGAGAATGTTCGGGAGAACCATATTCTCACTGGTGGCCAGTCCGAAACCGAGGCGTGTGCACGTTTCGATGACGGAACGCCCATGTTGGCTGTCTGATAAGGAACGTACCAATGTACTGTACCGCCACATTATAACTCGCGGCTACTCATGACCGCATCGGCAGCAACCTGCCGCTACAAGCATGACAGCTCACTACATACAGGAGTTCCTCTGAGCCGAGTTTATCACTGCCTGTACTTCCTCGGCCCCCATGGGGGCGCGGGATCGTCCCGGTTGGTTGGAATAAGTCCCCTCGACTGGTAAGGAAAAAAGGGGACTTACGCCAACATGCTGACGCCGTATTCGTTGTTCCAGCGCTCAAAATTTCGCAGCATCTCAGGTGTGATCTGTCGCTTGAGAACTTTCGCAGCGGCAATGAACGCGTCCTGTGGGACCTACAAAAATTTCGATATTGAAATCAAGGCGCCACGGAGATAGGTGAGGCTCTCACGGATGTTGTATTTATATCTTCTCGCATGGCGATTAATGCGGCCTCTTGGCATATAGCCGCGAGTTCTGCGCCCGAGTACCCGCTCGTCTGTTCCAAACGAACCAAACAACCAGAAGTCGTGAATGGCGTCCCAAGTTCTGTGAAAGGGAAGGTGAGGTGAACGTACAAGGGCGGCCAGTGCATCGAGATCGAGAGCAGGATCGACGGCCATGTTGCGCGTACGGATGCGGAGAATATCCACGCGACCAGAGAAATCAGGCGGTCCTACGTATAGAATGCGATCAAGCCTTCCGGGACGCATCAACGCCGGGTCCTTCGCGGGAGCATTTCCAAAATGAGAAAGGAGTGGAAGGCGCGCAGCAACGGAATGGGGATGATACGGCCTAACTCACTAGAACCTCGGGGCGATTCGTCGCGCCGATCACCGTAACACCCACCAACTCCTCTACGCCATCCATTTCATTCAGCAAACTAAGCAGTACGCCCGAGTGTGTGCCACTGTCGACGGCAGAATGCGAGCGTGAGGACGCTAAAGCGTCGATCTCATCCTGCGCGCTAGTCTGTATTATATGTAGCCGAGCCAAGCGAGGGGAACGTACAAAAAATATAATGGATGGGGATGCGCTACGAGCTTTGCGAAAGATCTCTCTCACGGCACGCTCTGATTCGCCGACGTATTTATTCAACAGCTACGGAGCAATCAACGATTTTGCCGACCAGACAGCCAGGGCATCCGTTACGTTCAGTCCAAGCCCCGACCGTGAGCTAAGAAGTTGCTCACCTCTGGTCCGCGAATAGCGACAAAGTTCACGCCACTCTCTGCAGCGGTCGCGCGCACCAGCACCGTCTTACTACAACCGGGGGGGCCGCATAGTAACACGCCCTTGGGAGCGCGCACACCGAGACGCACGAGCCTGTCCCGATGCACGAGCGGCCACTCGACGCACTCGCGCAAGCGAGCGATGGTACTCTCAAGCCCACCGATGTCGGAGAACCGGACCGGTGGGGTGGCAATCGCGTGCGCGCGCAGAGCGGATGGGCGGACAGTGGGGAGCGCCGCGACAAGATCCGCTGCAGTTAGGTGCGCAGTCTCGGCAGATTGCTGGGTGGATGATGACGATAAGAAGCGCTTGATGGCGAGCGTTCCTGCTTCGCGGACGACTGCAGATAGATCTGCGCCGACGTAACCGTGCGCGCGGGATGCGGTCGCATGAAGTTCGTCCTGCGTGATGGTGTGCGGAGTGTTTGCTAAAAGTACGTTCAAAATCGATATGCGTGCGTTGAGGTCAGGGACTCCTTCAAAAAAGAAAAGAAAAGGAAGATGGGTGTCGCACTTTCAGTAAGGCCCTTGTCTTTTCTCTATAACAAGGAAGAGTTAGAGAAACGCACCTATTTCTATCTCGCGATCGAATCGTCCGGGACGACGGAGAGCGGGATCGATTGCGTTTGGACGGTTCGTTGTCGCTACGACCAAGACACGTGCGTCCGTCTCGTCGACACCGTCCATTTCGGTAAGCAGCGTAGCGACGACGCGCTTTTCGACTTCTCCCCCAGCATCGTCCACACGGCGCGGACATATCGCGTCGACCTCATCTAGTATGATGATGCATGGGGCGCGGGCGCGGGCGACCGCAAAGACGCGTCTTAGGCTTGCCTCCGTCTCGCCGTGGTACGCGGAGGATAATTCAGGTCCGCTAACTGTGAGGACTGACGAACCCGTCGAGGCGGAGATTGCTCGCGCAAGGTGTGTCTTTCCCGTCCCGGGAGGGCCATGGAGGAGTAACCCGCGTGGGGGCTTGAGGTCTATAGATAGACAAGCTCGACTAGACAGCATTTGCCAGGTATTCACTGGAACTCACGAAAGTGATGGAACAGGTCGGGCCGCCGGAAAGGGATTTCGATGAGGTCACGAATTTGACCGATTTGTTCATCAAGTCCTCCAACGGCTGTGTAGGCACCATCACCTTGAGGTTTGCCTACAGCCCCAACGCCAAGCTGATCCACGTTGTCAGATGGGACAAAAGATGGAGGGATAGGGAAACCATTTACGGTTAGCGGTTTTGATTCAGGGGCTTGTACATTATCTTCGATCGCGACGGCTGTGTCCCAGTCCACAGTATACAGGCGAGCGATATCATTCATATTTAGCGCCCCAAGGCTCTCCGAGATGTCCGAATCAGGGGCTCTAGCGGTTTGTTTCCTTGATGACACAGTAGCAATAGAGAAAAAAAGTATTCTACCCTCATATTGAATCTGTACGACCTGAGTGGACAATACATACTTGAGGTCCACTGTTCGATGAACCAGGTCAATGTTGACGATGGCCACATACAAGAGGTAATCTCGCACCCAAAGATTCACGTAGAAGCAAGCGGAGCCAATCTCTTTGTTTGACCTTTCTGGATGGTTTTTGAGAGACAGGTGCCATGATAGGCGCTCTATTGACATCAATTTCGCAAAGCCGCACAGTGTCCGCGTGATATGCCTCCTGGAGGGAGAGTAACCACGTAGGGCGAGTCGTGGCATGGACCGAACTCAAAGGGAATATGACCGCTTTGGAACCCTCAGAAAAATGAGCGGTGAGCAAGAGAGTAGTTGCGACCTCGGCGACTATGAATATGAGACGACGATATCCGACAAATTAGCCAGTTTTGCTCACCATCACTGGCCAAGTCTGACGACGGCCATACCGTGCCTACGGCGAACTGTCTCTAGATGGAAATGCAGTAAATTTTCGACACTGCTTTTTTGATTGTAGAGGCACACCTGCTCTTGGCACATATCGGAGGCAGCAGTCAACACCACCACATCACCAGCAAACAATTTTGCCAATTTCATAGCATGATCGCTGAGAAAGACCCGTCGAACAGCACGGCCTCTAACATTGGCATGATCTGTGACTCTGATCGTGAAGGTGTCTGCCATGAAATAGGCGTGGGAATTGTCAGTGGCGAGGCACGCCTGCCTGGCCCGGTCCGCTTTTCTTAGCCGTGGCCAGTTCTGCCCCCTTGTTTCTCGACCGCACTAGCTGCAGTCTCCCACTTTCTTTATTTCTCAACTACGACCACCCTGATCCCATTATGGAAGCCTCCTCTGTCTTCCTCATGTACCGTTACTGTCTTTTCAGTATGTCATTCGACCAACCCACCACTGGCCTCGTCTTACTTACACCTCTCCTCACCTCAAGTTATCATCATTGTTTCCAATGCAATAGTCTGCAGTGCAGCTGCATGGAACTTTCCCATCTCACAGAATGCCGATCTTCACGGTAAAATAACCCTATAGTACCCGACAAAGCTGCACTCCGCTCATCTGCAATCGCAGCTCAGTTGCATATTGACATCTACATGATTTTTCTTGGTGCTTTTAGTTTGCTAGTTGTCATTCCTATGTAAGTTATCAATCTCACACTTCCTCTTTGTGTCGTGATTGACGCCATGCTAGACTCTTCATCGACATTTTGTTACATCGAGCCTTTATTGGCCGTGTTTGGGTGGAATGCCTCTGGGTCAATTTTCTTTGGCTCCTGCATTTCGGTGCGTGTTGCCTTGATTTGCGTTTTGAGGGCCATTCTAATTCACTCTATGTTTAGCGGGTGCTATCGTCGTAACGACCAAACTTCCGCGTGACATGTGTACACCTCAAGGCAAGGACATGTGCTATCCACAAGGATGACTGTCTAATGGCTTGACATTTTTCTAGCTCATCTTATAAATGGCGATTCTTGCGTGTCTGTGAAGCTTCTAATGGCCTTCTCATGGATATCTACCGTCAATTGTGCGATTTATCCTCAGTCAAGTCGTAGCTTTCCTACTGACATTACCCGCCTACAGTGTTCATTTACCTTATCTTCCTTGTGATCTCCTCTGTAGTTCATCAAAAGCGGGATGATACTGTCTGGAACGCCCAAGTACGGTCGTATCCGTGGCACTTCAAGTTTTATTGCCATCAGCTTGGAAGCTCGCCCGAGATACCCGTTTCCCACTACGACGCGCCTATTCAAGCACCCCAACCCCGGCGTCCTATTCTCCTCCTGAGGCGATCTATGCTTTCTTCACTGTCCAGGATCGGACGTAGGACTGAACGGGAGTCTAGGATCACTGAGGATTCTACGAGGCAATCTGTGACACAGCAGGCCAGACCAGTATCCATGCTTTTCACAACGCTCTACCCCTTGCACGTCCAAGCCGCCGTGGGACCCACCGTCGAACCCCCACCGCTCTCCTTCCCTCCACCCGCTACCCACTCTCAACACATCCGCAACTCACCTGCTGACATTGGTGGACCACCGCCGTTGATGAATTGGCCTCGCTCAGATATCATGTCGCATCCATTGCCAAAGCGGACGGTAATTCGGAAGAAGGTGCATGCTTCTGAGCATCCATCTGCCTCTGTGGACCCGCGTGAGACGAGAGTGGGTCTACCGCCGAGTCTGCCATAGTTTGATGCAGGAGTTTTGGACCATCCGTGTCCTGGACATGACCTAATATGGACTTGATTTGTACGATTATCCCGCCTTACGCTGAGTAGGTAGAATGTGGGTCGGTCCATCGTACGTTGTTATTGGTTCTCTGTGAACTCTGCCTCTGTCTGGGCGCGGCGCGCTCTTCGTCCACTCGTTATGTTATTACGTCGTATCAGGTTGGGTTGTTCGTGAGATAGATTATATGTTGTATGTGTACTGTCGAATTGGAACACGCGGACTCGAAACATGGGCCAGTGCACATAACATTTTGTCGATTGGTAATCACGTGTGACGTGGGCCAATTGTTGTCCTTGTCTTGGATCATTGTCTCCGCGGGTAGAGATGGAGACACTGACTATGGTTATTCTTCAACAACAGCCTTCTTCTCAATTACCCATAAGGAGTATCTCATTGCCTACTTCATGTTCATTTCTTCTTCTGCCAATCGTTCCCTCCCCATCCCCTCACCTCGAACGTCCGCACTTCTGTAGAGAGAATGTCCGGTTGGACTCTTGAGCAGGGACTCTCTCGGACCCCCTGCCGCCTCCTGCTGGTCAATAGCCCCTTCCTACTCGTCCGATTTGTCATTTTCTGTCAGTACGAGACGATCATATCTCTTTTGAGCGTCCATGGACACCTACTCACGCTCCAATAGGTCTATTAATTTATATGAGCGTGACTGCGCTGGGATTCGCAGCTTGGAATGTGGGCGCGTCTCGGGCAGCTGGAGCCAACGGTGAGCACACCTCTAGAACTCCCGACTGGGGGTTTCTGACCGAGTTTGTCATGTCTTTCGTTAGTTGCTGGAGCATCTATTTTCCTCATTTTTAACGGGATTGCAATATCCCTTTTCATCATCATGTATGTATGCGCCTCGCTCGCCCTTGACGATCAATTGGTTCACATAGACGGTTTTCTTCCCCTCAGAGCATTGGCGGGCATTAAAATTTCGTCGTTTTCCACGTCGCAGGTTGCGTTCGAGTGTGTTTGGACAGGGATTTTCACTTTGCTGCAAATAGGTAAAGAACAGCCCCTAGCCCACTTTCTTCGCTGTGCCGTGTCATGGTTACTGAAACAATTTCTTCGCGACAACAGCAGCAAGCATTCATGTCACGCTAAGCGGCCCTCCCATGTTCTGTGACGCAAAGGCACCACTTTCGATATGCGCTTCCATCACCATCCTTGTTCCTATATCCTGGTTAGCCGCAACCTTGCGTGAGTTTCTCCGGCTTAAAGTTGGTGTGAGTGCTGACAGTGCCTCCCCATTCGTTCCAAGTGCTCGGCTACTTTGTCACGGTTCTGGCGCTATGCGTTTCCCACTTGCGCGTGAACCCGAACCTATGGTCCACATCGATATACGAGGTAGCATGGTTCGACGACGGGAAAAACAAACACTCTTCGGCACCACAACTTCCCCCTCTCGACACGTCCCCCATACACCTCACCATTACGCCCCCGCTTTTACAAGACCAAGATGACAGTGCTGTCGCCGTGGAGAACCAACAACCCAGAACTGAGCTTGAACCCAGACCCGAACCTGTTCGCGAGAAACCGCTGCCGTCGAACCCAAATGTCTGGTGGGACCGTATAATCCCCGGTCGGGCGGGCCGCGACCACCCCTTCGCCATTCGCCGGCCCGGAGAACTGCCTTCCAACCACCATTACCCGAGCCACCGATTGTCGTCCTTGAGGCGTGTATCATCAATATCCGCCAGGAAAAACGACCAGGACAGGCCAAGAGTAGCTACAGCCACGCTTCCATATTACCGGCCTCAATATGGGCATGGATCACAACAGCCACCGCAACCACTACCACAAGTGAAAGAGGAGGAAGAGAATTTCGGTGTCTCGCCATATCATACCATAGATCCGGGTCCATCTGCAATGGTAGACGTGGTGCTGAACGAGGATGAGCCCATCCCTGTGGGAGATCCGTCTCAGTGGGTGCGTGCGGCGCGGGCACCTGGACCATTTGTCCCGCGGCGAGGAGCTAGGCGGACGGAGTATAACTAGTTGGTGCCATTCTTTGGTCCGTGTGTTTGGACTGGGCTGCTTGCCGACATCTGTTTATATATCATTATCACTTACACGGGTGATGTATTCCTGCCTTTCCCTTCCATCCACGCTCTACGAAGAGCAGAGCCGATGTATCGATATTATTTACTGTACAGTACATGTAACCACGGATAATAGAAGCATAGAATACACACGTAGCAGACACGAAGTACTACCGTGAGGAGAACCAAGAATTACGCCCGTGTGATTGCGATTTTGCCCTCAGCCGCCTCTAGGCGTCCCTGCACTGTCCCTGCTTTGAACAACACCCACATTCCATCGGACAGAGTCTGTCACGGTTGTAAGAGTAAAGAATGGAAAATGCTGTTTGTCATGAAGGGGACACATTCCTTGCATCACTGTAAAGTCAAACCTACTGAACTTCATGTATTAGAGATATTGAAATACTGACTTTCACACATTTTATGAATGAAAATTTTCAGTATGTTTTCAACATGCTGAAAAATCACACAATTTTATACTCAAATTCACAATGTCGTAATGATGTGTAAATCAAGGTACTGAAAAGGGTGCAGATTCGACTGAATTTCACATGGTTGATATAACTGAAATTCACAGCGCCTTGGGCGCTCCAACTGTTGAACGTGCCTCTTGCCATCCGCTAAAGTTCATATAGCGCCAAGCCACAGGAGCATACCACTTCAAAGACAATTTCGAACAATGTTGTTCCTAAGGAGGACCTGCTGCTCTCGAAGAGTGCCTGCCTCGCTAATAAGCAGTATGAATGGGAGGAAGCACACACATCCCCACTGCAACCTCCGTCAGCTTCATACAGCGACCGGTAGAAGTACGCACAACACGTTCTCGTCAAGATCAAACGTGTTTGCTCTGGCATTAGGGGGTGTTGCGTTAGGCCTGGGGGGCTACTTTATCGGCCTGCGTGGTACTGTCGAAACTCCCCCATCAAAGCCTGTCTACGGTACTTCAGAAGACTTTGCCCACGCAATAGATGAACTCAAAACGCTATTCTCGAAGGACACGGTGACGACTGATGAAGACCAGCTGGAGGCTCATGGGTTTTCCCCCAATGCATATCACCCTGGTAGGGCCGTGCTACTCGGATACTAACTCTTGGTTCGCTGATATTTGCACGACATTTGGATAGGATGTCCGCATAGCGTCGTGGTCTATCCAGACTCGACTGAGGATGTCGTAAAAATTGTCAACGTTGCGAGGAAGTACCGCATGCCCATCGTTCCTTACTCAGGTGGAACGAGCGTGGAAGGTCATTTTGCAGGCGTGCGTAACCATCACCCTTATATATTACTATACGACCATTTTCTCAACGCATCGTTCGTTCTGCCCCTGCAGTGGAAGGGAGGGGGCATATGTGTTGACGTGTCTGGAATGGACAAGATCATTACTATTCATGGTGCATTCCTCTCTCCAAACTACGATCCCTGCTGCTGATCCGCGAAACTCTGCCTTTCAGAAGAGGATTCGGACCTTGTATGCCAGCCGGGCGTAGGGTGGACAGAAATCAACGAAACTTTGAAGGAGAAGGGCATTCCATTATTCTTTCCTGTACGTGTTAAAAGCTGAAGGCGTCTCTGATTTCTTGGTGTTTTACACCCATCCACAGCTCGATCCAGGACCCACGGCGACTGTTGGTGGCATGCTTAGTACCGGCTGCTCCGGAAGTCAGCGTGATCCTGACAATACTCCAATATTCACTGATCTCCGTTCTCGCAACAGCGAACGCCATCCGATACGGCACAGCAAAGGGTGAATGGTTCCTTAATGTAGTGAGCATGCTGTAGTTTTTTGCGGTGGTATGTTGGTCTTCCTTCGGCAGACAGTTGTCCTTCCCTCTGGGGAGGTGATAAAAACGAGACGTCGATCGCGCAAGTCGTCGACCGGATTTGACACGACCAAGCTGTTCATCGGCGCAGAAGGGACACTCGGCATCGTCACAGAAGTGACCATCCGCCTTGCACCCGTTATCCCGACCACGGTCGCGACTGTACGATTCCCCGACATGCGCAAGGCCAGCCAGGCCGTCATCGAAATCATGAACACGGGAATCGGCATTCGTGCGCCATCTCTGGTATCTCTGCCCTCCCCGAACACCACCTAAATTCTATGTAGAATGCATCGAACTCGTCGACGCTGCGTTCATGCGCGCCACCATGACTGCGGGTAATCCTGCTCGTCAGTACGACATCGCCGACCACTTGTTCTTCAAGCTGCAGGGCGCGACGCCTGGCGCGCTATCCGAGTCGGTAGAGGTGGTCAAGAAGATCGTAAAGAAGCACGGTGGGGATAAATTCTGGCCTGCGAGGACACAAGAGGAGGCTGAGGCGGTTTGGACGGATCGGAAGAACGGGCTGTATTCCAGTCAGGCGTATGCGGGCGAGGGAGCAAGGGTCTGGATGACGGACGTATGGTGCGTCCAATCCATCATAACTCCCGCGCGTATGAGAGAGGGCTTGCTTTCATCAGTTGCGCATGTGACCCTTTCCCGCGGTAATGCTCACTTTGAAGGTTGCACAGTGTTCCCGTATCCAGGCTCCCGCAACTCGTGTACGAGACTCAACAAGACATCGAACGCTCTGGCATTTTGTATTCTGTCGTCGGCCACGCAGGGGATGGTGAATAGTCGTTCTTGCAAAGAGCTATGGCGCAAACTTGAATCCGTCGGAGAGGGCTAATGAATGACGATCAATCGCACAGGAAATTTCCACACATTTCTTCATTTCAAGACAGACGAAGAGCTCAATACCGTGCGCGGTCTCGTGCACCGCATGGTCGAGCGTGCTCTTGCCCTCGACGGAACTTGTAAATATCCGCCCTCCTTCACGCGACTTTCCCTCCCTTTGACCCTAAAACTCGCGCTTTCATTCCAGGCACCGGTGAACATGGAGTTGGGATTGGGAAGAAGGAATTCTTGGCTGAGGAGCTCGGCAAAGGCACAGTGGCACTGATGAAGACGATCAAGCGGGCGATAGACCCGCTCGGGATCATGAACCCAGGGAAGGTATGCACCACCCGCCGCGATCCTCAGCGTTGTAGAGCTTGTTGCATAATGGGTGACCCCAACAGCTCTACCCAGACGACGATGTTGTATCCCATACCTGAGGGTGAGAGAGCGGTTGGTTTGCAATCCCGAAAAGTTATTTGCAGCCGCGTACTACATGGTCAAAGTCAAGTCCTAGCGTGAGGGTTACCGTCGGTTTGTTATTAGTAGATACACTTCACGCGCGTTCCCTACTAATATAAATGTCACGGTCGACCCTCTTGCATACGACTTTCCGGGACATAACGTGCAGGAACACGCGCCTCACGTATGCACTGGCTACCGGAATGAGCTTGCAGAGTTTTCCTCTTGTACGGATTCGCACATTCAGGTCAATCTATAATATCGGTTTGTTCTAGCACAGAGAGGGGTATTTGATGGTGGGATTGCTTGGATTGGCCCTATAGGGAACACGCTCG
>WNFO01014430.1_pt1 | contig 12146 bp, 9 predicted proteins | sample 5400251 | NCBI WGS metagenome assembly WNFO01 (sample SAMN13153354, study PRJNA577476) | soil metagenome | isolation source: 100 cm saprolite under Madrone tree | place: USA:California | collected 2016-06-14
GCGGGCGGACGTCATGATCACCGATGACGTCGAAGTCGAGCTGCAGACGCGCCGCCACTCCGATCTGTGCCGCGCGTATCCCGGCACCCTCACCCACGCGGACAAGGCGATTCTCATGCAGCGGGACCCGGAGCTTGTGAAGGCGGTCAATGGCTGGCTTACCGAGGTCGTCGCGCGGGGGGAGCCGGCGCGCCTCCTGCAGCGCTATCTCGAGCGTGCCGGCCCGTGAGGCAAAGCGCGCTCCCCCTGCGCTATTACTGCGAGAGCCCGCCGGTGAGATCTCTCTGCGATAACAGCCGGATCGGCACGCGCGGCACGCGCCAGATCTGCTCGGCGTACTCCTGAATCGTGCGGTCGGAAGAGAACAGACCCGAGCGCGCGACATTCAGAATCGACATGCGGCTCCAGCGCTGCGCGTCCTCATAGGCTTGTGCGACCCGCGCCTGGCAGTCGAGGTATGACTGAAAGTCGGCGAGCACCATGTACGTGTCCCAGTCGAGCAGCGCGTCGATGAGCGGGCGGAATTGCTCGGCAGCGCCGCGCGAGAAGAATCCGTCGCGAATGAGATCGATCACCTGACGCAACTCGGGATTGCGCGCGTAAAGCGCGGCCGGCCTGTAGCCCTGGGCGCGCAAGCCGTCGATCTCCGGGCTCGTGAGACCGAACATGAAGAAATTCTCGGCGCCCACCTCGCGGCAGATCTCGATGTTGGCGCCGTCCTGCGTGCCGATGGTCACTGCTCCGTTCATGCAGAACTTCATATTGCCGGTCCCGGAGGCTTCCTTGCCGGCCGTGGAGATCTGCTCGGACAGGTCCGCCGCCGGATACACGCGCTGTCCGTTGGTGACGTTGAAGTTCGGCAGAAACACGACCTTGATGCGCTCGCGTACCTGGCCGTCGCGGTTCACGACGTCGGCCACCGAGTTGACGAGCTTGATGATGAGCTTGGCGATGTGGTAGCCCGGCGCCGCCTTGCCACCGAAGATGAAGGTACGCGGCTGCATGTCGAAGCGCGCATCGGACTTGAGGCGGTGATACAAGGCGACGACGTGCAGGATGTTCAGGTGCTGGCGCTTGTACTCGTGGATCCGCTTCACCTGCACGTCGAACAGCGAGTCCGGGTCGATTGCGATGCCGGTGCGGTCGCGCGCGAGCACGGCCAGCTCCTCCTTGTTGGAGCGCTTGATCTGGCGCCAGCTGCGCTGAAAGGCCGGATCGTCGGCGAGCTTCTCCAGCTGCCGCAGGCGGCCGAGATCCTTGATCCAGCCGTCGCCGATCGCATCGCAAATGAGGCGGCACAGCCGCGGGTTGGCGAGCGCGAGCCAGCGTCGCGGCGTCACGCCGTTCGTTTTGTTGCTGAACTTCCCGGGCCACAGGTCGTGGAAGTCCCGCAACAGGCTCTGCTTGAGCAACTGCGAGTGCAGGTCGGCCACTCCGTTCACCGCATGGCTGCCGACGCACGCGAGGTGGGCCATGCGAACGTAGCCCCGGTCGCGCTCATCGATGAGCGACAGTCGCGTGATACGCGCTTCGTCGCCGAAGAAGCGGATGCGCACGTCGTCCAGAAAGCGTGCATTGATTTCGTAGATGATCTCCAGATGCCGCGGCAGCACCTTCGCGAACACCTCGAGCGGCCAATGCTCCAGCGCCTCGGGGAGCAGTGTGTGGTTGGTATAGGCGAAAGTCCTGGAGGTGATCGACCACGCCTCATTCCAACCCATGGCGTGCTCGTCCACGAGCAGGCGCATCAGCTCGGCGACGGCGATCGCCGGATGCGTGTCGTTCAACTGCACGGCGAACTTCTCGTGAAAGCGCCCGAGCGGAATCTGTTGCACGCGCAGGATGCGCAACATGTCCTGCAGCGAGCAGCACACGAAGAAGTATTGCTGCTCGAGGCGCAGCTCTTTGCCCTGCGCCGCCTCGTCGTTGGGGTAGAGCACCTTGCTCAGGTTCTCCGAGATCACCTTCTGGTTGACGGCGCCGTAGTAGTCGCCGCGGTTGAACACGGCGAAGTCGAACGACTCCGGCGCTTCCGCCCGCCACAGGCGCAGCGTGTTGGCGGTGTTGACGTGATAGCCGAGGATCGGCGTGTCGTACGGCACGCCGCTTACGGTGCGCTGCCCGATCCAGCGCACCCGCAGGCGCCCCTCGTGATCGTTATAGCGCTCGGTATGCCCGCCGAGCTTGACCTCCACAGCCCACTCCGGCCGCGGAATTTCCCAGGCGTTGCCGAAGCGCAGCCACTTGTCCGTGCGCTCGACCTGCCAGCCGTCGGCGATTTCCTGATGAAAGATGCCGAACTCATAGCGGATTCCGTACCCGAGCGCAGGGATCTCCAGCGTCGCGAGCGAATCCAGGAAGCAGGCGGCGAGGCGCCCGAGGCCGCCGTTGCCGAGGCCCGGCTCGTCCTCGCAGGCGAGCAACTCATCGAAGTCCAGCCCGAGCTCGCCGACCGCCTCGCGCACCTGCGCTGGGATCCCCAGGTTGAGGAGGTTGTTGCCGAGGTGCGGACCCAGCAGAAACTCGGCGGACAGATAGGCGACGGTGCGGGAGCCGTGGGTGGTGTAGGCGGCCGCCGTGCTGATCCACCGGTGCAGCATGCGATCGCGCACCGTGAAGGCCAGCGCCATGTAGTAGTCGCGCTTCGTGGCGAGCGCGGGGATCTTGCCCTGCACGCAGAACAGATTGTCGAGGAACGCGTGCTTGAATGCCTCCTTGCTGAGGGCGACGCGGTCGTCGTCCTGCGGGTGAGCCTCCGCCGGATTGAGGGCACGCACGCTCATGATGCTGGTGGCCGTGCAATTTCCATGCGTACAGCGCGACGCGAGCAAGGTGCAGCGCCTGCCGGTGCAGAAGGGCGCAGGCTTTCAACCGGTTAGGGGTCGATCACGCCGAGCGGCTCGAGGGAGGGTAGCGGCGGCACGTGCACCAGGAGGTCTCCCAGGAAGCCGCCGGCGCACCTTCACGGTGCGTCTTGCGTCGCGTGCCGGCCAACACTCAGCTCTGCAAGCAGCTCACGGACTTCGTCGTCACTCGTCTGCGAGAAGTCCTCGTACCATTGACCGATGCAATGCAAGACGGCCGGCGTGACTGCACAGATGATTTCGTCCACTTGCGCTTGCAGCAGTCTGCAGACGTCCGGGGTCGCGACCGGTACGGCGACCACAATGCGGGCCGGTTGCTGCGCTCGCAGCGCCTTGACGGCGGCCAGCATGCTGGCGCCTGTCGCGAGCCCGTCATCCAGCAGAATGACGATCCGATCGCGGACCTTGACTGGCGGCCGAGCGGCGCGATAGAGGCGCTCGCGCCGCTCAAGCTCACGCTTGGCCGCGGCCGTGGTCAGCTCGATCGCCTCTTCTGAGACGCGCAGCGTCCTCACCACCTCATCGTTGAGTACCAACGCCCCGCCCGTTGCGATCGCGCCCATCGCCAACTCCTCGAAGCCCGGAACGCCGAGCTTACGGACGACGAACACATCGAGCGGAGCACCGATCTCGCGGGCGACTTCGTAGGCAACGGGGACTCCGCCGCGCGGCAGGGCGAGCACGACCACGCCAGGGCGCCCGGTGTAGGCCGAGAGTTCCCCTGCGAGCACCCGGCCCGCTTCGTAGCGATCGCGAAACGCTCGTACGCCCATACCGCACCAACGTGTGAGGCGCAATTTCAGTTGCCGCCAGCGCCAACCCCACCCCAGGGAATCGAGCATCACGCGATGACAGAGCGCGGTCTGCTCAGCAACACGCTCGATTTCCCGCGGACCCCAGGCAAGCAAACTCCAACGCGGGAGCGCGGAACGGTGTTTGCTACAGGAGACGGGAGGGAATAACGTGTCCTTGAGCTGAACATCGTTGCGGTCTCGCGATCCTATTGTGCCTTATGCAGCCGACTCGTTCCGAACCAGGCGCGGGCTCTCCGGTCAACCCGCAGAGTGGCTCCGACACGTCGCCAGCTAACGTGACGGAAGACGACGCCGCGGTCGCCGGCAGCGACACGGAGCGGTTGATCCATTTTACGCACGAGATCGACGGGCATCTCTATGCGGGGTGGTATCACCGGCTGCCCGGGTCGCGCGTAGAAGTCTTTACACGCACGCGGCGCGGCACGGCAATTCTTGGAAAGCCCTCAATCGAGGAAGAAGCCCGGCGGCTGTTGGAAGAACTCGTGCGCCGGGATCGAAGCACGGACGTGCTGAGCCGCGAGGAGACCAAGCCGCCACCGAAGGACCGGTGAGTCCATGGCCCAAAGTTAAAAGCTTGAGCGGGAGCCGAACAGTCAGGCGCCGCGTAGAAGCTGCGCGACGCTGCGGAAGGACCGGGCTACCGCCACGTCCTCTGCCGTAGCCTTGTCGCCGTTGCGCAGCCTGGTCGCCGCGCCGGCGGCGAGCAGCCGTTTCACGAGTGCGGCATCGCCGTTGCGGCTCGCAACGATGAGCGCTGTGTCGCCGAAGCCGTTTTGAGCATCCTTGTCGGCCTGCATGCCCAGAAGCTTGTCGACGATCGGGAGGCTCCCTGCGCTCGCCGCCAGCAGCAGTGGCGTATCCCCCTTGGACGTCCGCGCATCGACTCGCACTCCCTTGGTGGCAAGAAAATCGACGACTGCGGCCGCGCCGGCCTCGCAAGCGACCGCGAAGGGTGTCAGACCGGTCAGATCGGGGTGATCGACCTTTGCGCCGCGCTGCACGAGAAGCTGCACCGCTTCCAGCCGGCCCGCTCGAGCCGCGTACCAGAGCGCGGTGCGTCCCGCCTTGTCCTCAATGTTGGGGCCCCCACCGGCTTCCAGGAGTTGCCGAGTCAAGTCCACATTTGACGCCTGCGCAATCAGCATCAGAGCGGTTGTACCGTGCTCGTCCTGCACGGCGGCCTGCGCGTGAGCCGCAATCAGGTCGTGCACGATTGCCGCGCGCCCGAATTTGGCCGCGACTACCAGAGCGGGCGTGGAATCCTTCGCGCGATCGTTCGCCGACACACCGTGTGCCAGCAGGGTTTTCACGACGTTGTCGTGCCCGGCCCGAATCGCTGCCAGCAACGCGGAGTCGCCATGATGGTCGGCTCGCTCACCATGAGCTCCAGCCGTCAGCAGCACCTCGACGGCACGGGGTGCACCGGAGCGGGCAGCAATCGTCAGCACCGGCGTCCCGTCCGGGGTGGCGGCATTGGGATTGGCGCCGCGGGTGAGCACGGCTTCCAGCAGCGAAGGGGAGTCTCTGGATGCGGCCACCGCGACGTCCGGCCAGCTGGCGTACAGATCCTTCTGCGCGCCCGTGGGACGCCGAACCGAGGTCAGCGCGTAAGTTGGCGCCACGTTGCGGTGCAGAGCAACCGCGCCACTGTCCCGCAAACGCGTAGCAATGGCGGCAGCACCCGGACCCGCCGTTTCGGCAAAATCGAGCGCCGACCAATCCTGGGCGTTGCGGGGAGCGGTGCTGGCGCCCGCCGTGAGCAGCCGCTCCACGACGCCCAGATTCCCTCCGATCGCGGCATGCATCAGAGCTGTATTGCCCGCGTGATCCGCGGCATCCACTTTGGCGCCGGCCTTCAGTAAAGCATCGACGCTCGGCACGCTGCCGGCGCGGGCGGCGAGCATGAGCGCGGTAGTGCCGAAGGAATCGGCGGCATCGACCGAGGCACCGCGCTTGATCAGGAGAGCGACGGCATTCGCTTTGCCCGCCCCTGCGGCGCGGGCCAGTGCCCCCCGCCCAAATTCATCATGTGAGTCGATCAACGTGCGATCAGCGAAGGCGCTCACCCTCTCGAGCTCGCCTTGCTCCGCCGCCAGCCAGAAGGCCTCACGCTTTGCAGCCGGATCGGTGAGATCCTTCTCGGGATGAAATCCAACAGCCAGGCCCTCACGGGCGCCGGTCTGCGCTGCGGGCGTGTAGCCAAGCTCGCGCGCCCGCTTCAGCCAGCGTTGCGCCCCCTCGGCATCCGGCGGCTCGGAGCTCGCAAGCAGGTTGGCAAGGCTGAACGCGGCGTGCGCGTTGCCCTGCGCGGCCGATTTCTCGAGCCAGGTGCGCGCCTGGGCTGTGTCCGGGAGCCCGCCGTTGAGCCCGTTCATATACAGGACCGCAAGCAGGTACTGAGCCTCGGCGTTGCCCGAGGCTGCGAGCCGCCGCAGCTCGGTGGAGGCGCTGCTGAAGTTTTTAAGCCGGATGGCAGACTTTGCCGCATCGAGCGGGTCCGCCTTCTGCGTCACCGGGCCGCTCTTGTCCGCCGCGGGTACGCCGCTCGTCGCGAGCCAGGCAAGCACCGTCAACGCGAGGACACGGCTTGCCGGCACGCGCTCACGCCGTCCCATGTTTCGTCTCGACGTGAATGCCCACCCGGCGCAGGAAGTCGGACGGCAGCACGCCCCCGGCATTCACGATCACCGCGTCATTGCGGATCTTGGTGACCTCGCCACCGTTGTCGATCGCCACCGATTCCGCGTCGATCTGCTTCACTTTCGATTTCAACATGACTTTCAGAATCCCGCCATCCTCGGCGGCCTTGACGCGAGTACGATTGCGCGGCTTGGCGCGATCGAAAGCTTCGCCGCGATACGAGAGCACCACACTCGGGGCCCCGGCTTCCGCCACGCTGGCCGCGGCTTCCAGCGCGCTGTCACCGCCGCCGACGACCAGCACGTGCTTACCCGCGTACTGCTCGGGGTCGATCAGACGATACACCACTTTCGGCAATTCCTCTCCCGGAACCCCGAGCTTGCGCGGAGTGCCCCGCCGGCCGATCGTCAGCAGCACGGTGTTGGTCGAATACTCGCCGCCGGTCGTCTTCACGATGAAGCCGTCACCGTCGCGCGCTATGTCCTCGACGCGTTCCTTATATTTGATCTCGAGGCCGGTCTTGCGCTCGACGCCAGCCCAGAACTCGAGCAGCGTCTCCTTCTTCGTCTCGCGGAAGTTGACCTTGCCGATAAGCGGCACGGTCGCGGGCGCGGTCATCACCAGCTTGCCGCGCGGATACTGATAGACGGCGCCGCCGAGCGATTCCTGCTCAACCGTGAGAAAGCGCATGTGCTTGGACATCGCGGTGAGGGAGGCTGCAAAGCCCGCAGGGCCTGCACCGACGATCAGCAGATCGAGCCGCTTGCCGTCTCTGGGACGCGCCCCGTAGATCGCTTCCACGGCCTGCCGGCCTTGCTCGAGGGCGTTGCGGATGAGGCCCATCCCGCCCAGCTCGCCGGCGATGAAGATTCCCGGCACGCTCGTCTCGAAGCGCGGGGTCAGGACCGGAATCTCCACACCGCGTCGCTCGCTCCCGAACACGAGCGTAATGGCCTCCACACGCAATTTCCGCATGCGATGCAGCGCATGGGGTCGATGATGGGATGGAGAGATGCCGACTCGGTGAGTCCGGCCGCGCGCGTCTCCTCGTGCACTTCGGCGCTGATCTTTTCGAGCCGTTGACGGCGCCGAGTCCACCAGATGAGGACGAGGAGCGAGGGGAGTCCGTAGAAGAGGTAGGTAAGAAAGTTCATCCGACACTCAGCAACCGTCTCCGATTGCCAACAAGATTGGAGGTGCCGCTCGCCGTGCTAACGTACGCGCGGAATTTCACAGGCGCAGGCAGACTAACTCTGTGACCTTCAACACCGGAATGGGGCTTTTCCCTACTTGTCAATGTCATGCGAGCTACGCACGCTAACGCTCGTTCGCAACGTTCGTAGATCGCGATTTTTCCCTGGATTTGTCGGCAGTTAGCGACGTGTTGTCTGCAGGCTGCGACAGCCGAAGGTCCACACGAAATGCTCTATCACGTCGCTTTCGTGTAGCGCTGAGCAACCCGCAACGGCAGTCTTCCATAAGGTTTTCATGAGCGCAGTTTTCTGGTTCATCGCCGGAGTGTTGGCTGGAGTCACGGCAGCCGCCGTGGCGATTCCGCTATGGCGTCCCTCGCTCCGCGTGCTCGAGCGGACTCCACTGCGCTACGCGATCCCCGCGGGTGCGATCGCAACATTCGCGGTGGCGGCCGCGGTCATTTATCTGACGATCGGCTCGCCGCGGGCGGTAGACGTTCACGCCACCGCAGTGGTACCCGTGCAGACCAGCACGAGACCGCAGATGTCTGGTGCGGCACCGCAGTCCATGGAGGCCGCCGCAGCGGGCCTTGCAGCGCGGCTCGCGCGCGAGGGCGGCAGCGCCGATGACTGGAAGCTGCTCGCGCAATCCTACGATTTCCTCGGACGCGCCGATGACGCTCGCCGCGCGCGGGAGCGTGCTGCGAGCGCGCCCGGATCCAAGGGACCTTTGGCACCGCCTGCTGCCACGCTGTCGCCAACGGCAGCGGCCATCGTTGCCAATCAGATGACATCGGCCCGTCAACCGGCCGAGCCCGATACTTCCGGCACCGTGGCCGACCTTGAGCGCCGCCTTCGCTCAAATCCCGGTGACACACAGGCACTGCTCGATCTCGCCGCACTGCAGCGCAGACATCATGACTACGCGCAGGCGCGCGACACTTTCGCGAAGCTCGTGGGCCTGAATGCGATGACCGCGCCGGCCTGGGCCGATTATGCAGATGTGCTGGCCTCGCTCGGCGGCGGCTCGCTCGGGGGCGAAGCCGGACGTGCCATCGACCGTGCACTGGCGCTGGACCCGGCGAACTCGAAGGCGCTGTGGCTCAAAGCGAGTCGCGCACATGAGGAGCACCGCTATTCGGACGCCCTTGGCCTATGGACAACACTGCGCGCACTCCTTCCCGCGGATTCGCCCGATGTGCGCGTCGTGGACGCCAACATTCTGGAAGCGGGCCAGCTTGCCGGGGCGCCCAATACCCAAATCGCGCGGACCGATGTTCCGAGCCCTGCCGCCATAGAAGTGACGGGTACCGTGTCCATCGACAGCCGGCTCGCCTCGCGGGTGGAGCGCGACGCCACCTTATTCATATATGCCAAGGCGGTGGACTCGCCGGGACCGCCGCTGGCGGTCCTGCGCACGACCGCGGGCACGTGGCCGGTGAGCTTTCGACTCGATGACTCCATGGCTATGATTCCTTCGCGCCGACTGTCGCAGTTCGACAAGGTCGTCGTGGAAGCGCGCGTTTCCCGTACCGGGCAAGCGACACCCGCAGCGGGAGACCTCTACGTCACGAGCGCGGTAGTGAAGCCGGCACCCGGCAAAAAGATCGCTCTCATCATCAACCGGGAAATTGGCTAACGCTTCATGGCAGCTTCTGCACAACAACTACTTGGTGGCCTGCGGACCGAAAGTGCGCAGCCGATCACGACGACGGCGCCGGCGCCGAACCGGCAGCAACGCGCCGCGCCAGCGACGCCCGCGCGCAAGTTGCAGCCGGCAACGAAGAAGAAGAGCGCACTGTGGACGCTGAGGGGAATCTTCAGCGTCGTCGCCAGTGTCGTGCTGATCCTCGGGTGGATCCTGCCGACCCACCGCTATATCACCCCGCAACGGGGGACCGGCTACTGGCTCGGCATCGTGGGCGGCAGCATGATGCTGATCCTGCTGCTGTACTCCGGAGTCAAGCGGGTCCACTGGCTCAAGTTCCTCGGGCCCGTGCTGGGCTGGTTCCGCTTCCACATGGTGCTCGGCATTCTGGGGCCGCTGTGCATCCTGTACCACTGCAACTACGGTCTCGGCGCTGCGAACAGCAATGTGGCGTTCTTTTGCATGGTCACCGTGGCGGGCAGCGGTCTCATCGGCCGCTACCTCTACGCCCACATTCACCAAGGTCTGTACGGGCGCAAATTGTCGCTCGAAGAGCTGCAGGCGGGCGCTGACGGCCTGCGCGCGCTCAACGCCAGCATCAGTTTTCTGCCAGAGCTCGTGGGCCGGCTGGAAACACTGGAGAAGAGATTGCTCGCAGTCGGACCGAACGCACCGCTCCTCGGCTTCCTCAAACCCGGGGTGGTGGCAATGATGGTGCTCACGGCCCGCTGGCAGCTGCATCGCTACATCCGTAGAGGCCTGCGTCAGGCCATCCGGCTCGACGGCAGGCTGGCGCAACCTGCGCAGCAGGGCGCGAAACGCTGGAAGCCTTCCGTTGTCGCGGCGGAGCGCGAGCGTCTGCGCCGCGCCGCTTACGCATACGTCGAAAAGCGGCTGCTCGCGACCCGACGCGTCGCCGAGTTTCAAGGCTTTGAGCGGCTGTTCTCGCTCTGGCACGCGCTGCATCTGCCATTGATGTTCATCATGATCGTGGCCGGGATAGTGCACGTCATTGCGGTACACATTTACTGACGCCATCCACGGCTCGCTGCATGGGGAGACGACGATGTCACGCGATCCTGGCCTTCGCAACGCTCGCCTGCGCCGTGCTCGCCACGCGGACTGAAGCCGTGACGAATCCGGAGACACTGCTCATGCCGGGCCCGGTGACCACTGCCCACCAGAAGTGGGAGGAGCAGTGCTCGCAGTGCCACGATCGCGCCGACCGCGACCGCCAGACGCAGTTGTGCCTCGATTGCCACAAGGAGATCGCGGGCGACATCCAGAAAAAGCGCCGCTTTCACGGCCGGCTGTCGGGAGCCGAGACCTCGCAGTGCCGCGCGTGCCACTCGGAGCACCTGGGCCGCAAGGGCGATATCGTGAAATTGAGCCGCGAGCAGTTCAATCATGAGAGCACTGAGTTCCCTTTGCGCGGCGCTCACGTGACCGTCGTCTGCGAGAGTTGCCACGTAGTGGGCAAGCGGTTCCGCGAGGCGCCCACGGAATGCGTCGCCTGTCATAAGAAAGAGGAGCCGCACGAGGGCAAGCTGGGCCGCGAGTGCGACTCCTGCCATGACGCCGGCGACTGGCGGCACATCAGCTACGATCACGACAAGACCCACTTCCCGCTGCGCGACAAGCACGTCGACGTGCCGTGCGTCGGCTGCCACTTCGGCAATCGTTACAAGGACACGCCGAAGGAGTGCGTGTCCTGCCACGCGCCGGACGATGTGCACCGCGGCGACCGCGGTCCGAAATGCGGTGACTGCCACAGCACGAGCGGCTGGAAGAACTCGAAGTTTGATCACAAGAAGGAGACCGGCTTCGCGCTCGAGGGCATCCACGACCACATCGCCTGCACCGATTGCCACCGCACCGGCAACATGAAGGACAAGATCCCCAAGGACTGCTTCGGCTGCCATCAGGGGCAGGACTCGCACGCCGGCCGCCTGGGCAAGGAATGCGGTAAGTGCCACGGCAGCGAGAAATGGAAGCCCTCCACATTCGATCACACGCGCGATGGCCATTGGGAGCTGGTCGGCCGCCATGAGAAGGTCGACTGTCACGCCTGTCACACCGCGGTTGTGGCAACCCAGAAGTTGCCGAAAGACTGCGTGGCCTGCCATCGCGCCAGCGACGTCCATCTCGGCAAGCTCGGCACGGACTGCGCTCAATGTCATACGCCCGAGGGCTGGCGCTCCTCGGTGAGCTTCGACCACGATCTCACGAAGTTCCCGCTCGTGGGCCTGCATGTCGCGGTGCCCTGCGAGCAATGCCACGTCACGCGCCAGTACAAAGACGTGGGCCACGAATGCATCGACTGTCACAAGAAGGACGATGTCCACAAAGGGGCTCTGGGAAAGGAGTGCGCCAGGTGTCACTCGCCGAACGGCTGGCGCATTTGGGAATTCGACCATGGCAAGGAGACCGGATTCGCACTCAGCGGCGCGCACGCGAAGCTCGTCTGCGCCGACTGCCACCGGCAGCCGGCCGACAAGGTGAAGCTCAGTCCGGATTGCGTTTCATGCCACTCGCAGGATGACGTGCACCTCGGGCAGTACGGGCGTCAATGCCAGCGCTGCCATTCGACGGTGACGTTCAAGGGCGCCCGAGTTCAGTAACAGGACCGCCTCATGTGCAGCACCAACGCTCAAACTGACATGATCCCCGGTGCCCGGACTCGGCTCGCTCGCCGCATCGCGAGCTGCTGGCTCGCGGTCGTCGTCGCGTTCGCACTGGTGCCGGCGGTGCACGCCGCGCCCCTGGAACGCACCCAGTTCGATCACCTGACGACCGGCTTCGAGCTCATCGGGCAGCACCGGGACCTGCCGTGCGAGGCGTGCCATTTCAACGCTGTATTCAAGGGGACGCCGCGCGACTGCGCGGCCTGCCACGGGATCGGCACTACGGTGCGCGCGACGGCGAAACCCGCCAATCACATCCTTTCGACGCAGCGCTGCGATGCGTGCCACACGCCGATCGCGTG
>WNFO01004408.1_pt1 | contig 12144 bp, 15 predicted proteins | sample 5400251 | NCBI WGS metagenome assembly WNFO01 (sample SAMN13153354, study PRJNA577476) | soil metagenome | isolation source: 100 cm saprolite under Madrone tree | place: USA:California | collected 2016-06-14
CATTGGCTAGGATGCTCAAGGCAGCCACACTCGCGCTGCTATCCGTCAACTCGTGACCTTGATAGAACAGCCGCTGGCAAATGGTCGGAATGTCTAGCTCCTCCTGTAACTATGAACACCGGCATGAGAAAAAAAAAACCTCGGTTGTGCTAAGCGTGCTGCGCACCAGAAGTTTGATGTCTTTGACGGACATCTGTTTCGAGATTCCTATTCGCCGCACTCTTCGTTTCACCGTGCGAATCCGCTTGGATTGTCGTTGAGGTTCTGCGTTCCGAGATCGATACGTGAGAATGCTCGTCTGGCGGCTGTCCATCATGACTGGGCCCGGGTCCTTGGTATAAGTCTCTGGCGTCGGGTCTGGATCCTCGCCACCCAAGACGCGGATCGTAATCTCCGTTAAATCGTAGTCCATTTTCCTATGAGGGCTTTCAACAACATTGCATGTGGCTGGCCGAGAGCACGCACCGCTTAATCCGACACTCTTCACATAGCGGCGGATCATGAACAAATTTCGAACTTAGGATACCCCCGTTGGCAACGTGTTGGTTTTCGACTGTGATCAATGGAGACGCATCGTAACTGTTTGTGTATGGGTAAGTATCGGCATTGAAAAATATAGATGATTACTTACAGTTCCTCCAAGACATTCCAGTCAGGGCGGCGAACCAGACAGGCCGAGCGGTCGAGATCTCCGCGGTTAAGATCGAGAGCCAACAGGTCATGATCGCACAAAAACGGGGAATTATCCAAACGAGCCGGACGAGGATGGTGGCCGGGTCGGAGGATCCAAAGCTTCCATTCCCGTACAAAACTTGCAGGGACGAGAGCGCAAGCAACGTTTTCGAGAAGTGCGGTGTTTCCACTCAGCGCATTCTCTTGCATATGTTTCAGTCTCGCCTACCTGAGGGGTCAGCAGACGATAATAACTATCAGAACGCTAGAGATCCACCTTTTCTTCTTCCGCTTTCTTGCGTAGCTCCCTCTTATCCTCGCGAGAAGTCTCTGCAAGGGTATCACACATAGCGCACGGGCCAACAGCATCAGACACGGTGACCCATGAAGGAAAGAGTGTCTTGAGTAGCGTGAAGGCCTAGGATGTGAACCATAAGCGATACCCACTGGGGCGAATAATCGTTGACAAACCTTATGCGAAATGCGCGTTCGGGCAGAAATGTTGAGCGCTAGGCCACCATGTTCGCACACGACATGATCCCGGAAGAACTGAGAGTCTGGAGCAGGGTCGCTTTGAGATGGCACGTGCATCTTTGGTTTCGGTTGCCTCCAATCTACATCGAGGTTTGAAAAATTACTGTCTGTCCGAACAAACGAAAAACGAATGCACCTTTCATCCAATGCCTGGAGATCCAATAGCCGATGGAATCCACCTCGTTGACAACCGCATCGAACTGAGCAACATGCCTCGGATGTTCGTATTGGTATAGCTTCTCTAGAAGACATGATGACATGGCTCCTGTTACCACGATTCAAGAATCGGATAATCGGATAAATAGACGTACCAAGAAAGGTATCTTCGACACAATTACGGCAGATATCCGCCGGCTCCAGTGTTGGTTCAAACGAGGTACCAGATGCCAATATGATCGATTCGTACGTAGCCTGTACGATTGTGAACATCAACGAGACAAGGTGGCTTGGCAGATAAGACGAACATGGTCAATTCGCTTCATATCTGCGGCTTTCCCTGGATCAAGCCTACCATGTGGACACAGAATCTCTTCAACTGAGATTTCCCCTTCCATAAAGGAGGCCAGTCGCTGTGTTGATGTTTCGCTGCCATTGCTTTTTACGCCGTTCAAACTCGCCTTATTCTGACTATTACTCAAAAGTTCGGACTGATCGACCTGGTGGATTGAACCAGCATCGCGCTTGTCAACCGGTCGAGAGAGAAATGTGTTCAGAGCCTGCCGGCTGGCTACAATCGATGGCTGTCACAAACGTGTGAAAAAAAAGACAAAAAAAAGAGCATAGCGGTTACTTACCTGGTCGCAGGATGAGACATTCCAAGACAGATAAATGTCTCGCATCTTTGACCGAAGTTCGAGAAATTCAGTTTTGAGCTCTTCTCGTCTAAGTCAGTCCGTTAGCATCTTCAATAAGTGGGACTACTGTTATTGACCTTTTAGCAAAAGTGTCGCAGGCATTGGCGTGCCTTTCATTCATTTGGAGCACGACATCGAGGGCGCGTTGCGGAGGCTGTTGGATCTCCACCGGTCCTTCAGGTGCAGCTCCGCGACGCATGTATACGAGCATATACGCATCCCTCGATGTCATTCGTCTGAAGACCAAACCATGAGTTATTGAGTCTCACAAGATGCTGATGAGGCGCACCCTGCTGACGATGGGGGTTGTATCCTGGTACAGCTGTGAGCATGATCAACCAGTCTACTGAGCCCAGTGCATACTCTGCTATCTCGTCATCGCTACTGTCGGCGACCCGACGGCGCTTCTTTGGCGGCTTAGATCTCCTGATTATTGGTGATGAGCTATACTTTATTGCGGTTAAATCCAGACGCACGCTTTGCCTTTGTCACTTGTGAGAGGCTCGGACCCCGGAAGTTTCATCTTTGAAACAACTTCGTCATTGAACGTGAACCAGGAGTCATGTCTATGAGAGCTCAGTGTGTCACCGGTTTGGTTTGGTCAGAGACCTACGTAACATCAAACACCATGGCTTCGTAGTGACCATGGTACGCACTAGAACCTTTATGGACGAGGACACCTTTAAGTTCATAAATAGTTTCCTCGTCGACGGTGTCCCGATTCCGAAGAAATCTGTTCATATCAAGCACAACAGGAAATGAAACATTGTGCTTTCGCTTCTTCCGTTCCAAGGTCGTGATATCGAAGACAAAACGAAGTAGCGAGAAGTGGAGAACAGGAGGGAGCTTTTGGAGGATGAGTTGCCGAGTGGCGTCTTCCAGCGACTGGCACCTGGAACACCGGTATCTAAAGAAGAATTTCAGCCAAGTTAATCCAGGTGAACACGTAGAACGCTTTACTTGTTATCCCCAGACAGCGTCTCGGGTTGAAGAAGGTCTTCTATGCAGCTTTCGAGCGAAGCATTATCCTATCACGCGGCTCAACGAACATATTGATGTGCACGTAATCAGACTTACCTCAAGATTGACCTCTATTTCCAGGAAGTCTGAATTATTCTCAGACCTGGCTCCACACCGCATGCAGGTTGTCGCGTATGTCTGTGTTCCTTCGAACTATATGACACTACTTATGAGAATGAAAGAACGTGAACTGGCTGAGATCAATTTACTTGATTCGAAACGAGACATTTCAATGCAGGATCAGGTTGCTTCTTGAATTCATCGTCCAAGTGGGTGATGAACAGCTTGGAAAATCTATGTGAGTGATGAGTGGCCGATCTACGATAACCATCAAAACCACACACTCTTGGGCATCTTGCTGCTCGTTTGTCCGAAGCTGCAAACTTCCAACAAGCTTCTCTGGATTGAAAATCTTCGTACGGCTTTCTTGTAGTGCAGCAAACGTCGTTTGAAGCTGGAAAATAGGTGATTCCTGCGAAAAGGGATCGGCCTTTGCGATTGAATAGATAGTAGCGGCGCATACGTCGAAGGAATTGTCTCTATCATCGGCTGGCAAACACTGATACACGCCATTGCGGAAACAGATGTCTTGGAACCAGACCTACACGAAGTAAGTATTACGAGCTCATCAGAGAGTTAAGGGTTACCTGAATATATGCATTTGCATAGCAGGTAGCTCCGAGATTCTAAACACGGAATCAAACGCGAGTTCATGCAAGTATGATCTTGACGAACCCTGAGACCCACTGGTAAACCGAGTTTCCTAGTCTGGAGATTAGGATCTTGACCAAGATCTGTGGCAGACAAATAGGCTTTCAAAGAGGCCTCTGAGAACTGTCAGTGCCAGGCCGCGCAATGGCACAAGAGATATGCTTACCTGCGTCCTCCCAGCGATCCTGACCAAGATAATTCAAACAATTTGGGTTCTTGGAGCAACACTTTTTGCTACATGTTGGGGTTTCATCGTCTGAGATGATTACAACATCCTTTGCTGGACCTTCGCCTGAGATAACAGGTTCCACAGGGGAAGTGGTCTTCGCTGGGTGCTTGCGATATTTGTTGGCACAAAATACGTGACGGGACTTGCGAGAGAAGCCACAAGTAGCGAGGAAATGCTCCTCAGTAATCCCTGACGCGTTTGTGACGTTGGTCCCGACCCATCCCCAGGGAGAATCCCAGTCGCCCTCCAGGTTCGACGTCAGCTTGTGTCTCTTGAATCTCTCCCCAGGGGCAAGACCCTCGTGCTGGTGGTTTTGGCGTCTCCTTCGCTTTGCATACATGACAGTCGCGTGAAATGAGGGCGCAAATAGGACCTCTCGCGGACAGGGCGGTGATTGATTCGTTCGATGGTTGGATGCTGACGCGAGTGACGCGCTCAACTATCCCGGGCCGACTTCGGGCCGACCAACTGTCCAGTAAGAAGTTACGTCCGAGTCACCGCGTGCTCCCCCCCACAATGTCAACTGCGTCACCGTCGGGGCAAGCACGAGCTCCACCAAATGGTTGGAGGGACCGCATCAAGGGTGTGCTTATGTCCAGAGATACCGCTTCACGAATACGAAAACGGAGGAAGATTGCTGCAAGGGCCTGGCAATACGTAAATGTGCTCAGGTGCGTGACGCATGTCTCGCCTTTCTCCTCGTGGTTTACCGAAATATAGATTGGGTCTGCTGTCAGCTGGGTATCTTTGGCTGTTTGCGCTTCCCCTATCACAGCTCGCAGTAGGCACCTACATTGACGAAAACGCCCTTCAACCGAGCCAAGTTCCATTATCTCCTTCTGTCCATATCATGTCTGTTGACCATATTCACTTGTAGGTCAACACTTATTGGAATTGGGCAGACGTTCATTGTGCGGATAAATTTTTGGAGGATGTGAGCTCCATGCGGGACCGTAACTTGTCAAGCGCAGAGTGAGTCAGCCGCGTTTTCCGAGCCATGGGCTAAACCGCCCACACGGGTATGCAGGCGTGCGATTTTTTTCGCTACAGAATTCGACAAATTTGGGATACCATCCTCCACACAAAGATACTCAATCAAGACCTCGTTTGGAGTTGGTTTGGTTTATTGTTAATTTTGCTTGGTCTAACAGCACACGTTAGACCCTGAATGGTACCAATGCATATGCCGTCTTTTCTGCGCCTCGGACGTCTGGGACTGAGGCAATGATCATCAGTGCCTCTTGGAAAAGTCTGACGGGCGGAGATAACTTGAGGGGGGGTTCTATTGTACTCTCCTTAGCCGCGTTCTTGAAAGGTCTGTAAATCCCATTCAATTTTGCGTTCACCGGGTATGAATTACGTTCATAGAATATTCGCACTGGTCCAAAGATATTGTCTTCGTCATCAGTGATAGCCACCTTGACGGTATGCACGCGTGGTTGACCGCATATCATGAGCCTTCGAGTACCGGTGCGTCGTCTGAACTTTTCAAAATAAGTTTCTTAATGGCCGTGTAGATTTAGATGTTGAGCCCTTGTCTATCACATCCGGTGTGGTGTGGACAGCTCTCAACATTGATTATCCTGGTCATTCATTCTCCCATCTGGGTGTTTTTCGAGGTGCGACCCGCTGTTCTAATGAAAGCTCCTCACTGAGCATAATGGTATGACGTAGAAGGACTCAATGGGCGGTTACCAAATCAAGATCTCATCAACTCATTCAGATCTATTTCTCAGCATACCGGTGGCGTACCTGTACTACTTTATGATCACCACGAGCCATTCGAGTTTCCTGGACGTGAAGAAATTCGGAATTTTTACCCATCATGGCTCCCAAGCTGGATTTGGGATCGCGGAAGTGTACTAGATTACGGCTATCGAGCCAAGAATATCCTCAGACACTTTGCGTATCAGGCCAGAGGAAAAGCAAGTGGCACGCATGGACTATTTCATCAGTGAGTTCACCTATATTGCTTAGTTCGCCCCTCTGAGACGTTGACTTAGGTATCGCATAGATGCAATCACACTCTTTGCTGTCCCATCTAATGGACCTCACGGATTTTATGTTCTCGGCCGGTACGCTTTGCAGACTAGACTATTGAAGACTCTGCCCTGATCCTATTTCTGCAGTATAGTTGAATCTACACTCCGCACGATGAGCAACCTGCTCGAGCGACTTCATGCGTCATTCTTCCTCTACATAATGTCCACCCCTTCGTCTTTCCTCAAGATCGGTAGTTATCTCCCCAGTGCGGTGCTCATTGCCGCAGCCTTGATGTTCGGCGGTCTCCGGGAGTGGGTAAGTGCAGGTTGGATGGAATTGGAAGATCAACATCCGTTTCGTGAGAAAGGGAAGGATGCCGACGTAGCCATCGCGTCAAAGAAGAGATGGGTGCCTCGAAGGAGAGATCTCCTGGGCGCTTTCGTCGTGACAGCTGCTTCGCATCTGTTCGGTCTAGCACTCTTCGTGATCATCTCTCAGGCTTGGTGTGATATCAGACAATTGGTGTGTTCTTTGGTTTCGATTGCTTCATATCGTTTACTGATGTTTTCATGTCAGAGTTTCATAATCCTACCCACGTGCTGGATAACCCTCACGCTTGCACCGTGGAAATTTCTTTCGTCTGGTAGTTCTGTGCAGTCTGCACCCTTTTACATGGCTTTGAAGGCCATCAACATGTGCCTTGCGAGTACGCTCATCTCCGTTTCGTCGGTTCTCAACTTCTCCCTTGCCGCTCTCCTTGCGGTCACTCTCGGCGTACCACTATCTTTAGCCTCCCCATCGGTTTCTTTACACTTGCGGGGCGTAAAATGTGCGTTGTATACGACACTTGCTCTCGGCTGGCTCGCGTTCGAAGGAGAAGTCAAGCAGGCGATATGGGACTGGCAGGTGCTAGGTGTTTGGTTCTCGCCATTGGTTTGCATTGTATATGTCCCGTTTGTGCTCCAAGCTGGCATTGTTTCTTCCCTTTCGCCGTAACAATTTTCTTCATTCAGGCCTTTCAATATGTATGGCATGTGTTGTGTTTTAGTGAGAATAGCATTCACGACGCGTCGTCCTCTTCTGCCCAAACGAGTCCCCATGTGGAGGCGACAGCTGGGCATCTTATGTGCTAACTCAAACGGAATACTTCGCCCTCTGGTCCTGCCCTTGTTCATCGGCCCTGCAGAACTTCCTTGCTATCATATCACTCAGCTTTCCGGCTTGTCGTCATCTTGAGATCTGCGTGAAGTTCTTTCGGCATAGAACCTCAGCTCCCATACACTAGCGGTGGACGGGTGCAAGGAGGAACGGGCACTCAGTACTCAGGCCTCAAGCCTCACTGGTAGAGACTGATATTGATACGAAGGAAATGTCATGAAAGAGTAATGGCTAGCAGTAACGTTCAATTGGCACTTTTCAGCCATTTACAGTGATCTGTCGCTTACTGCCTCGGTGATGAGGTTGAACGCCCGCCAACATTATTAGGAACGGAGACGGAGAAGACGAAAAGATGGGATCTTGGAGACATCGCGGTCCGTGACTAGGACCTGCCACAAATCTGTAGCCAGGGTCCCAATAACAAAGAACAGCGATTAATCCAGGGACGCAGGGCTCGTAGAGGAGAGGCTCGCGACCCCGAATGACCATCACTCCATGCTGGGTTCAAGTATCCAGCAGGGCTGTGTGACAACTGCGCAGGGACAGTAGCTACCTTGAGTCGAGGAGAGAGTGACGGAGGCGCTCAAGAGGAGGAAGAGAATCTCTTATAGATTGAGGTAAGAATACAGGATGCGGCTCGCGGCGACGGGACTTGAAGCCGACTGGACGCGCGGGGCCGTCCATGAGATCAGGTATCAATCCTGTCCCGACAGTGGGTTCAAATCATGGGAAGGCTACAAGCAGTACCGTAAGACGACGGAGACACATCCAGTCGTGATCTCATTCTGCGAGTACTGCAAAGGTTGTTGCGCGTGGCGACTCCCTCGACTGGCACCGCAACAAACACCTTATCGAGTGTCTCAACGTCACATCGGAGCTGAAGAGAACATGAAGCGCCGAGAGACGAAGAGGGTGCACAAGGACTTCATTGAGAGGTTAGAATGCAGTCTGACGACAGGTGAGGATATGGGAATCTCCTTCGCGCAAATCACTAAGGATATGTACCCGGAATTCTCGATGAAGGGAACTGGTTCTGGGTGGGAACAGTGTCGGCGGGTCCAAACCTGAAATCGCTTAAAAAAATCAAATTTATTTACGTGCTTACCGTGTTTCATTTTCCCTATTTTATTGATCGCGATGTTCGTACCGTAAGTGATGGCCCTACCGAGAAAAGGCAAATTCTTAGGCAAACAGAAGGTAGCGTCATTGACATGAAAGTACCACTATGGACGGTCTCAGTTCGAGATTGGAGATGGATTTTCGCGTACACATGGGATCGGACAGTGGACGTAGGACGCTTTTCATTATTGTCTGGCCGTCCACTATCCTTCATGACAACACGAAAGTTTCCAGCGTATTGTTGTTAGGACAGTCGGCAGCGTTCCGTGATAAGTATGTCATCAGGCATAATTTATATGATTTCGTATTAATTATGGTTACTACAGTAGGCCACCCGCTACATCGATCTCATCGATCTCATCGTCTTGAATCATCATGTCTACTCGACCTGAGTATACCAAAAACACCGGTACCGCCAATTCTCACCTTGACGTTAGGGTTCCTCCTGGATGGTATGTGACATTCTCATCCGTGAGTCTCTTTTACTGCCCTCCTGCCTCTACAATATATATCTGATATTGGTTTATCTCTATCTTTTGAGATCTCTCGCGAAACTTACAATCAGGTCATCAGATATAAGAATGATGCAAACCCCTCCCGGCCCGATACCCATTATTTTGGAAGCTATGTTCGAAAACCAAGTACCACACGTCCCAGTGGCCCCACCGCAATGTTGAATGAGAAGAACGGCTTTGACACGCACTCGATAACATCCCAGCGAAGGCAGATAACACTCAACTTGAGCTTCTACCACACCACAAACACGTCCTTGGGCCCGCAGCCAGTCGCCGCAACCCCCAACAACCGGAGCCATAGTATTGACGTCCTCCAGGTTTGTAGGCTCGCCTGTCGGCCTGGTTTTTCTGACAACCCTAATTTTCCTTGCGGTACAGGTGGATAAGCCCGATACGGCAGCTGAAACCATCCCTGATTATACAATGTTGATGGTAACGTCCACTCTTCAATTTTTTTCTCTATTCAGTAGTCATCACGCTCCTTGTGGGTGATCGAAAACAGATATTCGTCCAGGATGCGAGAGACCAGAGAAATCCCGAGCGTGGGATGTACGGTCATGCGTAAGTGCCCGCTCTCAATGTTGTTGACATCCAGCTGAGCGCAGGACGCTTTTCTATTCGTTTGTGATAGCGTTGCTACTATCCATCTTGTCAAGAAAAGGGACGAAAATGAAGACGATTCCGATTAAAGCTCTGGATTCACTTGGTGTTAAAACTCGATCGGTTGTAAAAGACAACGTGGTCACGTTTGTACGATGAAAGGTATTGAAAGCCTTGTGTTCTCATGAATTTAGTCGCAATCCAAATCTACAGTTTGTCACATTTTTTTCACTAGCGGTGACCTGTGCTGCACACTTGTGTTTTTTTTTCTTTTGTGGTGAACGACATAACTTGAAAAGTAAGAGCACTGTTATATTGTCAGATGCTCTCCCGGAACTGTCTTGACTGCCTTGACTGTGCAGTGAATAATGTCTGAAGTTGTTAGGGAGGTTCAGGCAGGGGTCAAGCTCAAGCTCGATCAAGATGGGCTTTGCCATGATGATGACGGCAGCGGGAAAACAGAGAGGAAATTGGAGTATCCTTAACCCATTCATCAAGCCAATGAAAAGCAGTAGACATCACATTTCATATTCGTATGTCTAACTGACAGAGGATAAATGGGCTCTACATATGCACGTCAATACAGTGGGACACGTGGAGTCTGCATTTCACACTTCCAAAAGATAGTGACCGTGTTCATGCACCGTGTGCTACAACCCGCCCTCATTCTGCATTGTAGGCCACACGTTCGCTCTTTTCTGTTGATGTCTACACTGAGTGATCTCTCGTGTGGAAAGAGTGGGTCATGGGCGGCGTTGGAGTGGGAGGACTGTCTTCAACAACGTCAGAGGAGGGCCGCCGCGCCTGGCGGACCGGATCGAGTCGGAAATTCCGACCTAGAGTCAAGTGTTACAATATCCAGTCATAATTCCCATGCCTAATACGCCGTGGAATCCCACAACTTGAGATGTAAGTAGACAGAGTTGTGTACGGTGACATAGGCAGTGCGAAAGTGACATGATCTATCCTACGTCCATGCCGTCTTCCGGCCCAAACAAGTCCCCATCTGGAGGAGGCAACTGAGCACCGTCTGCGCCGTTCAGTTGGATGATCGCTGGCATCTCGATGCCCTGCATAGGAAGTGGGTCCACTTCTTCCCTGTCCATCGCGTCTTCCCCGGCATCAACACCGTCGTCTCCCTCCACATCGTCCCCAGCCTCGCCCTCATCCGGCTCAGGCTCACCAGCCTTGCGAAGCCTCACCATCTCGATTATTTCGTCCTTCTGTCCCATCTTCACCTCAAGATCCGCACGGAGCTTCTTCAGCGCGTCCTCGAAACGCTTACGGATCAGAGGGTTGCCGGTGCTGGCGACCTCCGCTTCCTTCTTGCGCACAGCAAACTCGAGGTCGGCAATCTCCTCGTTCAGAAGCTGACGTGCCTGCTGTGTTTCATCGTCCTCATCCTCATCTTCTTCATCCTCGTCTTCGCTCTCATCTTCGTCGTCCTCATCATCATCCTCACCCTCGAGTTCACGATCGAGCTCCGCCGCGAGCTCCTCGTCAATGTCCCCGTCTGCTTCACCATCTTCACCGTCTTCATCGCTTTCGTCGCCGTCGGCCCCTCCACCAGGTGTCCCAGCATCATGTTCAGAATGGCCTCCTGGAGTTTGCGCCTCTAACCCGTCGTCTTGTTCGATGAACTCAGAGTCGGATAAATCGGGGTTCACATTGTCCAAGACCTCTACAAAGTCTATTTGAACAAAAGAAGTGGAATTGATGGCATAGAGACGTACCATACTTGACATCTTCTGCGAGAGCATCCTGCTCAAGCAGTCGCTCGACCTCCTGCTCAACGCTTTCTATTGTCCGTTTGTTTACCCGTCGCCTGAAGCGTCGCTTTCTCACATGATGGAGAGCTGGCGTGATGCCATGTGGCCAAATGAAGTCGTCGATATTGAAACTCTTTTGGTTACTTACTACCTCCTCGCTGGAGATTCGTTGTTCAACAAGGAGCATCTGCACATGTGTGAAACTAGGTGATCATGAACAAACAAAGGGACAAACCTGGCAGATATCAGCGACCTTGAACATTCTCTTATTGTTGATGGTTTTTTGAGCTTCAATAACACAAGGTAGATCGACCAGTTTCGCTGAATACATGTTATCCCCTACGTGGAAGACAGCGCGACGCGAGTCTGCTCTAAGATATCAACCATGCGCTGGGAGGACGTTCATTAGGAGTGTACCTTTAAACTTGAACCAGATATCAGATGAGATCTCACGGTCAGCCACCATCTCGCGTAGCTTGTTGCAATCCTCTCCAGGAGGCATGCGAAGTATGAACTGCTCTTCAAATGACAACTCCTCATCGTCGGAGTCGAGCTCGCGATCGAAAGGGCCAAGGAAGGACATGCCTGGAGCCAGGGCGGCGGCCTTTTCGCTCAACTTGAGCTTGAGCTTTGGCGCGGCTTTTGTCTTCGCCGAAGGACGCATTGGTCGAGCAGAGGTCGTATCACCACTGTCGGAATACGCCGGGGAGCTCTGCCTTCGAGCACGTAACGTCGCGGCTCTTTGTGGGCGGCCTTTGGCGGCCTGTACGGGCTGAGGATCTGCTGGTATCTTAGAGGGGCCCGCGACATCCTGAGTGTTAGAGTCGAGATCGTCGACAACGATGAGGTCTTCCTCCATCGGTTAGTGGTGTACGTCCGTGTGGGTGCACCCACACCAGACGGGCTGGCGGGCCGTTGATGTACAGCAGGCAGGCACGTGATTCAGTCTTCCCCCTTTGCACCACCGACTCACAACTCTG
>WNFO01004411.1_pt1 | contig 12141 bp, 22 predicted proteins | sample 5400251 | NCBI WGS metagenome assembly WNFO01 (sample SAMN13153354, study PRJNA577476) | soil metagenome | isolation source: 100 cm saprolite under Madrone tree | place: USA:California | collected 2016-06-14
TTTGTCACGTAAGCGCTGCTGTCGGCGATTTCGTTCCACCTGTTCCGGGTGCTTCTGGCGATATTTCTTCCAATAGTCCGGGTTCGCCTTGCGCCACTTCCGCGGACTCTCCAAGCACACCTGCTGGTACACCGGATCGGAAGCGATCTTTTGCCGATGATAATCGCGGCGGCGTTGGTTCTGGCATACGGGGTTACCGCAAACCTGTTGTTGACGATGATAAGGGGCAGGCTGAAAGACTTGCCGACAGAACCGGCAACGGCGATCCTTCATCAGGCGGCTCCGGATGAGAATGGGAGGGGTTCATTTTCTCTGGAAGCACCATTCAGGCGTCACGATTATGCGGTGGAGTGTCGTCTCGAAAATCAGAGATCTCTCAGCGAGGAATCGGGATAGGTGTTTGATGCGCTGCGCAGCTCCGCGTAACAATACACTCTGCATTAGAGCCCAAGTATGAGGAGTTCCAGCCCAGGACAATCTGGAGCCTCTCGAATGCATTCACGTCTGCATTCAAGGAACTGGATCCCATTCCGCAATTCAAGGCGACGGCGAAACTGGGCGAATTCCTCGAAGCCCGGTTCTCACAATCGTTCTAGGCCACAGGGGCGGGCCCGCCTCTCTCACATGTTTCAGCACGTCTGCCAAATCAGCGACGCGGGTTTCACGAGCGCCAGCCTGCACGGGAACAACCTAGGCGGCGAGCCGCCGCGGGTCTTCAAAAAGGCGCGCGGTAGCAGCCCCAAAAACAAAACCACCAACGTGAGCTACGTAAGCCACTCCGCCCGTCTGGACTGCTGCCACCGACCCGACGGTAAAGAGCTGGATGAGGAACCAAGCCACGATTAGAAGAGCGGCCGGAATCAGGGTGATACGCACGAACACGAAGATGATTAGAATCGTGCGAATCTGGTCGCGAGGGTACGTCACCAGAAACGCGCCCATGACGGCGGCAATTGCGCCGCTCGCGCCCAGATTGGGAACGGTGGAACTGGGGCTAACGGCAACTTGGGCCAGCATAGCCACTAGGCCCCCGACAATGTAAAACGCCAGATAGCGCAATGGATTCATCGAGTCTTCGATCTCGGGGCCAAAAGCCCACAAGAAGATCATGTTGCCGATGATGTGCGACCAACTCCCATGCAGGAACATAGCCGTCAGAATGGTGATCCAGCCACGCCCGGCCGTGATGTTCGCGGCGACTGCCGCCCACCTCAACACGAATGCATCGCCACCTCTCAGTTCAAGCGCAAAAACGAAGAAGTTCGTGAGAATGATGCAGATCGTAACGATGGGAAAATGCACGGGGCGTCCGGATGCGTCGCTTAACGGGATCAATGTCCCACGCTGTCTTCCTCCAATTCGCGGTGTCAACACCATCGTTTCGACAGTTCAACCTTACTGTTTGAAACACGGAAACTACAGAGGACGCTAAGATACACGAAAGAAGGGGGATACCTGCGACGGTGGCCTACCGTAATCTGTCGATGACGCGCGTGTTCCTTTACGCTGGATCTTTGCGAATCGATAGGAGGAGTGCAGATGTCATTCAAGACCTGGCTTCGTGCCGGTGCGACCGCAGTACTATCGCTGCGCTGTCTACGACAATTGCAGTGGCCCAGGGCATGGGCACGGCCACGACAAACACGACCACGACGATGATGATGACCGGGGCCATGGACGCGGGCACGGCCATGACCATGACCGCTATTCCGATCATGACCGCGATCAGATCCGCGGCTGGTACCGCATTCATTACTCAAGTGTCCCGCCGGGCTTGGCTAAGCGCGATCGTCTTCCTCCCGGATTGGAGCGCCAATTAGTGGTTCGTGGAACTCTGCCGCCGGGGCTTCAGAAGAAGATGCAGCCCTGCCCGCCGGACCTGGAAAGAATGCTTCCGCCTCCGCCTCCGAATTACGCGCACGTCGTGATCGGCGGCAATTTGGTTCTGCTGAATCGGGCGAACTTCCAGATCGCAGACGTTTTCCGCTTAGGGATCAACTAGGCAGGAAATCAGCGGTAGTAGCCTCCAAAAAGGAGACGGTTCATGAAAACGCTTCTGGCATTACTTTTGGCGTGTGCTTTTCTGCCTCCAGCCTTTGCCGACAACCAGAAGGAACAAGAGCGCGTGAAAGACTCTGGGGATGTCTTGAAAGAAATCCTCAATATCCCCGACGACATTCCTCAGGATCTGCTCGACAAAGCCGAGTGCCTGGTCATTCTGCCCTCAGTCAAGAAAGGCGCGTTCGGAATCGGCGGCAGCTTCGGCCGTGGCGTCATGATCTGCCGCAGCGGACAGCACTATACCGGCCTCTGGGGGCCGCCTGCCATGTATGCGCTTGAAGGCGTTAACATCGGCTTCCAGTTGGGTGGCGAAGCCACCGATTTCGTCCTGCTGGTGATGAATCCCAAAGGGGCGCGCTCGCTGCTGAGCAGTAAAGTCAAGCTTGGTGCCAATGCCTCCGCCGTCGCCGGTCCCAAGGGACGCTCCGGCGAAGCCGCCACCGACGTCGTGATGAACGCCGAGATTCTCTCTTATTCCCGCGCCAAGGGATTGTTCGCTGGCATCTCGCTCGAAGGTTCTACCCTGCGCTCCGACGGCAGCGCCAACGAAAGGCTGTACGGTCAAAAGCTAAGTGCGAAAGACATCATTGGATTGAGCAAGGTGAAGACTCCCGCCTGTGCCCAGGAGTTGGTAGCTATTCTCGACAAGAAAAGCCCCAAGAACCACTCCGACCCGAAATCACTGCAGTAATTTTGTGTGCGGGGGTGAGCGCCAGGGCGAGCGCCTGGGGTAGAGGCAACGCTACTCCCCGGAGGTGAAACCTGTCAACGCGAAGATTGCTGCGAAAAGGGGCCGGAATCGTTGCAGTGGTTGCCTGCCGAAATTGTTTCCTTCTGGCACGACTGCGATTCGAGGTTGTTGCAAACCGTGCCTTGGGGAAGAGACCGTGACGCCTGAAGAAGCATTTCGCGAGTGCCCTCGTTAATCTACGTGCCGGGCGCAATACCAAAGTCATCTATCTCCTTCCCACTTGCTGCCTTCCGATCCATTCATGTCACTCGATGATGCCATTTCCCGGCTTCTCCGTGAACTGACGGGGCGAGTTGCCAAGGAGCAGGACACCGACAAGCTCCATGATTTGGTCTTGGGAATCAACCGTCTTCTGGACGCCATGGAGACACAACTCGCAAAGGTTGAAGGGCACAGCGACAGTTAAGCTGCGGGTCTCCTACCTCCTTTGCAACGAACATCTTCAATAAGCCTCCTGATCCGCCTCATCATTGATCCGCTGCCGGGTCAGTGCAATCGCGGTATCCGACTCCGGCTTACTGACCGTCAAAACAGGCTTAGCCACGTCGCAGTTCGGGCAGTATGGCAGCGTGATGTGTTGGGCTTCACCCGTCTCTGCGGACGAGAGTGTGGCTTTTATCGGTTCAATAAGCGAACGGCAATCAGGGCAGTGGGTAATTTTCTGAACTTGGGAGAGAGTGTCAAAGTGTTAAAGAGAGTTCTGGAGAATTGAGGGGCGGCAAAGGGGGCATCGGGCAACTCCTACTGCTGGACGTCTTTCACGGTACAGTGTCGGATGATGCCCGTCCATTCAATACTGCAGGCTTTTACTAATTCTGACGCCAACTGCAACAGAAAACTCCCCGCCACCGAGCAATGCGGACTGACTCATCGCCAAACGGAGTCATCTGACCAGTTTGTGCGTCTCTGCTTGTAACGCAGAATTTACTTACCCTCTATGGCGATGTCGGTTTAGTGGTCAGCAGTCTTGGCCGAGCCGCGAATGTGTCTCACGGGGGAAGGCGGCGCATTCGTTACAAGCTGCGCGGCCATCTTCGTGCCCACACTTCACGTAAACCGTTGGTACAATTCCCAGCCATGGCTAATCTAACGTTGGTACTCAAACAACTGGAACAAGAACGCAACCGTCTCACGTCGCAACTTGAAAGTCTCAACAACGCACTCTCGGCGCTGAACGGAACCGGCAATAAGCGAACCGGCAGAACAATGTCCGCTGCGGGTCGCGCCCGGGTTGCCGCTGCTCAACGCGCAAGATGGGCGAAGGTCAAGGGACAAAGGGTTGTTTCCATCATCACTCACAAGAGGACGATGACGCCAGCCGCTCGCGGAAGAATCGCGGCTGCACAGAAGGCACGCTGGGCGAAGTGGCGGAAGGCACAAAAGGGCTAAGAGATGGAGTTCGATGTTCAACCCTGCCGACACCAGCTCAAGCGTCCACCAGATCTTGTGAAAGACGCTGACGGCGTTTCTTTCCTCCTGTTCGAGTGTCTCCGCTGCGGGTGCAGAGTAAGCCTGAGACTCGACTCAGAGGGCGAGATCGATGGGGAGTTCATCATCCCGCCTGAGCGGAAGCGTGCGTAAGACTATTTCGGAAATCGAGTTGGCCCCAGCCTCTTCGGAGCAAGACCGAGTCCGGTGACGCGGAGAAGGACCTTGGGGCGAGGAAGCAGACGCAACCGGCGGCGTCACCGGACATTCTTGGCGGGGGCAGAGAAAACCCAGCCGTTCGAGCGGGGCGATCTGTCAGCCGCGCAGCGCTCGGCTACGAATTCGTCTCAGATTCCTTGACGTCCGCATCCGCTTGTTTGGTGGCCTTTTTGGATTCTGCCTTGGAATCTGCCGTTGGGCGCAGTGTCTGGATGGCCTTGCCCAAGCTCATTGACTTGCTGCCGGTTCCAGCTGGACAGGCGGATCCCTTGGCTGGCGTCTGTCCAGTCATGTCAGCCTGCATGCAGGCGAAGCTAATTCCCAGATTCTTACTCACGTGAGCGGCGGCCACACACTGACCGAGGTTCTTGAATCCGGTGCAAGCCTGCTGCGCGGGCATTCCCGTCAGCTTCTGGATCTTTCCCGCGAGCGCCGTATTCTTGGTGAGGATCTGGTTGGTGGTCATGCCATGCGTCGAGCCGGAACTGCTGTTCATGCTTCCATGAGCCGCAGCGGCCGAGCCGTGACCCACGCCCGGGCCCATGCCGCCACCCGCTCCGTGGCCGTGCTGCGCAAATGCCGTAAGCGAAAAGACGACGACAGCCAGTGTGAGTAGCCAAGGCTTTGCATATTTCATGAAAGCTTACCTCCTGAGTATTTGCGTATGCTGCATCTGACAAGCTCGATTTAGTAACCACTACTCCTGCGGGCCAGGTATCCGACGTTGATTCCTATACCGAAGGAAATCGCATTCAGATCGTAGTTAACACTGCGCGTGTACCCCAACTCCATATCAAGGTACGGCGCCGGGTTGGCATCCACCCACGCAGAAAAGCCGTGATCGCCCGCCAGATCGGCGCTGCCCGTGGTCTGCTGGTTGTTCTCGAACGAGTGATGGTGACCGTTGGATTGCTTCGGCATGACTCTGCTGAAGATCGTTTGCTGGCCTGAAGGCAGAATGGCGTAACCTGAAGCGCCCACACTGAAGAACTTCCACAGATCGTAGTTAGCTCCGCCCTGCACATGTGTGTTGAAACCGAGCGCCGTGAACGGCCTAAGGAATAGGCGGGTGTCGGCGACCGTGTTGGAAACCCCAACTTCACCGAACGGCGTAATGCTGCCGAATGCGTGGTCGAAGTGGTTTGTCCAGTCATAGGTACCGCGCCCCGTGCTTAGACCCTTCTTGCTATCACCAACCGGCGCCGAACCGGTTACGACCGAACCAAAGTTGACCACCGGACCTCAGGACCTTGAACCGCAAATCCAAAGACGGGTTGCCAATGCCATTGCTGGAAGTTCCGCCCAGGGAAGTGGAAGCCCGCACAAAATAGAAGGGCACAGCCAAATCCATGCCGAAGTGCCGGTTGAAGTTGTAGCCGACGCTGGGACTGAATGCATAAACCTGTCCGTCGCTGTCGGAGGTGCCTTCAAAAGCGGCATAGGAGGTGAAGCCCGTGTCGTTTTTCAGAGCCGGTTTCGGACCGGACTGTGCACCAGCCGCCCCGGCCAACATCACCGCCGTTAAGACAAGCACAGCAGTAGCGTTGAAGCGTCTAATCATAGGTTTTCCGGAAATCTCATTCATTCGATGATGAAGGCCGCGACTCACGTCGGCGGAAAAGTAATCACGAAGGTAACCAGGCCGATACGCCTTCTACGGTTCTACGATGCATTCTATAAACCGCTCCCTTGTTGAGCGGTAACCCGAGTAAAATCAATGTCGTAGGGGCTAAGCTATGATCCTCTAATCGGATCGGAAGGTAGGCAGTTATTGCACAGGGAGTCCCGAAAATTCCCTGTGACTCCTGAAGAGGAAAAACGAGGCCACAAGAACTTAGTCCAGACTATACAATCATCGCCCGGAAGAACAGGCGGCTCGGCTGGGTGAATACTGTTACCTTTGCTTCCCACAGAGCCCTTTCGTGCCCATCTCAGCCGCTAGAGGGCGACCGCTCCATGGCTTGTCAAGCTGTTCAATAACTTATTATTTTCCATCTGCGGATGGTCCTACCTCGGAGGCCTAGTCTGATTCCGATTCGCCGGTTGCTGTCTTTCCTGCAAGTGCTGCTGCTGCTGGACGTGTCTTTGTTCTAATTGGTGGGTTTGTTGTTGGTGCCTTTGCTCCATCTGCTGATTTCTCGCTTCATTGGCCTGCTGTTGCGCCATCCGCTGGTGGTCCTGCTCCTGTTTCTGTTGGAGTCTCTGGTGCTCCTGTTGCTGCTTCGCGTACAGCTTTTCCTGCTGTTGCTGGTATTTCTGGTCGAGTCTTGCGTTTCCCGTGTTCGGAGAATCAGGGCGTGGATGGGGTGCAAGATCCTTTGCGTGAACCGAGGCAGGGGGGCGGGGAACATTGTTTCCTGGTCGCGGAACTGATGAATTGCCGCGGGGCTGTTCGGCAACACGATTGGCTTCTGGGTGATGCGGCGCTCCTGCTTCTTTGGCCGGTACGACTCCGCGCTCGTTAAATGCACCCGGCCGGGGAGTAGCTGCGACGGGCGGTCTTCCGTGGTTGGTCGACGCACGCAGTTCCGGATTGGCTCGTGCCGCTTGCAGATGTTGAGCTTGAGCACCTACTGGCGGGATGTGTCTCTCGCGCTGCGCAGCCTCTTGTTCATGCGTCGGACGTGCATTGATCCCGCCGTTACCGCCGTTGTAGCTGATGCGGTTCACGGTAGTGTTGTTGATCACGGTCGTGTTGTAAACATTGTGAATGTTGGTGACGTTCACGTTGTTCACAGAACGGTTGTAGAAAAACCGATCGTGGTCCCAACGCCCGCCTTCATATCCATTGCCGAAATAGCCGAAGCCGTAGTTGATCCCGCCATAGAACCCGACTCGCCGGCCCCAATAGCCCTCATGGAACAGAAATCGGTCGCCGCCCCAACCCCAATATCCTGGGGTCCAGAGGTAACCGGGTTCCGGCGCCAGGACCCATGTGCCGGGCACCCAGTAGTAGTCGCCGTAATCGTAATCGTAGGCCCAGTACCCGGGCGTCCAGATATAACCCTCGGCCGGGCAAAGGGGCTGTTCATACACAGGCAGGGCGGGGGGGCCGATCCTGATCGATATGCTGACCTGCGCAAACGATGCTGCCGACATGGTGAACACGACAAGCGCGAATAAAAAGGAACGAAAAGAGGGAAGAATACGCATCTCTGTTTCCTCTTGCTCATCATCCTTTGCTTGCCCGATGCCGCCATGCTGCTTCGGGTTGCGTGGATTGAGAGCGGTTTTTCGGGGCCCCCAAAATGTTCGGTCCAAGCTTCCGAATCTTAACCTTTCCAGAAGAAAGAACACCACCCACTGTTGGATGTTGCTACACGTTGCGTTTCAGCTGGGAAGTATCGAGTGTACATATGTGGAAGTCCAGAAGCTGGGATGGTTTCTCGAACCAACGAGCCAGGTGCTGGGCGTCCAGAATCCATTAAGGGTTTGACTTCGCAGCTACATTCCAGCCGGTACGTAGACTCGGTCGGCTGCGACCAACTCCGCATTCGGCACCTCCGTACGGAGCTTGAACGATTGGAACCCAGCCTTTTTTTCCGGCTTGGCGAGAAACGTCAGCAGGTATTGGCGGGTCAACCGGTGGCTCAAATCATCCAAATAAGGAGCAAACGAGACCGGAGCGCCGAAGCCTAGGTAGTAGGACTCTCCTCCTGTCCGGTCGGAGATCTCGGAAAGATAGTTCTGGCCCCAATTCATGCGCCAGAAACTGTGGCCAAAGTGGCCCACGCCGGGCGTATAGATCGAGTAAATGATGACTCCCGCGCGCTGCACTTCTTCAATGGCGGAGTCCACATATGGGTTACTGGGTCCGCCATCCCCAAAGCGATCGATGCCGTCGGAAACCATCAGGACCTCGCGGCGTACCGGCCCTTCGGGCCAGCGCTTGATCAAGTCAACCAGGGAGAAGTAGGGGCTTCCAGACCCGCCCGGGTCTCCCAACGGAAGTCGCAGGACTTTGGCCGCCTGCGTACGGTCATTGGTGGGATTCTGCAGGATTTCCGCGGTGCCGTTTCGCATATACGCCACGCCGATCGCCGTGGTTGACGGCTGCGCATTAATGAATTGGCGTATATCTTCCAACTGCGAACCAAGGCTGGTGCTGGCAGCGTCATCGATCAGGATGAACAGTTGAAGTCCTGCGCGCTCTCCTTGCAGCGGGATCCAGTCGCTAACCTTAGCCCGATCGCGACCTTGATAAACCATCACGTCTTCGCGGTTAATGACTGGAACGTTGGAACCGTGACGAGGTTCCACGGTCACCACCACATGTACCGGAACCCCACTAGACGACGCCTCCTGGGCCACCGCTGACCACAGGCCACTTGCGAGTGCGGCCACCGCAAGAAGTGCCCCTTCAATAAGGTGGGGTTTTCTCATCGACGCCTCCTTGGGAAATCGTGGGAAATAGCGGCCGACAATGGAGGCAACGCTACTCCGCGGAGACGAAACCTGTCAACGCGAAGATTCCTGCGAAAAAAAAGCTGGAATCGTTGATGAATTGGTGACGAGTTTTTCTGCGCGTGCGCGGAGCACGCCTTTTAGCGTGTTTGGACGCGGTTAGCGGCCCGAGCCAACACAACTGCACCCCCACGAGCTGGACTGTCCGTGGAGTTGCCAGAGCTCTTACCGATTAAAGGTTCGCCGTTCCCGGACCTCTCCCGCGGGCCGCCATGGAGGCGTCGGCACTGGAGTAGAATTCAATTTTCTCCAGCATTTTTCCCAGGAGGTCGCGCTCATGGACACGCCCAAAGAGCCAGATACTGGTCGCTCGGAAATGACCCTCATTGGCAAGTCGGTTGTGATCAAAGGCGAACTCTCGTGCAGCGAAGACCTTTATATAGATGGCCAGGTAGAAGGCACCATCAACCCGAGAGGAAATCGTCTGACCATAGGGCCGAACGGGCGCGTTAAAGCCAACGTCAACGCCTGCGCTGTGGTCGTGCAGGGTAAGCTGGAAGGCAATATTCAAGCGAGCGACCGGGTCGACCTTAAGCAGTCGGCCGTTGTGACCGGTGACATCGCGACCCAGCGCATCTCCATTGATGAAGGCGCATACTTCAAGGGAGGTGTCAACATCCAGAGAGAGGCGCCCAAGAAGGAAGTACTGGGTGCGACAGCGCTTTCCACTAAATGAGGCTGCTCTGTCGAGTGTTAGAGGGAAAAGGCGCGCGGAGGGCGCCTGAACAGGTTACGTGAAGGATCGCACTGGTTGCTTCGGGGTTCTTATGGAGCACATCGATAGCACGGGAAGTCGGCAGGACGACCAGTTCGACCCTGCGGCCCTCGGCCGCGTGCTGCCCTCTTCCATCACCGACAGTTTGCCGTAAGCCTCGGTCCCGATGACGAATTGGAGGCATTTCCTAGAGATCCTTATCCTCTCTTGAAAGCGGAGTGGGGCCGAAAGCCTGGCTAAACTCCTCGGACGGGTCCCTTCTTGCGTTTGCGGACTTCGCCACGATCAATGACGACAGTCGTGCTCGCGCGTAGACCGTCGAGCCGGATAGTGCCACCGGGATTTCGCTTCCCAAGCAGTCTGAAAGGGTCTCCAATGGTCCGTCAATCATTAGACACGATGGCGCCGGTGATCCCTGCTGACAGGTGCCTCGTGTTCACCGCTGCGGTAGAGTTTGGGACGAGCTTCATTGACGATCAGGGCACGCCCGCCGTGGACCGAACCGTTCAAGGCGCGAACCGCGTCTCGCGCCTCCCCAGCGCTAGCCATCTCCACGAACGCAAATCCCCGTGGTTGACCTGTGTCGCGATCCGTGACGGCCGTGACTGTGTTGACTGCTCCGTAGGCCGCGAACAGGGGCCGTAGCTCGTCTTCAGAAGTGGCAAAATCTAAGTTACCAACGTAGATGTTGGTCATGGCTTACCTCCGGTGGGTTGAGCATCGCTCTCCACTAATGGCCCAACCCGTCCCCAGTTTTACCCACGATTTCTAGTCAAAGTGATCTTGAGGCTGAGGCTAGGGCGGCTTTTCGTTGGTTGCTTCCTGCCACTTCGCCTTCTGCTTGAAGCCAGTCTTCTTCCGCATGGCCATCGATTTTGCCGCGCACCTCGTACAGCTCGTAAGCGCGAGCACGCACGTTCTCCTGATGAGTAGTGCTAGCTGCATCTCTCTTGATCAAAAGGTCGGGTTTCATTGAATTTTCTCCCTGATCTGTTGTCTGCCTCTGGGTTTTGGACGGTGGGTTTCGCCTGACTTGCAGGGCGGAACTCAAAGGTACGAGCAAAAAAACTCAAACACTCGGTTGTGCAGTGGGCGTACTGCCGGCTGCTATCGGTCGGTAAGGCTTATGCGACAGGCAGCAGTCTTAGCCTCTGCTGCACCGAGTCTTCAGGAACCTTGTGGTGGGACACGACCTCGTCAGCGCAGGTAGGAGACAGGTACGTTGGGGGTCCAACCAAGAAAGTCATCCGCTGGCCCGGATACTGGCGCCGAATCGACCTCCAAAACTGCACTGCTTCTTTGGATCTCTGGCGCACGTCCAGCAATACCAAATCGAAAAAGTCAGGCACCCAGAGCGATTCTGCTTCAGTGACGCTTTTGGCCGCGTGCACGTTAATTCCGCGTTTTCTCAGCACGCGGGCGCGCAGCTTCTGCATGGCTTCGTCGCCATCGATGATGAGCACGTTTTTCGTGCCCATTTGAAAAGAAATCGGCGATTGCCGGGGCAAAGAACACCTCCAAGTCTCTGGAGGCGGGCGTTTCGGAAAGCAGGGTTACCTTTGAGAAGCGGGCGTCACCAGAAAGATCTAAACCTCGACTCTTCTTGTCTCTTTCGAAAGGGGGCGGGGATCGGCCGCCCCCAGCCAAACGCGAAAGCCTGCCTGCTTTGACTCAGGCTGCTACACGAGCAGCGGTCTTTTGCAAGGTCGAGTTGGCCACATCAAAGTTTCGGATCTCAGGTGTACCCTCGACCACTTTCGCCAGGGCCTTCACCACTTCCGGATAGCTTCCGCGTTGATAGGCTTCCGCGTCTTCTTTCGTGTCCCAAAGACTGATGGCCACCAATTCCGTTCCGGATCCCGGGGCGACGAATACGATTTCGTCCTGGAAGCCGTGCTGTTTCCGAAGGATGGGAAGAACGTCGTTCTCGATCGTCTGGGTGAAGTCCGCACGGGTATTGGGCTTCAGGCGCATGGAAACATGACGAGCAAACATGTCAACCTCCTGGGTTGCGGGACTAAGAGGAGGGAACTTCAGATGGACTGCCTTAGTTCAGAGGATCTGAAAGAGGAGAAGACGTAATTCGCTCTGTCTGACAGCGTATGCCGAATCCCGGTGTTGTCAAGGCGCAAATGTCCTAGGTCACTACTGTCCGGCTAAAGGTCGAAGAGAATCAGTTGGTTGACGTTTTCGGGGAAATCGGTACCCGCATCGAAGGCCTGAAGGGCGCATAAAATAGGCGTTTTCTCGAAAAGCGTGACGCTTAGAATCTGTAGGGTTTGGTAAAGACTGGCCTCCAGGCCCAACCGCTTGCGTACGATCGCCACCAGCACGTAAACCGACACCGCGATCCAGATCTGGGTCTTCACCGCATTCTCGCTGGTCCCGTAGAAGGCCTTGATGCGCAGGTGCTGCTTGATCCACTTGAACAACTGTACGACATACTACCCACCAACAACGACCTGCGGAAGTCACGATCTACTACAGATTCCATCCCTTGCGT
>WNFO01017406.1_pt1 | contig 12141 bp, 11 predicted proteins | sample 5400251 | NCBI WGS metagenome assembly WNFO01 (sample SAMN13153354, study PRJNA577476) | soil metagenome | isolation source: 100 cm saprolite under Madrone tree | place: USA:California | collected 2016-06-14
GAGGGCCGATCGGCCGGCCCGCATGCGGGTGGAATGCTCGACCGTCGAGAGCTTCAGGACAATCATTCGCGTCGCGTCATCCGATGCATTGCCGGATCATGACTTCACGTCGAAAGTGCTATTTGAAAATCTTCCGCCCGGGCAGGATATTTTCTATCGGGTGCGGTTTGAAGACATCGGCGAACCCGGGATTTCGGGCGAAACCCAGGTCGGGCGTTTCCGGACCGCGCCGACAGACAAGAGCTCGAGATCGCGATCTTCCATCTCATTTGTCTGGTCCGGTGATACCGCGGGCCAGGGTTGGGGCATCGATCCCGCGCGTGGCGGCATGCGAACCTACAAGACCATGCTGGAAAGCCGCCCGGACTTTTTCATCCATTGCGGCGATCACATCTACGCCGACTGTCCGATCCCTTCAGAATTGAACCTGCCTGACGGCGGTATCTGGCGCAATATCGTGACCGAGGAAAAATCCGCCGTCGCGCACAGCCTTGAGCAGTTTCGCGGCAATTATAAATACAACCTGCTCGATGGTAATTTGCGCGCCTTCAATGCGCAGGTGCCGATGCTGGCGCAATGGGACGACCACGAAGTCACCAACGACTGGTCGCCGGTCGGGTCCGCCGATGAGACCGGCTACGCCGAGGACGGCAGCTCCAGGCTGGTGGTGCGCGCGGCCCGCGCGTTTCATGAGTTCATGCCGATCCGCAGCGTCCCTGCGGAAGAGGGGCGTGTCTATCGCCGGATCGGATACGGGCCGCTGCTCGACGTCTTTCTGATCGACATGCGCAGCTATCGCGATTCGACCTGGAACAAACGCGATGACCGCAGCGACACCTTCATTCTGGGCTCGGCGCAACTGGCGTGGCTGAAGCGGGAACTCGCGGCCTCTGATGCGACCTGGAAGGTGATTGCCGCCGACCTGCCGATCGGGTTGATCAGCGAGGACGCGATTGCGCTTGGCGATGGGCCCCCGGACCGGCGCGAGCACGAAATCGCCGATCTGTTGTCTTTCATGAAACGTGCCGGCGTGAGAAATACCGTGTGGCTGACCGCAGACATGCACTACACAGCCGCGCACCATTACGATCCGAATCGCGCGGTGTTTCAGGAGTTCGAGCCGTTCTGGGAATTCGTCTCCGGTCCGCTTCATGCGGGGACATGGGGTCCCGGCCAACTGGATAATACCTTCGGCCCGAAGGCGATGTATCAAAAAGGCTGCAGCGCGGAGCAGGGCGAAAATCTCGCCCCGTGTTTTGGCCTGCAGTTCTTCGGCCGCGTCGAGATCGACGGCCAAACGGAAATCATGACGGTGACCTTGAAGGATGTCGACAACCGGGATCTCTGGTCGGTCAATATCGAGCCGCGGCCCGATGCACGGCCGGGAACCATGCTGGCTCAGCATATCTGAGCGGTCTGGATCATGATCCGATTAGATTGAATCGGATCATGATCTCATCTCTTTGTTTGAGCATGATCTCCGCGCAAACGCGTTCCGCGTTTGTCGCGAGGGAAAACCGGTATCCACCCTCGCGTCAAGCCCGAGGGCATGCTTTTCCGGATCATGCTCCAAAGCGTCAGCGCGTCACGATCAGATAGCCGCCCAGCACCAGCACTAGGGACAGCAGGACCAGCGCGCCCGCCACGCCGGTGACGATCGCGAGCAGTTCGTTGGCCTCGAGCCATCGTCGTAATGCCTTGACCATAACTCGATCTTGATTTGGAACCTGCGCTGCGGGCAGACTGGCAAACGGCGGACCCGCTGTCCCACCTATCGCTTCAACGAAACGCCCGTTCATGCGGCATCGCCGGTGGTTCATCCGGTGTTTTAAGTCTTTAAGGAGTTCATCATGGAATATCTGCAAACCCAGCGCATCAGCCTGCCGCGGCTTGGGCTCGGCACCTTTCGCATGCAGGGCGATGTCTGCCGTGCGGCGGTCGAAAGCGCGCTCGGTCTCGGCTACCGGCATATCGACACCGCCGAAATGTATGGCAACGAAGACGCCATCGGGCCCGCCATCGCCGCATCCGGCGTCGCGCGCCGGGATCTGCACGTCACCACCAAGGTCTGGCATGAAAATCTCGCGCCGGATGCGATCCGCCGGGCGTTCGACACCAGCCTGAAAAAGCTGAAGCTCGATCACGTCGACCTCTATCTGGTGCACTGGCCCTCGAAAAACATGAACCTGCCGGCCATGTTCGAAAACTTGCTGAAGCTGAAAGAAGAGGGCCGCACCCGTGCCATCGGCGTCGCGAATTTCAATCTCGCGCTCCTGAAAACCGTGGTCGAGGAGATCAAGGCCCCGATCGCCTGCAACCAGATCGAATACCATGTGATGCTCGACCAGACGCCGGTGCGGAAATATCTTGCCGCCAGATCGATCCCGCTGGTGGCCTATTGCCCGCTGGCGCAGGGCCGGACGGCATCCGACGCGACGTTGATGGCGATCGGTCGCAAGCATGGCGCCAGCGCGGCGCAGGTGGCGTTGAAATGGCTGCTCGACCAGGATGGCGTCGCCGCGATCCCGAAGGCGTCGCGCCGCGAGAGCCAAAAGGCCAATCTCGACGCGCTGCATGTCGGGCTCGACGATGAGGACCGGCAGGCCATCGCGGCGCTGCCGAAAAACCAGCGTTGTGTCAGTCCCGGCTTTGCGCCGGCGTGGGATTAGGCCGTCAACCCATAAATTCGCCGATCGGAAATGCGCCGATCGGACTGACTCCCCGAGTCCGCTTTGTCCCCGAAGCCGACCAATCGTTGCATCGCAGCGAAACAATGCGATGGGCCAACCGGAAATCGCGACCCTTTCAGCGGTCCGGGAATGAGAATATAATTGCAGCTGCGCTTGGCTTGCTCCGGTGTGGTTACTGCATTCGATCCTGTTGCCGTCAACGGATGGCAACTCTGGCAGGCGATCTGGCAACAGCAATCGTCACCTAGACCAGTTCAAACTCGGCCTGAAGAACAACCTATTGAGACTCCACACTTAGAGCGACCGAAGGAAATTCAGAAGATCCTGCTGCTCGTCCTTCTTTAGTCGATTGAAAAATCTCGTCACCACCATATTGGCCTCGGATCCTGGACTCCGGTGTTCCTGAATTGCCCGCTTCAAATCCCTGGTCCGGCCATCATGAAGGAAGAAGATACGCTGCCCGAGTCCCCAGAGGGGCGCGGTCCGAAACTCTCTCGACGTGGCCTGGCCTTGACTAATCCCGTCGGCGAGTCCCTTCCCCATGTCGTGAAGCGCAAGGTCGGAGTACAGATTTGCCGCCTTCCCGCTGAGAGCTGCGACAGTGGAAGTGCCAGTTTGAAGGGTTGGCGTGTGGCATACCGCGCAGCCAACGTCGACAAAGAGTTTGCTGCCGTGTGCAACGGAAGCGGCTCCGCCCGGCGTGTCTTGCGACGGCGTCGGCGGCGCAAGAAAGCGCATGAATGCGGCGAATTTTTCGATATCACTCAGTACATCCAGGCCGCTCTTGTCGGGGTTCGTCGTGTCGTTTGGCGTCGGCTTGAATTGGCACTTCGCATTCTCTTCTCGCTCTGTCTCGAAGAGCTCATTTGAGATGCCCATCTCGACATTGTATGCCTCACCGGCAAATACCAGAAGAGATTTGTTCTGCGCCTTCCAGCCAAACCGCGAGATGGTGCCGTCATTGCCGTTTCGATTTTGGCGACCTGTCAGCGCGTGACCCGCATTGATGATGTTCACCCGGCCCTGGATTCCGTAGGGATTACCTCTCTTCTTCGGAAGGTTGTCCAGAATAACCTGGTCGGGAATCTGCTCGATCAGTCCCGCGCCGAACACGGGCGTTGGAATTCGGAATATCACATTCCCACGTCGCAGCTCGCGGGCGAAGTTGGGCTGCTGCAGAATACAGCCATCCGCGCCTGCAAGTCCCGCGATGGTAAATATCGAATGGACGCCGCCATCGGGGGTCTTACCGTCCGCGTTCAGCTTGAACCTCGCTTCGCGCACTGGACCACCCTCGGTAATGAAGCGCGGCAGATGGTTCGACTTTTGCAGATTCTTTTGGAAGAAATCGAACTGTGGATTGAGGTTAGGAGGGCTTGTACCACCGACGGCTGGCTGAGCGTGGCAGCCGGCGCAGCTATCGAGGTTCATTCTCGGCCCCAGGCCGTCAGGGACCTTGTCAATAGTCTTGAACTCATCGATTCCGGCGTTGAACAAGCTGGTCTGAGGCCCCGTCAAGCCGTCCAAAGGCTTACCGACCGCAGCGGCTCCCACGCGAGGCCCGGGATCGCGCGCGCTCTGCGCCTGCAAACTGACTGGGATGATCAAAATCAAAACAGAGATGATCAGCAATGCGATCGTGTTTGACTTCATCACGGCCAGCCCCTCCCCGTCCCGAGTTGATTGAGGCGAGAGCTGACAGCGGCAGGACGGCGTTTGCGTGGCTAGCAGCCCCAGACTTTTGAATTTTGCGTGGCAAATATACGTCGACGACAAGACCGGTCAGGTGCCCGTTGCGTGAATTCATCAACACGCCTGCGCGGACGGCCTGTGAGAGCCCGCTTTGCCTACAATAGCCGACGAACCATTGCTTCGAGAGCCTGTCTCGACGCCCTGCACGTGGGGATCGACGATGAGGACCGACCGGCCGTCGCCGCGCCGCCGAAGAACCAGCGCTTGGTGAATCCCGGTTTTGCGCCCGCGTGGGATGAGGGCGGGCTGGTCATCCTGAGGTGCGGCTTGGCGGCTCCGGAATCCACTAAGGCTTTGCGGTTGGCCACCCGACAATCCAGGTCAGAACTGGAAAAGGCGTGAAGAACTGCAAAAGAAAAACGCCAATCAGGAGCATCATTCCGTAGAGGAACACGCCTCGCAATATTCGATGCGCCAGCGGAGGGTACGGCGGCCTGTTGTCGGCGGGCCACGCAAAGCACTCCTCCCATTCTCGCTGAGAGACATTTGCTGGTCTGATTCTCTCGAGCGGCACCCACGCGCGATAAGCCTTGATGCCACGTTCTCGCGCAATGGCGCCTCTCAGGTACAGCAAGTTGGCCCGTCCGACCAAATCAATCGCGGCGTTGATGAGGAGGCGCACCAGGAACAGAAGCAATGAGCCGGCGAGGTACACATACGCAATCATGAAGCCCGATATGAGCCATGATTTGGTGAAGGATTTTACGGTAAAAACGGCCGAGAACAATTGCACCGTAGCGTCGACGAGTTTGTCCAGGGCACCGAAGATTTGACCGAAGATCGATCGATCGTCGGCGGCTTGCAGCCACAGAATTACGCCAATCACGACAGCGAACTGCAATAGGGGAAATCTCACCATGCTTCGTATTGGAGCCAAAATCAGCTTGATCATCCGGCGGGCTCTCCCAGAGTGGCATTCCTCACGGGGAATGGCCAAAAGTTCATGGCGATGTCTCTCTATCGCAGGACTGACTAACTCTACTACCTTTCGCTGACGGCAGTCTGCGCAAAAAAAGAATGGCCCCTCGGGGGGCCATTCTCGTGGTGTGCCTGTGTCGGGCTCAGTATTCGTGGTGACGATGCTTGACGATCACCACTCTGTCGGCGTGGCGATGACGCCAGCCTTCGTGCCAGCCGTGATCGCGATGTTCGCGGAACTCGGCGCGTGCGCCGTAGACGCGATGATGGTCGCGGTCGCCGCCGTGCCTGATCACAACGGTTTCAGCGCTGGCGATCGACGGCGCTGCGATAGCAATCGCGCCAAGAGCCGCAATAACACGGAGAGGCCAGCCAGGCATCCATTCGCTTTCCTGAGGGCAGCCTTCCATGGGCTCAACCCGGCGTTTCCTACATGCATTTATGCAGTGCCAGAGTTGGGTTGCCGTTGGCGGTGAATTTGCCGTTCCGGATGGTGTATTGGCCTTGCTGGCTGCGATTGTATACCGCGCGCAAGGCGCCGTCGGGCTCCAGAACAAATCCATACTCGCGGATCTGTTTGAGCTTGGGGAAGAAGACGCGCAAATTCAGCATGCCATTTCGGGAAACCTCGGCGGTGATCACTTCGCTTTCATCGGTGGTATCGCCGAAGTCGCGCCGGTGGATGACCCGGTCACCGGGAGCAATCTCATAGGCAAGCACAGCGCCTTTGCCCCTGTCGGGAGCAACCGAACAGTCCAGCGACCAGGATCCAATCAATCCCCATGCGCCTGCCGTCTCGGCGACCGTGTCCGCGGAAGCGTTGGACGCGAACGTCAGGGAGAAAAGGATAGCCAGCGCCGGTCGACTAAAAGGCCCACTCAAGTCTGGCGCCCCCGCTTTTCGTGGATGATCCGCGATCGCAGCCTAGCATTTGGATTTCGGCGCAAATGCGCCGGCTCTGGTTCGCCGGCGGCTTGCGGAAAGCCGGCACCCGGCGCATCATCCTCGCATAAGAAAACATATTCGGGGGGAACGCCAGCATGTCCGCATTGTCACGCCGCAATTTTCTCGGCCTTACCGGATCGGCTGCGGCCGCTGCACTGTCGGGACGCTTCGCGACACAGGCGGAGGCCGCGATGGGCTCCGCCGACAAGTTCGACCTTGTGATCAAGGGCGGCGAGGTGCTCGATCCCAGCCAGTCGCTGCGGGGAAAACGCGACATCGGCATTCGCTGGGGCGTGGTGGAAGCGATCGAGGCGGAAATCCCGGCGGCGCGTGCATCAAAAACCATCGACGCGTCCGGCAAACTGGTAACGCCCGGGCTGATCGACCTGCATTGCCACGTCTACCCCTACGGCTCGGCGATCGGTATTCCCGCCGACGAGCTGGTGCAATTTCAGGGCACCACCACGGTGGTGTCGGCGGGCGATGCCGGTGTCAACAATCTCGCGGCCTTGCGCCGCTACATCGTGGCGCAGTCGCGGGCGCGGATCTATGCATTCGTCCACATCGCCAACAACGGATTGTCGGCGTTCCCGGTCGCCGAGCTCTACAACATCGACAACGCGCAAGTCGAAGCCTGCGCCATGGCGCTGGCGGAAAATCCGGATTTCCTGATCGGTGTGAAAGTGCGGATGTCGGAGAACGTGATCTTCAAGCACGGCCTGGAACCGCTAAAGCGGGCGATCCAGGCCTGCGAGATGTCCGGCTGGCCGGCCAAGATGATGGTGCATATCGGCGGCGTCGAGACCGCCGGGTTGATGTCGAATATTCTGGACCTGCTGCGGCCCGGCGACGTGCTGACCCACGCCTATTCCGGCGCGCCGAACATGTCCGGCGCTTTCACCAACATCGTGCAGGACGGCAAGCTGTTGCCGGCGGCGCTCGCCGCCAAGCAGCGCGGCGTGATCTTCGATGTCGGCCATGGCGGCGGCAGTTTTGACTTTACCGTGGCGGAAGTGGCGATCCCCGCCGGCTGCGCGCCGGACACGATCTCATCCGACATTCATGTGTTCTCTGGAAATTCGCCTGGCGTGCCGTTCCTGCCGAACGTGATGAGCAAGTTCATGGCGATGGGCTTTTCGCTGGAGCAGGTGGTGACGATGACCACCACGGCACCCGCGAAAATCATCAACCGCGCGCCGAGGATCGGCACATTGCAGATCGGCGCGCCCGGCGATGTCGCGATCATGGACCTCGTGGAGGGGCCGGTCACGTTCCTCGATACCCGCAACAACAAGCGCGACGGCAAGGCCTATTTGAAGCCGGTGCAGACTGTGATCAACGGCGTGCCGTTCGGCCGGCCGTATCAATCGCCGTTCGCGGTGAGATAGCCGGCGTTTCCACCAAGTCACCAACCCATGTTCAATCAACACATCGTCGGGAGACGCCATGCGAACGCGAGTAAGTCTGAAGCCATTATTCTGCGTGACGGCCTTATTGGGAGCAGGATTTTTCGTGTCATCGGCGAGCGCGGCCACCTTTGTCTATGTCGGAAATGCCGAAAGCCAGGATGTCACCGTTCTGGAACTCAAATCGAGCGGCGATCTGACGCCGGTCGAAACGGCTGGTGTGCCCGGTCCCGCCAAGCCCGGTAGCTCGCTGCCGCTTGCGGTTAGCCCTGACAAGACGCGTCTTTATGTCGGCTTGCGCAACGAGCCGTATTCGGCGGTGACCTTCGCGATCGACGCCAGGACCGGCAAGCTGACGCTGTTGGGCTCCGGTCCGCTGGCCGATTCAATGGCCTATGTCGTTACCGACCGGAGCGCAAAGTTCCTGCTTGGTGCGTCGTATGGCGGCAACAAGGTCACGGTCAATCCGATCGGACCGAACGGCGTCGTGCAGCCGGCGTGGGAGATCATCGCGACGCAGCCGAATGCACATTGCATCGTGCCCGATCCATCGAACCGCTACGTGCTGCACACCAGTCTCGGCGGCGACCTTGTGTATCAGGAAAAATTCGACGTCAAGACCGGCAAGCTGACGCCGAACGATCCGCCGAGCGTCAGCATCAAGGCCAAAGCGGGTGCGCGTCATCTGGTGTTTTCGCCGAACAGGAAGTTCGTCTATCTGGTCAATGAACTGGACGCATCGATCTACGCTTTCCCGTGGGATGCCAAAACCGGTACCCTGAAGAAGGAAGTTCAGGTCGCCACCGCCTTGCCGAAAGGGTTCGAAGGCAAGCCGTGGGCGGCCGACATCCACCTCACGCCGGATGGCAGATTTCTCTACGCCTCCGAACGCACCACCAGCACGCTTGCGGCATTCAGCGTCGATCTCAAGACGGGATTGCTGACATCGATCGATTCCTATCCGACCGAAAAGCAGCCGCGCGGCTTCAACATTGATCCGACCGGCCGCTATCTGCTATCTGTCGGCCAATTGTCCAACAGCATGACGAGTTATGCGATCGACAAGGCGACCGGCAAGCTGACCAGGCTCAAGGAATATCCGGTGGGCAAGAATCCGAACTGGGTCGAGATCGTCAGCTTCTCGCGCTAAAGCGTTTTCAAGCGAAGTGGATTACCGGTTCGCGTGAAGAAAACGCGTCAAAACAAGAAATAGAGTCCCCCGTTCCGATTCAATCGGAACGGAAAAGGCTCTAGCATGGCCGCCGCCGTATCAATCGCCGTTGGCGGTGAGGTGAAATACCGGACGCAAACCAATGAGACCTTCGGACAGCAAGCCCGACGTCGTCATCGTCGGAGCCGGCATAGCGGGCAGCGCGCTCGCGATTTCGCTTGCCGGTTCAGGCCACGGCGTCACATTGCTGGAGAAGTCGACAGTTCATGTCGACCGGGTTCGCGGCGAATTCATTGTGCCGTGGGGCGTGGCGGAAGCCAAAACGCTCGGGATTCTGGATGTCCTGGAGAGCGCCGGCGGAAACTACACCGTCCGGTCGATTCCATACGGCGAGGAGCTTTCGCCGGAGGACGCCCGAAAATATTCGGTGCCGATGGATCAGATGGTTCCCGGCGTCAAGGGCGCCTTGAACCTCGGGCATCCCAGGATCTGCGACGCCCTTAACGAGGCCGCGCTCGCCGCCGGTGCCACGCTGCTTCGCGGGGTCGACCGCATTCAAGTCAGTGCCGGGCATCCTCCTCGAATTGAATTCGCACACTCCGGCCTGAACCACGCCCTTTCACCAAGGATCGTCATTGGAGCCGATGGCCGCGGCTCTACGGTCGCCCGCCAGGTCGGGTTCGAACGGCTGGCCGACCCGATCCATCACATCCTGAGCGGGCTTCTGGTGGAGGAAGCGCACGAGTGGCCGCTCGACGAACAGTCGATCGGCGTCGATGGCGACGTTGGATTTTATATTTTTCCTCAAGGTAACGGAAGGGTCCGGCTCTACGCCACTCACGGTCTCGTTCAACGCAACCGCTTCGAGATAGCGCTACCGAAAGATTCCTGCAGGCCTTTGACCGGCCGTCGATTCCGCACGGCGGTTCGCTTTCGCGAGGCCGGCCAGCCGGTCCCTGCCATGGCTATCCAAACAATGACGTCTGGATCGACAATCCCGTGGCTCCCGGTATCGTCCTGATCGGGGACGCCGCGGGCCACAACGACCCGTCGGGCGGGCAGGGGATCAGCATCGCCCTGAAAGATGCAAGGCTGGTCTGCGAAGCGCTCGACGCGACCAAAGCCTGGACTCCCGAAACGTTCGTCCCCTATGCGTCGCAGCGGCGCGAGCAGATGCGGCGGCTTCGGTTCAGCTCAAGGCTGCTTTCGACCTATCGGATGGAATTCACCGACCAAGCCAGGCAACGCCGACGGATGGGGCGCAAGCGTATGGCGGCCGATCCGGAATTAGCGCTTCCGTTCATGGCGCTGCAGAAGGGACCTTTTGCCGTTCCGAGCGAGGCCTTTTCGAAACGCATCTGGGACCGCTTGCTGGATTAGGTCGCGGCGGCAACGTCGAATTTCACGTCGGCGGATGATTTGATGCGCCGGCAATTTGTCGCTGCGCGCGGGCATCGCCGATGATGTCGGCCATGACCGCCCCGATGACCAAGGCGCCCCCGACAAGCGCCCGCAGAGCGGGAATCTCCTGGAACGCCAGCCACACCCAAAAGGGCATCAGTGGTGTCTCCAGCGTCGCGATCAGGGATGCCTGCCCGGATGGCAACAGGCGTGAGCCGAGAAAAAACAAAGTGAGACCCAACGCCACCTGAAAGAACCCGAACATCGCAAAAATGAAAACATCGGCTCCGGTCACGGTGGTGATGGATTGCGCGAAGGGGATGCTGACAAGGCTGCCCAGCACGTTCGACAACGCCGCGGCAGCCACCATCGGGGTGTTCTTGTGTCGTCGGACGGCGACGGTCATGGCTGCGATCGCAAGGGTCATGAGGCAAGCCAGGCCGATCCCGAAGATGTCGGAGCTCGCCTGCGCATCGCTGACAATGATGACGACGCCGCAGAACGCCACGAGGCTTGCCAGCAAGGTTCGCAACCGGGCGGCTTCTCGAAGCCATATCCACGCGAGCGCAGCGGCGACAAATGGTCCCGTTGCGATAATGACCGCTACATTCGACACGCTGGTGAGCTGCAGGGCCGGGATGAAACACACCATGCCCAGCGTTGACAGGGATGCGACGAGCCAGCCGCTCTTTCCCATCATTGCCAGATCCCGCAGGCCGGTTCGGCCTTGCGTCAGTACCAGAACGGCCGCAATGAGCCCTCCGCCGAACAGCCCTCGCCAGAACAATATTGTCCACGAATCGAAGGGAAGGAGCCGGGTGAAGAATGGCGCCGTACTCCAGGCCACGGCGGCGGCGATGACAAGGGCAATCCCGATCCGACGTTGTGCAGCAGTCTCCGTCATAAAAGGAATCCTGTGACCGGCTCATGTTCTGCCCCGCGGCGACAGGACACCGATTTGATGAAACCGCCTGGTATCTACGCGCGAACCTGCTTCTCCACATTCGCGATTCTGGCGGGCACGCCGAATTCCTTAGCGCACACTTCGGCCAGCACGGCAACGCCCTCGCGGATCTGCTCATGGGAGGGGTTCGCAAAGCACAGCCGCAGCCGGCAGCCGGCATAGGCCTCGTCGGTGGACCATTCGGGCCCGGGGTTTATGGCGACGCCGGCGGCAAGTGCTGACTGGTAGAGCTTTAAGGTGTCGACATTGTCGGGCAGTTTCACCCACAGGAAGATGCCGCCTTTGGGGTCTTCGAATTCCGCCGACGTTCCAAACTGCTCGTTGAGCGCCGCCATCAGCGTGTCGAGCTTGGCGCGCAGGCCGCGCGTCAGCTTCGGGACGTGGCTGGCAAAATGCGGCGCGCAGTATTCGGCGAGCACCATCTGCTCCAGCGCGCCGGAGCCGGCGTCGGTCTTCAGCGCCAGCATCCGCGACAACATGGCCCAGGGTGCGACGACGTAGCCGACCCGCAGCGCCGGCGCGATCGATTTTGAGAATGAGCCGATGTGGATGACGCCGGCATTTGTGCTCATGGAATACAGCGCCGGCGGGCGTTGCCCGTCCCAGATCAGGTCGGCATAGCAATCGTCCTCGAAGATCGGCACGCCATATTGTCCTGCGAGCTTCAACAGTTCGGTGCGGCGCGCCGCCGGCATGATGGTGCCGGTCGGATTCTGCACGGTCGGGATGGTATAGATATATTTCGGCGTGATGCCGCGGCGCTTGAGGTCCTCCAGCGCCGCCGCCAGCGCGTCCATCCGCATGCCGTCATGGTCGAGCAGAATGCGGACCAGGTTGACGCCAAGCCGTGTCAGCAGGTTCAGCGCGCCCTGGTAGGTGTCCCGCTCGATGATG
>WNFO01004412.1_pt1 | contig 12138 bp, 13 predicted proteins | sample 5400251 | NCBI WGS metagenome assembly WNFO01 (sample SAMN13153354, study PRJNA577476) | soil metagenome | isolation source: 100 cm saprolite under Madrone tree | place: USA:California | collected 2016-06-14
CTCCCCCGAGCCGGTGCGGCACGCCGAGCCCGCGGAGCAACACACTCCATGTCGATCTAATAGCAACAAAGCTGCATTTGATTCGATTCCGTCAAAATAAAAACTCGAAGTGTTCGGGAGTCGCGCCGCGCGATCGCCGTTGATGGACGCGCCGCTCACCGCTTCCAGAATTCCGTTTTCGAAACGGTCGCGCATGGCGCGCACGCGATTCTGTTCTTCCTCAATTGATTCGGCGGCGCGCTCAGCGGCTTTTCCCAATCCAACGATCGAAGCGACATTTTCTGTTCCGGCTCGTCTTCCGTCTTCCTGACCTCCGCCGATGATCGACGGTTGAAAACGAGAATTCCGCTTAACGTAGAGTGCGCCGACGCCTTTCGGTCCATGAAATTTGTGCGCGGAGAGCGAGAGAAAATTGATCGGGGATTCGCCGAGCCTGATCGGAATTTTTCCGGCCGCCTGCACCGCATCGGTGTGGAAGAATACCCCTTTCTTGCGACAAAGTTCCGCGATTTTCTCGACCGGAAACAAAACCCCGGTCTCATTATTGGCCCACATCACCGAGACGATTGCCGTGCTCGGCCGGATTGCTTGCTCGAGCTCGCCAAGATCGACATGGCCGTCTCGATCGACGCCAAGAAATGTGACTGCGCAGCCGCGTTTGGCGAGCGCTTCGCAATGCCGCAGGATGGCGCTGTGCTCTACCGCGGTCGTGACGATGTGTTTGCGGGAAGGATCGATCTGGAGCGCGGAATTGATGGCCGCGTTGTTTGATTCAGTTCCGCAACTCGTGAACACGATCTCGCTCGCTTGGCACCCAAGTAGAAACGCAACCCGTTCGCGCGCCCGATCGATTGCCTTCCGGACTTGCCCGGCAAATTGGTAACCGCTCGACGGATTGCCGTAAAACTCCGTCAGGAACGGCAGCATCTCCTCGATGACCGCGGGATCCAGCTGCGTGGTGGCGTTGTTATCCAGGTAAATGATTTTGCCGTCCGCAATCATCGTTTGAATCTAAAATCGGAGTTTCTTCCCGCTAAATTACTCTTCCACCCGCGGCTGACTCCCGGCGTGCTTCGGCTCCTGGTGCGTGTAGCGAAAATACAAATTGCGGAGATAAATCGGGAGCGGAAGCACGCTTTGCAGCACCCCCACAGAATCGTGCCGGTAAATCGCGAAGTAGGCGAGCAACAAAAACGATCCCAGAGCGCTGCATTCCCAGAACCCAAAAGGAATCACGCTCTTGCGCGCCCGCTCCGAAGCGATCCACTGGATCAAGAAGCGCAGGCCGAAAATGATGCTGCCGCTGAGGCCGATAATCTTCCAAGGAGTGAGCGCGAGCCCGAAGAATTTCGTTTCGGCGAGAAAATGCAAGCTGTTCATAACGGCGGAAACGTTGAGACAGATCACGTGCCCTGAACAGCTTTTTGTTCTGCGGCACAAGTTTCTAACTTGCGAACCGTCGGGTTCCGGCAAGCTGGAAGCTTGCCGCACTTCCGTCTAAATTGCGGCCATGACTTCGATCTGGGGCCGGGCCAATCCGCAACTGCGCGATCTGGCCGTTTATGAACCCGGAAAGCCAATCGAGGAAACGGCGCGCGAGCTCCAGGTCGATCCAGGCGCAATCATCAAGCTCGCCTCGAACGAGAACCCACTTGGTCCGTCGCCGAAAGCAATTCAAGCGATGAGCGCCGCATTGGAAACCGGCCAGCTTTATCCAGACGGCGGCGGTTTTTATTTGCGCAGCGCGCTCGCCGCCAGGCTCGGTTTCGCGCGCGAGAACATCATTCTCGGGAACGGATCAAACGAAGTGATCGAGTTTCTCGGTCACGCGTTTCTAAATCCCGGCGATGACGTGATCGTCTCCGAGCACGCCTTCATCGCCTACAAATTGATCGCGACCCTCTTCGGTGCGCGCACGATTGAAACGCCCAGCCCGGATTATGAGCACGATCTCGAGGCGATGCTCAATGCGATGACGCCGAAAACGAGAATAATTTTCATCGCCAATCCAAACAACCCGACCGGGACGTTGATCTCGCAGGTAAAGATCGACAAGTTCATCTCGTGCCTGCCGGAAAACATCGTCACCGTGTTCGACGAAGCTTATTTCGAGTTTCTCGAGAATCCGCCCGACACACTTCAGTACATTCGCGACGGTCGGGACATCGTCGTCCTGCGCACGTTTTCGAAAATTCACGGCCTCGCCAGTTTGCGCGTCGGCTACGGAATTGCCCGGCGCGAATTGATCGAGGTACTCCAAAAAACGAGGCAGCCATTCAACGTTAACCAAATCGCGCAGGTCGGGGCCCTCGCCGCGCTCACGGACGAGGCGCATCAACGCGAAACGCAAGAGATTGTCGATGCAGGCCGCAACTATTTGCAGGAGCAATTTCGTGAAATGAAACTCAAGTTCGTGCCGGGCGCGGCAAATTTCGTCATGGTGAATGTCGGCGACGGAGCAGTTGTCTTTAAGAAACTGCTCGCGCAAAAAATTATCGTGCGCCCGCTTAAGGGCTACAACTTGCCGGAATGGGTCCGCATTACCGTCGGAACGATGGAGCAAAATAAAAAATGCATCGCAGCACTGAAGAAAGTTCTATTGTAAGCTCGACTTCCGCCGAAGATCGACAATTGATAGCGGGCGATACGATCGCTGCGATCTCGACGCCCGCAGGCGAAGGGGCGATTGCGCTGGTCCGGATTTCCGGTGCTGATTCGATCGCCGTCGCTGACAAAATTTGTCGCGCAAAAGCGACGCCGTCGGAATTTGCGTCGCATGTCCAGCATTTTGGCGAGATTGTCGATGAAACGGAGCGGTTGATCGATCAAGTGATGATGTCGATCCATCGCGCACCGGCCAGTTACACTGGGGAAGACTTGGTCGAAATCAGTTGCCACGGCGGAATGTTGGTAAGCGCGCGCGTGCTGGAAGCTTGTCTGCGCGCCGGCGCCCGCGCCGCGCGTCCGGGCGAGTTTACCGAACGCGCATTTCTCAACGGCAAAATGGATCTCACCCAAGCCGAAGCCGTTATCGATTTGATTCGCGCCAAAACCGATCTCGCTCTGCGCTCCGCGACCGAGCAACTCGAAGGCAGACTCGGCGAAAGAATTAGGAAACTCCGCGACGAATTGATTTCTCTAATCGCGCACATCGAAGCGTCGATCGATTTTCCCGAAGAAGGAATCGCCCCTGATGAAGATGAAAGATTAAGCGCGCGACTCGATTCAATTCGCAATGAAATATCGATCTTACTTGCGACTGCCGGCCAAGGCCGGATTCTGCGCGAAGGCGTCCGCGTCGTGATTTACGGCGCGACCAATGCCGGCAAATCGAGTTTGCTCAATGGGCTGCTCGGTTATGAGCGCGTGATCGTGAGCGAAACTCATGGAACAACTCGCGACACTATCGAAGAGATGATCAATCTCCGCGGCGTGCCGGTCCGTTTGCTCGACACGGCCGGGCTGCGCACCTCGACCAGCAAACTTGAGCGCGAAGGAATCGCGCGCACGGAAAAGTCGCTGGAAATGGCTGACCTCCGCTTGCACATTGTTGATGGCAACGCACCCAAACCCTCTCATTTCGGAAAACAAACCGCGAACGGGAATGAAATTGTCTTGCTGAACAAGAGCGATTTGTCCGAGCACAGCGACTGGAAACATTTCGCCGCGCTGCGTATTTCTTGCCGAACGGGAGAAGGTTTGGCGGACCTGGAAAAGGAAATTCTGGCTCGAATTACAATGCAGAACTTGCGGCCGGAAAGCGTAGTGACGATCAACCTGCGCCATCGCGATTGTCTGCGGCGCGCACTGGAAGCATGCGATCGCGCACGCAAGACGATGAACGACGGGCTCGCGCCGGAATACTTTTCTGTCGATCTGAATGAGGCGTTGCGTGCAGTGGGTGAAGTGATTGGCACGGTCGAGGTCGAACAGATTCTCGATTCCGTCTTTGGCCAGTTTTGCATCGGCAAATGAGAGCGCGACGGGAAGACAGGCGTCCCACCCGCCGGTGCACCGCGAAGCAACGACACGCTCGCCACGGGACGAGTCCGTCCGGCTGGCGGACTGGCAGCATGTGTGCCATGACAGCCTGGAAGGCTGTCTTCCGGCTGTGAATGCCTACGAGCGATTCGTTAGGCCGCTTCTTTTTTCGATCGATCCGGAAACGGCGCATCATTTCACGATCGCATTCCTGCGCCGCGCTTCCCAGGTCGATGTGGCCCTGCGTGCACTGAAGTTTTTTGAACCCCCGCCGAAACCAAAAGCCGTTTTCGGCCTGACTTTTCGAAATCCGATCGGACTGGCCGCCGGTTTCGATAAGAACGGCGTTGCCTTGCCCGCGTTGGCCGCGCTCGGTTTTGGTTTCATTGAGGTCGGCACTGTGACCGCCAAACCGCAGCCCGGAAATCCGAAGCCGCGCATTTTTCGATTCCCAGAGCAAGCGGCGTTGATCAATCGCCTCGGATTCGACAACGAAGGGGCGGATGCGATCGCGCGACGGCTGCGCAAATTGCACGCGCGCGGACGCTGGCCGGCGGTCCCGATCGGCATCAACATCGGCAAATCGAGGACGACGCCGCTGGAAGGGGCGACCGACGATTACCTCTACTCCTTCCGTCTGCTTCGTGAGTTTGCCGATTACATCGTGCTGAATGTCAGCTCGCCGAACACACGGGGCTTACGCGAGTTGCAGGAACCGGCTGCGCTGTCGCAGTTGCTGCGCGCCATTGCCGACAAGAATCAAATTACGCGTAAACCGATACTCGTGAAAATTGCGCCCGACCTTTCGCCTAACGAGTTAGATGAGATCATCGCGACCTGCGAAGAGAATAAAGTCGCGGGGATCATTGTCACGAACACGACGGTCGATCATTCGTCGATCCCGCCGGCGCTTGATCAAGAGGGCGGCTTGAGTGGCGCGCCGCTGCGCGAAAAATCGACTGCGTTGGTCCGCGCCATCGCCGCAAGATCGACAATCCCCGTGATCGCTTCCGGCGGAATTTTCGATGCGGAATCCGCGCGCGAAAAAATCGAGGCCGGCGCACAACTCGTCCAAATTTACACTGGCTATATTTATCGCGGCCCGTCACTCCTCCGCGAGATCGCCGAAACCATGTTGTAAGATCGGCAATCGGGACGCCCGATTCTATTGCGGAGAAGTTTCCGGCTCCGGCGGCGTGGATTCGCGCGGTTCCCAAGCTTGATGGTGCCAGCGCCGGTGCCGGGCTTCGATCGCTTGCAATTTGGCGCGCTGTTCCTCAGTGAGATCGGCCGCCATTTCCCGATGCGCTTCCGCGATCGTTTCGTGGACGCGTCGCCCGGTGCTCCCTCTAATCTCTTCCAGTTGGGCGGCCGCTTTATCGAGTATCGGCGATATTTTGGCGACTTGTTCCGGCGTTAAGTTCAGCTGCGCCCGAAAGCGGTCGCGCATTTTTTCGCTCATCATTCCCCGATGAGGCGGCGCGAAGAAAAGATGGCGCGCGTGCGACGCCCCAAAGAAAGCGCCCGTCATTCCGCCCGCGACGAAGACAAGGACGAAACCGACGATTAATTTCCATCTCAACGCGCGATTCATTGCAAAAATTCGTCTTGAATCGCGGAATCCGCGATGGCGAATTCATTGGCCAACGGCTCGCTGCTCTCGCGGCTTTGACCGGCTTCGCGATACGCGCCCGCCGCGGCCACGACCGCGACGGCGACGGCAATGAGCGCGACGCGCCGAACCAGACGCGCCAGGCCGAGCGACGCAGCCTTCTCCTTCGCGCGCCAGAGCGCGACGACACGCGTATCGAATCCGAACGGCGCCTCCAGCAGAGCCTCTTCCATGCTCAGCGCCGCTGCTCGGAGCAACCGATCGATTTTTCCATCCACATCCGTCATAAATTTTCTCTCACGGAAATTTTGGCCAGCTGATCTTTCATTTTCTGCCGCGCCCGAAACGCCCGCACTTTGATAAGGGCCACGCTCCAGCCGGTGATCTTGCGGATTTCCTCAACAGAACGTCCTTGCAAGTAAAGCAGATCGATGGCGAGCCGCTCGACCGGTTTTAATAGACCAAGAAGGTGCTCGACGAGTTGACGGGAAGCAAACCGCTCGTCCGGCGCCAGCTCGCGAGCTGAGGCGGCGAGATTTTCCACGACGGCTTGTTCCTCCTCGCTCAAATCGGCGTAGCGCAATTCGGGGCGCGCTTTCTCAGCCTCGATTTGGTTGAGGCAGGTGTTCACAGCGATGCGCGAGACCCAATGTTCGAGCGGCACTTTGCCCGAAAATTGAGATAATTTTTGAAATACTTTGATGAAAATCATCTGACAAAGGTCCTCCTCGGCCGTGCGTCGCGGACGATGCGCGCGCACCAATTTCGCCACCAGCGGAAAGAGCCGCCGAACCAGTTCGCGAGCCGCTTCGTCGTCATTCCGGAGCGCAGCTTCAACCAGTGCGCCTGCATCAAGATCATCCATGTAGTCGAGATCGCATCCACACTATTAGGTAAGACCAGCCTGGACACGTTATGGTTACAAGTTGTCGTCGGACCGACAAACAAGAAATGTAACCCGCGCGAGTCCTGTCCGGTCATCACCTTTGAAAGGGAGCGTAAAAGCGCTTCGGAGAAACAACAAAACAACAAACAGGAACAAATATGAAACGAAACTTGCTTACACTCGCTGCCGTCGGCGCGATCGCGCTCGGCGGCTTTGCCATTGCGCAAGCGCAAGGCGGTCCCGGCCGGTGCCATGGCCAGGGGTTCAGTCTCGAACACTTGACCAAGACGCTGAGCCTTACGTCTGATCAACAGTCAAAGGTTCAGCCGATTCTCGATCAAGCCAAACCGCAGATCATCGCCATCCACAAGGACGCGATGCAGAAAACTCAGGCGGTAATGGGCAGCACCATGTCCCAAATTCGTCCGGTGCTTACGCCTGAACAGCAGACGAAATTCGACGCCCTGCAAAAGGCCCACCAGGACATGCGCGCTGCGCAGCAAGAACTTCACAACGCAATGCAGGAATAACTTCGGTTATTTTTGGGGTGAAGCGGCGGCGATTCGGGAAGGGTCGCCGCCGCATTTTTTTCGCCCAACGCCCGCGGTGAGCAAGGCTTCAGCCCCGCTTGTTTTTCAACGAAAATAAGAGCGTGATCACGCCGAGCGTTGCCAATATCGCGGCGACCACGAATCCGGCCGTGGAAATTTCGAGACGGGCGTGGAATTGCGATTTCATCCGCGCCGCGGCGCCAATCAAAGAAAACAACAGCGCCATGTAAATCAAGATTAGGCTGATCGCTTTTTGGGTATCGGCAGAGATCTTCATTCCAAGAATTGTACGGCGTCTGTGGTAGACGCCAACCTTAGATCACCTTCATCACGCGGCGAGCAATCAGATATGGTCGCGCGGGAAAAATCAAGTGCGCACTTATTTCTGCTTCTGATTTTTCGCCAAACGGAACGAGCCATCGCGCGATAAAACCAACCCCGAAAACCGGAAAACAATCAGAAAGCCACGCTCCGCCGCCATTCGGCGAGGAATCACGAATCACGAATAACGAAAACAGTGTTCCAGCGCTCCTTCGTCATTTGAGCATTCGGGCTTCTTTCGTCATTTGTCATTCGTGCTTCGTCATTGCCTTCAGTTCACCCACTTATCACTCTGGGAAACCAGGATGGGCAATTCTTCCATCATGTACTGGGTTTTGCCGACCGCGCCGATCATGTGCGTGCCGGTGGCGCTGTACCACTTCTTCGACATCTCCTCGCCGGTGTGGCAGCCCCAACTCTTGATGTAAGCGCGACGCGCAAAAATACCGCGGCTGATCTTGGTCAACTCGGAGTCGTGCAGCCACGATTTACAGGCGCTGTCGATGTTGTTGCTGTAATCGAACATGAAACAGGCCCGGTTGGAATGTCCGAAATATTCGAAGCCCGTTATCTTCAGGCGTTCGCGGTTCTGGCCGTTGTTCAAGTAGTTGATCACCTCGCTCCCGTTCTGAAAATAAATCAGGTTGAGATGAAACTTCTCCCCCACCGAATTGATGTAGCCGATCAAGTCCTGGTGTTCCTGTTTGGCCCGGTCGAGATAACCTTGCTTATAAACAAGCATGGTAATCATGGCGTCAGGCCCGAGCTGGGCACGCACCTGTTCAGTGCGCAAGCGTGCGGCGTGGAGGAAGTTTGCCCACCAATGATCGTGCGGGTAGGCTTTGTATTGCTCCCATTGATGCAAGGAAGGGCCGCCCACGAGCAAAATGTATTCGCCGCTCGCCCCGCGGGCTTGGACCGCAACTGCGACAGCCAATGAGAAGATAACAAGCAACCGTTTCATCGAATGGAGGAGAGCACTATCTATGCTGAAGACGGAATTGCGCAAGCGGTCGGTGGATCGAGCAGTCCCTTGGCCGCCTTCGGACGGACTCGTCCCGTGGCGAGCCCGGCCGATCCACCTAAAGCTCGTTGCGTATGAGATCTTCCCATGTTTGTCGTTTGCGAATGAGGGCGAATTTGTCGCCACGTACGAGCGCTTCGGCCGGGAGCGGCCGCGAATTGTAGTTCGAGGCCATGACAAATCCGTAGGCGCCCGCGCTCATGATCGCGAGTAGATCGCCGTCGCGCACTTCGGGCATCTCGCGATCGAGCGCGAAGAAATCACCCGTCTCGCAAACCGGACCGACGATGTCGATCTTTTCCGTGTTCTTGCTCCTGCTCGGTTCCTCCACTGGAACGATCTCGTGAAAACTGTGGTAAAGCGACGGGCGGATGAGGTCGTTCATGCCCGCATCGACAATGGCGAATTTTTTTTGGCCGGTGCGCTTGATGTAACGAATCCGAGTAAGCAAGACTCCAGCGTTGCCCACGAGCAAGCGGCCCGGCTCCAGCAGAATCCGCAATTTCAATTCGCGCAGTGGCGGCAAGATTGCATCGACATATTGCTGGATCGACAACTGATTCGTGCCTTGTTCTTTTCTCATGCTCTTGTCCGCCAATCGGACGGACTCGTCCTGCGGCGAGCTCGTGCTCGAATCCCACCAATCGCTGCTGCCGCTCATGAACGACGATTCGTAAACGATCCCGACTCCCCCACCGATGCTGACGAACTCGATCTCGTATTTCGCTTTTAATTCGAGAACGAGCGGCGCGATTTTCTTGATCGCATCTACGAACGGCTGCGTCTCGATGATCTGCGAGCCGATGTGCATTTGCACGCCGACGATGTCGATGTTGCGCATTTTCGCGGCGCGCGCATAAACCGCGGCGATCCGATCGAGCGCGATGCCGAACTTGTTCTCGCGTAAGCCGGTCGAAATGTACTCGTGCGTGTGTGGATCGACATCAGGATTGGCGCGCAACGCAATTCGCGCGCGCAAATGTTTGGCTCCAGCAATCCGGTCGATGCACTCCAGCTCGGCCTCGCTCTCGACATTGAAGCTGTAAACGCACTGCTCAAGCGCGTACTCGATTTCCTCGAGCGATTTGCCCACCCCGGCGAACGTGCAGCGCGCCGCATCGCCGCCAGCCGCGAGCACGCGGAAAAGTTCGCCACCCGAAACGATGTCGAATCCAGCGCCCGCTTGGGCAAGCAGCTTTAGAATCGCGCGGGTCGAGTTCGCTTTGACCGCGTAGCAAATCAAATGATCCAACTCAGGCAGCGCGGCATCGAGCCGGCGGTAATGATCGAGAATTGTTTCCGCGCTATAAACATAGAGCGGCGTTCCAAACTCTCGCGCCACCCGCGCAAGATCGACATCTTCGCAGTGGAGACGCCCGTCGCCGTAATGAAAGGAGTGCATGCCGAAAGCTCATCTTCCTTGTAGTGGCAGCCGTGCCGGCTGCAATTTATTTCAAAAGCGGGCGACACCCGTTCGACTGCGCTCAGGCCAGGGCTGCCATTGCAGTTTGACTGCCGGCTGGGCCGCTCAAAAATCGGACGCCGTTCCGTAAAAGCCGCGGCGCTGGTTCAGCGATGCGTCTGCCTACGACTTCTCGACCACGATCCTAAGACTCTTGGCGTTCCTAACGAATCGCCGGAATCAGAATGCTCCCCCGGTCGAGCGGATCAACTCCACGACGGCGTTTGCTCCATTGAACAACGGCAACGCGGTCGTCATCATGAGTAGGAAAAAAGCCGCGGCCTCAGTCGCGAAGTGCTGATGCGCTTCGCGCGCGAAGTAATCCCGGCCAATAGCACGGAAGGACGTTTTGCAGGCGCCTGCGCATCGACTACCAGCATCGGCGCTTGCCGGGTAGTAATTGGAGTCCGTCCTAGGGAACACACGCCTTTTGCGCGAGACGACGAAGACGGAAGCAGATCGACGATTAATTGGGAATATCGGTTTCATGCAAACTGCTCTGACCTCTATGAAAGCATGGGCTCGGCTCCATACTCCGTTGTGCCGTGCTCAACGTCTCCGTCGGCACCGCCTTCCGCATATTCCGCGACCCTAGCCTCCGCCCTCCGCTAGGAAGCGGCGCCGGCGCGATCCTGATCGCCGGCTGCGCCGGTAAATTCAGCGCCAGCTTCTCAAAAAACGCCTGCCGATTCGGGTATGCTATCTGACCAATCGTTGTGTGCATTTTGGTTGTTCGGCTTGTGCGAGCTGCGTTCCTCGCTCTCTTGGGTGGAGCGTTCTAAATTCAGTCACAGGCAGTTACCCGCGCGCGTTGTAGTCCCGGTCCCACCGCACCGATGCGTTCTCGTTTTATCTACGATTTCTCGACAATGATTGTGCCAGTCATCTTCGGGTGAACGGAGCAGAAGTAGGTATATGTACCAGGAGCGCCGGCAGTGATCGTGAATTCTTGATCCGTGTCCAGAGGGGCGGATTTCTTAAACTGCTTCTCCACGCTCACGACTGTGTGCGGTTCTTCGTCCCGATTAATCCAAGTTATCTTTTCTCCCGCCTTCACTGTCAGAGTTTGAGGAGTGAAGTGGAAATCCTTAATCACTATCTGGTTTGTTTTGGCATTGTCTGCCGAAGCTCCTTTCTCGGCCTGGCCGAGGGCAAAGTTGGTCAAAAATGACAAGCTGATGGCAAGGATGATTAGCGCGGTTTGGTTTCTGATGAGTGTATACATAGATGTTGATCTTTTAGCTGAGGTTTGAATCGACAACGGCGAGAGAGGACTTGCCTTGCACATACCGAACGCTTGTTAGACCGAGCATGCCGCGCAATTTGTCGGCTGGCACGTTCAGTGGTCCAGGTGATGGCGCGGTTCCGGGCGCGGGCTGCGGGAACGCAGTCGACATCGCGGTGTGAAAAGTCACGTTACCTTCGACTTTCTGGAGCACTTGATGGATGTGACCGTTAAGTACAGTCACGGAGCCGAAGCGCTTCAAATATCCCAAAGCGCGTTCGCTGTCGCTCGTTCCCCAACCCCATTCCGGATAAACCGCCCAGAGCGGGATGTGCGCGAAGACGACAATCGGCGTGCTCGTTCCGAGACCTTTCACATCGGCCTCGAGCCACTCGAGCTGGTCGTCTCCGAGCTGTCCCAGACCACCGGCCTGGAGATTCACGACGTTGACCAGCCCAATAAAATGGACCCCATTCTTGTTGAAGCTGTACCAGCCCGAGCCTTTGGCTTCGACGCTTTTCAAATACCGTTCACGGTAGAATTTGCCACCATCGGTTAGGACATCGTGCTCGCCGGGTACGTAAAAGACGTCCTTTGTTCGGCAGCTCTTCAGCACCTCATCAAAGGTGTCGAACTCTTCGGGCTTCGAAAGCTGGGTAATGTCTCCCGTGTGAATAAGGAAAGACGGTGGCGTCGGCATGGCGTTGATGCGATCGAGGGCGATCTTGAAGGTCTCAGTCACATCTTTGTTCGCCTCTTTGCTGAACCCGATATGACTGTCGCTGATCTGCAGGAAGCTGAGGTCGGTAGCCGGTAACGGCGTTCCGGCCTTCGCGACCTGGGCCAGGGTTTTCGATACGAGTACGCCGCCACTGATCGTCCAAAGTAAGCCGGTGCCAGCCCAAGCCATACATTGAAGAAAGCCGCGGCGATCGATCCCGTCGTGTTCGTGGTCGTGAGAAATGTAATCGGACATAACTTTTTGTTTCGGTTAATTTATTGGTATTTGCTTTACAACTATCCTTACCGACCTGGTTCGCGTTTATTCCCAAAAATCTTGGTCCGTTAGGTGCGGG
>WNFO01006591.1_pt1 | contig 12138 bp, 10 predicted proteins | sample 5400251 | NCBI WGS metagenome assembly WNFO01 (sample SAMN13153354, study PRJNA577476) | soil metagenome | isolation source: 100 cm saprolite under Madrone tree | place: USA:California | collected 2016-06-14
GCGCTCGTTTACCCGCGACGGTCTGCCGGAGATCGAACGCTTCGTGCGCGAGGGCAGGGCGGCGGCCGAGGACATCAGCGCCCTGGCGAGCAGTCTGCGCGAGAATCCCTCGCAGCTGCTCTACCAACCGCCCGAGCGTGGTATGGAGATCCCGCGGTGAAATCCCTGGCGGCACGGCTGAGGACGGTGGCACCCGTGGTGCTCGGGCTCGCAGCCGCCGGCTGCTCGGGCATGTTTCACAGCGGCGCCCGTCCGGAGCAGGTCTACTTCCTGCGCGCCACCGTCGCGCCCAGCGAGGCTGGCCGGCCCGCGGTCGAAGCGTCATTGCGCGTCGGGCACCCGCAGGCACAACCCGGGCTCGACTCGCCGCGCATCGTGCTCGTGCAATCGGACCGACGCATGAGCTTTTATACGGGCAGCCGCTGGCCGGCGCCCGCCCCCGCTCTCGTCGAGACTCTCGCGGTCGAGACCTTGCGAGCCTCGGGATCGTGGCAGTCGGTGGAGGATTCGGCGAGTCCGTTTCCTTCGGATTACATCCTGCAGATCGCGGTGCGCCGCTTCGAGGCCGATTACACCTCCGCAGGGCCCGCGCCCCAGGTCTACGTCAAGCTCGATTGCATCATCGGCAGGCGCGAGGGGCGCGAAGTCGTCGCCAGCTTCGTCGCGGAGGGGTCCTCCGTCGCCGCTCGCAACCGGCTCGCTGATGTTGTCGCGGCATTCGAGAGCGCCGCCAACGCAGCGCTGCACTCCATGTCGGACCATGCACTCGAGGTCGTGCGAGCCGCCGCGGAACGCCAAGCCACCGAGCACCAAGCCACGCGTTAATCGCACGCTGCACAACCGGCATGCTCTTCGCGGGCAAAAACCACGTTTTTTGCCCGCGGGCCGCGAAAAGCTCTAGGCGCGCTCGCTGAAATGGCCGCAGGCCATCTCAGCCAATCAAAAATCACACATCCCCGTGCCTTCCAGGAGGCGATAAAGCCAATAGTGCAAGGCCTCGGGATCTGCGTAGGTGGCGAACTCGGCGGTGTACTCGATGCCGAGGGAGGCTCGGTTGTTCCATAGGGCTTCGAAGTATTCAAGCGTCTGCGACGCCAGCTGTGAGCTGCGCGCCACCTCGACAGCCAGATCCGCTTCCAGGTCATAGTCGCCGACGTTACGCCGAGTGAGATTCGCTGAGCCGAGCATGAGCCACAGACGTTGCGGTCCGTAGACCACCACCAGCTTGGTGTGGAATTGCTCGCCGTGCGTCCGATACCAGCGCACGTGAATGGTGCCATCGCTCGCGGACACCAGCTCGCTCGCTACGGGTTGGTTCGGGATCCCGGACTTCGTGCGGCCAAACGCGTCCTTGTTGGGGTCGAGGATGATTCGCACGCTGGCGCCGCGCCTGCCGGCGCCGAGCAGTGAGTCCACGACAGCGCGGTCCGACAGATAGAACATCGCCACGGCGACGGAATCTCCGCGCCCCGCAGCCTCCAGACGCTCGAGCAGCGCCGCGCGGATCGCGCCCTCCGTGAGCACCTGCACCCGCGCCGTCTGCTCCGTGTTGCCGTCGACGTCCGTGTTGGGCGGGTTTGAGGTATCCCCGGCACGGCTCTGCGGCACATCGATGCTGCCTTGCCAACCGGAGAAGCGCGCGACGGCCAGCTCGCTGTCGAGCAGCGAGCGCACCGCGGGACCTTTGATCTTCGCCGCGACGTTGGAGTGCGCGCTGCTGGCATCGTGCGGATTCGCGGACGCCACGATGCCGATGAGCCCGCCGCGCCCGTCGTCTGCGACGATGACCTTGCGCTGGTTCGCCTTGAAGTTGACGAGCTGGGCCCAGGAGCCGAAGGTGACGGCCGAGTCGCTCTCATCGAGCGGACTCGGCAGCCAGCCGTGGCCGCGTGCATCGCGGCTCCACCAGCCGAGCGCCAGCCGCCACAGGCTCGAGTAGATCAAGTTGGAATCCCGCAGCCGATCGAGGTCGGTGACCACGACGTCCACGCCCGCCGCCCGCAGCAGCCGCAGATCGGCCGAAGGCGCGGCGCCGTACAGCTCATTCACCGGGTCCGTGATGAACAGCACCTTGAGAGCCGGAAGCTGGCGCCGCCGCTCGAGCAGCGCGTCCCGCAGCTCGCCGGAGATCAACCGTAGCGGCGCGGACGAGGCCTCCAGCGCGCCGCGCCGGCTGTTGAACAGAAAGTAGTCCAGCACCAGAAACTCGCGCGCCGCGCGCACGGTCTGCAGCACTTCATCGAAGATGGCCTGGCTCGAGACCGGCCGCCCGTAAGCGTCGGCCGAGGTGATGTCGGCGATGAAGCTCACGTCAGTGGCGGGCAGGGTGTGCCAGGCGGACTCGGTTCGCAGTCCCGGCGGCAGCGGCTTGTTCGCCTCCCAGCAGGCGGTTCCGAGCCAGATCCCCGCCAGTCCGAGGTAGATGAGCCGCCGCCACACGCGAGCTCGGCGCACGCCCCCCGGCCCCGCGAAACTGATCACCGCGGTCGACTCAAGCCAAACGGCTGGCAGACTCGTCGGCGTGCCGCAGCAGATGTGCGAACGGCGCACTGCCGGTCGCCTGACGGGTCAACAGCGCGAGCAGCTCCTCAGAGGTGCAGGGCTCCCCGAACAGTTTGCCTTGCGCGTAGTGGCAGGCATGGGCGCGCAGGAAATCGAGCTGCCGCAGCGATTCGACGCCCTCCGCGATCACTTCCATGCCGAGACTCCGCCCCATCTCAATGATGGTGCGCACGATCGTCGCATCGCCCGCATCCTCGCTCACATCGCGCACGAATGACTGATCGATCTTGAGGGTGCCGATCGGAAACTGCTGCAGAGCCGACAGTGACGAGTAGCCCGTGCCGAAGTCGTCGATCGACAGGTGCAGCCCCATCGCGTACAGCTCATCCAGCAGGCGCACGGTGCGCTTGGCGTCCGCCATCAGCGTGGTTTCGGTGATCTCCAGCTCGAACGCGGTCGGTGAGACGCCATGGCGGCGGAACACGGAGCGGCAGCGCAGGATGAAGCTCGCCTGGCGCAGCTGCTTGAGGGACAGATTGAGCGAGATACGCCCCGGGTCCCCGCCCTCGTTCTGCATGTGGCGGTAGTCCATGCAGACACGGTTCAGCACCCATTCGCCGATGTCGAGGATGAGGTTGGTCTCCTCGGCGAGCGGGATGAACTGCGCGGGCGGGATGTCGCCGTGCCCGGGCAGGCGCCAGCGCAGCAGCGCTTCGGCGCCGATGATGCGGCCGGTGCGCACGTCGATCTTCGGCTGATAGCGGATCACGAGCTCATCGCGCTCCAGCGCGCGGCGCAGCTTGCTCTTCAGCATGAGCCGCTCGACGGCCGCGGCGTTCATCTCGGGGGAGTAGAACGCGAAGGTGTTGCCGCCATTCTGCTTCGAGTAGTACATGGCCGCATCCGCGTTGCGGATAAGGTCGATGACGTTCTCGGCGTCCCGCGGGCACAAGGCGATGCCGATGCTCGCGGTCAGGAAGACTTCGTGCTGGTTCAACTGGAACGCGCGGCTGACCTCCGTCAGGATCGAGCGCGCCAGGTGCGCGATGGGACCGCGGTTGTCCGCGTCCGCGGGCAGCCCTTCGACGAACAATGCAAACTCATCGCCGGCGAGGCGGCCGACGATCGTCTCCTTGGGAACGGAGCGCGTGAGCCGCTCGGCGAGCACCTCCAGCACGCGGTCGCCCGATCCGTGGCCGAACGTGTCGTTGACCTCCTTGAAGCGGTCCATGTCGAGGTACAACAGCGCCACCACCTGACCGCTGCGCAGGCCGCGTGCGATCGTCTGCTGCAGCAGATGGTGAAACTGCATCCGGTTCGGGATCTTGGTCAGCGCGTCGTACCTGGCCAGATAACGGATGCGCCGCTCGGCGCGCTTTCTGTCGGTGATGTTGCGCGCGACGAAGATGTTGCCCTGGAACTGCGGGTCGGCGCTTTCGATGCGCGATCCCGTGAGCGATACCGGGATCGTCTGGCCGTTGCGTGTCCGAACGATCGTCTCGCGGGTCTCCTGCGCGGCCTGCAGCAGGTCGAAGCCCTCGCGCTCGCGCTCATCGAGCATGGCGATGATGCTGCGGCCGAGGATCTCTTCCTCGCCGAAGGCGAGCAGCTTGCAGGCCGCCGAGTTTGCGACCTTGATCACGCCGTCCGGCGAGGTGACGAACACGGCATCGGTCATGCTGTTGAGCACGCTGTGCAGGTAGTTCTTGTTGATCGTCGATTGCCGCAGGCGCGCACGCATGCGCTCGAGCGCCTGCTGCAGCTCGCCGACGACGTCCTGGCGGAGCACTTCGACGGGTCGTGTGTAGTCACCCTGCCCGATTCGCTCGGCGCCCTTGATCAGCGCCACGATGGGACTTTCGAGGTCGTGCGCGGCCCGCCATGCCAACGCGGCGGCGGCAAGCGCCGCCAGCAGGGCCAGAGCGGCCGCGAGCAGCAGCGCCACACGCGAGGGAGCGGCGCTCGCTGCGGCGAGCCGTCCGGCGAGACTGCCTGGCGGCGCGGGGGTGGCCTGCTCGAGCAGCACTCGCGTCTCGCCGAATGTCTGGGGCGTCGCCGCACCGGGGATATGCTCCACCATCTCGCGGACCGGGCTCCTCGCCTCCTCGCGCAGCACGCCCGCCGCCGACGATTGGGACGGCCGGCTCCAATTGAAGATAGTGGCCCCCGCGCGGTCGGTGACCGAGATGGCGGCGACGGTCTGGTCATCCATGAACGGCTGCAGCCGCCGAGCCACCGTGCCGCTGTCAAGCGTGCGCAGCGCACCGGCTATCGAATCGGCGGCATGGGAGGCAGTGCGCCGCGCGCGCGCGCGCAGCTCGAGGGCTACACGCTCCCGCGCAGTGCTCTCCGCCATCGCGCCAAGATGGCGGCTGTGGGCGCCGTACTGCCAGGCGAGCAGCGCAGTGACGGCAGCCATCGACAGCAGTACGGCCACGAAGGCGGCACTCGCGTACTTCAACTTGAGGCTGACGGCAGTCACGTACGTATCGGCAGCCGGGTGGCGTGCCGATGATCCCCATATGCTTATAGTGGGATCGATCTTACCCGCCGCGCGGTCGCGAAGGCTAGACGAACCACCGCAGGGACCTAAGGTGGAGACCTGAGGTCGGGATCCAAGGTGGTCAGTATCCCCGGCTCGACCAGACCCTTTTGATGTAACCGAGCATCAGGCCGCGCATCGTGGTCATCGCCTCGTCCGAGGCGGCGAAGATGGGAGGATTGCGCCGCAGCAGCTTCCAGTTCTCGCTGCGCAGAATCTGGCGCAGGTACTCGACGTTGCGCTCGATCGCTTCCATGTAGGGGTTGCGGCCGCCGTAGAGGATCTCAAGATAGCGGTACGCGCCGCGGAATTCCCCGTCGAGGCGCTTGGTGCGCACTTCCGCGACAAACTCCGGTGTCTGCCGCAGCAGGTCCAGCCCGGAGGCGTATTTGACCTGCCTGCCGCCGTTGGCCGCGAGCGGCAGCGCCACCCCGCCGAGCACGAACTCGGCGTAGAGCCGGTCGCGGCATTTCTCCAGATAGCAGCGGTCGGCGATCTGAGCAATCATGTCCGCGGTGCCGAGCATGTGCCCGACGACGATGTCGCGCGGATCGCTGACGTTCGCTTCGATCTGTGCGAACGGCACCTCGTAGCCGGTGAAGTGAACGATCTCGCGCGCGATTGGCACCCAGGCGCCGAACCCGAGCACCGGCAGATACTCTTGCAGAAAGCGGGCACCCCGCGTCACGTGCGTGCGCGTGAACTCTGCGCCGTTGCGCGACTGGTGCTCGTCCGCTCGGCGCAGGTAGCCGACGTCGTGGAACAGGCCCGTGATGAGCCCGACGACCGCGCGCTCGCCGCCCAGACGGGCCGGCTCGTCATGCTGCCGCTCATAGCCCACGATCAGTCGGGCGAGCGCCAGCGTTATGTCAAGTGAGTGCTGGCGGTCGTGATATACCGTGTCCACGCCGTAGAACCCGGGGATCTCGCCCGCGAATAGCCGCTCGAAATGCTCGAATGCGCGCCTGACCGGCTCGAGGGACTGTTCGGGCCAGGTGGGCCGATAGAGCGCCTCCACCGCGGCGAGCACCCCATTGGGCGAGCTCACCTGCACGGTGTTGGTGACGTCGAAATCGCTGCGCCTGACGCTTGTCATTGAGATAGCAGTATGAGCGGCGCGACGGCCGTCCCCGGGGCGCCTCGACGCTTTGGAGTCTAGGCAGCTATGAGGCCGGGAGGCAGCGAAGCGGCGCACACTTTTGGTGGTGTTTTCTTTGCCGTTATGCTGCGGATATGTAGCGCGCACTGCAAGGGCCGCGGCCGAGGTAAAGTACCCCTTCGGAATCCGGACTTCTACCCATACGTGGCCGGATGATGGCCACACGGCGAAAGCTCGCGAGCCGCTCAAGCGGCCCGAAGGCCGATGTAAGTCCCTGATATATCAGTATATACGCATGCCGCCATACTTGCGGCGGATGCGGCGGTCCAGCATTCGCCAGCCCAGGACAAATCCCAGGGCGAGTGCGGCCATCGACCAGCCCAGCGCCCATGGCCAGACGGCGCGGCGGGGCTGATCTGCAGGCGTCATGAAGAACGCAGGATCGTGTTCCGGCAGACTCGCCGCGGCGGGCTCCACCGTTGGCGCAGGCGTCGATGCGGCCACCCGCGCTGCCGCGAGATCCGATTCGAGCCGGCTCACGTCCTGCTTGAGCTTTTCCACTTCCGCAGTGCGTTCGTCAAGGCGGCGCTGCAAAGGCAGCTCCGGCGAGAGGTACGCGGCCTTGACCCAACCTTCCGAACCGTTCGCGAGACGTACATGAGCCTCGCCGCTCTGGCGTTCCACGAACTCCACGCGATCACCGCTGCGCAGCGTTGCCACGCGCTCGCCGGAGCCTCCCGGCACACTGCTCACAGTCACGACGAGCTGCTCGATGACGTAGAGCGCTTCCGCGTGGATCGCCTGCGCGGCGCAGGCGCACATCAGCAGGCATAAAGACCGAAATCTCACGGCGCCTTACGCGGCGAGCTCGCCAGGAGCGACGATGCCGTGCTGCTTCAGCAGCGGGCGAACATCCGGCCGGCGGCCGCGAAACTCGATGAAGGCCTCGAGCGCGTCGCGGCTGCCGCCGCGGGCGAGGATCGAGTCGAGGAAACGCTGCGCGGTGCCTCGGTCGAACACGCCGTTCTCCTCAAACGCCGCAAACGCGTCGGCCGCGAGCACCTCCGCCCACTTGTAGCTGTAGTATCCGGCGGCGTAACCGCCGGCGAAGATGTGTCCGAAGCTGCTGGGAAACCGATTCCACTCCGGCACTGGCACGACGGCGACCTCGCGCCGCACTTCGCGCAACACCTCCATGATGCGTCCGCCGCGCTCCGGGGAGTACTCGGCGTGCAAGCGGAAATCGAACAGTGCGAATTCAAGTTGGCGCATCATCTGCAGCCCGGCGTGGAAGCTGCGTGTGGCGATGAGACGCGACTGCGTCTCGGCCGGTAGCGCAGCGCCGCTGTGGACGTGGCTGGAGATGCGCCGCAGCACATCCGGATGCCAGGCATAGTTCTCGAGGAACTGGCTCGGCAGCTCCACCGCGTCCCAGGCCACGCCGTTGATCCCTGCGAGGCTCGGATAGTCCACACGCGTCAGCAGATGATGCAGTCCGTGGCCGAACTCATGGAACAGCGTCAGCACGTCGTCGTGGGTCAGCAGCGCGGGACGATTCGTGCTCGGCGGCAGGAAGTTGCACACGAGATAAGCGACCGGCAGAGCCGCTCCTGAGGCCAGGAGCTTGCGGCCGATGCACTCGTCCATCCACGCGCCGCTGCGCTTGTTGGGCCGTGCGTAGGCGTCGAGGTAGAAGCTGCCGATCGACTGCTCGCCGGCGCTTTCGACCTCGAAGAAGCGCACATCGGGGTGCCACACCGGCGCGCCCGGCCGCTCCCGGATGCGCACGCCGAACAGCCGCTGCGCCACCTCGAACAGGCCGGTGAGCACTCGCGGCAGCGGAAAATACGGCCGCAGCTCCTCTTGCGAGACCGCGTAGCGGGTGCGTTGCAGCCGCTCGGCGTAGAAGCCCACGTCCCACGCCGCGAGGCTGCGTCCGGCGAAGGCTTCGAGCTCTGCGAACTCCTTCAGCGCGGCAGGTCGCGCGGAGCCGGCCAGATCGTGCAGGAACTGCAGGACCTCCTCGACGGTGTGCGCCATACGAGTCGCAAGCGCGTACTCGGCGTAGCTCGAGAAATCGAGCAGCCGGGCGAGCTCGTGGCGCCGGCGCAGGATGTCCTCCATGACCGCGGAGTTGTTCCAGCGGCCGGCGTTCGGTCCTTGGTCCGATGCACGCGTCGTCCACGCTTCGTAGAACGCGCGGCGCAGCGTTTCGGATTCCGCGTCCGTGGCGACGGCAACGTAGGTTGGCTGGTCGAGCGTCAGGAGCCAACCTTCCAGGCGCTGCTCGTGGGCGCGCCGCCGGGCCTGATCGACGAGCATGTCATTGAGACCGCGCAGCTCGGACGCATCGGCGATGTGATAGGTCCAACCGTTGGTGGCATCGAGGACGTTCTCCTCGAACTTCGCCTGCAGCTGCGTGAGCTCGAGCATCGCCGTCTTGAAGCGCTGCTTGCGCTCCGCCGGCAGCCCGACCCCGGCCAGCCGAAAGTCTCGCAGGGCGTGCTCGATGACCTGCTGCTGGGTGGGACCCAGGGCGGCGCCTTGCTGCTCGACGATGGTGCGATAGGCCTGGTAAAGCGGCTCGCTCTGGGTGAGATCCGTCTGGTAAGCCGACAGCAGCGGCAGGCACGCGTTGTAGCCCGCCCTGAGCGCGTCGGAATTCAGCACCGCGTTCAAGTGACTGACGGGCGACCAGGTGCGCGATACCCGGTGCTGCAACTCCTCGAGGGGCTCGACGACCGTCGCAAAGGTGGGTGCCTCGACCGCCGCGAGCTCCAGGATGCGCTCGCGGCTGCTCGCGAGCAGCTGCCGCACCGCCGGCTCCACATGCTCGGGCCGAATGCGGGTGAACGGCGGCAGAGGTTCGTATTCCAGCAGAGGGTTGTCCATGGGTGCCTCGTCCGCGGGTGCAAAACCATTCTACCTTTATCGGGGGCTAAGCACTTTGCGAACGGGGGATGGATCCTAGTCCGCCCTTGCCATGTAACATGGCATCTCACGATCCGAATGCAACGGAAAGAGTGGCTATGGCCGACGAATTCGACTTGCTTGTGATCGGTGGCGGCAGCGGCGGGCTGGCCGCTGCCCAGCGCGCCGCGGAGTACGGCGCGCGGGCCGTCCTTGTGGAATCGGACCGGCTCGGCGGCACCTGCGTCAACGTCGGCTGCGTGCCGAAGAAGGTGATGTGGAATGCGGCGGAGGTCGCAGGCGGCCTCGAGGACGCCGCGGAGTACGGTTTCCGCATCACGGCCGACGGTCACGACTGGCCGCAGCTGAAGAAGAAGCGCGACGCTTACATCCTGCGGCTGAACGCTATCTACGAAAGCAATCTCGCGAAGCACCACGTCGAGCTGCTGCGGGCCCGGGCGCACTTCATCGACGAGCATACGGTGGCGGCCGCGGGACGCAAGCTGACGGCGGAGCACATCGTCCTCGCCACGGGCTCCAGGCCACTGTTGCCCGCGATCGCGGGCGCGGAGCTCGGCATCACTTCCGACAGCTTCTTCGAGCTCGAGGAGCGGCCCGAACGGGTCGCCGTCGTGGGCAGCGGCTACATCGCGATCGAGCTCACCGGCATCTTTGCCGCGCTCGGCGCGCACACGACGCTGGTGCTGCGGGGCGAGACGGCACTCAGGCATTTCGACTCGATGCTCGGCGAGGCGACCTTGAGGATCCTGCGCGATGAGGGTGTGGAGATCGTCACGAACGCCTGGCCCCAGGCGCTCGAGCTCACCGTCAACGGAGCTCTGCAGCTCGAAGTGCGTGACGGCCGGCTGTTGACGCCCTTCGACAGCGTGCTGTGGGCGATCGGGCGTGCCCCCGTCGTGGAGGATCTGCGGCTCGAGCGCGCCGGCGTCGAGGTGGACGCCTACGGGTTCATCGTCACGGACAAGCAGCAGGCGACCAGCGCCGAGGGTATTTACGCTGTCGGCGATGTAACGGGGCGGGCGCAGCTCACGCCGGTCGCCATCGCAGCGGGCAGGCGCCTGAGCGAGCGCCTGTTCGGCGGCAAGCCCGACCGCCATCTCGACTACGAAAACATTCCGACCGTGGTGTTTGGACGTCCGCCGATCGGCACGGTCGGGCTATCCGAACGGGCGGCCCGGGACGCCTAGCAAGCCGCACTGTGACATGAAGCTCGTGACGGTGGGCCCGGAGCGGCGCGTTGTCGGCGTGCACGTGGTGGGCCCCGGCGCCGACGAGATGCTGCAGGGCTTTGCAGTGGCGGTGCGCATGGGGGCGACCAAGCAGAACTTCGACGACACCGTCGCGATTCATCCGACCATCGCGGAGGAGCTCGTCACGTTGCGCTGATGCTGGCGCAGGGCGGCCAACACCGCGGCCGTGGACGGGCGCATGCCGCGCCAGATGCGGAAGGACTCTGCCGCCTGCTCCACCAACATGCCCCAACCTTGCACGGCGCGCGTGCAGCCGTGCTTGTGCGCCCAGCGTACGAACGCCGTGTCGCCTTTGCCGTACGCCATGTCATAACAGACCGTCTCCGGGCCGAGAACCGTGCCGGGTACGGCCGGGACGTCGCCGCTCAGGCTGGCGGCGGTGGCGTTGATGACGAGATCGAATACCCTGCCGGAGATGTGCTCCAAGCCAACAGCGCTGACGACGACCAGCTTTTCACATGCCGCAGCCAGCGACCGAGCACGCTCGGGCGTGCGGTTGGCGATGACTATCTCGGAGGGCTCGAGCGTTAGCAGCGGCGCGAGCACCCCACGTGCCGCGCCACCGGCGCCGATGATCAGCACGCGGCGGTGGGTGACGGCGATGCCGAGGTTGTCGCACAGGTCGCGGACGAGCCCGGTCCCGTCAGTGTTGTCACCAAGGTTGTGAGGCAGCGTCACGTTGAGTCCCCGGCCGCCCTGCCGGAAGAACTCGCGCACCCGCTGCGCAAACTCCTCGGGGGTGAAGTCGTACAGCCGATAGCTCATCGACGCGCCGGTCTCGCGGGCGAACAGCCCATGAATGAATGGCGACCAGCTGTGCGCAATCGGGTGGCCGACGACGCCGTACTGATCGACTGCTCCACTGGGCGGGTGGGAGGCGCTGGGCATGCCCGGATTCTAGCTCGCTGGTGAGCCGCGGCACATGGCGCACACCTCAAGACGTGCTGGCAGGCAGCATCTGGATGCTGGTGCCCCCCTCGTGTCCAACATCGAGCTGGCGTTGCAGCTCCGGCAGCCATACCTGCATGCGCTCGGCAAGCAGGTAGGGCGGGTTCACGATCAGCATTCCGGAGCCGTTGAGCGAGACGCGCGAATCGCGCGGATAGAGCCATAACTCACTGGCGAGCGTCTCGCAGTCGATGCGGCGTGCGACGCCGGCGCGCCAGGCCGCGATCTGCCGCCCGTCCTTGATCGGATACCACGCCGCGATGATACCGGTGCGGAACCTGCGCAACGCCTCGACGATCGCGGCAGTGACGCGCTCGAAATCCCGCGCGGTGTCCTCGTACGGCGGGTCGATGAATGTCAACCCGCGCCGCTGCGGCGGCGGCAGCCAGGCGCGCAATCGCTCGAAGCCGTCGCCGCGCTCGAGGCGAAAGCGCGCGTTGGCGCCCGCCGCGGGTTCGAGCGCACGCTCGAGTGCCCGCGCTTCGGCGGGCGCCAGTTCGATGAACACTGCGCGATCCTGCGGCCGCAACTCGTGCACCGCGAGCGCGGGAGAGCCGGGATAGAAGCGCGGGTTGCTATGCTGCGCCCTGAGTTCCGCGAGCAGCCCTGCGTACTGCTGCAGCTCTGCGGCGTTGTGCCCGGCCGCGCAGAATCGCCCGATGCCGGCGGCGGTCTCCGCGGTAGGGTCCGACAGGTCGTAGGCGCCTCGCCCGGCGTGCGTTTCCAGGTACAGAAAGCCCTTGTCCTTGCGCTTGAGCGCCGCCAGCAGCGCAAGCAACGTGACGTGCTTGTGCAGGTCGGCAAAGTTGCCGGCATGGAAGGCGTGTTGATACTTCATGGCGGCATCGACGAGCCGCCGCTATTTG
>WNFO01011145.1_pt1 | contig 12134 bp, 13 predicted proteins | sample 5400251 | NCBI WGS metagenome assembly WNFO01 (sample SAMN13153354, study PRJNA577476) | soil metagenome | isolation source: 100 cm saprolite under Madrone tree | place: USA:California | collected 2016-06-14
CGGCTGCGCCAGACCGTCACGCGTCTTCAGGCCGAGCTCACTCGGCTGACGGAGGCCCTCGGGAGCGGCGGCCACCTCCCCTCGATCGTCACCGCGATCACCGAGCGAGAGGGGCAGCGGAGCCGTGCGGAGCAAGAGTTGGCCGCGCTCGATCAGGTGGAGCAAGCCCGCGGTTTCGATTTCGACCTCCCCCGCGTGGAGCAGGACCTCCGGGCGAAGCTGGCCGACTGGCGCGGGCTGCTCTCGCGGAATGTCGTTCAGGCCAGGCAGGCGCTTCGCACCCTCGTGCCGGAGCGACTGACCTTCACGCCAAAAAACGAGGGGGGCGAGCGCTTCTACGTGTTCGAGGGGATGGCCGTCCTTGACCGCTTCCTCGCGGGAATCGCCCTACCTAAAGCGTTGGTGGCCCCAACGGGATTCGAACCCGTGTTTGCCGTCCGCCACGCGCTTTCGTAATGGTCGAAAGAAGTTAGGCGCTGTTGACTAAACGTCGAGCCCCCCGGGAGTGAAATTCGCTTGTGGTTTGCGTCCCCTCTCGGTGCTGAATCCCACGAGTTCTCATCAGCCGGGACCACATCTGAGAAGTTAGGGAAGCAGCCGAGAATCCGAGCGGGAGTTTCCTGGGAAAATGGGAATCGGACTGACCTTCTCGACGGGTCGCGTTGTGGCCTTCCGGTGATTGCAAGAGCCCGCTACCACCTGCCGGCAAACAGGTCCCTGCAATTTCGAGGTCAGGGTTTAAAGCCCGGGGCGCGCCTTCGACGTGTCGCCCTCCTCACCGTCATGCTGATGGGGAGGGGTCCGGGCATGATCTCGCTCGCTACTGCCTCACACCATCAGATATCGCTTTCGGATCTCTTCGTTTGCCCGCAGCTCCTCCACGCTCCCCTGATGGCGGATCACGCCCTTGTCGATGACGTAGGCGCGGTCACTCACCTCGGTGGCGAATCGAACATTCTGTTCGGAGAGGAGGATGCTGATGCCGCTCTGCTTGAGCCGTAGGATCCACTCGCGGACCGCCCTCACCACGAGCGGGGACAGACCCTCCGCCGGCTCGTCGAAGATCAGCAAGCGCGGGTGCGTGAGCAGCGCGCGCGCTACGCTGAGGAGTCGCTGCTCGCCTCCGCTCAGGTGCTCTCCCCTCCTGGTGCGAAGACCCTGCAACGTGGGGAACGCGGGATAGAGACGCTCGAGGGTCCAGGCGTCGCCATTCGGTCGCCGCCTGGTCTCCGCGATCTCGAGGTTCTCGTGCACCGTGAGGTCTGCGAAGATCCCGCGGTCGTCCGGCACGAACCCGACGCCCAGCTTGGCGATCGCGTAGGGAGGCTTCCCGATGAGCTCCACGCCGTCGTAGGCGATGCTCCCGGACGCGGGAGGCGTCAGGCCCATGATGCTCCGGAGCGTCGTGCTTTTTCCCGCGCCGTTCCTGCCCAGGAGACACACCGTCTCGCCTTGACTCACAGTGAGGGACACGCCGAAGAGGATGTGGCTGGTGCCGTAGAAAGTGTGCACGTCGCGAACATCGAGGATCACAGCTCTTCTCCCAGGTAGACGGCCTGGACGTGTCGGTCGCGCCGCACGTCGTTGGGCCGGCCGTCGGCGATGACGCGGCCCTGATGCATCACCGTGATCGACTTCGCGATGCCGAAGACCACCTCCATGTCGTGTTCCGTGAACAGGATGTTTAGGCCCTGCTCGGCCACCAGCTTCTGCATCAGGGCGGCCTGGGCCGCGGTCTCCTCGGGCGACATCCCCGCCGTCGGCTCGTCCAGGAGCAGCAGCTCGGGCTCCATGCCCAGCGCGATGCCGATCTCCAGGCGCTTGAGATCGCCGTGGGAGAGATGGCCGGCCCGGACGTCGGCCTGATCTGCCAGCCCCAGGGTCTCCAGGATGCGAAGCGTTTCCTCCCTGAGCATCCCGGCGGCGAGCCCGAAGAGATTCCACGTCTTCCCCTTGCGAGAAAGAATCGAGGCTTGCACATTCTCAAAGACCGTAAATGTCTGGAAGATGGTGGCGCGTTGAAAGGCGCGGACGACGCCGCGGCGCGAGATGACGTGGGGCGGCAGTCGCGTGATGTCCTGGTCCTTGAAGATCACCGACCCCGAATCGGCGGGAAAGAATCCCGTCAGCACGTTGAAAAGGGTCGATTTGCCCGCGCCGTTGGGGCCGATGATCGCGTGGAGGCTGCCCGGCTGAACCACGAGGTCCACCCCGTCGACCGCGCGGAGTGCGCCGAAGGCCTTAGTCAACGCTTGCGTTCGAAGAAGCACCGCGTGCCTCCGTCATCCTCGTTCTCCGCGCTGCGGTGACACTGCGGAACCGCTCTTCCAGAAATCCCAGGATGCCTCCTGGCAGGAAGAGCACGCCGACGAGCAGGATGCTTCCCATGAGGAGGAGCCAGTACGTGGTGTAGCCGATGGCGACCTCGTGGAGCGTCGTGAAGACCGCCGCCCCGACCACCGGTCCCCAGAAGGTCCCCGCGCCACCGAGCAGGGTCATCAGAACCGGGTCCGACGACTTCACCCAGCTCACCAGGAAGGGCGCCACCGCGCGGTTGAACGGCGCGAAGAGGGCGCCGGCCAGGCTCGCGAAGACTCCGGCGATCACGAAGGCGGCCAGCCGGTATCGCCTGACGTTGATGCCGATGAACTGGGTGCGCACGACGCTGTCCCGGCTAGCGTGGAGCGTCCTCCCGAACGGCGAATGGAGGATCCGCCAGAGGAGCCAGATCGAGAAGCCCACCATGACCAGGGTGAAGTAGTAGTAGTTGTTCACCGCCACCAGGAAGGCGGGCGGCTGGATGTCCAGGATGCCGAGGTCGCCCCCCGTCAACGTGTACGACTGCTGGAAGACGCTGAACATCAGCTGGGCGAACGCGAGCGTGAGGATGGAAAAGTACACGCCGGTCAGTCGCACGCAGAAAAAGCCGAAGACCAAGGCCACGAGGCCCCCCATCACCATCGCCGCGAACATCGCTGGAAACATCGGCATCCCCATCTCGGTCATCAGCAGGGCTGCCGTGTAGGCGCCGACGCCGTAGTAACAGCCGTGACCGAACGTCAGGAGCCCAGCGCCGTCGAACAGGAGGTTAAAGCTCATGGCGAAGAGCGCCATGATCAGGATCTCGATCGCCGTGTGCACGACGATGGGCTCGGCGAACTGAGGGAGCGCCAGCGCCACGACCGCCAGCGCGATCAACCACCACCTCAATCGCCTGAAGGAGCTCACAGCTCCCCTCCGCCGGATCGACCCAGGAGTCCCCAGGGACGCACGATGAGAACGACGGCCATGATGATGAACGGCAGGGACAGCGCGATGGCCGGCACGAGCCAGATACCGAACGCGTACGCCTCGCCGATGATGAAGGCGGCCAGCGCGGTCCCGGGCAGGCTCCCGAATCCGCCGACGATCACGGTCGCGAAGGCCAGGATGATGATGTCGAAGTCCATCCCGAGGCGGATGCCGCCCAACGGGGCCCCGATCGCCCCGGCCAGACCGTCCACGAACACACCGGCCGCGAAGGCCGCCGTGAACAGCCAGGGCAGCGGCTTGCCCAGGCAGGCCACCATCTCCCGGTTGCCGACCGCCGCGCGAATCGTCTTGCCGAGCCGCGTCTTGTGCAGAAAGGCCCAGAAGCCCAGGAGGACAGCCGCTCCCGTCAGCACGATGAAGATGTAATAACTCGGGAAGATGACATCCCCCAGGAACACCGCGCCCGCGAGGAGCGGCGGCCGGGGGACGGATCGCAGGTTAGAGCCGTACGCCAATCGCACGACGTCGTGGATGATCAGCACCATGGCGAAGGTGAGCAGGAGCTGGTCCGCGACGGGACGACCGTACACGCGGCGAAAGAGAAACACTTCCATGGCGATCCCGATGACCGCCACGCACACGGCGGCGAGCGCGATTGAAGCCCAGAAGGGCACGCCCAGCGTCACCCGGAACGAGTAGGTGAGAAAGGCCCCCACCATGTAGAGCGCACCGTGGGCGAAGTTCACGATCTTCACCACGCCGAAGATGAACGAGAGCCCGGCGGCGATGAGAAACAACACCCCGGCTCGCGCCAGCCCGCTCAGGAACTGGCCGAGAACGTCCGCGGCCGTCATGGGAGGCGGGCGGCCCTGGCCTCTACTTCTTGGCGGCCGCGCGCATCTGTTTGACTTCGTCCTCGGTCAAGGTGATCTGCGACCCGGGGACCTTGACAATGTCTTTCAGGATCACGAACGGGTATCTGGAATCCTTCACAGTCCAGCCCACGTATTCCGGGACGTCCCGAACTTGATCTTCTGGAAAAAGCCATAGGGAAGCGCTTGCTTGACGAACGCGGCCAGCCCGGCCTCGAAGAGATTGCTGTAGACGACGTCGGGCTTGGCGGCCATCATGCTGGTGATGTAGGGTGTGTAATCGGTCTCGCCCACGGGCGGCCAGTGCTGCCCGACGATCTTCACGTCCGGGCGTAACTTCTTGACCGTCTCGACGAACGCTCCCGCCTGCATCCGACCGAACTCGTAGTCGTAGCCGATGGTGTAGTAGTTCTTCCACGACGGCTGCTTGGCCGCGATCATGGCGGCGGCCCGTCCCTCCATGAAGGTATTGGGGACGACCTGGAAGAAGTAGCGCTGGAAGAGCTCCACCGTCTGCCGGTGCGTGTTGGCGACGGCGCTGATCTGGATGATCTTATTTTCCTTGGACACGGAGGTCGAGATGGCCAGCGAGACGCCGCTCGAGATGGCGCCCAGCAGGAAGTTGACCTTCTCTCGCAGGACAAGGTCCTTGGCCTCCCGGACGCCGACGTCGACCTTGAACTCGGTGTCACGAACCGTCAGCGCGACCTTCCGGCCCAGGATGCCGCCGGCGGCGTTGATTTCGTCGGCGCCCATCTTGAGGGCGTCGGCCCAGGCCTGACCGATGCTGGCGGCCGCGCCCGACAGGCCCCCCACCACCCCTATCTTGATCGGCTGCTGTTGCGCCATTGCTGGCGTCGCCATCGATGCCAACACCAGGAGCGCGGTCGAGAGCGCCGTAGAATACCTTCCACTCCGCATCATGGCTCGACCTCCTCTCGGAATGAGAACCACCAGCGAGAAGACCCGACCGTTCGAACGATGACCCGCTTCCTCTCTATGCCCTGCATCACATCCTCGTCACTGAGGCGAACGGCCCAAGGATCGGCGAGGAGGCTCATTGCTTCGAGGTTGCCGCTTGATCGCGGCGCCGCACGTCGCAGCGGTCGGGTAAGGCGGACGCGGTACTCGAGGGCGTGTCGCTCCGCCTCATCGCGATGGCTCGACGACCCGGCGGGAGGCTACCGTGGTTCGGCGCCGTTGTAAAGCCAGGATGATCTCGCTCGCCAGCTAGCGCACGCGATACTTCCGCAATGCGCTGATGCGCGCCCCAAGTTCGTAGCTCGGTGACGGCAGGCTCGCCGACCCTCTGGACGCAAACATGCCCGTTCTTGCCACCGGCTGTCGTGTAGGGTGTAGCGTCGCCCGATGACCTCCCACTCCCTGGTCTCGTCGGTCAGGCGGTCCCCGACTTGAAGCTCCATCGGTAAGACGCGGCGTGTAGCGGGAGGCAGCGGCGCCGGCTTCTTCTCCGGGCGTGGCTGTCCATCACCGTAGCCGAGGGTCGTCGCTGGGCGATGCGGCGACTCGATACTAGCACCCGGTCTTGGGCGTTGTTGCGCTCAGCGATCCAGCGGTGCGTTTTCAGAAGATGTGCGTCGGCCTTGGGCCGAAAGCATGCGTATATATTTTTCGCTCGCCCGCGCCTAGGTGCTGCTTTCGATGCGTTGCCTGACAGCTTTGTCTGTCTCACACTCTGCGGCGGTGTCGTAAGAACCCGCGTGATTCCATTCGATAGCGGTTTGCTGGTCCGGATTCGGTACCCGTCGAGGTATTGATTGGCTTCGTCGTACGCGCTCAAAGGCGGCTCATGTGGATACCAGCCCTTATCAGCCCAGGCCGCCTCGTGGCCCACCACCGTGAACGCGACCGACAACAAGCGGCTCACGGCGCGGCCTCCTTTCTCGCCTCCCGCCCGCATCCTCGACCGCGTGCTACGGCGTTCGCTCCCACGCGCTGCCTGGTCGGGAGCGTGTCTGGGCTGCGCTGTAGACCGCTTCTCTCCGTGCTGGTGAGAGTGTACTCGTCGTGCCGGATCCGGAGCGTGAAGCTCCCAGATGAGCGATTAGACATGGCGTCATGCTACCGAGCTCGCGTCACGTAGGTCGCCTCACGGCTCACCAGCCGATGGCGTGGTTCCACCCCGACCCTATTGGCTTTTGAGCCTCAGGTCCTCCCAGGACGGGAACGGGACCATCGGGAGCGAGTTGATCGTGTGGTCGGCCACCCGTGGCCCGACTCCCATCAGGGCCCGCAGATCCATAATCGGTGCGAACATCGCTCGCTCGACCGTGAGCTGCTGGATCTTGTACAGCAGAGCCTCGCGCCTCTTCACATCCCGCTCGCGGGCCTGCTGCAGGAACAGGTCATCGATGTCGGGATAGCCCCCGCACGCGTAGCTGCCCTTGGAGTACATGAACGCCTCGACGCGGGTGGCCGCGTTCCCTGAGTTCCCCACGGCGGTCATGAACAGCCCGTGCAGTTTCTTCTCGCGCCACGCGGCGTAGAACGCCGCGCGCTCCATTGGGCGCATCTTTACCCGGATCCCCACGGCGTTCAGGTAGTTCACCGCCGCCTCCGACACCGAGAAGAACGGAGGAATCGGCACGAACTCCCCGGCGTCGAGCCCGTTCGGATATCACGCCTCGGCCAGTAACTGCTTCGCCTTCTGAGGGTCGTACGGTGGCGGCTCGACCTGCAGGGCGAAGTCCATCACACGAGGCACGATGACCCCGGCCGGCGGGCAGTGGCCTAGGCACCCGGTCTCGTTGATTGCCTTGCGATCCAGCGCGTAATTCACCGCGAGCCGAAGGCGCTTGTCGTGCCACGGCGATTTCGGGTCCCACTGGTCGGCGAACTCGATCCAGAAGATCGATGCGTGCCGCGTGGCCACGAGCTGGAGGTGCGCGTCTCTTTTCACGTTCAGGGCATCCTCGCCATCGAAGGCGAAGCCGATATCCGCCTCGCCGGTCTTCAGCATGGCGACGCGCGTGGTGCCTTCCGGCACGCTCTTCATCGTGAGCCGCTTCACATAAGGTACGTGTCGCCAGTACCCCGCGTAGGCCTCCAGCACGACCACGACGCCGGGCGTGTGGCTCATGAACTGGTAGGGACCGGCACCGATTGGATGCTTCCGGAACCCGTCGTCCCCGACCTCCGTCAGATATTTCTTCGGCACGACAATCCCGGCGGCCGTGGCCGACGTCCCGTAGAAGGTCAGGAAGTCTGGCCAGGGCTCCTTGAGAAGGAAGCGCACGGTGAGGGGATCGACAATCTCCACCTGGCGCACGCGCTCTTGCAGCGCCTTGGCGCCCGCCCCCTTGTAGCGCTCGAAGCTGAACTTCACGTCTTCGGTGGTGACCGGATCGCCGTTGTGGAACTTGAGCCCACGCCGCAGTTTGAACTCGTACACGAGCCCGTCCGGGCTTTCCTTCCAGGACTCCGCCAGACTCGCCCCCATCTTCTGGCCCGGCAGCGGACGGAGCAAAGCGTCATGGAGCGCGTAGAGGAGCCCGAACGGCGTGATCTGCGGTGGGGCGGTAGAGGGATCGAACCAGCTCGGCGCGATGGTGACGTGCCAGGCGGCGACCGCTTCTCCAGCCGGCGGCTGGCTGTCCGCCTCTGAGACCATCCCGAAGCTGGTGAGTGCTACCAGGATCAGCAAGACGACGAGACGACGTGACGCGACCATTTCTTCTTCCACTTCTGCTCTTCCTTGTGGCGCAGCTTTCATCATGCGACCGCCGGAACGATCGGAAGAAGCCGCCTAAGGGTACAGATCCGCAGGAACGCTATTTGTCTAGCCAGACCTTCCGGTAGAGGACCTTGAACTCGGCCTGGTAGACGTAGTCCTTCATCCAGGGTTGCGCGACCTGGTAGAACGGCGAGCCGGAAATCGTGTTCCAGTAGAGCTTGTCGGCCGAGAACTCCTGGAACTCCCTCGCGATGGCCTTGCGCTTCGCTGGATCTATTTCGCGCGCGTAGCGAGCGTAGTACTCGTCGACTTTGGTGTCGGTGTGGCGTGAGTGGTTCCAGCCCGCCGTGGTGACCGACAGGTAGGAGTTCTGGTCCACCGTCAGGAGGGACGCGAGATCCTCGATGTACATGTCGAACGGGCCGTCCTGCGTGGCTGTCGTCATCCAGCTGACCTTGTCGACCAGCCGAATGTTCGCGGTCACGCCGATCCGCGCCATCTGTTCCTTGATCACCGTAGCGATCACGTTGAACACGGATTTTTCGGTGTTGGTCATCAGCTCGAAGGTCAACGGCTTTTGCGGGCCATAGCCGACCTCGGCCAGCAACGCCTTTGCCCTCGTTGGATCGTAGGGGCACAGGTGGGTGACGTCGACCGTGTCGAGGGTGCCCGGCGGGATGATCCCGACCCACGGTGTGGCCTGGCCCTTGAAGGCGATCTTGACGATCTCCTTGCGATCGATCCCGTAGCACCCGACGGCCTTGCGAACCCTGAGATCGTTGAAAATCGCATGCGGCGCGCGGTCCTTCGACATCGGCTTCCCGTCCGCCGGCACGGTGACCTTCATCATCGCGACCATCGGCGTCGTCTCTTTCCCCGTCATGATCTGGGCGCGGGGGCTCTGCGCCCGGAGGGTATCGACGTGATCGACCGAGAAGTCGGCGAGGAAGTCGATCTCGCCCGCCTTGAACGCGGCCATCTGGGTGATGGGATCCTTGATCACCCGAATCACCACGCGATCCAGATAGGGCAACCCCGGCTCGAAGTACTTGTCGAAGCGGTCCATCACCAGATGGGTCCCCTTCACCCACTCCACGAGTCGGAAGGGCCCGCATCCCACCACCGCCTCGGGCTTTCCAGCCCTCCGCTCTTCGGGCGTGTATTTCTGCGTGGCGGTGGGCGAGGACAGGACAAGCCCCATGCGGTACGCGGCCAGCATGTGCATCATGAACGCGTACGGATGCTTGAGTCGGATCTGCACCGTGTCGGGATCGATCACCTCGACCGAGTGCACCGACTCGAGAAACGTCCGCATGCTGGACCGGGTCGCGGGGTCCAGGATGCGATCGATAGTGAACTTGACCGCGGCCGCGTCGACCCTGGTGCCGTCGTGGAAGAGGACGTTCTTCTTGAGCTTGAACGTGTACAGGAGCCCGTCAGGCGAGATCTGCCACGATTCGGCGGCGTCGGGGATGAACTTCCCGTCGGGGGTGATACTGATGAGTCCGCACCCGACGTTCGTCGCGACCCAGACCATTTCGTAGCCGGGCGTGGTGTGAAAATCGAGCCCCGAGATCTCGTTGCCGTAGGCGACCCGCAGGGTGCCGCCGCGTTTCGGGCCCGCGGCCAGGACCGGGCCGGACAGGAAAACGCTCAGAGCGACGAGCACGGTCATTTCGAACACGAGGCGCCGGAGGCGCATAGCCTGACCTCCTACCGCTTGGCGTTCGCGGTCGACCGACCTGGGACCTTACATGTTGGCGGGGCTCCTCCCCATGGTGGGCAAAGCTTCCTCTGATTCGGGGCGCTCGGCAAGCGGGTTCGCAGACCGCGCTGCCGCGGCGCTGCCGAGCGTGATCCGCCGCACCGGTCTTGGGCTACACTGCGCTTCTGATAGCGCCCGGCGTCTGGAGTGAACAACCGCCCCAACCGTAGGGTAACTGACCGCGCTCAGCACTCCCATTTTCGCTGACGTCGAACACGCTTGAGCGGGGCGAGTCACGTGCTCCGAGGTTTATCCAGACCGGAAACGGCGCTTGTCGGCGCGAATCCCCGCCCGGTGCGCTGACATCTAAGTCTGATAGGACACGAACCGCCTCGAAGGAGGAGCTATGACCCTCAGCGAGCAGCTCCACGCGATCAAGGAGAAGTCTCGCGAGCGTATCCCGGCCGAGTCACGTGCCATCATGGAGCGTGCCGTGGACGACCTCCGGCGCTCTGGCATCCTGGACCACGTCGTCAAGGTAGGCGAGCGCGCCCCTCACTTTACGCTGCCGACCGCCGGTGGTCGGTCAGTGGCTCTCGCCGAGCTCCTCGGGCGTGGTCCGGTCGTCCTGAGCTTCTTCCGCGGTCGCTGGTGACCCTACTGCGTTGCAGAGCTGGAGGCTCTGAAGAACGTCCTGTCTGACATCGTGCAACTCGGCGCGAGTCTCGTGGTCATCTCACCCCAGATCCAGCGGACCGCGCGCGAACCCGAAGATCAGCAGCCGCTCGCGATGGAGCACCTCTACGATCGTGGCAACGAGGTCGCAGGGCGCTACGGGCTCGCATTCACGGTGCCCGAGGAGGTGCAGCGGATCTACCGCGGATTCGGTCTCGACCTGACGAAAGCGAACGGCGACGACTCGTGGACACTTCCAGTGCCAGCGCGCTTCGTGATCGATCGCGCTGGCGTGATCCAGTCGTCCGACGTCGACCCGGACTACACTCGGCGTACCGAACCGTCAGCGACGATTGCCGTCTTGCAGTCGCTTGCGCGCTGACCAGATCCGTCCCGGCGCTGGGTTTCCGCGAGACCTGGAGGACTAACCATGGCCGATGACTTCGAGTATGTCTCGCACGCTCGCCTAGAGTACCGCAGCGGCTACCGGCACGCGTATCTCGGAGACGTGCCGGAACCGGTCGTATACGGTGTCCAGGGAAGCCTCCGGGAGTACTACGGCGTCAAGGAAGGGCCGCCGATCGCGTCGACGCTCGACCACATCGTTGCCGCCGTCGCGGGGTGAATGTACGGCACCCTGCGTGGCGCCCTGGCAGGGCGCAAGATCGCCTTCGACCGCGAGACTTTCACCGCCACTGTTGACGGTCGCATCTCGGGCATCGGCAAGACTATCCGGATCAAATCCATCCACGTCCATTACGATCTCCGCGTGCCGCTGGAGGCCAGCGAGGCGACCGAGCGCGCGCTCGAAGTCCATCCTCAGGGCTGTCCCGCCCACCAGAGCGTGAAGGACGCGATCACGATCACGTGGGACGCCACGCTCCGCGTCGGTGACAAGGTGATGACCGTCCGCGAGACAAAGGGTGGGGGCTGAGAGCACGATCCCTGGCTGTCGAGGGCCTCTTGGTTCACCCAGTTCCGCAGGATGTAGGATGGCGTCTGGAGGAGGAATGGCGATGGACGAGATCGTCAAGAAGGTAGCGGAAGCGGCTCCCGCCTCCGCGGCCCCGACCGGTCCGCCGGGGAGCCTCGACAGGGAGATTCGTCTCCGCGTTCGGGCCCAGACCATGGGCCGACAAAAGAAGCGGGCCGAGGTCTGGAGTGAAGTCAGCGGCCAGCCGGCTGGGAGCCGCTGGGCGATCCAGTGCGACGAGGGGGCGCGAGTTGGTGGTGACGACACGGCGCCGCCGCCGTTGGCGTACTTCAGCGCGGGACTCGCATTCTGACTGCTGACGCAGATTTCCCGGTCCGGGGAACTGATGAAGCTAGAGCTGAAGCAAGTCCACGTCGACCAGGTGACGCGCTTTTTCCGGAAAGGTTCCATCCTGAGGGGCACGATCCAAAGTGGCAGCCTCGGCATCGAGGTGCGGGTCGATGTCGAATCCGACGAGCCCAGGGATAAGATCGCGCGCCTAGTGCGGGTGGCCCAGGAGAGCTGCTTCACCCACGGAGCCATTGCCAACCCAGTCCCTGTCGAAACGGACGTCCGCCTGAATGGGCAGCCGCTCGAGGTGCGCTGATGCTCAACTGACGGGCGTCTCTTCATATTCAGCCGCGAGGATCGTCGGTTGTATGAAATGAGCTGCCAGGGCATTCAGCCTCATGTTGCTGCGCTCAGCTTGCTCGGTGAATCGCCGTCCATCGCGAGCCGCCGGACATCGCGAATGCCGAGGCCTGCTATCGTCAGGCGCTAGCGCTCGCCGAGCCGCGCGGCATGCGCCCCCTCGTCGCGCACTGCCTGTCCTTCGCCAAAACTCCGTCCGTCGCCAAGTGATTGATCTGTCGGCGCCGGTAGCGAGAAGATCTCGGCTCAATGGTCACTCTCCTGCTCCACCTGCTTCGACTTCTCCCGATGCTCTGCGGCGGCCACCATCAG
>WNFO01004418.1_pt1 | contig 12129 bp, 15 predicted proteins | sample 5400251 | NCBI WGS metagenome assembly WNFO01 (sample SAMN13153354, study PRJNA577476) | soil metagenome | isolation source: 100 cm saprolite under Madrone tree | place: USA:California | collected 2016-06-14
ACCATCGTTATCCGGTACGTCCACGACAGTACCACCACGCTCTAGTAAGAGCTTCATAATATTGAGGTGATCACGTTGCGATATTAGGTGTAGTGCGGTCTGGCCTTTGTTGTTCCGCAGATTTACATCCGCGCGATGATCCAGCAACAGTTGTGCGCACGACGGTGACTCCACATCTTTGGAAACTATCAGGTGAAGCGGCGTTGAATCATCGCAGTCCAGTGCGTCCACGTTCGCACCACATTCTAGTAATAACTGCATGATATTGAGGCGACTACGTTGCGACGCTAGGTGTAGTACGGTTTGGTCCTTCTTGTTCTTCCCCTCGATATTTGCGCCATGATTCAGCAACAGTTCTGCGGCTGATTTATTCAATTCGGAAACTGCCAGATCCAGAGGAGTCGAACCGTCGTTGTCCAATGCGTTCACATCTGCACCGTGCGTTAGTAGTATCCCCATAAACAGAAGGTCGCCACGATGCGATGCCCGGTGCAATGCGGTCTGGCCCTTGTCGTCCCGCAGATAGACATTTGCGCGATACTTGAGCAACAGTTCTGCAGCAAATCGATCCATCTTGGCAATTGCCAGGTGTAGCGGAGTGAAACCGTTGATATCCAGTGCGTCCACGATTGCACCACGGTCTAGCAAAAGCTGCATAAAGTCAAGGCGACCGCGTTGCGATACCAGGTGTAGTGCAGTCTGGCCGTTGTTGTTCTGCTTTTCGATATCTGCTCCATGATCTAGCAACAGTTCTGCACCCGATAGAGCTTCGGCTTCCGAAACTGCCAGGAGAAGCGGTGTCGAACCATCATCGTCCCGTGCGTCCACGTTCGCTCCGTTGTTATCAAGTATAAGCCGTATAATGTCGAAATGACCACGTTGCGATGCTTGGTGAAGTGCAGTCCGGCCTTTGTCATTCCGCAGAGCGATATCTGCGTCATGCTCGAGAAACAGCTGTACGGCCTCTGGGCTCATGTGGTGAGCTCCCAGGTGTAACGGTGTGGAACGATAGTTGTCCTGTAAGTTGGGGTCCGCGTTGTTGTCTAATAAAAGCCGAACAATATGGAGGTGACCGCGTTGCGATGCTTTGTGCAGTGCAGTCTGGTCATTGTTGTTGCGCAGATCGATATTGATATCTGGATTATTCTCGATCAAGAATTGTACGGTTTTCTCGCTCATCCTCGAAGCCGCCAGATGTAGTGGAGTTGATCCACGCTTATTCTGTGCCTCCACGTCTGCACCATGCTTTAGCAAATGCCCAACGCAGCGGGTAAAGTTTTCGCGCGATTCTTGGTCGTCATCGTGCATTGCGTAATGCAACGGCGTACACCCCATTTCGTCCCGGCCATTGATATCAGCGTTACGTTCGATAAGCATTCGAATTGCCTCGAAGTCTGACCGGAACACTGCAATATGCAATGCAGTTCTGCCGCAAATGTTGGTGGTACCTAGGTCACGTGGGCGGTTCCGAATGAGGCGTTGTGCGAGGCACGAGTGTCCAAGTAACAGAGTGTAGTATAAGGGAGACACTCGCGGTGGATACTTCGGATGCTCGTGATCGGACTGATCGTAATGTCGTTCGCCCAAATCCGAGCTTGAATCCAGGTTCAAATCAAAATCCTCGGAGTCCCAATCGCCATTCTGTAGCCAGAGCCATGTGTTAAAATGTGATTTGTCTGGGTCGAGAAGATCGTCGACTCCATTGCTAATCTTCGACAACACTTCCCCGACCCTGGCATGGGCGACGAAGTGTTCACCAGCGTATTCTGCAAGAGGATAGCTCTCGATGGTCTCTTTGTCCATTTGGTCATTTAGTCCAAGTAAAGCACCGAGGCAAGCTTGCGCCATGATAATGTGCGCAGACTCGCGTTCAATGTGGTAATAACTCAAAGCACTAGACTCTGATTTGGCAAGGCGATCCGAGGTCAAAAACTGCAGGACTGAATAATGGGAAAATTGAACTTGGCGCGAACCCCGGTCGTTGACGATGACGACCAAACTGGAACATATGGCCAGCACTACTTGCTCTGGAGCTTGATCTGCCGGGCGAAATTCCTCGTTCAGCTTTGGAATCCCGCTTTTCGCGGAGAAATCGATCGCAAGGATTTCCGCTAACTCCTCCACCGCAAGCGGACGATCGGCCGCGGCGAGGCATCGTAAAAGTCGGTGAGCGTAATCACGGTTTACTTTGGGAATTTCCCGCAGTATCCGCTCGTACGTCGCGTCCAACGTCTCTGGCAATTCCTTGAGTGTACGCTTCACACACGCTGGGATGCAGCGCCGCAGCCTTTGCAGTTGACAAAAGACCCAGCGGAACCTGAATAAAACAATGAGAAAAAACGTCTTCCACACTCAACGTCGTGCTTACATGCCACCAGACTTGTCCGAAAGCGTCTTGATAACCGAATCTTTGTCCTCTTCCCGCCATCTCCGCATATCTGGGTCGGAGAGAACCTCAGATTTCACGAAGTCGACGATATCACCCTTTTGTCCGCTTTCGTCGTGAAGGGATATATTGGAGGTCGGTGTTAACGGACCGAGGGTAGCTTGGATGTCAGCTTCTGGGCAACTTGTGATGCAAATTCGTAATTTTGGAAGGTCACATTTGACGAATTTCTCGACAAGAGCAAGAACCCGACCACGCCATGGTGACGTCTCAGCGTTTGGACATTCGTCAAGTGCATCGACGATAAGGTAGATGGGCACTTCGTTTGAGACCCTGAGCATGTTCTCGAGGCATCGGGTAAGCGCATTGACACTAGGTGGTTGCATTTTGTTGCGGTGAGAGGAATAGAGGTCAAGGAGAATGTCGAATAAATCGTTGGATTGATTGCCGAGTTGGAAAATGAGAGAAGATAGTAGGGCACGCTCATCTTGCTTGCCGGCGTCCTGGAAATCAAAGAAAAAGAATCCTATGTGTCCTGGCACAGTATTGTTGATATCCTGGATGATCGCAGAGCTGATCATTGGTCGAGGACATCAGCTATCCGGTCCAAATCAAATTAATAAATGACGTACCTAAGAACAGTTTTTCCAGAACCCGCTGTGAACATGGTGCTCTGTTAGCAAGGAGGAGTGCGCAGGGGTTGAAAAGTGTACGTTTTCCGTGAATCCACAGCAAGGAACCAGACTCTTTCCAACTCCTGAAGATGCTACCTTGAGTGAACCACTCCCCGGTACCTGGGTGATGGACATCGTTTGCAATTTTGAAATTTACGGATAAATCCGGGGGAGAAATCCAGTCCACAACGTCTTGGCGTTGTTGGTTCCCGGTTAGCACGTTTGAGCCTAAATTACAAACGAGGAAGCCAATAATCAAATTAAGAGGGTGCGACCAAATGAAAACAAGATGCACACCGTGAAGGACAACGTTCAATTTATTGTTAGCGACATTCACTCGGCCCTCGATGTCCCGAACATCGCTTCCTAGGTCCATCATTTCCTCGCGCACACCACACATTTCAACTAGACCTTGTACAGCCACCATCCGACTTTCCTCTTCTAGTAGTTTCTCGAATCTCCGTAAGGCATTCTCAATATCCGATTTTCCCACCAACTTTTTCAGGAATCGCCCTAAAGAATAACAGGTCAAGAGGGGTAACATATCGTGGAGAATTCACCCACTTATTTTTCCCTGTTTAATCTCCGTGGTCAACAGGGCAAGGATGTGAAGGACGTGAACCATGACGTCCACTATGATTTCCGTCATTCGTTCCATCGGCGGGAGTTCGGCATATATCTCGAGTCTGATGAAGAATCTTTTGATACGTTCGAATAAGTCGACAATCGTGGTTTGGATAGCACGAACAGCAATAACAACCTGAGACATTTGGGTGTAAATACAGCAGGAAAAAAGGATGGACAAGGAGCGCACAGAAAGAAGCGAGGAAATGCCTGTAAATATCACTGCCCCTGGTTTGTATGCCTAGAAAATAGACATTAGGATGCAGATCTTAGATGAATGACGATAAACCTGCCGAGACTCACGAGGCCAACAGCGCCGCCAATTGTTTGAGCAAAGAGGTAGAGCACATTCACCACTGGATCAACCCAGCTCGTAAGCTTGTTATCGCCATTCTCAGACTGATCAAAGCCAGGGATTTGCCGTTGCAGCTCGGTGAGGGCTTCGTCGGGAGATTTGCAAGCTTCGAGGGTGCGAAGCAATGGATCTGATTTCAGGTCCTTCCTGGTTTTCTTCTCATAGGCCTTCAAAGCTTCGTCGAATATCGCTTCATATTTCGAGCTCCGCGCAGCCTCAGGCTCAGGAGGACTCTGAGACATATAGTGGAAATCGTTGAGGGATAATAGGAAGGGTCCCGAGGAGAGGGATAAGAGGAAAGATGCTTCGTGTGTACAGTATAAGACGCCCTAGCCTCATATGTGGGATATGATGGCCCTGGCCCGGGCGATGAGACAGGTGACCATGGTCGTGGGAGAAACTGAACGACGCCCATGTGTTCAACGAAAGAGCTCGGCCGAGTCCAAAATAACACGGTGCCATACAGAGAGGGTACATTTGAGTTTAAGCAGCGAACGCAAACCACATACTCGGCTTCAAGTTACACGGTAGAGGATGCCTACCGTCGAGAATTCCTGGTGCTTCGGCCCACTTGGCGGTGGAGTCACGTGCTGTGAAAGGCGGAGATGGAATGCACGTCTGGTAACTTCCGTCCTGTTCGTTTATCCTTCCGTTCCCCTCGCTTTTTCAGATATCTTCCGGTCGTGAATCCTGTTTACATATCATGGTGAGCAATGCTTTTCTCTGTTTCTAATGATTGCTCATCATTTGAAAATCATGTGGCAAGATAGTCCATACCTTTGCCTGTCATGCGTCGCCTTCTGGGTGAATTGAAAGAACTCAGGATGAGTCCCCCAGAAGGCATTGAGGCGTTGAAGCGTGGAATGAGGTTGAACACCACATGGTGATGAAACGGGAAAGAGAACTGAGAGGATCTGGCTTTCCAAACTCTTCGGAACTTTACGCGATGCCCCACATTGCGACATGCGTCGATATGGAGACCTAAACTGCCATAGAACAGATTTTGGAACAGATCCAGCGGAAACTTGTTGCACTGAGTTTGGCGCTTTGAGGTCATACTACTCTATGTACCACTAAACAAATATGTACGTGTGCAGTTATTGAAGAACGATAACTGACTATATGAGTTGGCAAACAAACAGCCGTCGAGCTCCGAGTCGGCAGAAAATAGTCACGTTAAATTGGCGAAACCTGGCACCTCCTCGGCCTACAGACATCTGGCTGGCTTCGATCCAATGGCATTACTGTAACCTGTGCGCTGATCTCACAAGTCACGGCCATGAGGTGGCAGCAAGCGAATTTGAGAAGCACTGAATCATTTACACTGAATATGTCATACTTCCCCGATACCATACGTCCCATGCCGGTGCCACGTCGGCTGCTCAACCAGCCACACATTAAACCAAGAAATCGTACGACATCACGGTGGAAAACGCAGGCGCACTGGCAGTCAACTTGAAGGCGCGTGCTGTGGACCGGGACAATGGGGACAGCAGGGGGGGGCGGGACCACATAGAACAGGCGGTAGGTGCACCCCGCGGACCGTGGACACAGAAGGGGAGGGGACGGACGGGGGGAGAGCGTCTGGACCGCAAATAGGAGAATCAGAAGACGATGGGCTTTTATGCATCGGCGGGCCATCATCGGTACGCGGCGAAGAAGTGTACTCTGAGATACTTATTATCGAAGACTCGGAGAAGCATCGGCGTGTCGAAAAATGGAAATGTAGATTGGATGTTGTTGTTGGGATGCGCGAGAATCTAAGCTCTAAGCCTGGGTCGAGAGAGCGCGGAAGATGGAATGGCGGTGCCAGTGGGAGGTCATGCAACTCGGCCAGCGGAACGGAAACGGACTACACCACGTGACAGGTGCAAGCCCCGTTCACAATTAAACCAGGCACAAAAAGGAGGGTAAGATGGTGAATATGTGATTTGTTCAAATGAATGGACAATGACAATCAAAAAAGGAGAGGTATAGGAGGATACTGTAACAGTGACACGCAGTATGACCCTAAAGACCTAAAACAAACGTCCAAGCGTCCAAAAGTCCAAATCAAAAAGCAGCCCACACGACCACGGTTCGAATGGGAAAATTCAATCAAAGCGGTAAAGAGCCCCTCAACCTAAAATCGCGACTGCTTGTGCCAACCGAAAGAGAGTACGTGCCCAACGCACGCATCCACGACTGACTGGGCGCGTCCCAAACAGACAAGTCGTACCTCGAAAGCGTCACATCGACGATCATCGACTCGCCAGGCTGCAGCTCTACGTCCGTGAACCCGCGCAGGATGGATGGCGGCTCGCCCGCGCCATCGGGGAAATGCAGGTACAGCTGGGATATCTATTTGTAGTTTCGTACGCATGATAAATCGGTCGATTTCAGGACAGAGGACAGGAGAGGGAATACGCACCTCCGTCCCGGCGACTTGGCCCATATTCTGCACCGTGAATGATACTGTGTATGCTGGGCGGTGCAACCATAGTGCCGTGGATGAGCCAACCCTTCGCAGGCCTGGCTTAGCAGCCAACCAGTTCGCCTCTAGCTGCCCGTCCTGATCCTCTCCGGCGACGTCTTCGACCGGAGTGATACTCAGACCCGAGTACTGGAACTCGGTATAACTGAGCCCGAAGCCAAACTCAAATCGCGGCGCGATATTCTTCGCGTCAAAATGGCGATAGTCGACGAACAAACTGTGAAATAACATTACAATTACATTAAGCCTTTCTTGCAGTTTGAAAGAAGAAAAAAACAAAATACGCACCCCTCTGAATAAGTAATGTCCAATATTTCCTCTCCATCCCCACCAAGGGCGAGCTGCGCTGGATAGTCCTTCGGAGACTTGGCGATAGTGTACGGCAAGCGTCCACTCGGGTTCACAACCCCATAAATCACATCCACGAGAGCATTACCCGTTTCTGTTCCACCAAGACCGGCCCATACGACGGCCGTCACATTCGGGTGATCGATCCATGGTTCCAAGATCAGCGGACCGACCGAATTGATAACAACGATCGTGTTGTTATTTTGCGATGCTACCGCTTGGACCAGCGCGTCGCCATTTAACCACGCCGTGAGGTTTTTCCTGTACATACGACGGGCATTCGGACACTTTCATTAATCATTTTTTTCCCAAGAGGACCCGAGGATCCTTACCTATCACCCGCATTGCCATCTACTGTGATGTAGCCTTCACCCGAGTCGGCCTGCAGAAACACAATCGCAGCGTCCTGTTGTACGGCTGCCGTTGCGGCACCAACTAAATTGAAATCGTCAAAGAACCACGAAAAAGACGTATGATCTCTGCGAGCCCGCGCCTGAAACGCCTCGTATGGCTGTATATTATTAAATCCAAAAAAACAACCAGAAGTGAGTAATAAGCCTCGTTTTCAACTGGTGAGGATACAAAAAAACGCACCGAAATTTTGTAGGTAAACCATGCAGTTCTGCCTCACAACGTGAGCTCCGGGAAACCGGCACACCATAGTGCCTTTTCAATCACTCACCCTGATCCCCACCCGACCGCCAAGATGCCATCCACTCCACCCTGATCGGCGAATTCATTCGGACCCGCAACGCGCCCAGGACCCGCATCAGATCCAATCAATACAATTTTGCGAGGCTTCTTCAGCGGGAGCGTGCCATTGACATTCTTCAGTAGCACGATACTACTCGTGTCAATCTCCCGCACCAGCTTTCCGTGGTCATCCTGTACGTCTACGTGCTCGTTTGTCGCTTCGTCCAGGGGAAGGAATGCATTGAAGTTGGTCTTCGGGTAGTTCGACGAGTCCTGGCCGAGAAGGTACCACGATGCAAGGATCCTCGTTGCCATATCGTCCAGACGAGCCTCGGGGATTGTCCCATTTTGGACGTATGCGGTAAGATTGGCACCAAAGTAAGATGTGTTAGAGCGGAACGTAATATCGCCAGGCATGCTCATGTCCAACCCAGTCATCGCGCTGATCGTCGAATGTTGGGCACTCCAGTCGGACATTACGAACCCTTGGAATCCGAGTTCGTCCTTGAGGATCCCGTTGATCGTATTGTTGTTCTCGCATGCGTACGTCCCGTTGATCAGGTTGTATGAGCACATCACCGATGCAACGCCTGCCATGACGCTACGCAAGAACGGCGCCACGTAGATCTCATGCAACGTCCTGTCATCGACGTTGGAACTCTCCATCGTACGCTGGTTTTCCTGCTCGCTGTTCCGCGCGTTCCAACCGTCAATGCGTAGCTGCCATATCTGCCCAAGACTTACTCACTTATTTATATAATGCTTCGCGCAGGCTTGAACGCCCGCAGACTGCATACCGAGGATGGTCTCATACGCTCCAACGCCGGCCAGGAAAGGATCTGCGCCGAAGCCCTCCCAGTTGCGTCCTCCTTGGGCAACACGTCCGATATTCATCATTGGACCAAGGGCAATGTTGACGCCTTTGCCGGCATGTTCTTTACCCATCGCAATGCCGCGCGCACGGAGCAACGAACGCTTCCATCTACAGTTGTCTCAATCAGCTTGAGGGAAAGCGAACTTAGAAACCTGTCAATACTCACGTGGATACGGCAGTAATGGGAGCGGGGAAAACGGTGGCGAAATCCACAAAGCGCACCCCAAGGGGCGAATCTTCAAGACAGAGGCCGGGAAAGTCTCTGGTGGGAGGGATATTGCCGACACAACGGCCATACATCCAGCCCACGCCAGTGGTGACGTTGACCTTTTCCTCGAGTGTCCAGGTGGCAATCTACATTTTAAAAAAACAAAAGAATGATCGTCAACGCTGCTGGTTCGGCAAGGCGGAAGTTAGGCGACAGTAGATGCCGCACTGATAGTATAGATAGAAGAGAAGCCGAGATGTGGGGAATAAATCGGGCCAAGATGGCCTTCGGCTACTCACGCGGCCGCACGTTGCAGAAACAATCGCATGACGCGAGGGGGAAGTTGAAAGTCTCGAAAGGGATTCAATATACCCACATTGACCTTTGCCTTTTGATACGCTCTTGTCCACGCGGGCGCGAAATCGGGGACCAGTGCTGGACTCTCGACAGGCGGGGGATGCTTTGGTGAACTCGCAGGGTATACACCCGGAATGGGAGGCTCAGAAGACGGCGATGGGAATGGTACAAAGGGATACGGGGTGACAGGAATGACAGACGGCCCTGGCTCGGTGAGCATGCTAATACTTGTAGTTGTCTGAGATACCGACGAGGGCAGGGTTGAATTACCACTTGCAGAAGAAGATACGCTGGCCGTGCTAGATGTCGGTGTCACGGAGGGGGACGACGACTGCGGTGAACGGGTAGGCGGCGGCGGGGACAAAGAAGTGGGCGGCGGCGATGACGATGGTGCACCAGGGTGTATTGACGGGAAGGAAGACGAAGACGAATTGGAGGGCGAAGGCGCCGCCAAGGCACGCACAGCAGCCAGGAGAACGAAGACGGCGAAAGAGCGCATGGATGTGCCAGTGGGGGCACCCTGTAAACCAGTCGGGGGAGGATGGGGAAAGGGTGGGACGGCAAGGGGAGAACTAGAAAAAAAGAACATTTATAGGATCGGTTACCGATTCGGCTCCATTCAGATTGGAAGTGCAAAGAGAGAAGCGTACCAGTAGCGTACTGGCATTCTCAGTTACGGGACACCCGTGGCGTCGAAGCACGGTCGAAGCGTCATGGAACGATGTTGAACCCCGCGTGGCGATTGAACGGGAAGAGGGATGCTAGCGTCACAGGTAACCGTGGCCTCCGCGGCGTGCTCCACATGGTGGCATAATGAGTAGTAGACGCTGTAGACAGCCATGGATCACAACACATCTGCACTCTCGGGCGAGAGGCCGCCGACGTCAAAGGACCCGGGCCGGCGACCGGACACTCGACGTTGTTCAACACCACTGCAGCTGGGCACCCACAAATCATCAAAACAAAAATGTGCGCAGGCGGGCAAGTCCAGACAATACACCACTGGCAGATCCACTTCCGATCGTACTACGTGTATAATCATTACTGCCGGTGCCGGTGCCTATACTATTGACATTTTCAGTATCACGAGGCGCTTATATCGAGTCTAAAAGTACCATGCACCATGCGGTCAACTGCCATGTCAGATTTATAGTGACTAGCGTAACGCGTAATGTAAATATCCAAGTTAGCATCATGAAACCAGCTAGCGACATGAGATGCATGAGACACTGGCGCGATCTGCCCGCCAGTTGACACCGCACGGCTAGTATCAGAATTTTGCCACTTGCAACGCCATGCCCCTTCAAGCTTAGAGTTCCGTGACGTGGCCGCTCATTAATGCTCTCCTTCCTTCGCTCTATTACCTCAGCCTGGTCTTTCCAACCGGGTGAACATCGTCTCCCCTCTAGCTCTGGCGGCAGTGTCAGTTTCAAGTACAGTAAGCGGCTTCTGGCTAACTCATTCGCCTGTCTTCCTTCCTGATGATTTAACCAAGGCGTATACGAATCAATGCTCAGTTCGCCCAAGATGAAAAATAGTATAGAGACCGTAACTGTTAAAACAACACGATAGAATAAAACGCGTATCATCAAACCACAGGCGGAGCCCCCATATCCCAGTCGTCCAGGGTATCCAAGCGGACCGCCATCGACCCCACACTGTCTGTCATAACGATTTTACAAACGCTTCAGCCCCTTCTTGCGTTTCTCGCCCGCGCCTCCGCCAGGCGCTGCGCCACGCTTGACTGCCTTTGCTGGGCTCAACGTAGCACCCGGAGTGAGTGCCGGTGAGACATTCGAGTCCGCTGTGCCCAATGGTGTGGGTGATACATGACGTCCCTTCTCAATTTCGCCCGTCGCTTTTGTGAGTGATGAGAGTGAAGACGAAACCAACAACGTGTTCGATGCAGACTGTTGTAACGGAATCGTCGCAGTCGCAGTCGTTGTTGTCATAGCGCCTTTCTGTGGCGGTGGCAGCAATGATGGTAAGGAGGATGTAGAAGGAAGAGCGGCGACAATATGTGCAGGCGCATTTTGCGTGTCCGCGGGTTCCGACTGTGTGTCAAACTCGGGTGGTGCAGCCTGGGTACAATGAATCTTTCATCAACTAAGGAAAACATATGTCAGGATAGCGGGGCGTGCCTTTGATGTTGCGTGCACGCTCGTAATGAGCTTAGCGCGCTCACAGTAACTCTCATAGTTCTCCTGCAGCAGCTTGCCAGCCTCCTCGTCGAGTGCCGAGTCCGGATTCGGGTAGATGAGTAGGCATTTGATGGTGACGAGGATATGACTAATGCCATATGAGGGCTTCCAATCCTTTTTTAGAGTATTCACGCAGATCTCCCCCGTGTTCGAGACATTCGGGTGGAATATCTTGGTGGCAAACCAGCCTGAAAATAAAACTTGAGGGAAGGATATTAAGCGCGAGGTAAATAAGCCGTACATCTAGGTGGTGCCACAGGAAACTCATCGGTGAACTCAAATTTCACGCGAAAGTAGCCCCCCTGGTATGGTGTACCCTCTGCAAAAGCACGTCGATATAGTGTCGGTTTGAATGCCTCGTCTTGCAATGACTTACCTGGGCCTTCAATAATACCTACGAGATCCAACACACTCTCCTCGCTCAGCTGAACACGAATGCCTTCTGGGGGACTCGTCCTGAGTTCTTTCAATTCGCGCATAAGGCGACGCATAGCAGGCAAGGGTAGAGACTATTTTTGTTGAGTGATATTTAAACAATAAGCAAAAGAAAGTCATTAGAAACAGGGAAAGACGTTACTCACCATGAGATGTAAGCAGGATTGGCGACCGGCGATATCTGAAAAAGCGAGGGGAACGGAAGGATAAAACGAACACGGAACCAAGACGCGCCTCGATTCCATCTCCGACTTTCGCGCACGTGACTCCACAGCCATGCGCTATGCGTGCCAGTGGCAATTTATGCGTGGCAACTGACCCGGAAGCCTCTATAATCTCCTATGACTTGAAATTAAAGCCGAGTATGTGGTTTGCTACTGAAATGTATCCTCTTTACAGGACCGTTTTATCTTGTGCTCTAAATGGTTTATTCAAAAGCCCCGGCGCTGATACATCATACAGTGATACTTTGATCATGGCATTGACGCCCAGGCCCAGCTG
>WNFO01007291.1_pt1 | contig 12128 bp, 7 predicted proteins | sample 5400251 | NCBI WGS metagenome assembly WNFO01 (sample SAMN13153354, study PRJNA577476) | soil metagenome | isolation source: 100 cm saprolite under Madrone tree | place: USA:California | collected 2016-06-14
CACCGCCCCCTTGTTCGCGTCCTTGTGGGTGATGTCGAGGTAGTAGGGCTGCGACCGGTTCGCCGTCGCGCGCTGGCCAAAGGCGGCCTGGGCGTCGACCTCGCAGCGCTGGACCTTGTCGTGGTCGTCGCTGATGCCGACAATCTTGGCCGCATCGTTCAATTTGCCCGCGAAGTCTGCCACGACCTTCGGCTGGAATTTTACCGTCCAGGCCTCGCGCGCAACATGCGGGGCGACAGCCTTGGTGATCAGCCAATCATTGCCGCGGTAAACCCAGGCATCGAGACCGTGCTCGCCGATGAGTTCGATGGCCTTGGCAGCGACATCGGCCGGCAGCGTCTTCTGCTCGAGGATGGAGAGATCCCGCTTCACGAAGAGCCCGCCGTTGAAGCCGGCGATCGGGGTACTGAGCTGGAGCGCGTCGAACAGCATGGCCATGCCGAGCGGCGGCCGGCCGCTGGTGATGGCGAAGCCGATCCCGGCATCGTGCAAGCGCCGGACGGCAGCCTGCGCGCGCTCGGTCAGCACCTTGTCCTCGGTGACGAGCGTGCCGTCGACATCCGACAGCACGAGCGAAATCTTCGGAGGTTTTGTCATGACGTCCTCGGCGCGATGTTTCAGGCGTCCAGCGGCCGCCAGGCGCGTCCATCCCGCGCCAGCAGCTCAACAGCCGCAGCCGGGCCGTCTCCGCCCGCGACGTAGTTGGGAAAATCCTTTGGCGGATTGTTCGCCCAGGCATCCAGAATGGGCTGCACCGCCTGCCAGCCAGCCTCGACATTGTCGGCGCGCTGGAACAAGGTCGCATCGCCGATCATGCAGTCGTAGAGCAGCGTTTCGTAGCCCGTGTTGGGCGCCATCTTGAAATAGGTCTTGTAGGCAAAATCCATGCAGACGCTCGCCAACTTGACCGTCGGGCCAGGCCGCTTGGCTGCGAACTCGAGCGCGATGCCCTCGTCCGGCTGGATGCGAAGGATCATCCAATTGGGATTCATCCGCTCCACACGTGTGCCGCGGAACAGCGCATAGGGTGCCTGGTGGAAGCGGATGGCGATCTCGGTCCACCGGCGTTTCATATATTTGCCGGTGCGCAGGTAGAAGGGCACGCCGGCCCAGCGCCAATTATCGATCTTCAGTTTGCAGGCGATGAAGGTCTCGGTCGCTGAATCCGGGGCCACGTCGGGCTCGTGGCGATAGGCCTGCATCGGCTTGCCCAGAACGGTGCCGGCGTCATACTGCCCGCGCACGGCGTCCTTCAGCGCCTGCGAGGGCTTGAGCGGGCGGATCGCCTGGATGACTTCGGCCTTCTTCGCCCGGACGGCGTCGGCGTCGAAGGAGATCGGCGGCTCCATGGCCGTCATGGCCAGCAGCTGGAAGACGTGGTTAGGCACCATGTCACGCAGCGCGCCGGTCTTCTCGTAGAATTTGCCACGGCGCTCCACGCCGACGGTTTCCGCCGCGGTAATCTGGATGTGGTCGATATGATCGCGATTCCAGGATGGCTCGAATAAGCCATTGGCGAATCGGAGCGCCATGATGTTCTGCACCGTTTCCTTGCCGAGGAAATGGTCGATCCGATAGATCTGATGCTCCTGCAACGTTTTCCGGATCTCGGCATTGAGCGCCTTGGCCGAAGCCAGGTCGTGGCCGAAAGGCTTTTCGATCACCACCCGGCGCCATTTGCCGTCCTTTTCCGTGGTCAGCTCCGCAGCCCCAAGGCCCGCGACCACGACGCTGAAGAAGCGGTCTGCGATCGCGAGATAGAAGAGATAGTTGCCCGCGGTGCCCGCCGTCTTGTCCAGCCCCGCCAGATGCTCGCCCAATCGGTGGTAGGTCCCGGGATCGTTCAGATCGCCCTGAAGATAGCTCATGCGGTCGGTCAACCAGCGCCATGTGGTCTGCTCAATGTGGTCGGCCTGGAACTCGCCGCCGCCCTCGGCGACGAACTGGTTCATCATGTCGGTCAGACCCTGGCGCCAATCCTCCGTGGTCTTGGCCGCCAGGTCGACACCGACGAGCTGAAAACCCTTGGACAGCCGCTTGGCATTGACCAGGTTGTAGAGCGCCGGCACGACCAGACGCTTGGTCAGGTCGCCGGCGGCGCCGAAGATCACCATGGCGCAGGCCGGCGCCACAGGCGCGCTGCTGTTGTCCTGCGCCGCGCCCTTGGCCTTCGTCAGGCGATCTTGCTTGCCCGCCATCGCTGTCTTGCTCCTCTCTTTCTGCTGGCTGCGAATTCGCCCTGGAGCCGCCGATCCTGGCAGACTTCGCCGGCCCGCGTCGTCATTTCCGTCCGAGCAGCTCCTTGGCCGTGGCGACGACCCGCTCGGGCTCGAAACCGAACTTCCGCTGCAGTTCCTTGTAGCGCTCCCAGCCCAGGACGGATCCCTGCTCCACGGCGAGGCGCGCCGTGACCTGGGGCGGCAGTACGCTCTCTTGATAGGATATCGGCTGATGCTCGAAGATATCCCAAGACGGCATGGAGACAACACGGGAGCGAATACCCTGTGACGCCAGCGTTTCGTGGGCCTCGACAACCAGAGAGACCTCGCTGCCCGAGGCGATGAGGATGACCTCGGGCGGGCCGCCCGGGGAATCCGCCATCACATAGGCCCCCTGTGCTACGCCGGCGGCCGAGGCGTATTTGCTGCGATCAAAGGTCGGCAAAGGCTGGCGCGAGAGCGCGATCACCGCCGGCTGATGGCGCAACTGCAGGATATAGCGATAGGCTTCGACCACCTCATTGGCGTCGCCGGGGCGCAGCAGCACCAGGCCGGGCATGGCGCGCAGCGAGATCAGATGCTCCACCGGCTGATGGGTCGGCCCATCCTCGCCGTCGCCCATGGCGTCATGGGTGAAAACCAGGATCGTGGGAAGCTCCATTAGGGCGGAGAGGCGAATGGCGGGTCGGGCATAATCGCTGAAGATGAAGAAAGTCGCGCCGAATGGCCGCAGCTTCGAGAGCGACAGCCCGTTGACAATCGCCGCCATAGCATGCTCTCGAATGCCGAAATGTAGGTTCCGGCCGCCCGGCGTCTCGGCCTCGAAATCGCCGGCGCCGGCAAATTTGAGCGTCGTTTTGTTGGAGGGCCCAAGGTCGGCCGAGCCGCCTAGGAACCAGGGGATGTTCTGGGCGAGCTGGTTCAGTACCTGACTCGAGGCGTCTCGCCCGGCGATGCCCTTGGGATCGGAGGCGAAACTCGGCAGATTGCGATCCCATCCCGCGGGCAATTCGCGGCGCTGCATCTGGTCGATCTCGACGGCGAGATCGGGGAATTGCGCCCGGTATGAGGCGAACAGTTTTTCCCAGCGGCCACGTGCCTCGGCACCGCGCTGGCCGATTCCAGCGGCGAAATGCTCGCGCACCCCGTCGGGAACGAGGAACGTGGAATCCTCCGGCCAACCATAGGCGCGCTTGGTGAGCCGAACCTCCTCCTCGCCCAAGGGCTCGCCATGGGCCGCGGCGGTATCGATCTTGTGCGGCGAGCCATAGCCGATATGGCTGTCCAGGATGATCAGGGTCGGCCGGCCCGGGGTTTTCCGAAACGCTGCCAGGCCATCCTCGATCAGCTTGAGGTCGTTGGCATCGCCGACCCGCAGCACGTTCCAGCGATAGCCCTGGAAGCGGACTGCGACATCCTCGGTGAAGGCGATGCGCGTATTGCCTTCGATGGTGATGTGGTTGTTGTCGTAGATCCAACACAGGTCGTCGAGACCGAGATGTCCGGCCAAAGAGGCCGCCTCCGAGCCGACGCCCTCCATCAAGCAACCGTCGCCGCAAACCGCGTAGATATCGTAGTCGAAGATCTCGAATCCGGGCCGATTGTAGCGGCTGGCGAGCCATTTCCGGGCGATCGCCATGCCCACGCTGGTGGCGATCCCCTGGCCCAGCGGGCCGGTGGTGGTTTCGACCCCCGAGACCCAATGGTATTCCGGATGCCCGGGGGCCTTGCTCTCGAGTTGGCGGAAGTGGCGGATATCGTCGAGGGTGACCGATGGTTTGCCCAGACGTTCATAATCGGCATTCACCGCCTGGGTCCCCGTCAAATGCAGAACGGACCAGAGCAGCATCGATGCATGGCCGTTGGACAGTACAAAACGGTCGCGATCGGGCCAGATTGGATCCTTGGGGTCGAAGCGCATGACCCGGTTCCAGATCGTATAGACCAGAGGCGCCAGTGCCATGGGCGTGCCCGGATGCCCGGACTTCGCCTGCTGGACCGCGTCGATCGAGAGGGTACGGATCGTGTTGATCGCCAGTTGGTCGAGATCGTCCTTGGTCATGCCGCTCAACTCCCGATTCCTTCACCCATGCTTTGGCCAACTAGGATTTGGCCGCCTTCTCGCGATGCCCGCCGAACTCGTAGCGCATGGCCGAGAGCAGCTTGTCCGCGAAATCCGCCTCGCCCCGGGAGCTGAACCGCTCGTAGAGGGCCGACGACAGCACATGAGCCGGCACGCCCTCGTCTATCGCGGCCTTGATGGTCCAACGGCCTTCGCCGGAGTCGGACACCCGGCCCGCGAATTTCGCAAGGCCGGGGTCCTCGATCAGGGCCGCCGCCGAGAGATCGAGCAGCCAGGAAGCGATCACGCTGCCGCGGCGCCAGACCTCAGTAATGTCCGGAAGGTTAAGGTCGTACTGATAATGTTCAGGATCGCGAAGCGGCGTGGTTTCGGCGTCGACCACCCCCGTCCTCGTGCCGATATTGGCCGCCTTAAGAACCGCCAGCCCCTCGGCATAGGCGGCCATCAGTCCATATTCGATTCCATTATGTACCATTTTGACGAAGTGGCCCGCACCGCTTGGCCCGCAATGCAGATAGCCCTCCTCGGATGTTCCGCGCGACTTTTCGCGGCCCGGGGTGCGCGGGATATCGCCGCGGCCCGGCGCGAGGGTGGCGAAGATCGGGTCGAGACGCTTCACCACGTCCAGTTCGCCCCCGATCATCATGCAATAGCCGCGCTCCAGCCCCCAAACGCCGCCGCTGGTGCCGACATCGGCATAGTGGATGCCCTTTGGCGCCAGTTCCTTGCCCCGGCGGATGTCATCGATGTAGTAGGAATTGCCGCCGTCGATCAGGATATCGCCGCGTTCGAGATGGGGCAGAAGATCGGCGATGGTCTTGTCGACCACGCCGGCCGGGACCATCAGCCAGATCGCGCGGGGCTTCGTCAGCGCCTTCGCGAACTCGGCCAGAGAGGCGGTGCCGACGGCATTCTCCTTCACCAGCTCCGCCACCGCCTTCGAAGACATGTCAAAGACCGCGCAATCATGGCCGCCCCTCAAGAGCCGGCGCACCATGTTTGCTCCCATACGGCCGAGGCCGATCATTCCCAGTTGCAAGCGCTAACCCTCCTTCAAAAAGCGATGTCTCGATTGGATCCGATCAGCCCGCGGCCCGGGCAGCGGTCGAATGCCTGGCCTTCTCGAAGATATCCACGAACTCGCGATACCGCCGCGAGATCTCGGCGATCGCCTCTTCGCGCGTCATTTTCTTGGCCCGCCAGGCGACCAGCGGATCCCAGAAAACGGTGCGACCGACCGCAAATCCGACGAAGCCCGGTACGCCCGCCGCGATCCCGAGCCATTCGCCTACCTTGCGATCATCCTTGCCGCCGCCAAGGATGATGCAACCAACCTGATCGCGGCCGCCGGCCCGCGCCACCGCGACGATCTTCTCGCAATCCTCGCGCCGATCGATGCCTTCGATCTTCCATAGATCCGGATCGACGCCGGCAAGTTGAAGCTCCTGAATGGCCTGGACCATCAGACGAGGCCTCTGTTCGAGGTCATAGGCCTTCTTGTCGCCCTTGAGCCTGTCGAGTTGCGCCTTTTCCGCCGGCACGAGCAACTCGAACAAGAAGCGGCTCTCGCCCTTCGAGGCTAGATAGTCGGACAGCTGCTTCAACCGCGCGGCCTGGCGCCGGTTCAAGGCAGGATCGCCCTCGGCGTTGTAGCGCACCAGCACCTTGCAAAAGGTCGGCTTGAAGGCTTCGATGTGGCCTGCGAAATCCGCGCCATATTCGAAATCGAATTCGTCCTGCCCGCTCTTCTCCGCCGGAGCCGCGGTGATAAATCCCGCGGCCAAGGCGTCGCGCAGGATCGCGGCGCCGAACTGCTCGTCCACCAGGATGCCGGCCTTCTCCTTCGGCACGCCGGCGGCGACTGCGCCCTTGAAGCCCTCGTAGATGACCTGCTTGGCAGCGGCGATCTCGGCGGTCTGCGCCGCGCTCAGCGGCGGCTTCCAGCCGAACATCTTGGTCTGGAAGGAGCCGCGGTGGTCGAAAGGCTGGATGTACAGATCCCGGTCATATCCGCGTGGCATCAGGCGGTTCCTTTCCCCGTACGATAGCGCCGGATCAGATTGTTGGTGGAGCTGTCATGCTCCAGCTTCGGCTCCGCGGCACTCTCGAGCTGGGGAATGATGCGCTGGGCCAGAACCTTGCCCAGTTCCACGCCCCATTGGTCGAAAGAATCGATCTGCCAAATAGTACCCTGAGTGAAGACGCTGTGCTCATAGAGCGCGACCAGTTTGCCCAGCGCCCCCGGTGTCAGCCGGTCGAGAAGAATAGTGTTGGATGGCCGGTTGCCTTCGAAGAGCCGGTGCGGCACGAGCCAGTCCGGCGTTCCCTCCGCCTTGACCTCCTCGGCGGTTTTGCCGAAGGCCAACGCCTCGGTCTGGGCGAAGACATTCGCCAGCAGCATGTCGTGGTGCCGGCCCAACGGATTCAAGGTCTGGGCAAAAGCGATGAAATCGCAGGGAACAAGCCGCGTGCCCTGATGGATCAGCTGATAGAACGAGTGCTGGCCGTTGGTTCCCGGCTCGCCCCAGTAGATCGGCCCGGTATCATAGTCGACCCGAACTCCATCCAGCGTCACATGCTTGCCGTTGCTCTCCATGGTGAGTTGCTGGAGATAGGCGGGAAAACGCTTCAGATATTGCTCATAGGGCAGGACGGCGACGGTTTGGGCGCCGAAGAAGTCATTGTACCAGAGGGCGAGCAGGCCCATCAGCACCGGCAGGTTGCGCTCGAAGGGCGTGGTACGGAAATGCTCGTCCATCTGATGGAAGCCGTCCAGCATGGCGCGGAAATTATCCGGGCCGATGGCGATCATGGTCGATAGCCCGATGGCCGAATCCATGGAATAGCGCCCGCCGACCCAGTCCCAGAAGCCGAACATGTTGGCTGTGTCGATGCCGAACTTCGCCACTTCCTTGGCATTGGTCGAGACGGCGACGAAATGCTTGGCGATGGCGGCTTCTTCGCCTTTCAGCCCAGCCAGCGTCCAGTCGCGCGCCGTACGGGCGTTGGTCATGGTCTCCAGCGTCGTAAAAGTCTTGGAAGAGACGATAAACAGCGTCTCTGCGGGATCGAGGTCACGCACCGCTTCGGCGAAATCCGTCCCATCCACATTGGAGACGAAGCGGAAACCCATGCTCCGCTCGCTGTAGTGCTTCAGCGCCTCATAGGCCATGACCGGTCCGAGATCCGAGCCACCGATGCCGATATTGATCACGCTGCGGATGCGCTTTCCCGTATGCCCCTTCCAATTGCCGCCGCGCAGCCGACCGGCGAAATCTGCCATCTTGTCCAGAACTCCATGGACCTCTGGAACTACATTCTGGCCGTCGAGGACGATGGATGCGGCCCGTGGCGCGCGCAGCGCCACATGCAGCACCGCGCGCTTTTCCGAGACATTGATCTTGTCGCCCCGGAACATGGCGTCGATGCGCTCGCGCAGGCCCGACTCCTGGGCCAGCTGAAGCAACAGCCCCAGCGTCTCGCCGGTGATCCGGTTCTTCGAATAGTCGAGGTAGATTCCGGCGCCCTCGACCGCCAATCGCTCTCCGCGCTTGGGATCCTCGGCGAAGAGCTGCCGCAGGTGAAGACCCTTCATCGCCTGATGATGGGCCTCGAGCGACGACCAAGCGGGCCGCTTGCGCAAAGCCAGAACGCTCATCGACATTCTCCTCGTAGACTCCGTTGTGCCTTCGCCCTGGGCGGAGCGCCCGATCCCCGTTCCGTCAACTTGCTTTGCGGATGGCCGCGCTTTTGGAACCGATGCAGGCGATAAGCTCGTTCCAGGATTTGACGAAGGAGGTCGCCCCTTCCTCCTGGAGCTGGGCGGCAAGCGCGTCGATATCGATTCCCGCCTTGGCAAAGCTGGCCAGAACCACCTCGCAGTCGCCCCCGTCGGCCGCTAGGACGTCGCCGGCTTCGCCATGATCGGCGAAGGCCTTGAGCGTGCCTTCGGGCATAGTATTGACCGTGAAGGGCGCAGCGAGAGCCTTCACATAGAGGATGTCCGGGGCTTTGGGATCCTTGGTGCCCGTGCTGGCCCAGAGGAGGCGTTGAGGCCGGGCGCCTTCGTTGGCGGCCCTTTGCCAGCGCGCCGACGCAAGAACTTCATGATAGGCCTTGTAGGTGCGCTGTGCGATGGCGATACCGAGACGATTGGTCAACGCCGGCGGGACTTTGCCGGCGACCGCTACATCCCAGCGGCTGACGAAGACCGAGGCAACCGATCCCACCGCCGGATTGAGCCCGGCCTCGATGCGCCGCTCGACGCCCTTCAGATAGGCCGCGGCCGCGGCCACATACTGCTCCCGCGAGAAGAGCAGCGTCACATTGACAGGAACGCCGGCGAAGATCGCCGCCTCGATGGCGGGCAGGCCTTCCGGGGTGCCCGGAATCTTGATGAAGAGATTGGGCTTGCCGGTCCGGCCGTGGAGATCCCGGGCCGCGGCGAGCGTGCTGTTCGTATCATGGGCGAGCAGGGGAGAGACCTCTAGCGAGACCCAGCCATCCACGCCGTCGGTCCGCGCGAAGACGGGCTGGAACAGGTCGGCCGCCCGCGCCAAGTCATCCAGCGCCAATCCGAAGAATAGATCCTCGATAGATTTCGCCGCGGGCGCCTTTTGGCGGATCGTCTCGTCATAAGTCGTACTGTTCTTTATGGCGTGATCGAAGATCGTCGGATTGGACGTGAGCCCCGTCACCGAAAGCTCGTCGATATAGCGTTTGAGCGTGCCGCTATCGAGCAGATCGCGGGTAATGTTGTCGAGCCAGAGACTCTGTCCCAGATCGTGGAGTTTCTTGGTTGCTTTCATCACATCACCTTCAAGCTTAGTTCGATAGTTCGTGAAGCCGCGAGCAGGCGCGGCAGATCGTGATCGAGAGGATCGCTGATCGCGACCTCAATTGGAATCCGCGGGCTGCTGTACCAGAACTTTTGGCGGAAGCGAGGTTAACCACGCGCCCAGCGATTCCAAATACTTACCGTTATCTAACAGCGGTCTTAGGCAGCGGATCCGCGTCCATTGTGACATCGATTTGAACGCCGTCCGGTACCAACTTGTTGTACAGAGCGAGGTAGCGTTGCGCCGAAACATCCCATCCGAAATCCCGGCTCATTGCCTGATACTGAACTTTCCGCCAAGCGAGGGGCTGGTCGTAGAGCGCGAGCGCCCGATCGACGCAAGCGAGCATCGCTTGTGCGTTGGGATATTGAAATACAAATCCGGTTGCGGTGCCGAGACGAAGGGTCTGTTCACCGGCATCCACGACTGTATCGGTAAGTCCGCCGACCCTTGTGACCACCGGGAGCGTCCCGTACCGCATGGCGTAAAGTTGAGTCAGGCCGCAGGGTTCGAACCGTGAGGGGTGGAGCAAGATGTCCGCCCCTGCATGGAATCGATGTGCTAGGGCCTCGTCATAACCGATGCGGGCAGCCAGTCGTCCCGGGTGTTTTTGCGCAGCCTCCAGGAACCGCTGTTCTATGGAAGGCTCGCCTTTTCCAAGCATCGCCAGCTGAGCTCCACGTTCAACGATCTCCGGTATTGCCTCCAAGACTACGTCGGCCATCTTCTGGTCAGTCAGTCTGCTGACATAGACCATGAGCGGCATATCGGAACGCGGCTCCAAAAGCAGTTCGCGTTGCAGCTCCGTCTTGCAAGTCCGTTTTCCAGCAAGGTTCCCCGGATCGAAGCATTCCGGCAAGTAAGAATCGCGGCCCGGATTCCAGACGTGGTAATCGACGCCGTTGAGTATGCCGTAAAGCTTCCTTTGACGAGCTCGGAGAAGGCCGTCCAGTCCGCAGCCGTACTCCGGAGTCAGCAGTTCCGCCGCATAGGTTGGGCTAACCGTCGTTAAAAGATCGCTATACCTGATCCCCGCCTTCAGGAAGGAAACACCCCCGTAAAATTCCACACCATCTGAATTGAAGGCGTTGGCTGGAAGGCGGAGCCCCTCGTATAGATATCCCGGGAATACCCCTTGATATGCGACATTGTGTATCGTGAACAGCGTGCCTGGTCTTCTTCCCTGCACGGCAGCCAGCAATGCCGGCGTCATTCCGGCGTGCCAGTCATTGGCGTGGACCACGTCGGCGCGCCAATTCGCGACAAGCTCGCCTAGCGAAAGCTGAGCGGCAATATGGTTGAACAAGGCAAAGCGGAAAGCGTTGTCGGGCCAGTCTCGGCCCTGCTCGTCCTGATAGAGACCGCCCGACCGGCGAAATAACGTTGGCGAATCCACAATCCATATGGGCAGACCGGTGTCAGGCGTTTGAGCGGCTATAAGGCGAACAGGCCCGAAGCCCAAGAAGTCGGTGCTCTCGAATCGTATGGACCTTGCGGCGGCTGACCTGATGGTCCCGTGATAGCCGGGCACCAAGACGCTCATTTCGACCCCAAGCTTGCTCAGGGCCGTGGGAAGAGCCGCGCTCACATCGGCAAGCCCGCCGGTTTTTGCTAACGGATAAACCTCGGATGAAACATACAGCGCGCGCATGTCGTCTCTTTCCACGAATATATGAGTTCTAGCGCTCCACCCACCCGGTAAATTCTACGGCCCAAACTACCTTGCAAACTCTACGGCACAACCTACCTTCAGGTGCCCAGAATTCTGTATGATTTCGCTCCCGCGGTGCTGTCATTTTTGAGGCGAGTGTCCCAGGTTTGTGTGTAAGGTCTGTGACGATCGCTCGACGTGTACTATTTGCTGGGTCCGGGCCTTGAAAACACACATCGGATTGGGTTGTAGTTAGCCATGAAGCCCCTTGAACCCTTTCTACCGCGAACCCGGATTGCCTATTTCTCGATGGAAATTGCGGTCCGTGCGGAGATGCACACCTATAGCGGCGGTCTCGGGATACTCGCCGGCGACATGATGCGATCCTGTGCCGATCTCGAGCTGCCGGTGATGTTCGTGACGCTGGCGAGCCGATCCGGTTATCTAAAGCAGGGAATCGACGCCGGAGGACGCCAGGTCGACTTCCCGGACCCGTGGGATCCTTCGGCATGGACCGTTCCGCTCGATGCAATGATCGCGGTCGCGATCGAAGGACGTGAGGTCTGGATCCGGCCATGGCTCCATTCCTTCACCGGCCCGCTCGGCTACCGCGTGCCGCTTCTGCTGCTGGATACGGATCTCGAGCAGAACAACATCGAGGATCGCGGGATCACCGACCGCCTCTACGGCGGCGACGCCGCTTATCGGTTCAAGCAGGAGATTGTACTGGGCATCGGCGGCGTGCGCATGCTCCGGATGCTTGGCTTCGACATCGATACCTATCACATGAATGAAGGGCACGCGGCACTTCTGGCCCTCGAGCTCCTCCACCAGTCCCGCCGCGCGCCGGAAGACGTCGTCCAGGGCGAGTCCATCTATGACCAGGTGCGTGTCCGGGAGATGTGCGTCTTCACCACGCACACCCCGGTCGGGGCTGGTCACGACCGATTCCCCTTCGATCTCGTCGAACGTTGCCTGGGCGATCACATCGATCTTGCCGAGCTCAAGATGCTGGGCGGAAGCGACGGCCTCAACATGACGCTTCTCGCATTCAATCTCAGCGGTTGGATAAATGGGGTGGCGCGTCGCCATGCCGAAACGACTCTTCGGGCATTTCCCGGATACCGCGTGCGCGCCATCACCAATGGCGTTCATGCCCCGACCTGGACTCATGCGAGCCTTGCCCGAGTCTATGACGCGAAGTTCCCGGATTGGCGCTATGAGCCGGAGGCCCTGGCGCATGCCGACCAGCTCGCGGACGACGACGTTTGGGCAGCGCATCAAGAGGCCAAGCGCGATTTATTGCGTCTCATAAGAGCTAGCAGTGGAGTGGAGAT
>WNFO01004420.1_pt1 | contig 12127 bp, 13 predicted proteins | sample 5400251 | NCBI WGS metagenome assembly WNFO01 (sample SAMN13153354, study PRJNA577476) | soil metagenome | isolation source: 100 cm saprolite under Madrone tree | place: USA:California | collected 2016-06-14
CCAGCCAGGGAGCTGACGCAGCATGAGTACCACGGCCAGCGCCGAGACCGCATCCCCGGGCGCAGATACGTCCGAACGAAGCGTCCTGTTGTTATGGATGATTTTTACCGGGCTGTCGGTCTTCGCCGTCGTCCTTTTATGGCGATACGGACTGCTCCATCTGATGGTCAGCTCCGACCGCACCTACATTTCGAGCGTCATTGCCGTCCTCTACCTCGTCACCTGCTTCCATTGCTTCTGGCGGACGCGCGTGATCGCGCGCGAGGGCGAGATCACGCGATGCTGCCGCGCCATCCTGTCGGCTCCCGGCGGCGCGAGGGGACTTGATGACGCGCGTGCGCTGCCTGTCGCCGCCGTTTAGGGAAGTCACGATTGGGGCCAGTTAGAAATGTCACCCAGTTGGGGGGGAGCTTAGCCGTCCTTTCTTTTGCTGGGGTTGAATTCGTTCCTATCGAGAGGGCGTCGCGTGAAGCCTCCAGATCGCGCAACGCGACGCCCGGGCTTTCATCTATCCGACCTTGAACATGTGGTTCTTCTGGCCACGTCGCCGCGGCGCCTTGGCCGAACGCGACATGTCGAGCTTCTTTTGCTGCTCGGCGATATAGGCCAGGACCGCGCCCAGGCGCTTGTTCTCGACAATCGCCGCCTGGTTCACTTGTGGCCGCTTGTCGAAGGTGCGGTAGGGCAAATCGACCCCGTTGTAACGGATCGCCAGCCGTCCGTCGGGGTAATCAATCACCGTAACCCGCTTGCGCGCCAGCGAGCGTGTGATCCCGGTCGGCTCCAGGATAAACAGTACCTGGTCGTATTGCAGCGTCAGATTCACAGAGACCGTGCGTTCCTCCTTCCAGGCAAAGGCATCGTCAAGGTCGTCATGGCCGACGACCAGCGCACGGTGGACGTCATGATCCTCAAAGGGGGCCTTGGCAAAGCGGGTATTGTACTGCTCCATGAACGCCGGCAGGAACGCATTGCCGGCCGCAATCGTATCGATGCCGGATAACCGCATCTCCTTCACCAGCCGATCCTGCAGCGTTCCATTGGCCCGCTCAACCCGCCCCTTGGCCTGCGAGGAGTTGGCGCAGATGATGTCGATGTTCAGCGCATGCAGCGCCCGGCCGAACTGGGTCATGCCGTCACCGCCGACCGCGTCGTTCTTGTTGACCCGAAAGACACCGTGCTTGTCGGAATAGAACGCCACCGGCTTGCCGTAACGTTCCAGATAGGCCCGGGTCGCCGCAAAATAGTCGAAGGTGCTCTCGCTCTCGACAAACTGCAGATGCATCAACCGGCTGGTGGCGTCGTCGATGTAGACGAGCAGGGTGCAGCGCGGCCCGCGACCCTCGAACCACCAGTGCTCCGACCCGTCGATCTGGATCAGCTCGCCCAAACAGTCGCGGCGGTACCGCGGCTGATGAACAGGCTTGAGCCGGGCACGGCGATCCTTCCACAGACCCGCCGCGATCATCCATTGGCGAACCGTCTCGCGCGCCAGGTGAATGTCATGAAGCTCCGCAAGCTTCTCCGCCGCCAGCGTCGGGCCGAAGTCCGGGTAACGCTCCTTGATGATGCCAATCACTTCGGCATGCAAAGCCGTCGGATAGCAGCGGTTGCTAGGCCTGCCACGCCGTCGTGACACTAACGCCTGTGGGCCATGCTGGCCGTACGCCTTCGCCAGCCGAAACGCCTGACGCCGCCCAAGTCCCATCAACGTCGCGGCTTCCGTCACTTTGATCCTGCTCGCAGCCAGATCCTGCAACACGCTCATCCGGTCGATCTCCGTCCGGCTCATCGCAATCACCGTCATCGGCCCAAAACTCCCCAACCAAAACCGTGGAGAATGACATCTCTATCTGGGCCAACGGTGACTTCTCTATCTGGCGTCTACACTGCTAATTCGCGTAATGAGCGGTTATGGAATTCCATTTGGAATGTCCGCTGTCGGGGTCTTGAGCGGACAGACCTCCACGTTCGCCGATGTCTGCTTGGCGAGCGTCTAAACCTTCGTTTCGTTCTGTACCCCCTTCGGATGCCGGACGATCACCTTCGTTCCATTGATCCGCTGATCGCGATCGTCTTAGGCTGCATGCGTTGGAAGAGCGCACAGCCCAGGAAGCGACTGTGAAAAAAAGGGATGTTCGACGAACAGGGACGATAATACCGAGAGGAGACTGCAATGCCCAACCGCTCCAAAAGTCTTGGATCTGGCAGAACCGCGCGATGCGCAGTTTGTGATGGTAAGTTTGGTCTCCTCCGGCACTACTCGTGGCGAACCCAGCTCTGCTCCAAGAAGTGCTTCGATCGCTTCAAAGCTCGCAGGGAAACTGACCGCAATTGGGTGGGCTGGCTCCAAATCGCCTTCGACCAGCTGCCACAGAACCGCGCGAGGGCTTAATGACGGTCCAGATCTCTCAACGAGGCAAGGATATTAGATGATTGATCCGATGACGCTGGAAATAGTCCTGTTGCTACTGGGGCTAGCGTTTGTCTTGATCCTACTTGCGTTCGGGGGATTGGGCGTCGTGCGGCCTCGAGACCGCCGACGACGCTCGTAGGTCATGGCTTCTCGGAAGAAATGCCTAGTGACGTTGGGACGCCCGGAGCGCGGACCAGTCACGAGCTTTTTATTCCTTCGTTACCGCTTGCGAGGCTTCAAAGTCGGCTCAGAGGTCTCCAGTGTAACTTTACATGTTACCCGTCATTGTATGACAGACTGATCTTCTAGTTCGTTTGGAGCGAATATGTGCGAGGTAATTCGATTGATCCAGAAGTCCGAGCGCGAGCGGGCCCGCCTAATTCGAGTGCGACTTTCGGCGGGGCACGACCGGCCCGTGCCCAGATTCTGTGGGCCTCCGAGATCGCTCAAACGGCCTGAAGTTACCTCGATCGCCGGTGATTTGGTTTTCCATAGGCGTTCTGCCACGGCGAGCGAGCGATTAGACTCGGATTCTCGACGCATTCGTAAGCATGTCCCGACGCCGTCTGCATGCATTGCTCGCGTGTAGTGAAGTCGCACTGGATCGCGCCGTCGTACCGGGTGCACCAGGCATAATCTGCGGCGTGGATTGGTTGCGGGAGAAGCGACGTGATCCCGCCGACGCCGGCTGCCGCCACAAAGGCGAGCGGCAGTGCAATTGCCCGAACGCGCGCAAGTGTTCGTTGGATCGATGTCGTATCCATGGACGGGACATGTTTCTGGAGCATTGTCTTCCTTCGTGTTCGCGGAGAGCAATGGACGTCGGTTTCGCGCGAGAGTTACGAGAGCTCATTGTCTCACCAAGCGACGACCAGGCTCAGACATGAGACCTGGCCGACTACTTGTCGATGGGCTGGGTGCCGAATGCATCAAGATTGAAAAAGTCGAAGCAATCCCGAACGCGCGGGATGCGGATCAACTCAATACTTTGGTTGCGCCTAGCATTGCCTCATCGACCCCGGACACGTGTTCGGAGAGATCGGCGCCGGGGGAGGGGGAAATGACCAACAAGGCGACTGATCCCAAGAGACTATCGGTACCCCTAGCCCCGCTCAGGAATGGGGATCATGCGCAGAGCTGATGTGCCGTTGATCACGCGCGAGCTAATGCTGGCTGCAGTTCAGCTTCCGCTTGCGGCGTTCATCGCCGGAACGGCCAACGCACAATCGCCGCAGGATTCGGAGCGGCTAGAGGCGCTTATTCGCGCGCAGGCAGCACAAATCGAGCGGCTTAGTCTCGAGATGAAAGCGCTGAAGAAAGCTCAATCCAAAACGTCACAGCAGGCTCAGTCCAACACGCCACAGCCGGCGCCGACTGCGCCACGGCCAGCCGATAAGCCCTTAACGTCACAGCAGGCTCAGGTTGCGCCACGGCCGGCCGTCAAAAAAACCCCGGGGGCAATCGGCTCGCCACAATATCCAGATTACGTCAGCGTGGGAGACAAAGCGCTGACATGGAAGCTGCCCGGTAGCGATGTCAGCTTGCGGATCGGCGGTTATGCGAAACTTGACGCCATCGGAATCACCGGTGGCAACCGCACGCAAGGATCGAGCGACGAGTTCATCGTGCCCAATATTCAAACGCGCGGAACGCCTGCGACGGGCAACACTCCCGGCGACCCAAGCTCTCGTATTCATGCGCGGCAATCCCGCTTTTTCGTAGAGGCGAGCAAAACCGACACACCGTTCGGACCGGCCCGTGCCTATATCGAAGCCGATTTCTTCGGTCCAACCGATCTTGCCAATGAAACCGCTTCAAACTCGAGCACGTTTCGTGTTCGTCACGCCTATGGTGAAATGGGCCCGCTGTTGGCGGGCCAGAACTGGGGAACATTCGTCGATCCGACAACGTATCCGGAGGTTCTGGACTTCGAGGGGCCGGGAGCGGAGCCCTTCATTCGTCAAGGGCAGGTGCGGTATACCCAGAATCTCGGCGGCGGCCTCACCGCCTCGGTCGCGGTCGAAAACCCCGAATCCAGGGTTCGCATAGGTACCGGGCCGGTCACCGGAACAGGTTCGGCACCCGCCGCGGGCACCGCCCTTCAGGCCATCGGCATCGGTCCGTTCGCACGCGACAGCATCCCGGATTTCGTCGGCCGGATCCGCTACGAAAGCCCGGAGTTCAACTTCCAGCTTTCGGGCGTCGGCACGCGATCGGCCGCGCCTCCGGCAACTGCGGCCGTACCCGTTGTCGCCGGAGACGGGAGGCTCGGTTTCGGCGTGCTAGCTTCGGGTCAGATCGCGCTTCCGCTGTTCAACAAGAAGGACAACTTCAGATTTCAGGCAACCTACCTCGACGGTGCATCGCGCTACATCCTAAATGTCGGCGAATCGGCGCCTTCTGTCGCCTATAATGCGACACTGACAGACTTCGACAGTGTCAAAGCTTACGGCGCGTTCGGGGCCTTGCAGCACTGGTGGACCGATACGATCCGCAGCAACTTCGTCTACAGCTTCGTCCAAGTCAACAATCCGGTATTCTCGGGGCCTGCGGTTCTCCGCGGAACGCAGTATGGGGTCGTCAATCTCATCTACAGCCCATGGCCGGACGTCGATATCGGCGCGGAGTTTCAGTATGGACAGAGGACGGATGCCGATGGACGCAAAGGCAACCAGACGCGCATCCAGTCCTCCCTGATCTACCGATTCTGAGCATTGGTTTGAGGCGCGTGATGCGCGTTTGATCGCACCAACGCATCGTGCGGGAAGCGCAGCGCGCCCTCACGCCACTAGCCGCATGTCGATCCGCGAAGGCGAGCGCAAATTTCCGTCGGGCTGCAGCTCGTCGGCATCAATTACAAGGATGAACTCGATAACGCCTTGCGCTTCCTCGGCCGCCACGGCAATCCGCTCGGCATCGTCGGTCTCGACGGCAACGGCCGCGCCGCGATCGAATGGGGAGTCGATGGTGTGCCAGAGACGTTCATTGTTGGCCGTGACGGGAAGATTGTGTACAAACTCGTGGGTCCCCTCACGCCGGACAATATCGGCGGTGTGCTGAAGAGCAAAATTGACGAGGCTGTGAGAGTGATTTGGGTTTCTCGAAACCCGAAGTATGTGCATTGCGGACTCAAGTCGGACATCGCGTGACGTCCGAAAAGTGCCATAGTCGGACTCAGGCGGCGTAGAAGGCCACCACTAAGCGTTTGCGGCCGACCGCGATACGGATGGAGTCGGCCCGATTAGGATGGGCTGCCCGGATCTACAGGCACCGTGAAGTGAAAAATGGCGCCGCGGCCCTTATCGGCGGTCACCCATACTTGCCCCTCATGCGCCTCGATAATCGACTGGCAGATCGACAGCCCCATGCCCATGCCGTCCGTTTTGGTCGTGAACATTGGATTGAATATCCGATCCACGGCACCGGGCTCGAGGCCTTTCCCCGTGTCTTCCACCGACACCATCACATATCCAGAGTGATGGACTTCAGACCTTATGGACAGCACCCGCTCCCCATTCTTTGTGGCCATGGAATCAATTGCGTTTGTAATCAAGTTCACCAGCACTTGCTGGAGCTGGACCTGTTCGCCTCTTATCCGCGGCAGCCGTTCGTTAGGGTCGGCTTGAACGGCGACGCGATGTGTCTGCAGTTTGTCGCGCAGGACGGCCAGAGCTTCCTGGATGACATCGTCGATATCAAGCGAAGTCCGGATGCGTGAACCCACCTTGAAATGCGCCCGGATATTTTCGATCACGGCGTCCGCACGGTGTCCGGCCGTTCGGACGAGCCGCAATGCGTCCCTGACCTCATCGAGGTCAGGCTCGACGCGATCAAGCCAATTCAATCCCGCGTTCGCACTGGTAATAATCGCTCCTAGCGGCTGTTTGACTTCGTGGGCAATTGAAGCCGAGACGGCGTCGCCTGTCATCAGCCGCGCCTCACGTTCGCGACGTTGCGCCAGTTGGGCGCGGAGCAGTTGCGTGTAAAGCGTCGTTACTTCATACAACAGGACAGAGAGTACCAGAATGCTGGACACGAACCCGAAGATCCGGGCGGCAATCCAGCCAGCGCTGAACCGGGCCGGACCGACAAACGCGCTCAGATAGATCTCAATTGCATACGCGCAAAGAGCCACCATCAGCCACAGATCGAGTACCGACCGCTGGTGGATCCAGAGCAAAGTGAGTGCAACTGCGTGCCACAGGATTAGAAAACTGGCAAGATAAAACCAGAAGGTAGAAAAACGGACCAGATCGATTGAGATGGGGGGCAAATATGCATCACCGGCTATGACAAGAACTGTCACGGCGCACACGACGGCTGCGGATATCGCGACACTCGAAAGGATGACCACGCCCACTGCGCCCTCCCACAATCGCTTGGGCGGATCGGCATCCTTCAAAAGGGCATATGCGATGACGAACATAGGAAAACCAAAGTACCGCAGAACGGAGAGCCAAGCCGTACTCTGTAGTCCCGCGCCCAGCAGGCCACCTGGCGTGAACACCCCCGGAAAGGTCAGCGACCACGGGATGACCAAGAGCCCTGCGAAGAGATACCCACTCGCGATTGCGAGGAGGGCACGCGAACGTAGGATGGCGAACTGGTTGAATAGCAGGACCGCGGTGATCAAGTCATTCACGAAGATCGCCGTGCCATAGGCCGGGACGAAGGCGTCGATCCGCCCCAGCTGGAAGGTCGAGAGCGGCCCAGCCATGATGGAACACGCGACCAGCGAGGCGAGCCCGACACCAAGGGCAAGCCGTCTCTGCGCCCGGCCGGGCTGTAAGGTTGCAAGGGTGAGAGGCTGATCCTCTGGGACAATGACGGCGGGCTTCATCATCGGGCGACTCTTCGCAGCGGCTGGAACGCGTGGCACGAAGCTCAAAAGCAACTTCGCCATTCCCATCACAGGCTGCCGCAGTTCGCCGCCTTTTCTGCCCATTGGCTTACGACGAGTAAGGAAACATCGCCGCCCCTCAAAAGGCCAGGCAGGCACAGTTTCCTACGGCGGCGCACCCGCCAGTGGCCGAATGCTCCATCGTTCCGGCTGCCCCCGGTCCGACTAGAGACCAAGGGTAAGATCAGTGTATCTCGATTGAACGTAAAGATCGATGTCGGGCTGGGGTCATTCGCGTCGATGTTGGCGTGTCCGAGCATGTCCGGTCAGGGGATAATCTCGGAAATCCCGCTGTCCGGGGCGCGATCTGCCGGAAACTCTATGGTCCCCGCACCAATTGCTATGATCGCTATGCAGGCTGGACTAGGAAACTTGCCCGACAGCTAGGCGCGCGGGTATATCCCGCCGAAGCGCAATCGCAAGGACCTGTCTGCTGTCACTGCTATCAGTCGTTGTATCGGGCATGGAAACTCTCCGCCCGACGCGGCAGCGATAGAAAGGCGGCCGGCCGCATATCGACCGGCCGCGGTTTACCCGGTCTTGGGGAGCGGGAGGAAACGCCGGGCGACGATAGACTACATGGTGAGCCCGAACGACGCTTTTTCAATATTTGCGAGTCTAGCAACGCTTTGCGCTGATATCTCGCGGACATTTCCCAACGTCAGTCCAGTGAGACCATTCTTGGATTCGGGCCTATTGTGAGCGGATTCGGCGCTGCCCGCTATTCCTGGATTGTTGCGGTTGAGGTGATCTTGTCAGGTTAGCAACACTTCGGAGCCTCAAGCATGCGCCGGAGGCGAGGATGGGCCCCATGTTGTTGCAATCAAAATTCGCGGCAGCGTTTGGTCATTTCGTCGCCTCTCAGCTGGACGGACCAGAATTAACTTTGGTTTGCGCAACTAAGACCAATCGGGAGTTTGTTACTACCTCCGTCGGAATCGCGTTGTTTGAGTCGCCAGGGCTATGATGTCGGACAAGGGGCATGTCGCATAAAGCCAGCAGGTAACATCGATGATTGTGAGCACGTCGAGCGTATCTCCCCGAAGGATAAATTCGCCGCATGATTGCGCAGATCAAGCTGCAATTGAGGATCTGGAGGAGATCGAGTCTCCCGGCGAAATCAAATTCTGTCAGTCAAGTTGCGGTTTTCGTCATCCAACTGTCCAAATTGCGCCGGTCGAGTTCATCAAACGTCTCGGTAACGGTCATTCCAGTTGGTTCGTGGAGAGCATAGATGTGCCCATCGGGAGGACGGTGGAGTTTCAATTTCAAGGTCCTGTTCACCTCCTGACAATGTACAGCGAGGGAGCCCGGCGGGATGAAGAAACCTCGATCGATGGACTCGTGCCATCAAGAATTCGCAGTTTCGCGAATAAGCTCACACTCGTTCCGGCCGGCTGTGTCTATCGAGAACAGCTTGAGACCGCTGCATCAACCCGCCTGACGTTTCTGTATCTAGACCCGACCGTTCTTCGCCATGATAGGGAAGCGGACTGTACCCCCAGAGTACATTTTGAGGACGCTGTCGTTTGGGAGACCGCAGCCAAGCTAAGAATCGCGATCGAGGCTGGGCGAGCAAGGACGTCGTACCTCTCGGCCCTATCTAGCGTGCTCGCACTTGAATTATCCCGCTGCGACGATAATCCCGTGCGCGATGCGGTCTTGAACCGCGGAGGCCTTGCTGGTTGGCAAAAGCGTGCGGTCGTGAGCTATATTGAACAACACCTATGCAAACAGATTTGTCTTGGTTCGCTTGCGGAACACGTCCGTCTAAGCCCGCATCATTTCTGCAGGGCCTTCAAGCAATCTTTCGGGGTGCCGCCGCATCGATATCACGTGCAACGGCGAATTGAGCAGGCCAAACTACTTTTGGCCGACCGGGCAATCTCGATCACGGACATCGGGCTGACCGTCGGCTATTCCCAAACCAGCTCGTTCAGCGTTGCATTTCGCAAGCTTACGGGCTGGAGTCCAACAGAGTATCGTAGAGGGTTCGAATAGATGCCGCGCGACAATCAAGGTGAGACGGCAGCGTCAATCAGGATGAGAATGCGCCGGGGCTGGAGGGCCGTAGCGAGGGCGTAGCCCGAGCGAAGGGCCTCCAGCCCCGGCGCCGCATTTTTTCCCTCGGGGGTGAATGCTCTCTGGCGGTCGTGAGCGACCGGGTCAAGCGTCTGATTCTTCTCGAATTCGAGGAATCAGCGATTGCCTGGCCTTCACATCACCGACCACCAGATGAGGCTGTATATGACTTACCGACTTTACAACGACGCCACGATCGCTGCCGCCAAGTCCGGATTCAGCCGGGCCACCGGCTACCGGACCGAGGATGATCCGCGGCTGCCTTCGCAGAAGAAGATGCCCCGCGGCCGGCGCCGGCCGGACCCCTTGGCCGCGGTTTGGGACGACGAGATCGTGCCGATCCTGAAGTCCGCTCCCGGCGTTCGGGCGATCGCGGTGCTTGAGGAGATCAGGCGGCGCCACCCCGAGATCGCCGCCGGGATTCGGCGCACGCTGGAGCGACGCATGCGCACTTGGCGAGCGCTGGCGGGACCCGAGCGGGATGTGATCTTCCGCCAGCAGCACGAGCCCGGCGGTCTCGGCCTGTCGGACTTCACCGACACCAGCGCGCTCGGCGTGACAGTCGCGGGTGTCGTGCTGGAGCATCGGCTCTACCACTTCCGGCTCGCCTTCTCGGGCTTCGAGCATGCCCACGTGGTGCTCGGCGGCGAGAGCTTTGTGGCGCTGGCGGAGGGTTTGCAGAATGCGCTGTGGGCACTCGGCGGGACACCGAGCCAGCACCGTAGCGATAGCCTCTCGGCAGCATTCCGCAACCTGGACCGCGATGCCCAGCAGGATCTGACGCGGCGCTATCAGGATCTGATGCGCCATTACGACATGACACCGACACGCAACAATTTGGGTGTTGCGCATGAGAATGGCTCGATCGAGAGTTCGCACGGGCATCTCAAGAAGGCGCTGGAGGACGCCCTGCTGCTGCGTGGCAGCCGAGACTTCGCCGAGCTGGATGTCTACCGCCGCTTCGTCGACGAGATCGTCGGCCGCCGCAACGCCAACAACCGCAAGCGGATCGAATTGGAGCGGCCGATGCTCACGGCGCTACCCAAGCGCCGGACCGCCGATTACGAAGAGAAGATCGTCACCGTCACATCGAGCGGCGGCTTCATCCTGCGCCGCGTCTTCTACACCGCGCCCTCGCGGCTCATTGGCCATCGCTTGCGCGTGCATCTCTACGATGACCGGCTCGAGTGTTTCCTCGGCGCAACCGCGATGATGACGCTGCGGCGCGGGCGACCGCTATCGCAGAGCAAGGGCGGTCACGTCGTCGATTATCGGCACGTCATCCACGCCCTGCGCAAGAAGCCGATGGCGCTCAACAACCTGATCTACCGTGATCAGTTGTTCCCGCGTCCGGCCTATGCACGCGCCTTCGAGGCCTTGCATCAAGGCGTCGGCGACAAGCGTGCGTGCAAGGCTGTCGTCGAGTTGCTGGCGCTGGCCCACGATCGCGGCTGCGAGGCTGAGCTGGCGGGACTGATCGACGCCGAACTAGATGCCGGCCGGTTGCCCGATCTGGCGCTGCTGCGTCAGCGCTTCGCTCCCAATCCGGCATCGGTGCCGGTGATCACGGTGGCGCTGGTAGCGCTGAGCAGCTACGACGAACTCGCAGCCGTCCATGCCGTCGAGACCACTTCCAACCTGGAGGTCGTGGCATGACGACAACCAACACCATCGATGCCGCTCGCGTCGAGCTCTTGCTGAACGAACTGCGGTTGCCGACCTTCAAGCTGATGTGGGCCCAACTCGCCGGGCAATCCGACAAGGAAGGCTGGCCGGCGGCCCGCTTCCTCGCGGCGCTCGCCGAGCACGAGATGGCCGACCGTGGTCGGCGGCGCATCGAACGCCATCTCGCCGAGGCGCGTCTGCCCGCCGGCAAAACGCTGGCCACCTTCGACTTCGAGGCCGTCGCCATGGTCTCGAAAGCTCAGGTGATGGCGCTGGCGTCCGGCGATGCCTGGCTGGCGAAGGGCGCCAACATCCTGCTGTTCGGACCGCCCGGCGGCGGCAAGAGCCATTTGTCGGCAGCCCTCGGGCTCGCCCTGGTCGAGAACGGATGGCGTGTAATGTTCACTCGCACCTCCGACCTCGTCCAACGGCTCCAGGTCGCGCGCCGCGAACTCGCCCTTGAAAGTACCATCGCCAAGCTCGACCGCTACGATCTGCTTATCCTCGACGACATCGCCTATGTCACCAAGGATCAAGCCGAGACCAGCGTGCTGTTCGAGTTGATCGCCGCCCGTTACGAGCGGCGATCCATGATGATAACGGCCAATCAGCCGTTCGGAGAATGGGGCAAGATCTTCCCCGATCAGGCCATGACGCTCGCAGCCATCGATCGCCTCGTCCACCACTCCACAATCCTGGAGATGAATGTCGAGAGCTATCGCCGCCGCGAGGCCCTCGATCGCAAGCGCGGCCGCGGCCGACCAGCAGCTCACGCCACAATCAAGAAAACCGAGACCGCCGAAGACTGATCGACGTTCCACGTCAATCAAAGCCTTGCCAAGACCAAAGCCAGCGTCAATGATTGATCCGCTCGGCCGCCTCGTCTCATCCAGATTGTCGCGCCAGTCTCATCCAGATTGTCGCGCAATAACCGATGATCGTTTACAGAGAAACCTTGAATATATCGGGCACCTTTGTGCCCTAAGAGCATGGTATGTGGACGTGCGAATGGCACGCCTTTCGCCAAACGATTCTTCGTCTCACCAAGCCATGACGCTGACGGC
>WNFO01004421.1_pt1 | contig 12126 bp, 16 predicted proteins | sample 5400251 | NCBI WGS metagenome assembly WNFO01 (sample SAMN13153354, study PRJNA577476) | soil metagenome | isolation source: 100 cm saprolite under Madrone tree | place: USA:California | collected 2016-06-14
GGTAGGTCTGGTCGAAGGAGAGGGGAACGCCGTCTGCCAGGCGCACGCGACGAATTCTGACGACGCGCTCGCCCCTTGTCAGCGCAAGCTGGCGCGCCACGGTCGCGTTGGCAGTGACAATTTCCTTACCGATTACGCGGGCCGTTGGCTTGCGGCCAACTGCATGCATATCTTCTACAAATCCGCTCAGCTCTTTAAGGTCCTGTATGATCTTTGGCGCAGCGACGAATGTGCCATTGCCGCGACGAATCTCGACAAGACCGCGGCTCACAAGATTCTGAATAGCCCGACGGACGGTGATGCGACTGACCCCGAATCGCGCAATGAGGCTGTCTTCGGTCGGCAGTTGGTCGCCGACCTTCAGGTCTCCATCGGTAATCTCGCCAGTGAGGACTGTTTCCACGCGTGTATAGAGAAGAGAGTCATGCGTAGCTGACATGACGACATTATAACGTCGTATGGGTTCACCTGAACTCCTCCTACGCGCATAGCGTCTGAGCGACGGGCCATCCGAAATCAGCGCGATTAGCTTCTTATCGGCACGCTGGGCGTTACGTCAAGGGCGAAGCGGGTTTTCAATTTTACGTAAAGTCGGCAGTTATATTCATATGCCGACATATTGTAAGTAACTCTCCTGATCACGGCGACAAGCAGGCTCCAGCGTTCTGATCGGCCGTCATCCGTGGTTCGGGGCCCGACGGGAAGAAAATACAAGACAAGAGAAGAGAAGAGATTGGAGGGCCTCGCTGTCAAAACAAGCGGGTCTCAAGACATTCTCGAATTCTTGATGCTTAGCTTCCGAGCCGACGCTAGGCGAACATCGGCGCTGGTCACAGAATGGTCACAAACGATATATGAGTCTCTTTCAATACATCGCTCAGGCGTGCCAATCGCTTGCAGCAACGGCGGCTCCCTCAATTACCGCGATGGGAGTTCACATCGTCCTGGCATTGGCGACCATCATGATGGTTTGGTTCGGCGTGCAAGAGGCGTTGGCATCGGCGCACGGTGGGCCAGGATTCAGCATGGGGAGGTTTCTGAACCTCTTCATGCTGCTCACCTTTGCATACGTGATGGTGAACTACTACGACAGCTCCATTCCCGGACTTGGCTTTTCCATCAAGGGCTTCATCGACGGAGGAACTATCAATCTCGTGAACCTAATCGGATCGGATGGTTCAAACACCATGCTGAACGAAATCCACCAGGCATCCTCCAAGATGTGGGCAAAAGAATTTTGCGAAATTTTGTAACCATTATGACAGTATAACATCATAATGACTGTGTTCCCGGAACGTTAGAAGTTCCTTATTGTTTTGCTTCGCACGGTCCGGTGTTCGACAACGACCAGAAGGAGTTTTTCGAATATGAACGAGCTTTGGCAGTCATCGGAACGCGAAGGCAGCATGCGCTTTGCATTATTAAAACGAGCTTCGGCAGCTCGTTGGATTCCTAATCCACTGCGGCTGATTGTTGCCTGCGTTACACACCATCGGGCTTCGCTGACATCAAATCCTGATGTTTACGCTCATATTCTCTCTGCGAATCCTGCTGAAGAAGCTATTTGTGCGGGAGAAGGAGCGACTCTTTCAAAATCCAGGCTAAGACGGACATTCCGACTTCGTCTTCAAGGGGCGTTCATAACGGCTCAGACCCGTCGGAATCCGATGGCCAGTGAGATCGGAGCACTCCATGAAAGGTAAGGTCGTCCTCGTAACGGGGGCCACAGGTGGACTGGGTACTTATGTGACGCAGGCGTTTCTCGATGCCGGTGCAACCGTCATTGGCACATCGCGAAAAATACAGCAGTCTGATTTCAACAACCCAGCCTTCACCGCTCTATCAGCAGAGATTTCGACACGAGAGGGCGCCAAAACCCTCATAGAGCAGGTTGTGGCGCGTTTTGGAAAGCTCGATATTTTGGCGCACACAGTCGGTGGTTTCGCTGGCGGCCAATCGGTAGTGGACACCGACGACGAGACATTCCGACGGATGTTTGATCTCAACCTGAATTGCGTATTTCACATTCTGCGGGCAGCGGTTCCTGCCCTCCGCCAGACGGGCAAGGGCCGCGTCATTGCGATCGGGAGCCGTGCAGCGGTAGAACCTGGGCCCAGTGTTGGCGCCTACAGCGCTTCGAAAGCGGCAATGGTCTCGCTGCTTAAGACTGTGGCGCTCGAAAACAAAGATGCGGGACTAACCGCAAATGTGATATTGCCCGGCACGATGGATACACCAGCCAACCGTAAAGCGATTGCGAACGCGGATGTCAGCAAGTGGGTGCAGCCGGCCGCGGTCGCGGACTTGGTGGTCTGGCTCGCCGACGAAGCTGGCAAGGACGTCAACGGGTCTGTGATCCCGGTCTACGCCACGGTCGCGGACTTGGTGGTCTGTCTCGCCGGCGAAGCTGGCCAAGGACGTCAACGGGTCTGTGATCCAGGTCTACGGTAAAGATGCTTGAGACCTTCTCCAAAGCGCTTGTTTACACCTTGGCGGTATACGCCAGTCTTGGATTGGTGTTTGCGGTGCCATTCGTATGGCTCGGAGTTCAACGCTTAGACTCCGAAGCTCAGGGATCAGGTGTTGGTTTCCGACTGCTGATTTTGCCCGGGGTAGCAGCATTCTGGCCGATGTTCGTTTACCGCTGGAGACGAGGGATTGTTGAGGCTCCTTTAGAAAAGAACCCGCACCGATGATTCAACCACTCAGAACTGTCCATTGCCGCGCATTTGTCGCGCTGGCTCTAGTGCTACCTGCGATCCTGTTCATCGGGCTCGGAGCACGGCGACCCCTCGTGGGCCCGAGTGTTCATGCTAGCGATGTAGCAGACGCGGGGAACATGGTGTGGGAGTCGAGCAATTTGTGGCAGAAACATGCGATTCGATCAAGGTTCTATCGCAAGTCTGAACGTCCGCAAGACATCTATGTCGTTCTGCAACCGGCGCAAGACTTGCACGAGCCGGACCTGCTGCTGTATTGGCTTCCCATCGGACCGGCGGGAAACGCCCTACAAGGGAAGCTAGTGGGCGCCTTTACCCCGGGCAAGGCCTTTGTTCTTCCGTTGAATGAGGGACACGCCGGGTATTTGGTCTTGCTGAGCCCAGCTCATCAGACTCTGTTTGACACTGCCAAAGTGGAGAAGTTGTTATGAGCGTTCAATATGGCGCAATCGGTTGGAACCGACAGAAGAAGGTGTACGATCTCACATTTCTGTCGTTGCTGGCACTGTACCTCGGAATTTTCCTTGGTATAGGCGCTTGGCGTAACCCAAGCGCGACGGCAGTGACGCTGCTGATTCGCGCGTTTGGAACAGCTGCATCCTTGTTGCTGAACGTGTTGCTTTGCATCGGACCTCTGAGTCGGTTGGATCGCCGCTTTCTTCCGCTGCTTTACAACCGCCGACACCTGGGCGTCACGACGTTTCTGTTGGGCTTGGCACACGGAGGGCTTGCGCTGTTCCAGTTTCACGCGCATGGGAATGAGAATCCTCTCGTCAGTCTTTTCATCAGCAATCCGCGATACGGTAGCGTCGCTGATTTCCCCTTTGAGGCGCTGGGTTTCTTCGCGCTGGTCATTCTTTTTCTGATGGCTGCCACGAGCCACGATTTCTGGCTGCGAAGTCTTTCTGCTCCCACGTGGAAGCGGCTGCACATGCTGGTGTATGTGGCCTACACCCTATTGGTCGCGCACGTGACTCTGGGGGCGCTGCAGTCAGAGGCGAGTCCGGTGCTGGCCTCTGCCCTGATCGTGGGAGTGGCCACAATGCTTTCGCTTCATCTTGCGGCGGCGTTTCGGGAGAAACGGATCGACGAGGTGAGACACCGAGCTGTCCGCGAAGGCTTCGTCGAGGTTTGCAAGGTGGAGCGAATAGCCGAGGAATGCGCGACCATCGTTTCCCTCTCTGGGGAGCGCGTCGCCGTCTTCCGCTACGACGGCAAGGTTTCTGCGATCTCAAATGTTTGCCAGCATCAGAACGGACCTCTGGGAGAAGGACGCATCATCGATGGCTGCGTCACCTGCCCGTGGCATGGCTATCAGTATCAGCCAGAGTCCGGTGCAGCCCCGCCGCCCTACAAGGAAATGATTCCGACTTTCCGTGTCAAGGTTGTCGAAGGGTCTGTTTTCGTGCATCCGCGTCCTAACCCGCCCGGAACCTACGTCCAGCCTGCCCAAATTGAATCCGGGGAGGCGCAGCCACGATGAACGACTTCTATGTAGGTTATCTGCCGAAGGCGCCCACCGCGCTGGCGCGTTTTGTGCGAAAGGTCATTGTCGGGCTTGGGTTGCTCGCAGTGACCGTGGCTCTGGTCCTGGTTGTTGGACAAATGCCGTTCGCTAATTCCGCGTTTGAACACGGGAAGCCGCGCAGTTTTGAAGGAGTTGTCGTGACGCGGCCTTTCCCAATGCTGTTAGTCGCGCGTCCGGGAGAAGTGGGGCCACAAGACAAATATTCGCGCTATCTGCTGGTCGCGCCCGGAAAACATGGGGCCGACGACCTCGTGGCCGGCTTCGATGGCAAACAGGTCCGTCTACAGGGCCAACTGATCTATCGTGAAGGCGGAACGATGATAAAAATAACACCCGGCTCCATCGCAGCGGCGGATACCGCGCCTGCGGACCAAGAGTCGACTCGCGACCTGGGAGCAGTGAGCGTCACTGGCGAGATCGTAGACAGCAAGTGCTATCTGGGAAACATGAATCCCGGTCAAGGGAAGGTTCACCGTGACTGCGCGGCACGCTGTCTGAGCGGAGGGATTCCGCCGATCTTTGTCACGGCCGACGGGAGTGAACAATTCTTGTTGATCGGCATCGATGGACGCGCTTTGGGACGCGATGCGCTGCGCGAATTCATTGCGGAACCGATCCAGATTCAGGGAGAACTGATGAAGACAGGCTCTACGCAGCTGCTGAAGGTTGATCCGAGCGCGTTGCACCATACACGGGACGGACTGCGTGCGATATCAGAGGGCTCTACGTTCGTGCAATGAACAATCTTTCAACGCCAAATCTTGCCGAGTATAAGCTGAAGTTGGAAGCTTACACAGAAAGCAAAGGTCCCGTTCCTCTGGGTGACGCGGTGTCCAACTCCGGAACGCAGCGCCTCCTTGAAGGAAGCCTCTGCACCGCAGCGGAATCATTCATCGCGTAGCATGTCGGGTCCTGAGAGCGAGATCGATATGTCGACAAAAGACTTTTTTAGAATCTGCAACTTTCACGACATTATGACATCATAACTACTACCGGGCGAGCGTGTTCAGCGAGACCGCCGCGGAGTGAATCCTCCGAGGATCTAAACCATCTCAAAACAAACGGGCTTATGGAATCCAAAACAGAGAAATTGCTGGTCGTGGAGTCTGACGATGCTCTGCGGGAACGCATCGTCACAGTGCTGAACGGTGCTGGATATCAGGTCTCGACTGATTATGACGAAGGAATGAAGTCAATTCTCGCCTTTGGTCCCGACGCGGTTATCCTGGGTGCTGATCCGCCCCAGCTCGATTGCTGCGACCTTCTTTCCGAAATCAAGGGTTCCGAGCGCACTCAGAACGTACGCGTTGTGATGCTGTCTCCCGGAGGATCAGGCGAGCGGACTCGGGGGATGGATCTCGGGGCAGATGACGTGCTGTCACTGCCCTTTGACCCGCACGAATTGCTGTCGCGGGTGCGTTCACAGCTGCGAACCAAGTCCCTTGCAGACGAATTTCGCGAGCGCTTGCGCCTGGCCGAGGAAAATCGAACCACCGCCCAGCAGGTGGTGACGGCGGTCAACGAAGAACGGCGGACGCTTCGGGTTGGCGGCCTGGCGAGTGTGGCCGTGCTTATCGTTGCTGGTCTGGTCCTTTTCTTCCTCTTCCGTCGCACTCAAGAACAAAATACCCGGGTCTATGCGGCAATCACTCGATTGCAGACGGGTGTGTTGACGCAACAACAGCTAATGGAGCGCTCGCGCAGGACCCTTGAAGACCGGGACCGAGGTACATCGGGAGCGAGCTATCCCCAACAGCTTCAACTTCAGAAGAAGGGCGAAGACCTGAGATCGCAAATTGCAATCAGCAAAGCAGAAAACACTTATGCTCTACAAAATCAGTTAACGGCAGTAGAAAGCCGCCTTCAGAACCTCGAGACTGAGGGCAAGTTTGCCGAGAGGATTATCCGGGCTTATGAGCCGAGCGTTTGTCTCATCCATGTTGCGCTTGTCTTCCGCGACCACACCACCGGGTTGAAATTACACTACGTTGGGATCACGAGTAGCGGCGAACCAACTACCGACGAACACAACAACCCGATCTTGAGCCTGACCGGGAGTGGTCCGGAAGTACACCTGGATGTTTTCGGTACTGGGTTTCTCGTTTCCGATACTGGACGAATTCTCACTAATCATCACGTCGCCGAGCCTTGGTGGCAGAATGACGATCTGAAGGAAATGCTCAATCAAGGGATTGAGCCGGTGATCGCCGAGATGACGGCATATTTCCCAGGGATTACCAACGGCATTGTCGTCAACACCGAGAAGATTTCATCGGCTGCGGACGTTGCTGTCGTGAAAGGAAATGTCTCAGGGCTGGGAATCAAACAGATCGCCCTAGCCGATAGCCACCGCTCGGCGGTCAGTGGCGGCCCGGTCGTGTTACTCGGATATCCTACGGCTCTTGATGCCATTCTGGCTCGGGCTGGGGCAGAGACGCTGCAGTCCATCGCGACTGCATCCAAAGGTGATCCGAAGCAAGTGATGGAAGAACTCGCCCGTCGCAAGCTGATCAGGCCTGTCACCACTCAAGGGCACATCGGGGACGTACTGCCCGACAAGATTGTCTACGATGCCCAAACCACCTCAGGCGGGTCTGGCGGTCCGCTTTTCAACGACGAGGGCAAAGTCATTGGGATTAACTTCGCCATGGTGCGCGAGTTTGGCGGCTCGAATTTCGCCATTCCTGTTGGTTACGGGATGTCACTTCTGAAACCTTAAGCCCCGCAGGAACCGACCGGCGAGGCTACGGCATAAACTGGGTGGACCTCTAACCGAGGCGAGGAGTTGACGGATGTTTGAGAGTATTCTCTGCCAAGTAACGGAATACGATCCCGACGTTCTCGAGTGCCTAATTGGGCTGGCAGTAGAGATTGCTCTCGAGGGTCGAGAGGGAAGGCGCGTTGGCACCCTATTCACCCTTGGGGATGTGAATGCCGTGCTCGCGAGGTCCAGATCATTGATTTTGGATCCGTTGTTGGGGCATCCTAAGGCCTCTCGACATGTCAGTGACCTCAATCTTCGGGGAACCATCAAAGAATTGGCCCAACTGGACGGTGGGTTCGTGGTGAGTCGCGAAGGAATTGTCCATTCCGCCTGCCGTTACCTCGACGCAGTGGCCACAGAAGTGGACGTTCCGCTAGGACTCGGCAGTCGGCACATTGCCGCTGCCAACATGAGTGCTGTTACCAAGGCGGTAGGTATTGTCGTTTCTGAGAGTTCGGTGGTGCGACTTTTTTGCCATGGACAACTGGTCGGCGAAATCATTCCCGAGGTTTGGATGATGGATCACGCCGCCCACCTGCGTGGTAGCGTGAAGAGGGAACAAGTCCGCGAATTGACGATTATGGCGCCAAATATGCGACAAACTTCGATCGCGAAGTAAGCGTAACTCATGCGGAATTGAGAGCATGACAACGCTGCACGAAGTCAGGTGTGAAGTCTGTGGACTCGTTACCACCGATCCCATCCACTGATTCTTAATTCGATGTGGAGATTCCGATCTTACCGTGCACCGGTGGAATTCTTGAAACCGCCAACGCGGCCGGAGCCCGGCATTACTGCCTTGAAGCTCACGCTGAGGTATACATCAGTCGATGGTTTGACGCGGTGTGCGCGCCGCCGAAGTCAAGTTTTACATAGGGCCGCGTCACTAATTCCGTCTTTGCACCCCAGCGGAATCGTTCATCCCTAGCATTCCAGGCCCCGAGATAAAAGATTTCCAGAGCCTGAAACTATTATGACATTATAACATCATAATACCAAGTGGTTCGGTGTGTTCGAAGTTCGCGCTAGTTGGCTTCGCGCGTTCCGGTGTTCGACAACGATTAAGAAAGGAGCTTTCCGAATTATGACCGAACCTTTGCAATCAGCGGACCGGGAAGTCAGCAGCCGTTTTGGATTCTTAAAACGACCTTGGGTAGCTCGTTGGGCTCCTATTCCGCTACGGCTCATTGTTGGCTACGGTTTCATGGCGCACGGCTTCGCCAAGCTATCCAGGGGGCCTGAAGCCTTCGCCGCCATCCTGCATGCTATCGGTGTGCCCGCGCCTCGCTTCATGGCATGGCTTACCATTCTGACTGAACTAATCGGCGGCCTCGCTGTCTTGCTCGGAGCTTTCGTCCCCCTCGTTACTCTGCCGATGGCTGCCCTTCTCTTCGTAGCGATGTTAACCGTACATCTACCCTATGGGTTCAGCTCAATCAAGCTGATGAGTATGACGTCCGGCCGGCCCCAGTTCGGGCCGCCGGGCTACGAGGTTGACCTGCTCTATCTTGCTTGCCTTGCGGCGCTCGTCTTCGGTGGTTCTGGGCCGATGGCGATCGACGACCATGTCAGGAAGAAGGGGTAACGGCTTGGCGCGTAATTATCAAATCAAACCTAACGAAGGAGCGAGGAAAGAAGTTGAGACAGGAATTTAAAAAGGAGATGCAATGAAAAAGCTTTGTATCCTAATAGTTTCTGCAGCGGCGATTATCTTATCCGCTCTATTGGCTAGTGCCGAAGTCAATACAACCGGTCAAATATTAAGTGTGACCAAATCACAACCAGACCCAGTGTGCTGCTCCCCAGCCACGGATACACCACTTCAGGCGAGTGCTTGGGATTACAAGTTACGAGTTCGAGTGGGGGCAAACACTTACGATGTCGAATATGCCGCGAGCCTCGGTTACTTTCCGAGTAACCTGGTAAGCGGTTCCGACGTCCACGTCCGCGTGGCTCACCACCACATGTATCTGGTGACTGCCGGAGGAGAGCTGGAGACCAACGTTATTGGCCAACATCTTGACGCAACTCCGGCATATTGCTTATCGAGAAACCTTTCGGACTAGGCGTGTCACGAACCGGACGAGATCTCCCCGGTAGTACAGCCTCTCGTAGTCGACTGGACGGTTGCCTGTAGAGTACGAGGTGCGCTCGATGCGAAAGATCGGCCTCTTTAGTTTCACCTTCAGTGCCGCCGCGACCTCGGCCTCAGCTGCCACTGCGTCTAATTTGTACTCGGCCTCAATCAGCGGAACATCGTATTTACGTTCAAGCAGCGAAAAGATCGGCTCGACCTTCAGGTTGTTGGTGATGATCTTCTTGCCGATCTCCAAGGGGAGGAAGGTCTCATCGAAGGAGAGTGGAACGCCGTCCGCCAGACGCACGCGACGAATTCTGACGACGCGCTCGCCCTTTGTCAGCGCGAGTTGACTGGCTACGGTCGCATCGGCTGTCACAATTTCTTTACCGATCACGCGGGCCGTTGGTTTGCGGCCAAGGGCGTGCATATCCTCCACAAATCCGCTCAGTTCTGTAAGTTCCTGGGTGATCTTTGGCGCAGCGACGAATGTGCCTTTGCCGCGACGAATTTCGACCAGACCGCGGCTCACCAGATTCTGAATAGCCCGGCGAACGGTAATGCGGCTGACCCCGAATCGCGCAATGAGGCTGTCTTCGGTCGGCAGTTGGTCACCGACCCTCAGGTCTCCATTGGCGATCTCGCTGGCGAGGACCGTTTCGACACGTGAATAGAGAAGGGACTCCTGCGCGCCTACCATGGAGACATTATAATGTCGTATTGTCATGAAGGTCGAACATCCTGCAGTGGCTTCCGAGTGACTGGGAACTCGCAAGCATTGTGTTTGTCGATGTCGTGACAGAGATCGCTCACAAGAAAGTTAGTTTAGCGTGGATTTTCGTTTCTTGAGGCGTCCCCAAATCCACCTATAACCTTCTACGCACTTTCGCGTCTCATGCAAAGGAATCGTGAAGCTTACGATCAAGTATCGTCCGCCTGAGGCGTGCAGAAGATAAGCCACCGGTGTGCGCAAGAGTGGCGTGGAGTGGTGTCGGCATTAACTGACGACGCACTTCCGCAATCTCCCAGGCTGGGTGGGTCACGCCAGACTGGTCTTGCCCCAGTGGGCAAATAGCCCGTCTGGCGTAGTGATGCCCGCTTGCTGCACCCACGGGTAGCGGGAGTATTCAGCCATGATGTCTTTGCCAGTTACATACTCATAGGCGAGTGACGCACGGGTTCCGCACTCAAGGTGAAGCTCTTGGGGCATCGGTACCTTCGAGCGCTACGCAAGCGAGCTCCAGCATTTTCCAAAAATCGTTCTGAATGGATTGGACAACATTGACGTTCGGCATGAGGTCCAGCGCACCCTGTGGCCGAACGTCGTGATCGACGGTGCGATCGGCGATTTTATGTGTCAAGTGAGGAGGCATCCTTGGCCGGGAAATATCCGTGAGCTGCAAAACATCGTTGAGCGATCGGTGATCCTTAGCAGCGGCGACACTTTTTGGATCGAAAAGGCTTGGCTAGCCAACCAGGAGCCAGCCCGGCAAGAGTTGCCAGGTCCATTGCCCGACACACTCCAGAATCAGGAGAGAGAAATCATTGCAATCGCATTGGCTGAATGCAAGGGGAAAGTCGCTGGCCCAAAAGGTGCGGCAGCGAAACTCGGAATTCCCCGATCGACGCTGGACTCGAAAATCAAGCAGCTGAAGATCAAGAAACACAAATTTATCTCTGAGTAGTAGTAAGTCCCTCCTTTTCAACTCCCGAAAATTCGGCACTTCCCGAAGTCTCGTCATCCGACGGTTACCTCTAACCGCCTGTTTTCAATATGTTGCATGTGGCCTCTGTATTGCATTTCCACTTGCGTCACTGGCCGGGATGGCGGCAATGGAGAGCATCGCGACCACTGCTACTTGGGCCCAAACACACAACTGATGACCTTGAGGATCGAGAGATCAGCGCGGCAGGGATTCACGGTTTTTACCCTAAGCGGGCGTATGGAGGCGGAGCAGGTCGCGGAGCTGAAGGAGCTTTTCGGTACGGACTACCGAAGCATCATTCTCGACTTGCAAGAGATGAGGCTGGCGGATCGCGACACAGTGAGGTTTCTAAGGGGTTGCGAGGCGGATGGAATGAAGCTTGAGAACTGTCCGGCGTACGTCCGCGAGTGGATCGACAGAGAAAAAAATTGAGAGAACGACGAACCGGCGCTGCTGTAGGGCGCCGGTTTGAGAGAGGAGGTCAATCGTGGTGGTGAGCACATTTTTATCGGCGCACGACGATACCTGAGAGCTTAGCGATCTTCGAATTAAAGCTGTCGCATAAATTTTAGAGCTTTGGAGTTCCCTGTGAAATTAGAGGAACTCCAGCGAGAGTAATCATAGCCGAATTCAAGGAGAACAATACAGATGTCAGTTAAGAATCGTTACGTGTCCTTGCCCATGGCGGCATTGATCAGCGTCCTTTTATTAGTCGCGGCGTTAAGCGCGCAAAGCCAATCAAACCTGTCCCGATCTGGCCAATGGCAAATCGCTGGACAGAATCTCAACAATACTTGGAGCCAGCCAGCAGAGCATTCAATTAGTCCTACAAATGTCAAGAATTTATCTCCCAAATGGACATTCACAACCGGTGGAGACGTTTCTGCCACTCCCACGGTGGACGGCGACGCAGTCTACTTCCCCGATTGGGGCGGCAATCTCTTCGCCGTCAAGAAGAACAGTGGCCAACTCATCTGGTCTCACAAAATCTCCGAGTACGACGGCGTCGATGGAGCTGTCTCTCGTGTCAGTCCCGCGATTGTTGGTGACCAGGTAATCATTGGGGACATTCTCAATTCCAAAGAGGTTCACAACGGCGCGAATGTGATCGCGGTGGATAGGCAAACAGGAACGCTCCGATGGATTACGCAGGTGGAAACTCATCCAGCGGCAATCATTACGGGATCTCCCGTTGTATTCAAGGGCGTTGTCTACATTGGTGTCTCTTCGAATGAAGAAACTCTGGCGACGAATCCCGCGTATCCGTGTTGCAGCTTTCGCGGCAGTGTAGTGGCGCTCGACGCGAAGAGCGGTGCGATGCTTTGGAAGAC
>WNFO01014555.1_pt1 | contig 12125 bp, 12 predicted proteins | sample 5400251 | NCBI WGS metagenome assembly WNFO01 (sample SAMN13153354, study PRJNA577476) | soil metagenome | isolation source: 100 cm saprolite under Madrone tree | place: USA:California | collected 2016-06-14
GCGCAGCTATTGGGAGCCGGCGCGGCTGCGGCTCTCGCCAGACCTGCGTTTTCCTCCGCCAAACTGTCAGAGCACATCGGTGCAACCGGCGGCGGCGTTGTACGCTTGAGTGCGAATGAGAATCCTTACGGGCCCTCGCCAAAAGCATTAAAGGCTATGACTGATTCTTTTGGCCTCGCCTGCCGTTATCCGGATGAACACAACAACGTGGTAATTGACAAGCTGGCCAAGCTGAACGGCGTGAATCACGATCAAGTGCTGCTCGGCGATGGTTCCAGCGAGATTCTGAAACTCTGTGCAGAAACATTCACCGGGAAGGAACGAGGAAATCTCGTCGCGGCTGACCCAACGTTTGAGGCGATTCTTGAAAAGGCCAAGGTAAACGGCGCTGAAGTCGTGAAGGTGCCACTGACACCCACGTTTGCGCACGACCTTCCGAAAATGCTTGCCACAGCCAAAGGAGGCCTGATTTATGTCTGCAATCCTAACAATCCTACCGCCAGCATCACGCCAAAGGATCAGCTGCACGATTTCATCACGGAAACTCCGCGTGAGACGATGATCCTTGTGGACGAGGCGTACTTTCATTACGCAGATAGCCCCGATTACGAGAGTGTCGTTCCGCTGGTGAAGGACAATCCAAACCTGATTGTCGCGCGCACATTTTCAAAAGTTTACGGCATGGCCGGATTACGCTGCGGTTATTGCGTGGCGCAAAAAGAAACCATGGAACGCATGCGCCCGTACCAGATGTGGGACAGCGTCAACATCATGGCTCTGGCCGCGGCGAGTGCCAGCTTGGATGATCCAGATCAGGTTTCAAACGGCCAGCGTTTAAACAGCGAAGCGAAAATGTTCGTCATTTCCGAACTTGCGACGGCGGGATACAAGACCATTCCCTCCCAGGCCAACTTCATCATGATCGACTGCAGACGCTCCGTAGTGCCGCTTATCAAGGCGATGAAAGAACAAAACGTCCATGTTGGGCGCTTGTTCCCTGCCCTGCCAAATCACATGCGCGTCACCATTGGGAAAAAGCCCGAGATGGAAACTTTTGTGTCGGCATTCAAGCAAGTGGCAGCGTAGCGGCCGGAAAGATTGTAGCGGCGGTTGTGTCAACCACCGAACCGGAATTATCAATGGGCGCACGCCGAGGCGACCGATTCTACGAGCTCAATGTGTTAGCCGAACAAGCTGTGCAGCCAGAGAAAAATAGCTCCGGCGAGCAAGCCGACGATGAGCGCCACTAGCAACATCTTCCTGTTCGTGACTTTCCGCTCCTCGGTGACGGCCCATGCCTCAGCAGCGGACACCGCAATGTCTGGCGGGAACACTGCCTCAAGCGCTTCGTGATATAAGTGTCGATCGTCCACGGACATTTCTCCGGCATGATTGAACTCTGTGTCGTTCACGATGATCTTCGCCTTCAGTTTCGCAGCCAGTCGCGCTCCAGAATGAAGCGCGGGCGTCTCGTGGACGGCACGATCGTACGCCACCCTGACGCTGACCGGCATCTCGTCGGCACTGGCGTACTCGCAGCCGTTGAACTCGATCTTCGCTTTGAACCTCTCGCTCACTAAGAAGACGAGAATCAAACCCAGCCGTCAGTTTTGACAACTACTTTTCCTGAAATTCGAGCGCGCCGTCTTTTGCGTTGACGTAAACGGTCTGGCCTTCGCGGACTTTACCTTCGAGGATATCGATGCTGAGCGGATCGAGAATTTCTTTTTGAATCACGCGCCGCAGCGGGCGCGCGCCGTAAACCGGATCGTATCCTTACGGCGAAGTTGGATTTCTACAATTTTCTTCAGGTCGTCCTCGGTCAGACGATCGAAAATGATGATCTCATCGACGCGGTTGAGAAACTCTGGACGGAAATGCGCACGCAACGCATCCATCACCAGCCGACGGCGCGCTTCACGTGATTCTTCCTCAGTGATGTATTGCGACCCGATATTTGACGTCATGATGATGACCGTGTTCTTGAAGTCGACCGTTCTCCCCTGCCCGTCTGTAATCCGGCCGTCATCGAGCACTTGCAGAAGCACGTTGAACACGTCGGGATTCGCTTTCTCGATTTCGTCAAAGAGCACCACTGAGTACGGCCTGCGCCGGACCGCTTCGGAGAGCTGACCGCCCTCCTCGTAACCAACATATCCCGGCGGCGCACCGATCAGTCTCGCGACCGTGTGTTTCTCCATGTACTCGCTCATGTCGATCCGGATCATTGCGTTCTCGTCGTCGAACAGAAATTCGGCGAGTGCGCGGGACAATTCCGTTTTGCCGACACCAGTGGGTCCGAGAAAAATGAAAGAACCAAGTGGACGATTTGGGTCCTGTAACCCGGCACGCGCACGACGCACCGCGTTGGCAACGGCTTTGATCGCCTCGTCTTGATCGACAACGCGCTCGTGCAAATGCGCTTCCAGTTTGACCAGCTTTTCCCTTTCCCCCTCCTCCAATCGCGACACCGGAATCCCGGTCCAGCTCGAGACGACCCTGGCAATATCTTCCTCGGTCACTTCTTCGCGCAGCAGAGTTAATTTCCCAGTCTTTTCCGTTAACTCGGTCAGTTTTCGTTCCAGCACGGGGATCTTTCCGTATTGAATTTCGCTCGCTTTACTCAGCTCGCCGCGGCGTTGCGCGCGCTCTAGTTCAGTCCGAAGGGCGTCAAGCTGTTCTTTTATTTTTCGCTGTTCGTCAATGATCGCTTTTTCCTTCTGCCATTCGGCTTTGAGCGCGTTCGCTTTCTCTTTCAGTTCCGCCAATTCCCTCTCGAGTCTCTTGAGACGCTCCTTGCTCGCCGCATCCTTTTCTTTCTTGAGCGCCTGCCGCTCCATCTCGTGTTGCATGATCTCGCGCTCGATCACGTCGATCTCCGTCGGCATCGAGTCGAGCTCGAGCTTCAAACGCGACGCCGCTTCATCGACAAGGTCGATTGCTTTGTCCGGCAGAAATCGGTCAGTGATATAGCGATGCGAAAGCACGGCCGCCGCAACGAGTGCTCCGTCTGTGATGCGCACGCCATGGTGCACTTCGTAGCGTTCTTTTAACCCTCGCAGAATCGCGATCGTGTCTTCCACGCTTGGCTCATTCACTATCACCGGTTGAAAGCGGCGCTCAAGCGCGGCGTCCTTCTCGATGTATTTGCGATACTCATCGAGCGTAGTTGCACCGACTGTGCGCAGTTCGCCGCGCGCAAGCATCGGCTTCAGCATGTTTGACGCGTCGACTGAACCTTCCGCCGCGCCAGCCCCCACGATCGTGTGCAGCTCGTCGATGAAAAGAATGATCTGGCCTTGCGCATCGGTCACTTCTTTCAAGAACGCTTTCAGGCGGTCTTCGAATTCGCCACGGAACTTCGCGCCTGCGACCATCGCGCCAATGTCCATGGCGATTATGCGTTTATTCTTTAGAGATTCCGGCACGTCGCCGCTGACAATTCGCCGGGCCAGACCTTCCACGATTGCAGTCTTGCCAACACCTGGATCGCCGATGAGCACGGGATTATTTTTTGTGCGGCGCAACAACACCTGCATAACCCGCCGAATTTCGTTGTCGCGTCCAATTACCGGATCGATCTTGCCGCGCCGCGCCAACTCCGTCAGGTCGCGCCCATATTTTTCCAGTGCCTGAAACTTGCCTTCGGGATTTTGATCGGTGACACGCTGGGAGCCGCGCACCTGCTGAAGGCCCTGCATGAGCTTGTCGCGCGTAACGCCAAAGTCTTTGAGTAATTTCGCCGCGGGAACGTTCGCACCGGTCAACGCGAGGAGATAATGCTCCGCGCTGGTGAATTCATCCTTCAGCTTCGACATCTCCTTTTCCGCATTGTCCAGCACACTACGAAGTTCATTGGAGAGCCGCAGATCGGCGGCGGCGCCGTGAATTGTCGGGCGGCGCTCCAGTTCCGAGCGCAATCGTTCCCGCAATTGATCTACATTTGCTCCAATCTTCTCAAGGAGTGGCCGCGTTATGCCCTCGCTTTGATCCAGGAGCGCGGAAAGAAAATGTTCGTTTGCGATTTCAGGATGATTAGCTTGCGACGCGAGATCCTGCGCCGCCTGCAGCGCCTCCTGCATCTTCTGCGTGTATTTGTCGATACGCATCCTTCAAGTTAGTGAACAGAACCGCACAGGCAATTCTCCAAAGCGCGAATCCCCGCTAGTCGTTTGACACAAACGCCTCTACACGGATGAGTGTTTGGATGAGCGCGGAGGCAAAACTATCCACTCGCAACGCATTGCGCGTTCTGCGCCGTGGCGCGTTTCGCCGCTACATCATCGGCAGCGCGATCTCCGACACAGGAACGTGGATGCAGGTAATGGCTCAAGGGTACGTGATGAGCACGCTCACCAACAAAGCGATCATGCTCGGAATGGCTAATTTCGCTGCGGGTCTGCCGATGCTCCTTTTAACGATGGCCGGCGGTTCGGCGGCCGATCGTTTTGATAAACGAAAAATTCTTCTCACGACTCAGTATGTCCAGATCGCGCTCGCAATTTCCATTGGGCTCTTGGTCATGAGCGGCAAACTTGAGATCTGGCATATCCTGGCGTTCGCGGTTGTGCTCGGCATTTCGAACTCATTTGAAATGCCGACGCTCAACGCGTTCGTGCCGGAGCTGGTGACGCGCGATGAAATCCAAAGCGCGATTGCTGTCGACCGCGCCGTCTTTCACGCATCACGAGTGGTTGGTCCGGCGTTCGCTGGAATTCTCATCAGCGTGTGGGGTGCAGCTTCGGCTTTTTTTGCCAACGCAGTTTCGTTTGTGGCGCTGATCATTGCCTTGTTTATGATCCCGCCGCGACCGCGCGGCACCGCTGAGGAGGAACAGAAACGCTCCAGTGGAATTAAGGAAGGCTTTCGATACGTCGCAAAAGATAAGCCGAGTCTCGCGATGATCGGGCTAATCGCGGCGACCACAGTCTTTATCTTTCCAATAATCACAGTGATGATGCCATTGTATGTGCGACTGGTGCTCGGGCTCGGCGCGGACCGACTGGGCGTTTTGATGGGCGCTTCGGCAATCGGCTCCGTAATAGGCGCAATTTTCCTGATCAGCATTCCTCGCACGAAACGTGTGCCGTTCATGATGGTGAACGTCGGCATTGTCGCATGCGCGATTTTCGGCTTGTCGCGTGCACCAAGTTTTTACGTGGCGATGGCGCTTCTCATTTTCAATTCGCTTGGGTTGGCGATGAATTTCGGGTTGGCGAACACGATTGTGCAGGAACGTGCGCCCGATTATTTGCGCGGACGCGTCTCGGCTGTGTTCATGTTGAGCTTTGTTGGTCTCATGCCGGTCGCGGGCTTAGGAATTACTGGTCTATCGGATCTGATCGGAATGCGCACAGCGCTGGCGATTGCGGCCGGCTGCTACGCCGTAATTGCGTTGATTGTACTGGGACGGGTGCGCCGGCAGTGCGCTCAACCTGCGGTCGCAGAAACGCCCACAGCCGAAACGCCGGCGCCACCGATGGCCGCCGCTGTTTAGTGTGATCGCGTTCTCCACCTGCTGGAACTCCGGACGCCATACAGCCGGGGAAGAAATGTTGCGGGAAATCAAGACCGAACTCGGGTTTGACTTGATCGAGCTGGGCCATGGTATCCGCTTGTCGTTGATGCCAGGAATCCAAAAAATGTTTGACGCGGGGGAAGTCCGCTTCACCAGTTTACATAATTTTTGTCCCTTACCCGTCGAAGTGATGACGGCTTCGCCGGATTGCTACAAATTTTCCGCCGTTTCTTCCGAAGAACGCGAGCGCGCCATAAAGCAAACGTTTCAAACAATCGATTTCGCAGCGCGATTGAACGCGCCGTTTGTGGTATTGCATTTAGGGCAGGTGAACATGCCTCCAATTACTGACCAGTTAATCGAGCTGGCAAAAACTGGGAAATACCTGTCGCGCAAATACGTGAGATTGAAGGTCGGAGCCGTGCAAAAACGGGAAAGAGTTGCCCCCGCTTATTTGCGGCGAGTCAAAGATTGCCTGGCCCGGATCACTGAGTACGCCGCATCAAGGGCTGTCAAAATCGCTTTGGAAAGCCGTCGCGGTTATGAAGAGATTCCGACTGAGCGCGAATTACCAGGGCTACTCGGCGAAATGGGCAACGCGCAGCTGGGTTACTGGCACGATTTCGGTCACTCGCAAATCAAAGAGAATTTGGGATTCATTGATCATGCCGAATGGTTGCGCTTGATCGGTCCGCGCGCATTTGGCTGCCATGTCCAGGACTGCAGGTGGCCTGCGAAAGATCATGAAGCACCATTTACCGGCAACGTAAATTTTGAGAAACTAATTCCGCTCCTTCCCAGAAACTGCTTATTTGTCTGGGAGATGAGCCCGAATAAAACGGCTGATGCAATCCGCCGGTCCGTTCAAATTTGGAAGGAGCGCCTTGGCGAATGAAAAAAATCCTGATCACGGTTTTCCAGCTTAGCGTGACGATCGCGGTGCTTTACTGGGTCTATCATGATCCCAACAGGCGCGCGCAGATGGTCGAGGCGATCCGGAACGCCCAGTTTCGCTGGGTTGCGATGGGCATTCTGGCATACGCCGTCGTGGAAATAGCCGCTTTGTTTCGCTGGCACGTTTTACTGAGGGTACAAAAAATTAGCCTGAGTCTTCCGCGTCTCGCCGGCTTGTTTTTTATCGGAATGTTTTATAACCAGTTTCTTCCGGGAGGCACCGGAGGCGATATCATTAAAAGCTACTATCTGCTGAAGGAAACGCCCGATAAAAAAGCGGGCGCACTGCTTGCGGTGGTGTTCGACCGGTTTATCGGACTTGTTGCGTTGGTCGTCATCACGGCCACTCTCATTGGGTTGCGATATGATTTCCTTTCCCAGAAACCTGAGACCCGAAATTTACTCTGGCTGTTGCTCATTATCCTCGGCTCGTCGGTCCTCTTTTTAGTTTCAACTTTCGTGATTAGCGGTTTCAAACTGTTGCATTCTTTGCCGGCGCGGTTCCCTGGCCGCGACAAGCTAATCGAGATCTCGGCCGCGTATCATCTCTATGCGCGTCATTGGCGCGCAACGCTCGTTGCCTTTGCGGCATCAGTCGTAGCGCATCTTGCCACGTTCACCACTTTTCTCTGCGCAGCCTATGCGTTGGGTGCACCGGTGCCCGTCGTGAATTTCTTCGCTGTGATGCCGGTGGAACGCACAATCTCGGCGTTGCCAATCAGTTTCGCCGGAATTGGACTCAGAGAAAAAGTTTTGCAGATTATGCTCAACGGTCTGTGCGGTGTCCCGGAGGCAAAAGCCATTCTGATCGGCTCGCTGAGTTTTCTCATTATTCTCGTCTGCTGCCTCCCCGGGGCGATCGTCTATTTGTTTTACAAGCCCAGTGGCGCAGTCGGACGCGTGCCGCTGCGCGAGATGGAAGAGGAAGTAGTTACCCTTGAACACCAAATAGGCGACGCGGAGTGAAATGTGGCAGGGGCCTGAGTGTCCCGACTCGTGTGAGAAAGGAGACATCGCGGCGCAAAGGCCGCTCCCACGTTGTGAGGCGTCCGTTCGTCGTCGCCACTTTTGCCATGACCGCCGACGGCAAGGTCACGACGCGAAACTTCACGCCGGTTGATTTCACTTCACGGGAAGACAAGCTGCATTTGTTCCGCCAGCGTGCCCTGGGTGACGCCGTTCTCATCGGACACACCAGTTTGAAACGGGACAATGTTCGGCTCGGATTGCCGGCTGAATTGCAGACAGCCAGGATCAAGCGTGGTCAAAGCCGATGTCCATTGCGCGTAATCGTTTCGAACAAAGGCAGAATTGATGATCGACTGAAGATTTTTCAGTCCGACATTTCTCAGATCGTTATTTTTTCTACGAACCGAATGCCGCGGAAACAGCAGGAGGTTTTGAATAAAAGGGCGACCCTCCATCTGACCGACGCAAAGCAAGTCGATCTCGCCGGAATGCTGGAAACATTACGCAGTAAATACAAGGTCCGCAGGGTTGCATGCGAAGGCGGACCAACGCTTTTTCGCTCGTTGTTGGAACAGGGTTTAATCGATCAACTCAATCTCACGATTGCGCCATACATGTTCGGCGGAGCTAAAGCGCCTACGTTGACGGGTCTGACTAAGGAATTCCTGCCTGCCAGCGTGCGTTGCTCCTTAGTCGATATGCGCACGATTGGTGACGAATGTTTTCTCACTTATCGAATCAAGCATCGGCGGGGACATCGGAACTAGCCGGCTCTTTGCGACGCGGCCGTCGCACAAGTTCACCTTCGCAGTTTTGGCAAACGAAGTTCAATTTCTCGGCGCAAGTCGCGCAGTACGTACATTCGTAACTACAAATGTAAGCTACTCCGCTTGTCGTCAGGGTCCGCCCGCATTTTTCGCAGAGTCTTTTTAGCTCTAGCGCCATTTGTTTCGCCTCCTATGAACCAGGCGCTCGTAAAAACCACCTTATCCGGCAAAGAAACAAAGGGCCTCAAAAAGTTGTGATGAACGTCTTTGGCCCGATTAATAATGTTACTCGGCTGTTCCGGAGGGTTTGTCTTTTTGCGCGACGACAATCTGAAAGCCGGTATGACTTTGCGTCGTGGGGTCCACCGGTTTGTCGGTGAAGATAATCGTCGCCCCTGGACTTATGACTTGCCTGGCCTCGGTCAAGAATTTAGTAGGCAGCCCACTTTTCTGCGCCGCGAGGAAGAGGCTCTCACTTGAGGCGTCCTTTCCCCTGGCCGTTACTTGCACCCAGCGCAGATGTCCGTTTGCATCGATGCCCTGTAGCGCGCTGAAAACACGATCATTCAAAGGCGAAACCACCTGAGGATTGGGAATTCCGGAGCGGCCACAATCATCGAGACTGGGCCGCTGGGAGATTTATCGGGGTCCCATTCAAATTGGCCGGCGGCTATCGGTTCGCTTTCCTCGCCACTGCGCGTGAAGAACAGACCTGGGTGAACCGTCTCGGCCGGGGCAGAATGTTCATCAACAATAATTACGGTTGCACCTTTCATCGTGACGCCAAAGAGCAGTTTGGAAAATTCTAATGGGAGCCGGACACTCCCGTGTGAGTCGGGGTAACCCGGCAGATCACCTGCGTGCAGTGCGATTCCACCCCAAGTCACGCGCTCCATGTAAGGCATCTCCGCGCCTTTATATATACTTGAGGTATGGTGAACCTCCTTCTCCAGGATCGTGAAAACACCAGTCGGCGTGCGGTGACCCGGTCGACCTGTGCTAACACTCGACCGCGCGATGCGGATACCATTGCGGTAGACGTATGCCACCTGCTCGGTAATGCTGGCCACAATCAGCAGAGGTCCTTCCGGGGCACGCTCGGGTTCCCAAACATATTGGCCAGTCTTTAGTGTGACGGTTTCCGGGGAGACTTGGACACCTTCGGTAAAGATTTCGGCGGAAAGGATCGATGGTCCGAGAATGAGTAAGTTCGTAACGCCGGCGACAAATGAGGAGAATGAAGCCTTCATGATAGCTGATCAATGAGTTAGCATCTTCGTGATGATTCAGATCGGCCTTGGCTGTCAATATCCTTTTTATGTAAGACAAGCGTGCCCCTTGACGCTATAAATCGGCTCGGGCTCGCGCTGTTGGCTCCTCGGTGCGTCAGCCTAAATCGGGACAAAGACGTGCTACATGCGCGCGAGACTATTCCGGCTGGGGTATCGTTGAAAGTAGTAAACGATAGTTATGCTGGCCTGAAACCTCTTTGCACCGCCGCTGAGCGGTTTTCCCACTGTTGCGCTGATCACGATCGGCACCTTTGAAAGACGCTTCGCAACGCCGGCGGTCAGCAGGTGACTCCACCGGTCGCCATTCTCAAAGTCGACAGCCGCTTTGTATTTCGCGCTTACAGACCAAGCCTGCGGAAAAATTAATGTGGCCGGCAAGAAGAGCTCAAGGTAACGATGCGGCCTGACGTCATCTCTTTCGGCAATGGAATGATTGTAGTCGGCATTGAAATTCACGGTGAGCCACTTTGTAAAATCATGCGCGACTCCCCAACCGAGCTTTAAACGCCAGACCCGTTCGGCAAGGGCGTTAGCTGACGCGGTGTCGGCGTGCAGCTCGATGCCACCGCCAGTGCGCCAGGTATCGTTCAAACGAAAAGCCGTGCCTGTGCCAATCTCTGCGTCACCAACACCGCCGATCGCATCGTCGTCTGATCCTTGATCAGTTCGCTGATAGCTGAAGGGCAACCTGAAACGTATACCCCAGTCTTGCGAGTCACTCACGGCGCTGACCCATAAGCCCGTTAGCGTGAAAGTCGCCTTTTCCGCACTGTCTTTAAAGTGATCCCACCCTGAGTCCAGCGAGCCACGTGCGTCGCACTCCGTTGGCAATAGCGTCACGAAGGGCGCGGCGCGCCTCCGCAGTTTCCGGTCCGTAAAGCGCCAGCACACGATCGAGCAAGGCGACCTTGGGCCATCTGGATCACTTCGCTTCGGGTGGTGTCGAAGGCGCTCTTGGCTGAACTGATGAGCAGCCCGAGGAGTATAGCGGTCATAGTTCCGACAAGGCCCAGCGCGAGTTTAACCGCGTCTTTAGACTCAGCGCTTAGTTGCTCTGCCGGAAGGAGCCGACGCAGACGTCCTCCAATCAGGATGATGACAACGAGCACTGTGAACAAAATAAGGGCGACAACACTTATGATCATTGTGGAATTTTCGGATAGACACTTTGCAAATTTGTTTGAGCGAGAACTGGTGTTGAGACGCCTTTGCATGTCATCTACAAAAGAGCTGGAGCGTGGTTCAAGAGAATAGTCGTGAGCGTCGCTCCTGAATCTAACCCCGCGCCGGATTCGGCTTGACTTGCCAAAACCCTTTGACCAGGCTGCCGCCGGACCGAATAAAGGAGAAGCAACATGAACAATTATATCCGGGTAGTCATAGCGGCTTTGTGCTTCAGCACCTTTGTGCTCGTTGCACCGACGTCGTCTGCTCAAACGAAAGCCGCCAAGCTTGAAGCAATAGCACAACAGCTAAATCTCACGCCGCAACAGAAAGCGAAAGTTTTGCCCATTCTAGCTGAAGAAGCGCCAAAAGTACAGGCAATCAAGAACGACAATTCGCTCACAAAAATTCAGAAAGTCCAGCGGCTCAAAGCTGTGCACCAGCAGACTGATCCGCAGATGAAGGCGATTCTTTCACCTGCACAGTACCAAAAGTTACAGGCCATTCGCCAACAGGCGATTCGGGACGCTGTGCAGGGGCGATTCTGATCGCTTTGCTGTTTGAGTTTATCTGAAGAGAGCCGCCCCGCGAGTTTGCCTCTCGAAACTACCGTTCAGTTCCGCACGGCACTCGCGAAACGCTCTAGATATATGTGCTGCAAATCCTCGGCGCTGACCTTGGTCGGACCAAGGTCGAATTCTACCTTCTGGATAGTGCCTCTGAAATTGGTGGGCAATACTTTGGCGTAGATAAATTTCGGCACGACCGGAAGACCATTGTCGGTGCCGATGTCCATCCCTTCGTAAGCGGTAAACCGGAGCGGCGCGGTGTGCTCAATCCTACCTTCGGCTTCCTGCTTGCCGTTAATGAAAAGGCGGCTTGTGCCGCTGGTGGCGAACTCGCCGGGTTTGTCGGCAGTAAACTCATAGCGCACGTTGACTTTGCCCTTTGGCAACTCATCGCGCGAAGCAATGGTATCCAGTTTCAAACCAAGGAAACTATAGGTGTGCTTCAGCCGGCCTTCGTCGACGTAAAGCGAAAAGCCGCCAAGAAAACTGCCCTCCGCGACGATCACGCCGGCTATTCCTGGCCGCAGCCCAAAGCCGGACCGGCCCGGATTATCCAAATCTGCGCTGATGCTATACGAACGATTGTAAATCGGGGGAATCATGCCGGCGGAGATGTTTTCCGTCCCGTTGTAATAGATAAATTTCGTTTGACCGGTTGAGTCTTTGGGGAAGCCCCACAAAAACGCGAGCTCGGCAAACAGTGGCAGCACCTGATACCTCTCGGCTTCGGTCCAAAACAGCGCCTTCATTTCACGCACTTTATCTGGGTATTTGTCCGCGACGTCGTTCGCCTGCGAGAAGTCTTCGTCGAGATTATATAACTCGCACTTGTCATTGTCTGGGTCCCATTTGCCTGGTGCAAATCGCGCTGCTGTTTCGGGATCAAACTTCC